>Ga0206129_10000462_pt1 | contig 63238 bp, 58 predicted proteins | sample Helgoland_Spring_8_FD_148616 | JGI IMG/M metagenome (GOLD analysis project Ga0206129, IMG submission 148616) | Pelagic subsurface seawater microbial communities from Kabeltonne, Helgoland, North Sea - Helgoland_Spring_Bloom_20160502_2 | ecosystem: Environmental > Aquatic > Marine > Epipelagic ... | reverse complement strand
CATTGCCTGAAAAAGAAATTTCTAAACCAAGTTCTCGCGCACTCCATTTAATGAACTCACGAACAGAGTATTGCTTACCAGTTGCAATAACAAAATCATCTGGCGTATCTTCCTGAAGCATCATCCATTGCATTCTGACATAATCTTTTGCATGCCCCCAGTCTCGAAGAGCACCTATATTTCCCATATATAAACAGCTCTCAATTCCAAGCGCTATATTAGACAAACCACGTGTAATTTTACGTGTTACAAAAGTCTCTCCACGACGCGGTGATTCATGATTGAAAAGAATCCCATTACACGCATACATTCCATAACTTTCGCGGTAATTAACTGCGATCCAATAGGCATACATTTTAGCAACTGCATAAGGTGATCGTGGATAAAATGGTGTCGTTTCGCGTTGAGGTGTTTCTTGTACCAAGCCATATAATTCAGATGTTGATGCTTGATAAAATCGTGTTTTATTTTCAAGATTTAGGAAACGAATTGCTTCAAGCATTCGAAGTGTCCCCATAGCATCTACATCTGCAGTATATTCTGGGGAATCAAAAGAAACTGCGACGTGAGATTGTGCACCTAAGTTATAAACTTCGTCAGGTTCTATGTCTTTTATGATCCGCGTTAAATTTGAAGAATCTGTTAAATCCCCATAATGTAACTTTAAGTTTACATTCTCAGTATGCAGGTCTTGGTATAAATGATCTAATCTTTGTGTGTTAAATGATGAAGATCGGCGCTTTATTCCATGAACTTCATAGCCTTTATCTAATAAAAATTCAGTTAAATATGAACCATCTTGGCCAGTAATACCGGTTATTAGTGCACGTTTCATATTGTTTCCTTGTTCGAATTCTTCATTTAAGGTGTTGCTAAAATACTTACATTATTCCACTGAAATTAAAAATAGAAAACCATATCAAATATAATTTTTATTTGTAGCAAATTTCTTAAGATATTCATTTGCAAAGGTGCCGCATTTCCACTTTTGTAATTAATTCGTATAAAGATTTTAAATTTAGGTAAATACTATGACATCTCAAAATAAAAAAACTCATTTTGGCTTCAAAGAAATTGAAGAAAATGAAAAAGCACAGATGGTGCGTGACGTTTTTTCATCGGTTGCTTCAAAATATGATGTCATGAACGATGTGATGTCTTTTGGAATTCACCGTATTTGGAAAAATAGCATGATGGATTGGCTATCTCCTCAACCAAACCAAAAACTACTGGACGTTGCAGGGGGCACAGGTGACATTTCATTTCGCTTTTTAAAGAGAGCACCTACTGCACATGCTACAGTTTTTGATATGACACAAAGTATGTTAGATGAGGGACAATTAAGAGCGGATGCAGAAAAAATAGAAAACCAACTAGATTGGGTTTGTGGTGATGCTATGTGCCTTCCATTTAAAGACAATTCATTCGATGTTTATACAATATCATTTGGCATCAGAAATGTAACACGACCTGAAAAAGCTTTAACCGAGGCATACAGAGTTTTACGACCAGGAGGTCGTTTGATGATTTTAGAGTTTAGCCAAATTCCCAACCCATCAATGCAGTGGGCTTACGATAGATACTCTTTTAATATTATTCCTCCAATGGGGAAGCTTATTGCTAATGATTCAGAAAGTTATCAATATCTTATTGAAAGTATAAGAAAATTCCCAAATCAAGAAAAATTTTTAGATATGGTAAATAAAGCAGGATTCAGCAATACAAAATATCGGAATTTAACAATGGGTGTAGCGTGTTTGCACTCTGGATGGAAAATCTAAAATGCGTGGACCACACAATATATGGCGACTAATTCGCACTGGTGCAACATTTGAACGTACTGGAGCAATGCAAGTTATTTTAGATAAGCTTGATTTACCACCTTTGCTAAAGTTTACCATTCGAATTGTTGGTAAACCCTTTAAATTATTGGGCTTAAAGGGTGACACACAATTTCCTCCAATAGTAAGAGCCCTAACAGCTCTTGGGCCTGCATATATTAAATTTGGGCAAATACTATCTACTCGGCCTGATGTAGTAGGCGCTGAGCTAGCAAAACAATTGAGCGTACTGCAAGAAAGCTTGCCTCCATTTTCTAAGAATTTAGCAATATCAGAAATCGAAAGAGATCTAGAAATTTCAGTGGATGATGTATTTGAAAGTATTTCAGAGCCAGTAGCTGCTGCATCCATTGCACAAGTCCACAAAGCAATTCTTAAATCTACTGGTCAAACAGTCGCGATCAAAGTTTTACGGCCGGATATAGAAAGAGCTTTTAGAAAAGACATCGATGCATTTTATCTAGCGGCAAATATAATTGAACTCTTATCCCCTAAATCTCGTCGCTTGAGACCAATTGAAGTCATCGAGCATTTTGATTCAGTTGTGCAAGGTGAATTAGATTTAAGACTAGAAGCATCAGCGGCATCTGAATTTTCAGCAAATACAGAAGGTGATGCACTTCTATGTATTCCAAACATTCATTGGGAAACATCTGGCAGAAGAGTCATGACACTTGATTGGGTTGATGGAATTCCTTTAGCTGATTTAGAATCTTTAAAAAATTCAAAAACTAATATGGAAGAGCTATCCACTCGCATTTTATCAATGTTTTTAAGACATGCACTACGAGATGGTTTTTTTCATGGGGATATGCATCAAGGAAATTTAAAGTTAAATTCTAAAGGTGAATTGGTTATATTTGATTTTGGCATAATGGGTCGAATTGATGAATATACTCGTCGCGTTTATGCAGAAATACTAATGGGATTTATAAAAAAAGACTACAAGCGTGTAGCAGAAGTTCACTTTGAGGCAGGGTACATATCCTCAGATCAAGATGTGGATTTATTTGCCCAAGCACTAAGATCAGTCGGAGAGCCAATTTTTGGTCAAAATGCTGAAAATATATCCATGGCTAAACTTCTGTCTCATTTGTTTGATGTAACTGAAAGATTTGGAATGGAAACACGCACAGAACTTATTCTTTTACAACGCACAATGGTTGTTGTTGAAGGTGTTTCAAGATCATTAAACCCAACTTCATTGGATATCTGGGAAGCAGCAAGACCAGAAGTTGAAAACTACATAAAAAATAATCTTGGACCAAAAGCATTGATAAGAGATTTAATAAAAACAGCACAAACATTATCACATTTTGGACCGAAACTACCAAGCTTACTGGAAAATCTTTTAACTGCTGATAAGGACAATAAAACGAACCACAAAAAGAGTAATATTAAGAATAAACTTACTTGGGCTCTAATTGGGAGTGCTTCAACTACATTAATTATTATTATTCTAAATCATTTTTAATAGATCTATTTCCGCCAATGCAGCATTTTCATATTCAATAAACCCTTGCTCAGCTTTCCAAAAACAATACGCAGCCAGACGCCAATGATAAAGTGGGCCAATGATATTATATCTTTCACATAAATCAAAACTTAAACTCATTAGAAAAACTTCGTGATCTTTCATAGAAAGTTTTCCTGAGCCATAAATTTCATGCATTCCAGGAGATAAAAACATCACAATATCTACAATTGGATCACCGATAGCCGGGCATTGCCAGTCTATAAGTCGCAACCCTTCATCTCCTAATATCAAATTCCCTGGTACTACATCGGTATGTAATAATACAGGTTCAATATCTGAAACTGACACATCTGGGCATATATTTATTAATTTATTTTTATGATAACTGTTCAGTTTGCTTATTATTTCAAGCCCAGTTTGTTTAATGTCTGATGGCAAATTTGAAAGAATTCGTAATCCTTTTAGGTATTTGTGTTTACGAATTCGAGTTAATAATTCTGACACAGTCTCTACATCATGAGACCATGTGTGACCTTTAATATAATTATACAAAAGAACTTCACCAAAAGGCGTTTTTAAATACTTATAGGGCTTTGGCGCAATATTAGAGCTTTCAAGCCAAAGAAGGCATTTATACTCCTCTTCTGGAGTGTTATTAAAGAGTGGGTTAGTGTTTGTTTCTAAATACAGCTTACAAATTAAATCTTTTTCACCTATGAGCCGCCATACTTTATTTGTTCGACCCCCCGTTTGAGCATGCCATACAGTTTGATTTGATAGTATTCCCTGCATGAGCAGATAATTTTGTAATTGGTTTTTTATTTCATTTTCAAAATTCATCTTAAAATTTTACTTTAGTCTTTTAAACATCACAAGGTTTTCATCTTTTCAAGATGTATTAGTTTCATTAGAGTGCACATGTGGCTCTGTGGCTCAACTGGATAGAGCAGCCCCCTCCTAAGGGGCAGGTTGGTGGTTCGAATCCACCCAGGGTCACCATAAATTATCTATAGATAATAAATTTTTTATTAAAGGTATGGCCGTGAATAAAAAATTTTTATATTAGTTTTTTGCAGTATTCTTTAATACACAACCCTTGTTTTCCCAAAATGATAAACTTAATATGAGCGTTGGCGCTGCTCTCAATTCAGGAAATGTCTTAAGGGTTTACAATAATTTAAGAACCCAAAATAAAAGTAACGTTAATTTAAATCTGGAATATTCAAAAAGAAGTTTATCTTCACAATTGTCTATTAATTTTGATGATCATGATAAGCAAAGCATTAATAACTCATATGTTAATTATAAGAAAGGAATAGCAAACTTAAGTATTGGTAAAATTGACCGTATATGGTCCTTTTCAAAAAAATCATCTCTTATCTTATCTTCAAATAGTAGGCCCTTAGAGGCCATTTCTATAAATTTAAAAAATAAGTTTAATACGCAATGGTTGCCCTCAACAGCAAATTGGTCAGTTGAATTTATTAATGGCTCTACTAAAAATTCACTAAATGGTAAGAATTCAATGCTATCTGGCGCAAGAGTTGTAATTAGCCCATCTAAAAAATTAAACTTTGAAATTCTACAAATAGGACAATGGGGTGACCAAAATGATAAGTTATACTCATCTAATATTAATGCTTTATTATTCACAAATACAAATGAGGGGCCCAAATCCAATCTTAATAAGATGGCCGGATTTGGTGTTTCATATTCAATACCTTTAAATAAAAATACCTATCGCTTTTATAGTCAAACGATAGGCGAGGACGAATCTGGCAGTTTACCTTCATGTCTTGCGTGGATGGCAGGACTTGAGTTGACAGCCCCAAAAATGAAATTTCCAACAACTTTATTAATCGAAGCTGTTGATACACGTGTGAAAAGAAGTACACATGGTAATTGTGGGCCAAATACTATGTATAATAATGGCGTTTATGATTATATCAACTATGACACTGTGTTGGGTGTACCAATAGATACTGAGGGTACTTCTTTAGAAATATTTGGGCAATCTCAGGTAAATAATAATTTAGATATTAATTATTCAACTAAGTTTCTTTCAATTAACCATAAAGATTATACACAGCATCGTTTATCGTCCAAACGTAACTCAGGAACAATAACTTCATTAGGAATTTATTGGGGGAAAGATGAGTTTGAATTAGGTGGAAATGTAAGTTATCAAGATTTGATATTAGATAAAGCTAATGTATCAAATGGTACAATATTTAGCTTATTTTCCTCAATTAAATTTTAGTAATTTCTCATACCTAATAAAAAAGTGTATATGAAAGATATACTAGCATTTTATTTACCCATGCCTCTTAAAATTGTGATAATTGTATTACCAATAATCTTTAATTCAATGATATAATTTACATTCTGTATATAATAATTATCAATGGATGCTTTTTTTGCAGTAGCTTCCAAACCTTCAGCATATCCCAGTCTAATTTGTGATAATCCAGTAATACCAGGGCGAATAATATGCCGTTCTCGATACCCCTTAACATTTTTCACGTATTCTAAAGCATGTATATAATAGTCTGGCCTTGGCCCGATTAAACTCATCTCACCATTTAAAACATTTAAAATTTGAGGTAATTCATCAATACGGCTTTTACGTAAAATTTTACCAAAAGATGTAATTCTATTCGTTTCAATCGGATCATTGTATTTTCTAGTAATTTTCTTAACAGGCACCATAGAGCGAAATTTAATTGCATGAAAAACTCTGCAATCTTTACCCATACGCTCTTGAATAAAAAACAAACTACCTGAGTTAAAAAAATAATTAAGAAATAATAAAATTATTGAAATAATAAAAAATAATGGAATTAGCAATAGGCATACAACAATGTCAAATAAACGTTTGTTGATCCAAAATAATTTATTACCATATGTGCGGTTTGAAATATTCATACCCGTACCTTTTTTAATTACTTAGATTATAGTATATCAAAATGATATAACAAGTTAATTATAATTGATATATTTTTTCCATAGCACATCTAAGTTTTTTTTCCTGAAATTCTTCAAGCTTAATTTTTTTAAGCCAAAAATATTATCTTTTGAAGAGGTTATTATGTTTGTTCCAAAATTTTCCTTATTTAGAGTATTTTCAAATTTCAAATTAAAAAACATATTCATATCAGAGTTATTTTTTATTTGATCAAAACCTATTTCAAATTTCAAATTTTCATCCCCAAAAGTAGTATAAATTTCTGATTCTACTTTTTTGCCCTGCTCATGGATACCTAAAGTAAGATCAAATTGGTTTGCTATATCAAACCAAGTATTGCCAATGACAACATTTAGGTGATTTGACTTAAATTCGTGATTTACATTTCCATAAAACTCTGAGTTTTCATTGTTAGAAAGTTTAACAAATTTTGCATTGAACACCATATATTCGTCCTTAGCCTGTTCAACACCAAAATTACCAAGGGCATTTTTTGACATAATAACGTCTTTATTTAAGTTTACTCCAAAAGATATTTTTTCTTTGTTTTTTAAAAATAATCCTGCATTGATATTAGATAAAATACCTTGGCTTAAAATCAGGTTTGAATTATTTTCTGATATAACGATATCTATATTTTTTGATTTATTTGACTGAAATTTAAGCCCACTGTCAGTTTGTTCGCTTAAATAAAAAAGATCAGATGCATCTGCATGATTTTTTGATATTAAATAGGCATTCCTTGGAATAGAGAAAATATATTTACTTTTACCTTTGACTTTTGGGGCCCAAATTACATTTTTTTTTGTAGGTTGTGTTGAAAAAAAATAATCTATTTCATTTATGATTGTGTCATTAAAACCACTAACAACATGATTACTTTCTTCAGCCTGAATGGATATTGGAATCAGCATAAATATTATTAATTTATAATATCTTATAAATATCCTAATTAACATTATTTATGGCTAAGATTGATGTCGCAATATTCCCTAGAACTCTTGAAATAATATCCGTTAATCCCAATACAGATAATTTATCTATTTTAGGTGGTATAACAACAACTGAACCAGCTGGAATAACTGTATTTTTGTTTACTAAACGACTTTCCCCATTTGGTAATAATAAATAGGTTTTTCGAATATCTGCCATTTTGGTTATACCACCAGCAGAAAATATATAATCTTTATAAGTTTTATTTTTGCTATAACTTGCAACAGTAGTTCTTTGAACGGCACCTACAACAGACACATGTGATGGCCTCTTAGGGAGCATTAATTTATCACCATCTTGTAAATATAAATTATTATTATCCATTATGTTTATTGTCATTCTGCCAGTAGTAGGTTGGTTTCTTAATTGTTGGGAAAAACCTAAAACTGCTTTTATTTGTTCACCCACCCCATCTATATCTGACTGAGCTAATGTTAGAACAGATGCCTCTAATTGAGCTGCCAATATATTATTAGATTCTTTTTCTTGAGCTTTAATTGATTTTCTTTCCAAAACAGCACCCAATGGGTAGGCTGTAGTTGTAAGACCTCCAGCTCGTAGTATTATTTCAGATAAAGACTCCGTTCTAGAGAAAGCATAATCACCAGGTACCTTAAATTCTCCTGCTAGCTTAACAAACCCGTTTATCGCTTCATTGACTGCTTTTGGGACATCAACATAGAACTCACCTGAAAGTATAATTTCATCTGTCATCAAACTGTTAAGTTCAAAAATTTCTGGATCTGCTTTAATGAGTGCATTATCTTCTTTTAAAGCTTTCGTGACAACAACATTTGAAGCAGCCTTTGTTTCTATTACTCCTACAACGTCAATCAAATCATTCAATCTAACCCTATCAGCTAATGGATATGTACCAGGGAACATAATCGCACCAGAAACAAATCGAAGTTTTGAATTCATATATTTTAAGACATAATCAGGAAAATTATTATTGGATAGCGGTAATTCACCATCAATATTTTCATTTCCTATTATCTCTATCTGACCTAGACCAGCATTTTCATTGGTCTCTAGTTCAATCTCCAAGAGGTCATTAGCGTTAGCAGTATCATTAGCAGTTTTTTTGAAATCATCTTTTAAGAGTTTTTCTCTATCAAGGCTATTCACAAATTTATCTCTAATATACTGTTCAGAAAACATATAAACACTGTTTGATGCATTTGGGATTATTTTTTGTGAGTCCGAAAAAAATGTAGCTGCGTCATATGATCGAAAAGTCCAGAGGTTATTATTTTCTTGTTTTGTGCTTAAACCAATAAATAATTTATAATAGTTGTCTGAATTAACAATTTTATCAAATAATTTTTGTTTTGAAAAAATAATATTTGGAGATGATAATATAGATAATTTTTCATCATAGTAAACTTTTAATGCGTCACTTGCCTTTACATCATTTATTAAGCTTGATGACGCTATTGAGTCATAACCTTTTATTATTTTGCGATAAGTAGCTTGGCTGATCAAATTGATGGCGTCGTTTTCTTTAATTTTAAATTCATAGTTTATATTTTTTGTTTTTAGTCTTGAATTTTTATCCGTATTTTGAACTATTACGAATTCGTTTTGCAACCGAGGCAATCTACCTTTTAATTTATCTAATATATTAGTAGAAGTAATTCCTTCCGAGAACGGCAAAATTGTAAATAATTCTCCATCTAAACTAATTTTTATTATATTAGATTTTTGAAGTAATTTCCTGGAATATTCTATATCCTGTAAATAATTTAATTTATTATTATTTAATTCTTGACGTAATTTTACTAATTCTAAATTTCCATTATCATCTGCTTTTTCATCTGACAGTTCTGTATCAATAACATTATAAAATACACCATCTACTTGCTCGCGTATTAATTGGCTGAAAAAATTATCTTCAAAAATAAATAATCTATCACCTTTAGCTAATTTCTTATGGTAATGATTTGGATTATTGTGTTTTAGCATAGCTAGTTTAAAATCAAACGCCTCAACTCCATTTTTGTTATCTAACAGAGCTAAATCATACATAGTTTTTGCACTTGGAGTATAAAAATTATTTATATTTTCATAGAGTTCCTCATCTTGATCTATGGGAATATAAGCAATTCTCACACCATCGAGATACAATTCTGCAACATTTAAGTCATTAAACTTAGAAACTATTGGATCAAGTGATTTATTAGGATCTAAAGCAACCAATCCTAGATATTCTTCTTTTGTAAATAATCGTAAATCAGAACCAACAGGTAAGGTAATGCTATCATTCTCTAAAGCTTTATCAAGATTTATAGCCTGAACTTCTTTTCCAACAATTAATGCAAACGATGTATAGATGTTATTATTTATTAAATAACCGTCTTTGTTTAGTATTGATCCACCTCTAAGAATTTCTTTAATATTATAAAGCTTTTGCTTTTGGCTAAGTGGTACGAATGCAATTCTTTCTCCACCAAGATAAATTTCTGCTGAATTTGAATCAACAAGCTTGGAAATTACTGGATCAAGAGATTTATTAAGATCTGAAGCAACTAATTCTAAATATTCCTCTTTTGTAAATAATCGTAAATCCGAACCAACAGGTAAGGTAATGCTATCATCCTCTAAAGCTTCATCTAGATTTATAGCCTGAACTTCTTTTCCAACAATTAATGCAAATGGCGTGTATGTATCTAAACTTAATACGGCTCCATTTTTTATTACTTCACCTATACTTAATGGTGTGTTGGTTTTTATTTCAAAGTCTTTTAAAACAGCCCCAGATACTTTAGATATATTTAAATCACGCGTTTCAATAAAGCCTATTTGGAGTGCTTCGCCCTCTTTTAGTGACTCATTTTTATATGCCAAACGTGTTGCTATTTGTCCCTTTGAGTCAATATAAGATATTTTTAATTCGGCTCCAGAAGGTAAGAATGAAGTGCCAGTAATCCTCAATAAATTTTTTATTGATATTTCAGATTTATCATTTGATAATTCATAAATTCCAGGATTATTTACAAACCCTGATACTGCAACTGCAGGCCCCTTAAATGGAACAAATATGCGGGCACCATTTTTAATTAATGGGTCAAGCTTCGGTGATGAATTTTGTAAAAAATTATAAAAATCTACTGTTTGTGTTGTTTCACCGATTTGACTTAATGAAATATTTCGCAATGAACCGCTATCAGAAATACCCCCTGAATATGCAATAACTCTGCTTAGTGGAGTATAGGCGGGGACTGCAATAGTTCTTGGGGATTTTACATTGCCAGAAATCTGCACTGTTACCAATCTAGCATTATTTAACCTAACAAAGACTTCAGCGGATGCATCATCTAATGAAATTTTATCAAGAACTAATTTACTGACTTGATTTAAATTTAAATTATTAACATTTAAGGGATATACATTTTCAAGCGTGATAGTTCCATCATTCATAATTTGATAATTTTCGTTAGATGGGCTCAATCCAGTAATTGTAATCTGAATTGTATCCCCGGGGGCCAATTGATAGTCTTTTCCTATAGTATTAAAAAAAAGCAACCCCTCATCTTGTGGCTGGTTAAATTCATTTGATCCATAAATATTTAAATCTTCTCCAATGAGAGCATAAAAATACCTCATTAACATGGATTTTTCATTAATATCTCTTGGGTTAATAGCTTGAGACAAATTTATCTGTGGATTATTATCTGTGTTTGCTACGTTTTGATTTTCAGATATCTGCTTTTGGTTAACAATGTTTTTGTCTTTTTTTGGAAAATTATTTTCTACTGACGGATTTTCGGTTAAAAAATTTTGAATATTTGCATCATTGATTGATTGAGCAAAACTTGGTTGCCCTAGAAAAAATAAGATAAAAATAAATAAATTTCTCAATAATAGAATATTCATAAATTTTCTTTCTTTATTACGTATCGTATTAATACGAGAGCTACCCCAATAAATAATCCCAATAGTAGTGAAAGTGTTAAGATTAATTTTGGCTTTGGCGCTGTTGGATGTAAACTAATTGTAGGGTTTATATATGGCTCTGCAATAAAATGTTTTCCCTTTGACGCAAACATTAGTTTTTCTTCTTCTTTACCAATAAGTTCTGCCAAAGCCTCCCGGTGCTCTCGTGAGCGCGCAGTACGAAGCTTTTCTTTGTAAAAGGCTAACGGCTCTGTTGAAAAACCAATATAACGCTGTCTCATAATTTTATCACTTGCTTTGGTCGCTTCAATGATTAGTGATAACATCAATTCCGGTTTTGACGTTTCACTTGTAAATTTTAAAAATCCAGTTTCTTTATCTTCGCCTATTTGAATATTTCCATTGATAAAAATAGCCAGTCTCCTAGGGTTAGGAGGCATATAATTTACGTCTATATTTCCAGTTAATAATTTCTTAGCATCACTAACAAAAATCTGTATTTTACTTTTCGGTGGTCTTGAATAATTATTAAGTGTCTCATCCCATTCAGATCCAAATATCTCTCTAATAATTTTTTTATTTTCAAAGATTATTTCTGAAACTTCTGGCGCAGTTATGAGTTCTTTAAATATATTAAAATCATTGCCTGAACTGGTTGGCAATTGAATGCCCGCAAGTGATGCAAAACCACCAAGCCCAGTTATTTGTGGACTACTTTTAATCTCGCTAACAGGTTTTAAATTATATTCGACAGTATATTTTCTTTCTTCCGATCGGAGGTGTAAAGACGCAAAAAAAATACAGACAAACGCCACTAAAAGAATAAAAAGTTTACCTCTCCAAAGTAATAAAAATAGATCCTTTAAGTCAATTCCATCATTTAAGTCGATATTTTTGGTCATGGATATAAATTTAGCTTCTATGTTTGTTCATAATTAACTTTTTAAATGCAAAAAGAAAAGATTTAATTAAAAATTATAATCTAAGGACACATACTTAATTACCTCAATATAGCTTTTAACACTTCCACATTCAAAAACCTTTACCATTTAACAATACTATCTCAACAATATATATTTCGTATGTGATTTAAATTATAAAAAAAATTGCTAATAATATATTATTAATGAAAATACTTAAATTTCTTTCTTCTACTAAACTTCAATTTGGTAACAAATAAATTATTTTAAAATTTAAAGTAAAAGTTAAAATAAATAATTATATAGCAAAAATTTTCACTTTTTTGTAGAATCTACAATTTTACCAAGAACAATAGGAATAGAATTTTTCCAATCACTGCCTTTAATACCAAAAGCTTTATAGATTTTATGATTATCAAGGACTGAATAATGAGGGCGTTTTGCGATGGTCATCAAATCAGAGCTAGCAATTGAATGGACTTTTTTTGGGGTTTTTAACCCTAAACATTTAGCTTCAGAAAAAATTTCATCTGCAAAATCAAACCAACTGCAAGATTTATCTCCACAATAATTATAAAGACCGTACAGACTTGTGTCATTTTTCAGCATAGACAATGCACAAACAATAGCTTTAGCTAAATGTTGCGCATAAGTGGGGCAACCAGTTTGATCTGATACTATACTAAGTTCATCTCGCTTTTTAGCCAAACTTAACATAGTTTTAAGAAAATTGTTCCCATACTCACTAAACAACCAAGCAGTTCTAAAAATGAGATGTTGACAGTCAACTCGAGAAATCGCTTGCTCACCAAATAATTTTGTTCTTCCATATACACTCAGTGGATGTGTTTGTGCATCTTCCATGTACGGACTTATTGCGCAACCATCAAAAACATAGTCGGTAGAGATGTGAACTAAAATTGCACCTTGTTTTCCACAAATTTCAGCTAGATTTTTTACTGCGATATGATTAATGTGATTTGCCATCTCAAAATCAGTCTCTGCTTTATCTACTGCAGTGTAAGCGCTAGCATTAATCACAGCATATGGTTTAGTCATAGTAATTAAATCTGTTGTGGCAGATAGATCACCTATATCTATCACATCTCTTCCACAAAGAATAACTTCATAATTTGTACTATTTAATTGATCTATTAAACATCGCCCCAATTGACCATTACGTCCTAAAACAATTACTTTCATGTAAATATTTCAGATAATAGGGGAGCACTGAGATCTCTTTTTGAAAGTATAGGATTTAATTCTGGCCATGAAATGCTAATGGATGGATCACTCCAAATAATGCTGCATTCATCATCAGCATCATAATAGTCGGTGCATTTATACTCAAAATCAGCCACCTCACTTAAAACAAGAAAACCATGCGCAAAACCTGGAGGTATCCACACCTGTTTTTTATTATTTTCAGACAAGACTATTGCTGCCCATTTAGAATAAGTTGGCGACCCCTGACGAATATCAACAGCAACATCATAGACTTCACCTTTTACAACACGAACCAATTTGCCCTGAGGTTTTGTTCTCTGAAAATGTAAACCTCGCAATACACCTTTCGATGAGCGAGAATAATTATCTTGCACAAACGGCAATGTTATACCAGCATCTTTTGCATAACGCGACACTTGAAAAGTTTCGAGAAAAAATCCACGCTCATCACCATATACTTTAGGCTCAATAACTACGCATCCATCTAAATTTGTTTTAATGATTTTCATTAATAACCCTTAGCAATATCTTTTAGATATTGACCATAACTCGACTTTTCTAGTTTGCTAGCACGTTCTAACAACAAAGCCCTGGATATCCAGCCATTAGCAAATGAAATTTCTTCCAAACACGCTATCTTGAGACCCTGACGACGTTCAATAATTTCAACGAATTGGCCCGCTTCTAGTAAAGACTCATGTGTACCTGTATCAAGCCAAGCAAATCCCCTACCTAATATTTCGACGTTTAAATCCCCTCGTTTTAGATAAGCTAGGTTTACATCAGTTATTTCCAACTCACCTCGCGCAGAAGGCGTAATTGATTTGGCTATATCAATTACATCGTTATCATAAAAGTAGAGCCCTGTAATGGCATAATTAGATTTTGGTTTTGAAGGTTTTTCTTCAATCGAAACAACTGACCCTAAATTGTCAAAATCAATTACCCCAAATCTTTCAGGATCATTCACTTTATAACCAAACACTGTTGCACCGCTATCACGCTTTACAGCAATTGATAGATTTTGAGAAAGATTATTACCAAAAAAAATATTGTCACCTAAAATTAAAGCAACTTTACTCTTACCAATAAAATTGGCACCAATTATAAAAGCTTGAGCAAGCCCATCTGGAACAGTTTGAATTGCATAATCAATGGAAATACCAAAATCCGAACCATCGCCCAATAACCGTTTGTAACCTTCAATATCCTCAGGTGTTGAGATTACCAATATCTCTTGTATCCCTGCTAACATCAGCACAGAAATCGGATAATAGATCATTGGCTTATCATAAACAGGCAATAGCTGTTTAGAAACTCCTTTTGTGATTGGATACAATCTAGTACCAGAGCCACCAGCTAAAACAATTCCTTTATAAATTGTAGTCATTATTATCTCCAATTCGTTCTAATCGATATTTACCCGATAGAACTCGCCCCCACCATTCTGGGTTATCCAAATACCATTCAACTGTTTTCCGCAATCCTGATTCAAATGTTTCTTCAGGCATCCAACCAAGTTCCTGTTGAATTTTTGAAGCATCAATTGCATATCGAATATCGTGCCCAGGGCGATCTTTAACGAAGGATATTAAATCACAATATTGCGATACACCTGATGGCTTTTCAGGTGTCAGTTCTTCAAGAATATTACAAATAAGTCGTACTACTTCAATGTTACTTTTCTCATTGTGGCCTCCAATATTGTATGTTTCACCAATAGTTCCCTCAACAGCAACGGTAATAAGTGCTTTTGCGTGATCCTCCACAAATAACCAGTCGCGTATTTGAGATCCATCTCCATATACAGGTATTAGTTTTCCATTTAGAGCATTAAGGATTACATGAGGAATAAGTTTTTCAGGAAAATGATAAGGACCATAATTATTTGAGCAATTTGTAATTATCGTTGGCAAACCATAAGTGCGCCCCCAAGCTCGTACAAGATGGTCAGAACTAGCTTTACTAGCTGAATATGGTGATGACGGTGAATATGGAGTTTCTTCAGTAAAAAAGCCATCAGTGCCCTTTAGATCACCATACACTTCATCAGTAGAAATATGATGTAACCGAAACAAAGCCTTATCCACATCACTTATGCCCATAAAATACTTTCGTGACTGTTCCAAAAGATTAAATGTGCCCATAATATTGGTTTCAATAAACTTTTTAGGACCTTCTATTGATCTATCTACGTGACTTTCTGCTGCTAAGTGCATTACCAAATTGGGCTTAAATTCATTAAAAACTTCATTAAGTGCAATTGCATCACATATATCAATTTTTCTGAAACTATAACGATCTTTAGTACTAGTAATAGGTAATGAATCCAGATTCCCAGCATAAGTTAAACTATCAACATTCATAATTTGATAATCAGTATTGTTAAGGATGTGTCTTATAAGTGCGCTACCTATAAAGCCTGCACCGCCTGTGATTAAAATTTTCAAAAAAACTCCTCTTAAATAAACATAACTAATAATTTAAATAAACTAGCTTACATCTATAAATATTTTTTATCATTAATTACATTTGTTGCGCTACGACAACATATAAAACTAATCCCTTCATGTCTCGTTTGGTAGACTTTTAATTATATTCGAAACTGCAGTGGATACAGAATAGTTTGCCCTAAAGTACGATTTTCCATTAGCCTTCATTTCTTTAAGAGAGCTTTCATTATCTAACAATTTCACAGCGCAAATAGAAAACTGCTTTGAGTCATTACCTGTATATACTTCGCCAAGTGCTTCACCTCTAATCAAATGTTCAAGGTCAGTATTAGGGTTTATGCGTGAAAGAACCGGCAGGCCAGCTTGAATATATGAAAGAAATTTTCCAGGGATATTATGTGATTTATGCTTTGGATCTAAGGCAATTAATCCTATAGTGCATGTTTGCAATAACCCATAAATGGCGTCAGAATCAATTTCATCATGAAAAAAAATATTTTTTAAGAGCTTCATTTGAGAAAGCTTTTCTAGCCTTTCCTTTTCAGTACCCCTACCCACAAAGAGGAAACCAACATCTGTCCTATCTCGCAATTCATCCGCCAAATCAATTAATATATCCATACCCTGAGCTATACCCATATTGCCTATATAGACAAAAACCTTCCTTCCTGGAAAAATGTCTTCAACCGGGGGATAAGCTTCAAAACATTGCCGCTTTTCGGATAGCCAATTATCTAATACATGAATATTTTTTTGTTTTGAATACAACCATTTTTCAAAGTAAATCAAATTTGAATAAGACTGAACACCTATGCAATCTGCAACTAAATATTGAAATCGAGCAACAGCCCTAAAAAAATAATAAATCACACCCTTCTTCATGAGAGATAGGTCAACAAGCCATTCAGGAAAAATATCTCTCAAAATGAGATAACCCTTACAAGACGACCTCAACTTCAAAAACCAAACAAGCGGACCAAAGAAAATCGAAGGTGAATACCAAACTACCAAATCTACTTTAGACGTAGGAAATTTACTAAATATTAGAGAAAATAGCATTGTAAATGGCATTAAAAGTTCACCAATACCCCGGCGTATAAAATTTACACCACTTATTCTAAATGAAGCCAGTTGATACACTTCAATTCCATCTAATATGCTCACATTACTACCTTTTATTATCCCATCTGCTGGCACAATCACAACAGGCTCATGACCTTGTTTCAAAAACTCCATAGCTAAATCTCTCATTTGTACAGCACAAGAGTTTCTGTGGGGAAAGTAATGGGAGCATACTATCGCAATTTTCACAGTTTCACCTTGAACTAGTTAACTAAAGATTAAGTCAAAAGAAATTAGTAATATCACTTCTGATACTATTAATAACTACTGATGATGGAGAGTGCTCTTCAGCAAAGTCATATTTGACAGCCCATGGAAGGTTAATTGCTGTGACAACAGAATCTACAATATTTTGAGAATTCATTCCTGAGACAATGGTAGATCCACTTTCTACAGTCTCGGGTCTTTCAGTAGCCATTCTCAGGCTAACATTTGGAACACTATAAAATATACCTTCTTCTGCAGCAGTTCCTGAATCAGATATCACACATAAAGACTCCTTGAGTAATTTTGAAAAATCATAGAAACCTAATGGATTAATAATAGAAATACCCTTCGGCGAAGCATTAATATCAAGTTTACTTTGAGTTCGAGGATGCATTGGGTAAACAACTTCACAGTTGAATTTTTTGGATATATTTCCAAGAGAATCCATAATGATTTTAAGGAAATGTGGATTATCAACATTCTCACTTCTGTGCGCAGTCGCTAAAATGTAATTTTTGGCAGTTAGATTGAGCGTTTTGAGTATATTGCTTCCTTCAATTTTTGGCATAAAGTGACGCATAACTTCAAATGTAGTGTTACCAGTTACAAAAATCTTAGAAGGATGAATATTTTCTTTTATTAAATTTTCCCGGTGGTAGTTATTATAAGGTAAAAGAATATTACTCATATGATCGATCAAAATTCGATTACGCTGCTCAGGCATTCTTCTATCCCATGCTCGCAGTCCAGCTTCCATATGAAAAATCTTAATCCCTCGGTTGGCCGCCGGCATTACTGAAAGGCCACTATATGTATCGCCCAAAATGACTAATGCGTCTGGCTTCTCTTTTTCAAATAAAGCATCAGATTTTTTTATAACATCTGCAACTTCGGCACCATAACTCGAGGTATCAATATTTAATTGGTAATCAGGTTTCCTTAACTCCAAATCATTAAAAAAAAAGTCTTTAAGTTCTTTTGTATAATTCTGGCCAGTATGGACCATAACATGGTCAAAATTCATATTGTCAAGAGCTCTCAATACCCCCCACATTTTAATCATTTCAGGCCGCGTGCCAAAAATAGTCATTACTTTCATTTACATTTTCCTTACCTTATAGAATATAATTTTCTAATCGATTTAACATCAAGTATTTCTACTTTTGGTAACGGGATAATAAACTTACCACCCGACTCCAGATAATCCATATTTCTTTCGCAGATTTCCCTTAAAAATGTCCAAGCAAAAACAACTACATAATCTGGCCTTTTACCTTTAGAAAAAAGAATCTTTGACTCAATGCGAAGATGTGACCCTGGAGTATAAAATCCTTTTTTTGCAGGAGCATCGTCAACCATGTAACTTAATAATGAATTATCAATACCACAAAACTGCAACATTGTGTTTGCCCGTCCTGATGCACCATACCCAATTACTGTTTTTTTCTGTTCCTTTAGTTCATTGAGCAATCCAAGTAGATCAGACTTCTGATTATTAATCTTTTGCCCAAACTTCCTAAATATAGATGAATCGTTAAAGCCCTTTGTAAGCTCAGCCTCTCTAAACTGATGAACATTTTTTGAAGGGAATGCTAGATCACTATTCTTTCTACAAATATAGAACCTAATTGAGCCACCATGGTTATCTACCTCTTTCAAATCAAAAACAAGCATACCATATCTATCAAAATGGTTTTCGACTGCCAATAAAGAATAATAATAAATATGTTCATGATAAATCATATCATACTGCATTTCCTCGATTATTTTACCAAGATAGTGGACTTCAAATATAAACGCTCCATTTTCAGCTAATGCTATATCAATTCCCCGCGTTAAAGCATTTATATCATCCACATGTGCAAACACATTATTTGCCAGTATCAAATCAGCTTGCCCAAATTGTTTCACAATCTTGCCGGCACTTAATTCATCAAAATAAGAGTTTACGATATCTATTCTATCATCATTTATTTTCTTAACAACGTTAGTTGCCGGATCAACCCCAATAATACGTCCAATATTTAAATCTGCTAAAGGAGAGAGTAATACTCCATCATTACAACCAAACTCAATAACAGTTGCGTCTTTGGGAGATGGAAGAAAACGACTTACAACATCTACTGCATAGTCTTTAAAATGACTACGTAAAGTACCTATAGATGAAGAAAAGTAAAAATAATTCTTTTTAAACATTAGATCAGGATCAATTCTATCCACTATCTGAACCGCATAACAATATGGACAAAAGACTAAATTCATTGGATGAAGTGTCTCCTGCTCAAGCTCATCCTGAGCTAAAAAACTTCCAGCCAAACCCATATTTCCAAAGTTATTAATAAGTGTCATATTTGGGTTATTACAAAAATTACAATAGTTGTTTTTAGAATCTACTTTTATATTTGGCATGGTAATAATTTAGTTTTAATATTTATAAAAAATCTCATATTGATCTATTCTTCACATAGCTTATTTTGGATATAATCTAAATTTTTAAGGACAGTAATCGTTTGCTCTTTATCAAGTCGTTGAGTATTATGAGAAGTATAATCTTCGGTCTCTGAGATTTCTTTTTCTCCGTCATTGAAATATTTATCATAGTTTAAATCTCGTGTATCAGATGGAATTCTATACCAGTTTCCCATATCCTCAGCTTTAACCATTTCTTCTCGGGAAATTAGCGTTTCATAAAGCTTTTCTCCATGCCGTGTTCCTATTGTGTTAATTGAAATATTTGATTTAAATATTGCCTTTAAAGCTGAAGCCAACGTTTCAATAGTAGAGGCAGCAGCTTTTTGGACAAAAATATCACCCTGATTACAATGATTAAATGCAAACATTACTAGATCAACCGATTGATCAAGCGACATTAGGAATCTCGTCATATTTGGATCAGTGATAGTGATTGGTTCATCATTTTTAATTTGGCTGATAAACAAAGGAATTACAGAACCCCTTGAAGCCATAACGTTACCATAACGTGTCGCACAAAAAACAGTTTCACTTTCTTTTTGAAGTCGAGATTTAGCAACCATGAGCTTTTCCATTAAAGCCTTTGACATACCCATAGAGTTAATTGGATAAACCGCTTTATCGGTACTCAACAAAATTACTTTCTTTACGTTATTAGCAATTGCAGCCGTCATTACATTTTCAGCGCCAAGAGTGTTAGTCTTTATTGCTTCAAGTGGATAAAATTCACACGAAGGAACTTGCTTTAAAGCCGCCGCATGAAAAATATAATCAACACCTTTCAATGCTTGCTCAATACTTACATAATCCCGGACATCGCCAATAAAAAACTTTAACTTACTATTATTATGCTTGAGCCGCATTTCTTCCTGTTTCTTCTCATCACGACTAAATATCCTTATTTCTTTAAGATCAGTGTCTAAAAATCTAGACAAAACTTTATTTCCAAAAGAACCAGTACCGCCAGTAATCATGAGCACTTTGTCATTAAACATTTAATAAATTCCTGAATTGTTAGCTAAAAAATCATTTCGCATTGTTGTAACCAAATTTCGCCATGATGGCGCCTTATAACCAGTATCGTTCTCAAACTTTTTCGTGCTTAGAGACCGGTTGATTTTGACACTATCATCAGTCTCTAATACATTATCGCTACTATAAACATTGCCAATTAATTTGAGCAGATCAAACTTAGAAATCGGGGCTGATCCAATATGATAAATTCCTTCTAAATGAGGATTAGTAATAACAAAATCAACCAAAATCTGAGCTAGCACGCAAACTGGTAATCCAGAAAATATTGAATTGGTATAACCTTTACAAACTGCTTTATTTTCTAAATACCAACTAACTAAGCCATTTTGTAATGTATCATTATGCCCAATTATCGAAGTACGGATAGTAATACAGTTTGTTTCAGTAACCTCACCTAGAAATTTTGACCTTCCATATAGATCCTCTGCATCTGCAGTGTCAATTTCACTGTAATTACCTTTCCTTCCTGAAAAAACCCCATCAGAGCTAAAATGAATTAAACGAGCTGAATGCCGGTCACACAATCGCGCCAAACGATGAGGTGTAATAGAAAAGAGCTCAATGAACTTCAAGGGGCATTCATCTTTCATCACTGACTTACTTAGCGATGTACAATTAATTACAACCTGAGGTTTACTGTCCAAGAAAACCCGATCTAATCTTTTAATATCAAGCACATCTGTAGATCCAATAAGTCGATCAGAGGGCTCAATCAAGCTTGACCTAACTGTTCCAGAAACTTCTAGATTAGATACTTTTGTCATCAATCGATAACAAGCACTACCCAGCAATCCATTTGCACCTAAAATCAATACCCTCATATTAAAACTACTAACATAAATAATGGAATAAATCAGCTCGAACCTATAACTTTACTTTGGCCTAGCGTATCTGATATGTAAACGTCATTGAATTCTCGTGAACGAAAAATATTTGCCACAAATGCACTAATTATAGTCATTCCCAATGAAGAAAAAATTAGAGGGTTTAGTGCAGCAATAGCCATATACACCGTAAAACCTGCTATTGATGCTTTGTTCGAAAATTCACGCCTTGAAAACATAACAAAAAGAAGGGGGTATAAAATTAATACAGCCACACAAGCCCCAAGGAACAAACCATAGACCCTAATCAATTCCAAATAAGATAACTCTGAAATAAAATAATTTCCCCTTATACCCCAATCATAATAGGAACCAAATCCTTGTCCAAAAATTAAGTTAACAGGATCAGTAAAAATATTAACATAGTCCTGAAATAGTATTAACTTTGATGAGTTCGATTTTTCTTCAAAACTTAATACTTCGATTATTGTATTATAAAAAGTGGCTAAAAATAAAATTAATGCACAAATTACAATTGAAAGAAACAATGTTTTATTTTTAGTATTATAAAACACAACTATTATTAACACTAAAAATGGCCCAATCATATTACTACGAGTACCCGCAAATATCATGCCTAGGGTAGTCAATAATGTAAGAAATGTATATTTGGAAAAAAAACCAACCCTACATGCTTTATCTGAATAATACGCTATCGCAATGACCAACATAGGAGACGTAACAAAATATATCTGCTGGAAGCTAGCAGAGTCGGCAAAAGACCTGTCTCCAAGCAGCAAAATGCCGTATGCACTTCCAAAAATTTGTATCACTGGTAGCAATTCAGGAGAAAGGAGTATTAAGGCTTTGACACCAATAATAGTACAAGCAAGTAAGCTTAGTATTCGACTAAGCATTGGAATTATATCTATTCTAGCAGCCACTAGAATATAGATTAGAGATACGAAGAGCTGAGCCTTTATTAGGATAAAAGCAGCACTCTTACCTCCTCCCAAAAAGACATGAAAATATAACATAGAAAGAATAGGAATGAATAGCATCAGAAAAATGTAAACATAAACAGCACGCGCTACTTTTACTGGCTTTAAAACATAAAAAAACAAAAAAACTAGCCAACAGAGAATAAAGGCGGGCAGTTTTAAACCAAGAATCTTATCAGCTGGATCAAAAGTCGCAAAAAATAATAATAGGAATAAACACCCGCTTAAAATCATATGTTGCTGTCTGGCCATTTATTTGCGGAAACTTTCGATTAAATTAAATACACGAAAAGGGACATAACACTTAAGTATTGCTTTTAAAGAGTATCGCCAAGATAATTTGGTAAAATTGTCCAACTCATTCTCGAAAATCAATTTAGTACCAGCATCTAATCTAGAGGAACATTCGAGCTTTAAAATTCCAATATATTTATTTATTCCACTCTTGCCAAAGGACTTTGAATTCTGCCAAAGCCTCACGGATATCGAAGCAAGAACAAACCTTACAACCTGTAAAAATAAAATATGCTTAAAAGTGCTATCAAGATTATTAAGCACTTGGTAACTTTCACAAATATAGTTTAGGCCTGCTTTTTCGAAGAGCTCAATATCATTGTTGTAATAAGTCCAAGAGCCGGGATGATGCCGAGTACTTACTAAAGGGGCATTCAGATAGGCAACTTTCGTAGCTGCTGTTTGCTTAACTAACAACAAAAATTCTGAAAACAATGCCATTGATCCTGAAGAAAGCCTAGTAACACCACCAAGCTGTTTTAGAAATTCTAATTTATAAAATCCGCAACAACCCAATGCTTTTATTTCTTTATTGAGATATTTTTCAACAAAGTTTGGGCCTGAGTAACAAACAGATCTCTGTTTGGGGTCACACTTTAATCGCTTTTTATTTTCTCCATAAATAGTCTCAAAAGCAGAGAAAACACTTTCCGGATATTTATAAGTAAAAATAGCGGATGCAACCGTAGATAAAAAGAATTCACTGCAAGGATCATCATCAAATTGCCAAGTGAAATACTTACCTTTAGCTAGTGTAAGTAAAAAATTCATATTTTCTAGCTCACCTAAATTCTTTTTATTATTAACAATTCTGACCCTAGAATCATTTTCTACACCAAGAATCTTATGAGATAATTTTTGTTCTATATAGTCATTAGCAATTATAATTTCAAAATCTTTAAAATCCTGATTGATATAACAATCAACAATTTCTCTTAATGAATCCACCCGATTATATGTAGGAATAGCAATCGAAAAAAGTGGATTAGATTCTTTAACGTATTTCATAAAAACCACATTTTAAATTTTTGGGCTAGAATAAAATATATGTTTTGCAGTTATAAGGCCGAAATTTTTATTTTTTGTAGTGCAAAATAATTTTATTGATCTTAAAAATAATCTTATTTTAAAAACAAAATTTTCAAAATTAGAACAATGGTTCTCCATAAATTTAGTTTCATAATTTAAAATATTCTTATAACGACTTTCACTTACAAATTTATCATAATCCATCACAGATAACTCATGCTCAACTATGATATCAGAAATAAGGACATCGCGCTTGTGCAATTGAATCTGTTTATATAGCCAACGATCCAGTGAATCTAGCCAATAGTCTTCACTAAAACCACCAATTTCTAAAAGAAATTTTACCTTCAAAAGACTACAAGAACCGATAGCAAAAATCTCTTTGGGATAAATTCCTAAAAAATCATTCTCAACAGGTCGCATCATTCCAGCATAAAGTACTTTTGAAGGTGAGAATAATATATTTTGGTAACACATTTTAGGTACTGCTGCCACGAGATTCACAGAATCACAAAAGGGATTAACCAGCTTACAAAGTTTTTCAAGGTAGTCGGCTGGTAGCTTTGTATCTTGATCTAATAAAAGCAACCAGTCGGCTGCGCAGTCATTCGCTTTCTGCAAAGCATAATTATAAGCACCAGGTAAACCCAAATTTTCCTTCGCTAAAACATAGTTAAAATGTGAATAATCCTCATAAAGATTTTTGTTATTCATTGTTCCATTATCATAAAGAAGAACATTCACAGTGTGACCTAAAGCTGATTTATCTAAATTCATTGCAAACAATGAATTCACGGTATGGGAGTCTTTTAACAAACAATTATAAAGAACAACAACGATATAAATTTTCAAATTTTCTTCCTTTTAACCCATAAAACAATCAGAAATAACTTTGATTTTAGCTTCATCTAAGCCTGGATACATAGGAAGACTCAAAATAGTATTAGATAGCATCTCAGTGATAGGTAATCCTTCATCAGGAATCTTACATAAATTTTTGTATCCTGACTGAAAGTGAATTGGCTTGGGATAATGGATACCCGGAAAAATACCTTTAGAATTCATTTTTTTTTGTACAGCAACTCGATCATCACACTGAACAACATACAAATGGTAAACGTGTGTTGATCCAGAGCGTACCTCGGGTGTTTTTATGCCCTGTGCTTTTAAATAATTATCATACAAATGCGCCAAATTAGAACGCTGTTGGTTATGACAAGTTATATATTTTAATTTTATATTTAAAATTGCTGCCTGCAACTCATCAAGGCGCGAATTTAGGCCTGTAGAGCTTGCATCCCTTCGATTATCCCAACCGTACTGCCTGAGCGAAGTTACTTTAGAAGCAAAGTTCGTATCACTTGCAACCACCATGCCACCATCGCCAATTCCACCAAGATTCTTAGTTGGATAAAAACTAAAACATCCTGCTGTTCCCATGCTACCAATTTTGCGGCCATTATATTCTGCTCCCGTAGCTTGCGCACAATCCTCAATTATATAAATCCCAGCCACTTTAGAGATCTCTGAAATAATATCCATTTCTGCAGCCTGCCCATATATATGTACAGGAATGACAGCTTTAGTTTTCCTTGTAATAGCTTGCTTTATTTTGATTGGATCGATCGTGAAATATAAAGGGTCCACATCGACCAGCACAGGTGTCGCTCCACATGCAATTATTGCTGAAACAGTTGCAAGCGCTGTATGAGCCACTGTGATTACTTCATCACCTAACCCAATATTTAAAGCCTTAAGGGATAAAATTAATGCATCTGTACCACTATTAACGCCTACTCCATGAGTTTGATTTACATATGCACTAAAATTTTTCTCAAATATCGATACCTGCTCACCTAAGATATATTCCCCTGAAGCTATCACTTTTTGAATTGACGACAAAACCTCATCAGTCATTTTTTCATCAATAAGCTTTGGGTTGGCACAATAAATCACTATTTGACCTCTACTGAAGGTACAAAATAAATCCACTTCCCTCCATTTTTTAAAAACTCAGTTTCTTTTTCAAATATTTCGTCCGCATGATTCCATGCAAAAAGCAATGCATATTCAGGTGGAGTGGAATGAAAATCAGCATGAGATTTTACTGGAATATGGCGTCCAGGACTAAACTTATTTTGCTTAATGGGTGTTGTGTCAGCAATGAAATCTATTAAATCAGGGCCAATACCACAATAGTTGAGGACTGTAGTACTTTTAGATGTGGCCCCATAACCCACTACACGCTTACCATCGTTCTTAATTTCTGTAAGCAATTGCACCAAATCTGATCTTGATTTTTCACAATTTTCTTTAAATTTTATAAAGGTTTCCATTGAGTTCAGCCCCTGATCTAGCTCATTACTTAAAACATTATCAACATTGGGGGAAATGGGGTGAGTTCCTTTTGGGGCAAGTACATATCTCATCGATCCACCATGAGACTTTTGATGCAGTAAATCAATCAACTCAAGACCATGTCGGCTAAAAATACTCCTGACGGAATGTGCTGAGAAAATATATACATGCTCATCATAAATTTGATCATAAGATATTTTAGCTATCATATCACCTAAATATGGTTCCTCAAAAACCAAGACCCCATCAGAAGCTAATAATTTTGCAATCCCTTCTGCTATATTGTTCATATCAGGAATATGACACATTACATTAGCGCAAATAACAGCATCCGCCTTGCCATGCTGTTCAACAATCTGTTCAGCTAATGCAAGACTAAAGAATTCAGTTATTGTGTTTATACCCTTTTCTCTTGCTACATCACCAACATTACTCGAAGGTTCACAACCCAAATGCCTGAAACCATTGTTTTTGAAGTTTTCAAGCATAATACCATCGTTACTACCCAACTCTACGACGAATGGATCAGTACGCCCAGAAAAAAACCGTTTCATCACCATGTTAGCAAAACTTTTAAAATGTATCTGCATATTTTTAGATAAACTTGAAAAGAAAGCGTAATTTTCATGAAACATTTTTTCAGCTGTAGGCTGATTTACTAACTGAAAAGTGCTACATTTTTTACAGAAAGCAGTTTCCATTTTAAAGAAATATTCTTCATCAAACTGATTTTCTTTTAAAAACCCGTTCGCTATTGGTTGTTGGCCAAAAGTCATAAAAGGACTTATTTCATTTGAGCATATTCTACATTTGTGCATAATCGTCTCCGGACTAAAATTAGGTAACTTAATTGTTTGAATTATTAAGTAGGGATAAAGATTCACCTATCCCACGATGAAGACTTCCAGAAAAATTAAAGCCGTGGCTTTTAAATTTCTCACAAGAAACCTCATAAGAAAGTTGGTTCATGATAGGACTTTCTACAAATGAAATTTGCAAATTTGGAATAAATTCTTTTATTGTTTCCACTACAGTTTTAACCGTTGCATTTAGAGTTAAAACGTTGTGGATTTTCCCATCAAAAATCTCATTTTTTATAATAAATGCTATCGCCCGAACTGCATCATTTAAATCAAGATATGGACGTTTTTGCTCATAAGCAGACTCCCATACTGTTATAGGCTGACCCATAACTGCCTGCCAGCAAAATTTGTTAACCGCTGTATGAAATCGCATTCCAGGCGATACACCAAATATTGTCCCAAACCGGCAAGAAATAGCATTTAAATTTCCACTTTCAACTAGATTCGAAATATATTCTTCCTCTTTTAATTTAGTCTCAGCGTATGGACTTTGGGGCTTCAGCTCTTCGGGTGTGCAATCCTCACTAACTATTTTATTCTGAGTACCGTAAACACTGGTCGAAGAAAGTGCTATTAGTCTTGCACCTTCTTTTGCGCATGCTTGGGCTACCCTTTTAGTACTTTCCAGATTATTAAATTCTACAGCAGCAGCATTCCCGAAGCTTCCAGCCGCATCCGTTATTGCGGACAGATGTATTACTACATCAGCACCTTTGAAGACATCGTCAAGATCGGTAGTGGTTATATCCATCTCTTTAAATTGGTATCTGCCAATATTTGGCAAATCAAATAAAGACACATATCTCTGTGTAAGCATATTATCAATAATTGTAATAACGCTATTCGGAAATTCATGCGGTAAATATCGGATCAAATGTGAACCAATATGACCCAATCCACCAGTAACTATAATATTCAATTGTAAGTCCTCATTAAAAAGTTAAAACTAAATTAAGTTTTTTCGGTACCTTATATATTCATCATAATTCCTCAAATAATCTGTCTCGCTAAACGGCTGATCACAAAAAACTATTAGTGTTGAATTATTATTTTTATATGCCTGAGTGGCCCAAATTCCAGGTGGGATCAATAGTCCTTGGTTAGGTTCGTCTAAACTGAAATCAACTGATTTCTCCCCATCATTACAACTAACAGAGATACTTCCCTGATTACATTGCAATAACTGAAAACATTCAAAATGAGCATGATTACCCCTTACCATCCCCATATCAGCATTCACCACAAATACTCGTGCAATCTCAAATGGAACAATATCGCCACCCTCCATGACCAATAAAGAACCATTTGCCTCCCCATAAGAGGGAAACACAACTTTTAAAATGTCACTGACTTTATAAACTTTTTTCATTTATGATAACCAGAATTTGGGCTCATAGAATTCTGTAAAATCATAGATTTAACTGTTGCCGCAATACCAACCTGCAAACTAACCTTCGGATACCACCCCAAGTATCGGTTAGCTTTATCTATAGATGCCACAAAATTTCTCATGTCAATATTAGGTGAATTTTCTGGCCATGGTATATCTTTTATCTTAATTATTTTATCCGTTTTCCGGTAAACTTCTTGTGTCACAGCACGGAAAGCATCTCTTACAGTAGTGCCAACACCACTACCAATATTAAAAACTTCACCAACAGAGTTACTTGAAATACAAGCCAAAATAAACGCATCAACAACATCATCGATATAAATATAATCTCTCATATACTTCCCATCCCCATACAGTGATAAATTTTTCCCGTTCAAAGCTAATTCTGTTATCTTATTCAATACACCACGATCAATAGCAGAGCTATAAGCTATACTTGGCCCATAAACATTTGCAAGCTTAAGAGTTATACCATCAAAGATATTTAAATTAGATGCCAACACACATTGTCTTTCAACAAATAATTTATGAAGGTCATAGAAAGTTTCAGGACATTCGATAGTAGATTCAGAAACTGGTAGGTCATCTGTAAAGCCATAAGTTGTAACAGTTGATGCAAAAACTATCCTCGGCCGTTTTTGCAAAATCTTACACGCTTCAGTTAGCCTGTATATCGGAACAACTGACGTATCCAAATCTAAAGCTGGGTTATTATTTGCTGCATTTATACTCGTGTTTCCTGCAAGGTGAATAATGAAGTCTGATTTTTGGACAATTTCCAACCAAAAATCTAAACTCCCCAAATCAGCCGTAATAAATTCTGCCACAACATTCGAATTTGTATCTTTTCGACTAGCAGAGATCACATGGCAACCTAAATCCGTAAGTTTGTTAACAATTTTTGAACCTATGTATCCACTAGAACCAATAACTGTAAAGTTTCCAGACTCTGATAATTTTTGCGTCAATTCCATTCTTTTTTCCTTACTTATACCTGAGGCAACTGGTCAAAAGATAAGTCTCGAAACCCTGGATATTTTGCATCACGCTGACTCAATGTAGGAATATTAGTCGGCCATTTGATACCAATTTCAGGGTCATTATATATAATTCCACCTTCATCTTCAGGATTATATATATGGCTAGTTTTATAATGCAAATCTGCAAAATCACTCAAAACATAAAACCCATGAGCAAATCCTGGAGCCATATAAATTTGTCGTGCTCCCCCTGTATCGCTTAATTCAGCACCAAACCATCTACCAAAAGTTCTAGATTTAGGTCTCAAATCTACCCCAGCATCAAAAACTCTACCACGGAGAATTGTTATCAATTGTGCCTGCGGTTGCTTAACTGTAAAATGAAGCCCCCTTAAGATTCCACGCATTGAACGCGACTGGTTATCTTGAACAAAAGTATCAGAAATACCTTCAGATTTATATCTGTCTGACTGAAAGGTTTCCAAAAAAAACCCTCGATCATCACTAAACACATCTGGTTCTATAACTAACAAACCCTCAATTCCAGTTTTGATGACTTTCAAATTCGCTCCTTAAAAATAAATATTGTATATATAAACGTATAATCATATTTGACTTCAAAATACTGAATAATTATTACCTGATTAGGCTCTTTGATCGACTTCTTTTATAATTTTTAAATAGTTATTACCAAATTCTATCGTACGTTTTCGCAAAAGTTTTCTTGCTTTTTCCTCAGCTTTTGTTTGTGATATGTTCGATGGCTCAAACCAAATCTCTTCTAGTATTTTGGACAGGCCAACTTCATCATCAGGATCAATATATCTACCACGAGATGGATTCTGCTCGATATGTACCTCAATATCCGAAAGAATTATCGTTTTACCCATACTTTTTGCTTCTTCGACACTTGAACTCCACCCCTCAAAACGTGATGGATTTATGACCGCCAGTGAATTTTTCATCAATACAAGAACTTCATCATAATCAATATGTCCTAATATTTTTACATGAGCTTGTAAGTCATTGTCATTAATAAAGTCATAAATTCCATTAATGTATTGTGAGTTTTTTAGGCGCATATCCTCTAAAGTCCCAGTGCAAATAGTCAGAATATTTATTCCTCTTTTTTTTAATAACCTGATTGCTTCCAGTACTAGTAAATGGTTTTTATGTGCCCAAAATTGATTTGGTAAAAAGAAAAAAGATCCATTAAATCCATATTTTTTCTTTAAAGATTTAAGTGAAATTGTTTTTTGAAAATCTATATCACTTGTTTGAGAAACAAACTGAAGAACTCTGCCACGTGATTTATACTCTGGTGGTACAATGCTATCGAAATCCCTCAATGCATCATAACTGCTAAGAATTACAACGTCACTTTGGGAAATTATATTTCGATTATTATCTGTTTCTTTATTGATATCAATATCTGGGAAAAATTCTGGCAAATGTAGATATTGAAAATCTGGAATCCAACTAATAACTTTAAACGGAATTCGACCTTTATAAGGAAGCCATGCATGCGACAATATCTCTATGTCGTACGATTTTAATAAAGCATTCATCAAAGCCATCGATCCAAATGCCTTGTATATAACTTTTTGAATAAACCACAAGAATGTTCCACGTTGAAGAATTTTAGTTCTTACGACCTTAGCAAATGGAGCAAACTGCTCCACGATTTCTATGGGAATGTCACTTGAGAAGAAAATGTATGGATGAATAGTCTCATCATTTACTAGCGAAAGAGCAAAAAGTGTATTCTTAATATAATTTAAACCACCTGAATAATTTGCAGGAGCATCAAACCAAAAGGCTATTTTAAGCATCTTTTTTTAACCAATCTACATAACGCATAATTCCTTTATTAAGCTTATTTTTTGGTTTAATACCCAATTCTCTCAACTTTGATATATCTGCATGGTAAAATTTAGGATCACCAGAACGCACTATACCATTAAATTTAACCTCAATATCAACACCAAAGGCATCCCTAAGTGTCTCAAGAACAAATTTTACTGTAATACGTTCGCCTGAAGCTCCATTTATAAGTAAAAATGATTTGGAGTTATTTGATAAATTTAAAATTAATTCCACAGCGTCGTCTATATAAATCCAATCTCTAGTTTCTTCACCCGACCCCCAGAAGACAGCTTCTTTATTATCCACCAAAAACTTGGTTGAAGCATCCCATAACAACTGCTTTTTGAGGTACGGCCCATAGATTGAAAAAAATCTTATAATTGCAACATTAGTCCCATATAATTTACAATGCATATACAACATTTCTTCAATGATTTTTTTATGATAGCCATAAGGAGTAATAGGATTTAAAATATGTGACTCATTAATTGGAACATCCTGACATACGCCATAAACAGCTGCACTAGATGGATAAATCAGCTTAGCCTTAGATTCTGTTATCCTTAAAAACTCAAGCAACTCTGCTGTAGCCAGAACATTTAAAGAAAAATCTTGATGGGGATTCGTTAATGAATAACCAACTGAACTGCTGCCAGCACAATGAACAACTAAATCAAACTTATCATCTAAAGACATCAAACTTTGTATTGATACGCCAGCATCAAGCCAAACATCGTATCCAAAATATGATGCTTGCTTAAAACTCCACCCACCGTGTCCTATCCCAATAACCCGATAACCCAATTTTTTAAATTTTTGAGCAACTGCACGCCCAAGAAATCCAGAGCCACCAGTAACCAAAATATTTTTCTGAATAACATTCATCAATGAATTCTCAATTATCTATAATACCTGAAATATCTGAAATTTTTGCCAGTCTACTGGTTTTCAAATCATACAACAGGAGATCACTAATACTATTAATTCGAGTGTCAAAGTCATCAAAAGTCAATTTACCATTTTCATCGTGATATTCCCGAAACTCTGCCCGACGATATGCTTGGGACACTGATAAAGTAGGTAAAGATCCAATCAAATCGTTTCGAACAAAGAATATATTGTTACCAGCAGAATTTGATGCGACTAGTGAATATCCCTTCAATTGCGCCAAAGAATTTAAAGCAGATATTGACGCTCCATAATAAATCTTGGAGAAATGTGCTGAATCTCGAATAAAACTTGGATCATATGGAGTTGTAACCTCAGCCAAAGGCCCAAAATGGCTATTATATTCACAAATTATAATTCGAGGTGAAATTGTCTCAATCGCTTGCCAAACCCAATAATCATTTCCATCGATATCTACTGAAAGTATTCCAATATCCCCTGAAATGCCATTTTTGGTTATTAAATCGTTTATATTATCTTTAGTGATGAACGCACTAACAGCCTTGAGATTTGTGGCCCAATAAATAGGATCTCGTTTAATATATTCAATATTTTCATCACTACCATCAATGACAATGCCCGACCACTGATTATTGGTTAATAAAAATCTAGTATTTGACTCCGTGTAATCTTCAACGCCAAACTCGACAAAAAGGGGGCATTCAATCGGAACATTTTCAAGAAGGAATTGAATAATTCCATCCTCGCCCCACTGAGAAAACACTCTGAACTCTGATTTTCGAAAATCAGAAACATTAGCAATTTGACGCTGCTCAATTCGACCTAACGCTTCCTGCATTCTATAAATCTGGAAAGGCAACGACGTATATCGCCTAATAAAATTAAAAATTCTTTTAGTTATCATTTGAACCACTTATTTTAGATTTTTGATTAATAATGCTGGCAGGTATGCCTGCAACAATAGCAAAATCAGGTACATTTTTCGTTACAACAGCGTTAGCTGAAATGACAGCGTTTCGACCAATTGTGACATTAGGTAAAATCACAGCACCTATGCCAACCCAACAACCATCTTTTAAAACTACACTCCCTTTAAAGAAATCATCTTGTTTAATTATTGGTTTATTCTCATCATAATAGCTATGGTCCGCATCACTAATATAAACTCGATCAGATATAAGAACGTCCTTACCTATAAAAACATTATGCCATGCATTAATTTGTACAAATCGGCCAATATATGTACCGTCGTTAATATGCAGTGTAACTTTTCCATTATACTGGCTATCTTTTGCATTTATCCATATTTGTTCACCAATTAAAACATTGTTCCCGACATGAACCATCTCTGCACCAACAATTTTAGCATTTCTTCCTAAGTGTGAATGCTTTCCCCAGTTGGCAAAGGAACCACGCATAATAATTGTGTACGTACGGTTGGCAATTTTATTACCTATTTTTAACACGAAGCGGATTAATTTCATTTATTCATTATCACTTATTCTTAGGGCATCTAATATGAGTAATTATATTTATCTTGTAAAATATAGTGAAAAAATTACCATTTTTTCCAGGGCGCCTTACCTGAAATCCACAAATCTTCTAGATATTTTTTATCTCTCAATGTATCCATTGGATGCCAAAAACCTTTATGCACCAATGCTGACATTTGACCATCCTTTGCTAAAGTCTCCATTGGTTCTTGCTCCCAGATTGTTTTATCATCTTCAATATAATCTATTACTTTAGGAGAAAGTACAAAATAACCACCATTAATCAACATGCCATCACCTTTTGGTTTTTCATTAAAACTAACCACCTTATCTCCTTTGATATCAACGGCACCAAATCTGCCAGGTGGATAAACTGCAGAAATAGTAGCCAAGTTACCATTTCGCTCATGACATTCAATTAATTTAGATATATTTATATCACTCAATCCATCACCGTAGGTGAAACAAAAACTTTTTTCATCTTTTAAATACTTCTTAACTCTTTTTAACCGGCCACCGGTCATGGTTTTCTCCCCAGTATCAATAAGTGTTATTTCCCAATTCTCTGTTCTTTTATCATGGACATGCATTTTGTTATCTCTCAGTGAGAATGTGACATCTGATTGATGTAAAAAATAATTTGAGAAATATTCTTTTATCATGTACCCTTTATAGCCACAACATATGATAAAATCGTTAACCCCATAGGCTGAATAAGTTTTTAAGATATGCCATAAAATGGGTTTACCGCCTATCTCTACCATAGGTTTTGGTCTCAAATGTGTTTCTTCGCTGAGCCGAGTTCCAAATCCTCCTGCTAAAATAACTGCTTTCATATATCATTCACTCCCAAATCTGATTCCATCAGAATACGCTTACTTAAAGTACAAATATAATTTATGCACACTGCACATTTAACCCACTTAAGCGCCAATATTTTTATTTTTTGAAAAACTCGGCACACTTCGTTCTAAATAAATAGTATGATTTATCTATACCCAAATTTTCAAAAATTATTCTAACCGTTTTTCTACTATGGAAATAAAATCTAAATAAATAATGGGCAGCTACTACTAAAGACGTAGCTGCTCTTTCTTTAAATAGTACACAACTATTACGTAATACTATTTTGCTAATAGCGACGCTATTGTCATCGGGGTACTTTATCATAGCACTTCGCAATGCGTGATGAGAAAAAAAATAAAATACGTACATATACACTGCAAATGTACTTCCAATACGCCTGTTATCTATAAGCTTAAACATCGAAACAAATTGATTCAGCCGCGCTTCAAAACCATAAATATGATGTCCACCCATTTCTGATACTTTGTGATTTTTACCCATTTCAACCAAATGAGGGGAGAAATACAACACTTCACCTCCAGTAGAGTAGGACAAAATCGCAGCTGCAGCCGTCGGGTAGGCATCACCCTTTCGCGTACAATATTCGTTCATAAGTTTATAAGTAGCTTCGTGCCAGTCTTTCACTTTGATAATACTGCTACCTATATGACCTGAATCGCCACAAATATTCCAAAGTGTCTTATTTTGCTGCCAACTAGCGTCTCGGTAAAGCCGCCCCTCCTGATCCATTACCGACAAAATAACTACTGATATATCTGGTTCGCCATAATCAAGTATTGAATATAGTTCTCTTGTGTTCTTCTCATTTGTCAAATCTTCATCACTAACAATATGCAGATAGTCACATTCACATAAAGTAACAACTTCTGCATAGTTTAAACTCATGCCAATATTTGACTCATGTTTATGATATGTAATTCTGTTATTGCCTAAACGCCCTATATACTCATCGATTTCGTCTTCCTTAGAATTTGACGACACGATAATCTGATCGTAAACATTCATATCTACAGCATGCTTGATTGCCCTAATCGCAAAATCAGGCCTTTTATATGTGGGTATTCCTAACGCTAATAGTTTTTTTTTACCCATTTTTGATGCCTTTATTATATGCTGACGTTAACATTTCATCGAGATAAGACCTATCCCCCCAGAAAGCAATCGGCTCAAACTCTCGGTATGGGTATGCACCAAGAGAAAGTGTAATGTTAGCTTTTCTTTCAGAAATCCAACACTCAACAAGACCACGTAGCATAACTTCCTCACCTTTACAGATATTTACACAACCAATATTTTTTTGCATCATCGCAAGGCGAACAATAATTTCAGCTGCTTCTTTAACGGGAAGGTAATCGAGTCGCTGTTCTCCTTGAGACATTTTAAACTCATTCTCTCCTTTATCTAAGGCTGACATTAATTGGCTATAGATAGATGTAGACGTTTGCCCTTCCCCGTAAATATAAAAAAGTCTCCCCCATGTTAAATTGTAAGGGTTAGCTAGAGATAACGCCTCAAGTTTCGACCGCAAACGGTCTTTAGCAACTCCATAAGCTGTCACTGGATTAGTAGTATACTGTTCACTAACTGCACCTTCACTCAACCCATATTCATAACAACTACCTAAAACAAATATATTTTTAACACCTAACTGGATAACTTGCTTAATAAATTCATAGTGCGTGGGCAGGTTATAGTTTAAATGCACATCTGAATTAACATCGTTAACATGGCTCCAAGCCAAATGCAAAAGCACATCTGTATCCTTAATTAACTTTTCATCTATTTCATCATTCGAACCTATTTCATATTTGGCAACAGAGAATTTTTTATCATCATAACTAATAGCATTCTTTAGTGATCTTGATAATGCAAGAACCTCACAATCGGCTTTTAAAAGACACGGAACTACATACCTTCCAATAAAGCCTGTTGCACCTGTTACTACTACCTTCATGAAATTATTTTAATTTCGGGTATAGCCACTACAAACTTAGCACCCCATTCTCTAGCTTTACTGTTTTGCTCTATAACCTCTTCAGAAATATTCCAAGGAAAAATCAATATATAATCAGGTTTATCTTTATACAATCGATCTACGTTACATATAGGAATATGACCAGCAGGTGTGTATTTGCCTTGCTTTGATTCAGCAAGATCACAAATATAGGGAAGTAAATCGGGCTTTACACCCGCATAATTTAGAAGTGTATTACCTTTAGCTGCTGCGCCATATCCGGCAACTTTTTTACCTTCTTTCTTAGCGGATATTAAAAACTGAAGTAGATCATCCTTAATTTTATCAACTCGGCTTTGAAAATTTAAATATGCATCAAGCTCATTTAAACCTGCAGCATTTTCATCATCTAATACTTTATTTAAATTTTTATCATTTGTTGCGATCTTTGCGCTCACCTTACATCCATAAATTCTTAGACTTCCACCATGAGTGGAAACTTCTTCCACATCATAAATACGCAGACCTTGATTTTCAAAAACATTCATCGCGGCCTTTAAAGTATAGTATGAAAAATGCTCGTGATAAATCGTATCAAACTGGCCATACTTAATAAGATTATGCAGATGAGGAAACTCTAAAGTACATGTGCCTTCATCCTTAAGTAATATTTCCAATCCCTTTGTAAAACTAATTAAGTCAGGGACGTGGGCATAAACATTATTCCCAATAATAAGATCAGCCTTTCCTTTGCCAGAAATTTTCTTTGCGGTGTCTTCTCCAAAAAATATTTGTTCTACTGGCACCCCTAATGTTCGCGCTTTTTCGGCAGTACACAAAGTAGGCTCAATACCCAGGCATGGAATATCTTTTTCAACAAAATTCTTAAGTAAATATCCATCATTCGAAGCTATTTCAATAGCAAGACTTTTCTTATTTAATTCAAGCCTAGGAACTATCATATCTACATAATCTGAGGCATGTTTCAACCAACTTTGTGAGGTAGACGAAAAATATGCGTATTCATCATTAAATATTTCTTCAGCTGAAGTATAGTCTTCTGTTTGCACGAGCCAGCATTTGTCGCAAACATATGTTCTTAGAGGATAAGAAGTTTCTGCCCCATTAAGATCATCTTTTTTCAAGTACGAGTTTGAGGGAGGTGAAAAACCAAGATCAACAAAACCATGCTCAAGTGGGTGATTGCAATTTCTACAACTCATCGATCTCTTCCTCTAAAAAGTTTATGAAAAATTTTTTCAACATAATTAAGATAACAGAATAATCCCATAGTTATCTAAAATGGAAACACCTCATCTCAACTACAGATCAGACAATGTTATTTAAAATAAAAATTCTACCTTATTTAAATAGTTTATTATCTTAATTAAATTTAAGCTTGCACAAATATAAAACACCGACTGACTCTATTTCCTTGCAAAATCGCAGTACTATTACTTTTCTTGATAAGACAAGAAAACCGTTTGAAACTATAATTTAGGCAGGCTTTATGACAAACTCAAGAACTCCAGTAAAGATCCTCATTCAAGAGTTGTTTTTGTTTCAGATTTTGAAGCACTTTAAGCCTCATCATTTCTGATGACCTGAAATCAGGATCTTTGAAATTCATTTTTTTCAAGCCCTCAACCAATTCATCAATGCTTTGAGCCAAATTAACACTTGGAAGATGATTAGGCGCCAGTGATGCATAAAGAGAGAAATCTACTTGATATGATCTTTTGTCAGGCGCAGCTTCTTTATTCACCTCAATCTTAGTACCTGGTATTCGTTTTGCGACTTCATTTGCAAGATCAATTACTTGATAATTCCATTCATTTCTTCCTACATTTACAGCAACAAAATTTTCACCATCATAATGCGTACGATGTATTGCCCACTCCATTGATCTAACCATATCCTGAACATCAATCAACGGCCTCCATGGTGTGCCATCACTAAGTATTTGAATTTTTCCTGTAACCAATGCGCAAGCAACAAAATCATTGAGTACAAGATCTAACCTTAATCTGGGCGACATACCACAAGCAGTCGAGTATCTCAGACAAGTTGCTTCAAAATTGACATCTGCTAAAGATTCTAAAACCTTCTCCATATACACTTTTGATCTGGCATATGCTGTTAGTGGGTTAAGTTCATCTGTTTCTTTTCGCCTTCCAACGTCTGAACTACCGTACATACTGCAACTGGAGGCAAAAACAAATTTTTTTACACCCTGTTTTTTTGCTGCCTTAGCAAACTCTTCGCTAGCTTTTGAATTAATTTCTTCAGTAATCTCTGAGAATTTATTTCCCATGGGATCGTTAGAAATTGCAGCAAGATGAATTACAACATCTATGCCATCCAAAATATTTTCATTAAATTTCCTTATATCTCCAAAATATTGAATGTCATACTTTATTTCTGGACTGACATCTGCAGCAGTAAGACAATGAGCAAAAAAACCAGTGTCATAACCTATCAAGGTTAAATTGTTTATATTTTTTCTTAACTGCCTTCCTAAAACAGGACCGATATAACCTGTATTTCCTGTAACTAGTATTTTCATTAATACTCTCTTTGATAATTCTAAACTTGATTTAGTATATTTATTAAAAACATACTCCACTATGACTAATGAACTTGTAGATACAGGTTAAACAGCATTCAGTAAATGGACTGTATTATCTTTCTCCTGACAAAGAAAGTTATGAATAAAAGAAATTTTCATTCTGCTAACTTATAATATTTGATCTAAGAGACTCTTTTTTTTAATACACTCAAATTATTTTCATGCTAAGTATACATGTTTTTTGTTTTCTATTTACCAGCAGAAATAGAAAAACTGAACGAACCAAGATTGCTAGATTTTTTGGATGTATCATCTACTTCAAGCATGGAAAAAAAGACACGAGATAATGATTTTGTACCTATTGAATCATGTTGCAACATGGGCATAACTGCACAATCACCTGTGTTCCATTGAAGCTGCACATTGTTTTGTTTGCTTTCCAAACAAATACTTCCGGTTGTTGCCCCAACCCCTCCAGAAGAAGACACTAGCGTTGAAGACGGCATGTGATGAGACACAGTTGAATCTAACACAAATATTTCATTATTATTCATATCATCTATACAAGAAACTTTAATATTTTCATCATAAAGTTCAGGTAACAAAGTAATATTACCAAGTCGCACTGATCCAACTGGCCGATCCCAGCCAGGAAAGTGATAGCTAAGTTCAATATTTTCCTTTTCTGGTGACACTCTAATCACTTTATAAATATCACCCATACTCGTAGGAATAGTTACATGCACTTCAATTTCATTCTTATTATTTACTGAAAAATATGGTATAACTTTTTCTAAATCTGTAATTCTCCTTCGCTCTATTGGCATTTCGATAACCACACCGCCACTGTAGTAATCCGCACCAAACTTGATGCTTGAAAAATAACCGTGCGGAAGAGTTCCGATACAGGGCTCCATCCCATGTGCAGAAAATGCAAGACTATTTATGGTTAACCCTCTTCTTAAATTTAGCTCTATCTGTAATTTTGGAGTTGATATTCGTAACAAGGTATCATCCATATCCAAAACAATTTTAAAACCTCGATATTGGCCAATAACACTTTCCAAAGATTCATATGATTCAGGTTCAAACTGGACATAGCTATCCCCAAAATTTTCGCTAATATTATGTCGCTTCAGAAACGTACTTAACTGTTTCTTTGCTTTCTGCCATCTTTTCTTGGTAATATGGGTACGCAAATCACTGGCCCATAATTCACATAGCTCACTCCAGTCTTCAGGATTTTTGTTTTTGTTTTCACACAAATATTTTGCCATACGGTAGCACATTGTATTAAGCCACAGATCATCTCTACCTGTTACAGCCCATCTAGCAATATTATATTTAGCCTGTTTCTTTACAGGAATTGGATGCATTCCAGAATTTAACCGAGATATTTTGCGATTAGAAGATTGGTCATTAATCTTCAATGCTTGTGTTGGAGAAACCCATTCCATTCCTATTTCATTAGCTGTTGACTTTAAAAGTCTCCGAACTCTTATCCACTCACCCTCAGGATGTGTTGGCCGCTCTTCACTAAATCGACCTGGACGGGAATCGAAAACTTCAGCATCGTTACAATAGATGGGCAGAAGTGTCTCGTTATTACTAATACGCTTTTTGAGATAATCGAGATATTCAGTAATTGCGATATCACCATGAGCATAATGCTGCATTTTCTGGAATAAAATCGAGTCTGCCCACAATACGGGTAATACAGTATTATCAACTCCCTTTGCATGAGTAGGTACTTCGCTTATTGGTAGCCCTTCAAGTCCCAATGCTAAACGCACATTATCTCGATCCATGATAAATCCCTGATAACCATTTTGTGCATATAATTCAACAAGACTACTAGAATAGGCCATCTCGTTAACCAATGCAATATTGGGCCTTAGTCCAAGTACCTGTTCATAAACTTGCAAACCCAATTTCTGGTTCCATTCATTTACCGAAGACGGAATTAGTGGACTAATGATCTGGCTGTAACCGCTACCAATCAATTCACAATCTCCTGCATCCAATAACACCTTAAAACGATCAATCCAGGCAGGATCAATTTTTTCAATCTGCTTCAGTGTCCAACCAGTCAGTTCAATGCCAATAGGAATACCTGTTTCTTCAACAAGTTGAAGCAATGGATGGTAACAAGTCTGAATAATATCTGAGCGCGCCTCTTCTTCAATAGAGGAAAAAGCTAGGTTAAGATGATAAATTAGATATCCTCTTGGATTCATCTATGCACAAACCATTAAACAAATAGACTCAGAAAGCTGCTGTGCACCATTTATTGATAGCTTTTCTAATGCCTTTTCAGAATACGCTTTTGCCTGGTCATCATTTTTCATAAGCTTAATAAGATTTAAAATAGCAGTCTTTGCATCCTCTGCAACAACAGCAACCCCCTCTTCTGCAAGGGCAATCAATTCAGAATTATCTTTGTTTCCATAGGGAGAAAAAACAACTGTGGGGACTCCGTACTGCAATACTTCAAAAAATGACACTCCAAAAACTGTCAGCACATAATCACTCTGTACAATTAATTCATCAAGTTGGTTTGGGGCATTATGTATACTCCAACTCAGTCTAGGTTTTTCTGGCAAAGATGGTGCATCGGAATAAGGTCCTTTAACCCAGTGTATTTCTAACTTTTCATTTAGCAAAGTGTCAATCTGAGTTGGAAAAGTAGCACCCAAACGAGCAACATCTCCTCCTCCTGTCAATACCAATACACGTGATCCTTTCTTCCAGACTCTACTAGGTAAACGTTTTTGAATCAGGAAACTATCCCAGCCGAATTTAATAATGCACTTACAGTGTGTGTGATTAGCTATGTCGAAGTTGAAGGATGGAATCCAAACTAGATCCAAAACGTCACAAAATTCAAGTAATGAATCAATGGCAATAAGGCGAATGCCATTATTTTTCAAACTAAACAACAAGCTCTTAAAGCCCTTAATATCTTGCAACGCATGGAGATCAAATACTACTGCGTTAAAATCGCCGGCCGCAACAACTTTTTGGACTGTAGTTACAAAATCGTCCGCAAGAGAAAACAAATGGGTAGAAAAATTTAAAATTCCATCTTTAGGAAAGAAATCCCCAAAAATTAGGGTCTCTGGAACAACCATACCGTCAGATTCTAGCGATTGAGCTAAGGCTGTCAGTCTGGATAGATGACCAAGGCCTATATCAGCGCTAGCGTGACAAACGAGCAAAATCTTAGGCATGGTTAAATATATTAATATCTAGCATTGAAATGTTTCACGAACTGACCGGAATGGTCTCAAACCATCTGATGGGTCTGCTCGCCATAATCGATCGGCAATTTCAGCCGGTACAGGTTCCTTTACACCATTACCGTCAGACAGTTGAGCATGCCTGACTTGCGTGATGACTGGTCCAATAGTTTCCGGCAACCAACAATGGCCCGATTCAAATTCTTCTCCTTGTCCTTCAAGATCCAAATGAAATTCGACAATAGTTGCACCCCATTTATGGATGGCTCTATGAATTACACCGGGATCAACTGTATGATCCGACCAGCCTATCTCGCAACCTGTAGCTTTTCGGATTGTCTCTATAGCTGACAAATTGGCTTCAGCATAAGGTGTTGGATAAGCTGAGGTACAATGAAGCACCGTAGGTTCACAGTTATTAGCTCTAAGAATCTCTACCGCATGTGTGATCTCTTCCATAGTCGCCATTCCAGTCGATATAATGACAGGCTTTCCAGTAAGTGCGCATGCGATGAGTAAGTCGTCCCAAAGTAGCTCGTATGAAGCAACTTTATAAAAATCAACATATGGTCCTAATTCTTGAACAGCGTCAAGATAAAATGGTGTACAGCTAAATTGAATGCCTTTTTCTCTGCAACGATCAGCTAGTATTGGTAGGAAATCGAGCGGTAACTCCCAATGTTTTCGATCCCTATGGGCTTGTGACTGACTAAGAATTTCTGGTGCAAATAGCTTGTCAATCTTAAAAAGCTGAAACTTCACCGAATCGCAACCTATAAAAGCCGCCGCATCAACAAACTGAAGAGAACGCTCAATACTTTTAGAATGATTACTAGATACCTCTGCGATAAAAAAAGACATTTAAGGACCTTAAGAGAAAGATTTATTGTGTGACAATATGGATATCCCGAACTACTTTTCGCGCTAGATTTAATGCCTCCGCCCTATTTTTACCGGATGTAATAACCAGTCCAGCGCGTGACGGATGATGAGTAGCTTCAGCGATAACATCGCCGACCGAGACTCTAATTTCACATAGGTTTACATCAGAGTGAGTGTTTATCCACTCAGGAATAATTATCTTTTGTACGACACCAGGCTCCGGGAAAAAGTAACGCTGACACACAGCTAAGTCTTTACTAACTACCAATGAGTCTTCACTAATAGACTCTCCCATTGCCATTTGAATCGCGATTCTCACGAAGCCAACGCCCGTATTGAGCGGTATCTCATGCGAGCAAAAGTAACCTCCAGATAAGCGTGTAGCCACCTCTATTATATATGGATCACCGCCAGATAAAACCATGTCACCTTTAATCACACCATTTGTAATTTTTAATACTGACGCCGTTTGGGCAACAGTATCTTTTATTCTTTGTTGATCAGCTGATAATAATACACTAGGTAAGTCGCCACCATCTTCAATTATATGGGGTGCGTATTTGTCCAAAAGTTCATAATTCCTATCTGAAAAACCGATAGTATAGACTTTACCTTCAACAATTAGCGACTCCGTGCTTACCTGAGGTCCACTTAAAAACTCCTCAACCATGACTCTGTTTGAGGGTGAGTAACTCAGAGATGTCAAATATGCCCAGTCAAGATCGACATCCTCCATCAACTTAAGAACCCCACGAGCACCTCTGCTGTCGACAGGCTTGATGATTAGTGGCAGCCCTCTATCTCTCACTATCTGTTTTAAATTCTCGGCATCAGAAACTTCTGAGTACCAAGGAATTGGCAAATAGCTTGCTTTAAAACAGTCTTTCATTAACATTTTATCGGAAACGATTTTAGCCGCCTCGATAGGAATACCAGCGAGCCCAAGCTCTTGTGCAACAATAGCTACCGTAAGAGGGACATCGGTAGCCATGCACATAACACCGTCGATAGATCTGTGCTTTTCACAAAAACTTTCTACTTCACGGAGTGTATCTGAAACACTATAGGTATCTGCAAGTAAAAAATGATCCGCCAATTTTACACATGGTGCTTCGGCACTCATATCCGAGACGATCACACAAAGGCCCATTGCTTTAGCAATCTCAACTCCTGGGATAGTTTCTTGGCCCCCACCGACAAATAAGATCGATCGGCTATCATCATTGTTCATTAAAAGTATAGTCCACCATTGACATTAATTGTTTGAGCAGTGATGTAACTACTCTCATTTGAAGCTAAAAACAACACCGCATTTGCCACCTCATCCGCAGAACCCAGTCTTTTTAAAACAATAGACTCTGCCGCTTTGGCTACCACTGACGACTTTAAACCCTCCTGACCCATATCGGACGCTATAATTCCTGCCGCAACTGTATTACATCTCATGCCAATGCTCGCACCAAAACGCGCAATGACTTGGCTAAGTGATATCAAGCCCGCTTTACTGGCCGCATAGTGTGCAGTTCTGGGACCACCATACTGACCACTTACTGAACCAATATTAATTACACTTGCTGAACCACTTTTCTCTAGTATAAAAAGTGCCTCCTGTGTCACCACAAAAGGACCCTTCAAATTAACCGACATTACTTCATCCCATTCAATGTCAGTAATTTGATCGAAATCCGTAGGATTATTAATACCCGCATTGTTTACTAGAACATCTAGGCAACTCCATTTAGCATCTAAGTCTTCGAACACCTTTTTAAGCGTCGCTCTATCGCAAACATCACATTCGAAACTCAATACTTTAACCCCATAAGCCCCTATTTCCTCAGCTACTTCCTTTGCCAGGGTAGCTTGCTCTCTATAAGTAAACGCTACATTTGCACCCTCTTTGGCTAGAGCCAAACAGATCGACTTACCTATTCCTCGAGTGCCTCCAGTCACCAAGACATTTTTGCCAAGTAATCTCATATCAATTCCTTTTTTTCCTATTAATTCCTTTTTTTCCTATTAATTACATTTTTAGCTGCAAGAGCAATATACCTAGATGAAATCTGATATTTATCGGAGAGTTCGTCAGGTTCGCCTGATTCACCAAAAACATCTTTTGTTCCAACAAATTCTATCGGAGCTGGAACAGACTGCGCCAATGACTCTGCTACAGCGCCACCCAGACCACCTAAGACACTATGATCTTCCGCCGTCACAATGGCTCCGGTTTCGTCAGCACATCTTGCTAATAGATCATGATCAATGGGTTTAATTGTAGACATGTTTACTACCCTAGCCGAAATCCCATCTTGCTCTAACGATTCTGCAGCTTCTAATGCGCGAGCTACTTCAACACCACAGGCAACAATCGTTAAATCCGAACCATCGCGAAGAATTTGTCCCTTTCCGATTTGGAATTGATACGTTTCATCTAATATTCGTTTCGTATCGCTTCTACCAGTACGCATGTAGACTGGCCCAACATAATCTAACATTGCTTTGGTCGCCTGAGCCATTTCTATGGGGTCACATGGAGAAAGAACCACCATATTTGGAATAGATCTATAACAGGCCAAATCTTCTAAACATTGTGCTGACGCACCGTCAGGACCAACATCAAGACCAGGATGGCTCGCAACGATTTTTACATTCATATTCGCGTATGCAACTGAAAGTCTAGCCTGTTCGATTGCTCGAAGCATGAAAACAGCAAAGGTAGTGACTACAGGTATCAATCCAGTCGCAGCGAGTCCTCCAGCCATTGCCATCATATTTTGCTCAGCAATCCCGCATTGAATAAACCTGTCAGGGAATTCCTTTCTGAAATGATGGATTCCAGTACCACCTGCGATATCCGCATCCAGAACTACAACATTTTCGTATGATGAGGAGAGGCTTGTTAGTTCCTTACCAAACGCCTCTCTTAAAGAATCGCCTGTACGACCTAGGAGAATTGGTTTCTTATCCATTAACGGCCACCTCAATATCATTTTTTGTAGCGCCTAATTCCGTAAGTGCAGACGACAACTCCTCTTCACTTAACCTTAAACTACCATGCCACGCTGGCGAATTTTCCATATATGACACACCCTTCCCTTTTATAGTATTCGCAATGATAACCGTAGGCTTGGACTTACATATTTTCGCCTCATTAAATCCATTTTCAATATCAAGATTATTATGGCCGTCTATCTCAATCACATTCCAACCGAAGGCATTCCATTTTTCACTTAACGGTTCCAAGCCCATAATATTAGCGTTGGCATCATCACTCTGCAGTTTATTATAATCAACAATCGCACATAAGTTAGCCAAACTATAGTGAGCCGCGAACATCGCGCCTTCCCATATCTCTCCTTCTTGCATTTCGCCATCACCAATCATGACATAAACCCGATTATTTACTTTTTGCATGTTCAAACCATACGCTTCACCAATAGCAAAAGAAAACCCCTGCCCGAGCGAACCAGTACTAGCTTCGACCCATGGGGTTGCGGTGCGATGGGTATGCGCCTGCAATTCATGATTAATTTTTCTTAGACCATTCAGTCTCTCTGAAGATATGATTCCAGCTTTTGCAGCCACTGCATATAAAGCGGGCGCGCTATGTCCTTTTGATAAAATAAACCTGTCACGATCAATTTTATTTAAGTCCTTAATATCAAAGTTCAATTCAAAAGAAAAAAGATATTCAATTATATCAATGCAAGAAAGCACGCCGCCCGGATGACCCGATTTTGCATGATAAATACTCTCCAGGGCCTTTCTTCTTAACCAATTATTGTTCATAGTATTCTTCCCATTTTTCTAATGTCCTTATAAAATTTATAATATAAATACCAATGATCCATTAGCATTAAGTGCAACCGAAAACCTAAAAAATACAACAATTACGCCTATATGTATTATGATTTTGATGAGGCTGAATAGCCAAATGATAACGAAGCCAGAAATTTGCTCAGGCAGCCACTCTTCAAGCTTTCAGATATTGAGTTTGGAGGGAGTGATTAATTTATTATCTATTGCGACCCCCTCTATATACGTCTTATCTTCGGGGTATGTAAGCTTAGCGTTTAGCTCATTGGCTTTTACTGTCAAAGGCTGAAAACCTAAAGCCAAAGCGAACTCCACAAAACAATTATAGCCTTTCATGAAGCTTTTTGACTCAAAATTGAAGGCATTTAGTCTTAAGAACTCCGGCGTAACAAATTCTACAAAACTGGATTTAATGGGAACCTCTAAAATACGACCTGATTCAGCTTTGGCAACCCCATTCACCACCGGGCGAGCTGGAACTGAGCACTCACCATCCAATGCAACCTCATAAAGGGCGCGCAGTTGACTCTCAGGCGTAAAAGGTCGATTCGCATCAAATAAAGCAACAATAGACTCAGAGTCAACTAAGTTAGCATTAACTAAATTTTGAAAGCCTAACAAAAAGGACTCTGTTCGCTCATTCCCGCCCTCTGTTAATAGGATAGGAAATTCATCCTTGTTAAAATATTCACTAAGCAGACTCTCCGTGTCACTCAAATCATCCTTTCGTGTAACGACAATCACCGATGAAAATATGCTTGAGTTAATAGCCGTGTTTAAAGTCCAGACAAGGATTGGTACACCCAGAATTGGAGTCAAGTGTTTGGGCACTTTATTGTCTCCAAATCGATGACCAGATCCTGACGCTAATATCACTGCAACTGCTTTCATTTAATTCTCCACTATTCTTTTTCTTAAGAGCCAAGCGTCTTCAATAATAGCCTTATGATCAAATGCTATTTCTTGACGTTCCCAGTGTTTGACCACCTCGACTGAAACCGCATCATCACCCGCTTGAAGATTATCTAGATTAGATTGACCCAGGAAAGCCGCACTAACTGTATGTCTTCGGGCATCTCTACTTGGATCTGAATAAATACCAATTAACTTTAGCTCATCTTTATCCACCGAGAGCCCTGTCTCTTCTAGCAACTCTCTAACACAAGCCTGTTCAACAGACTCGCCAACATCTACAAAACCACCAGGCAAGGCGTACCAGCCCTTAAACGGTTCAAAAGCCCTCCGGATTAGCACAACGTCTTCACCACGAAAAATAACGCAGTCAACAGTCAATGCGGGTGTTCTTTGCATAATAGCTGTTCCTTATTTAATTTATTTCTACAACCAACTAAGGGCTCGCCCAAGATGGTCGTATTTTTATACTAGGTTGGACTGACGATAAGGAACAACACACCGAAAACGATAATAGGATTAACGCATATATCCATATACACCTTTCCTGCAGCTTAACGGTGCACTAAGGGTTTCAAGTCTATTCAAGACTTGTCACCCCCATAATCTGAGTAACCAAAATCTGGGTTCGGTTCAGCCCATGTCGAGCCGTATACTTCACTAAGGTACTTACCTGGAGGATTTGGCACATTCATGGGCTTTCCATGAACCTCAACTTGCGTACATTGGGCAAACATTTTTGTTGGCCATTTCCAACTGTAATCTTCGTATCTATCAATAAAGAATTCAGAGTCAGCATCAAAAAAATCGACACCAAAAGGGATGGTGGCACCATTTTCAAGAACTAAGGTCGCTTTAATTGACTCACCTTCATCTTTTGGTTCATATCCAGAATTTTTTAGAAGATCATGAAGTGTGCGTTTTAATTGAATTGGAGCAAATAAATCAATATCAAAATCCCAATGAATGAAGTCACCTCCCCGACAAAAACCTAATGCAGTACCACCCACTGCAACGACACTCCAACTATCACTGAATAAGGCCATAATATCATGCACCTTAGATGCCGCCTGTATTCGACTTTCCTCCTCTATGAATGGATGTATACCCAATAAAGCCTTTGGTGGTATACGAATGCAACTCTTATCAACTCCCAAACTAAGAACTTGTGAATAAATATCCGTGATATATCCCGAGGTAATAACAATTTCCTGCAATGAAGTTGAAATCAAAATCTCAGGAGAGACAATTTCAACTCCTTTAATTGATGTTCCCCACTTACTTGGATCATTATCGACAAAAAAATCAGGCAAGATTTTTGAATGCTCACAATAAGCTAGGCCTGCTCCTGCTGCCCCGAAATATACAAGCTTTTTTTTATTTCCCATTTTGAAAAATCCGCATATGTTTGTTTTGTAACTTAAAAAAAGACCCAGCGTTAATATGAACACTGAGACCCTTTATAAGTTAGTAGCGTCGTATCGTATTATACAGTCGAATGATATTCTTTTCGGGAACATTGAAGCTATCTGCCGCCTCAGCAATAGCCTCTTGCCCACCATAGCTCGATATGAGTAAATTTGTAGATGACCAATCCAATTCATTCACTATGGATGAGTCATAGATCGGAATCCCTCTCCATGTTTTTCCATGCTTCATAGGATCAGAATCCACAATAATAAAATCGGCCTGGTGATGTATGTGGAAAAAAGACGTTAACTGATATAAATATTCAGAATGAGCTCCTCCACCCCATATTACACAACGTTCAAATTCAGGAATGGATTGGACTGATTTTTCAGCGTCTATAATAGATTTATGCCATGACATTAAACTGTCGTGAGTATCGATCCAGTCCTTAGGTTCTGCTTTAATTTCTTTATATTTATGATCAGAGGGAAGAGGCGATGCTAAGACCCTAAACCCATTATAGTCAGATGCCATAAATTCTTCCTCAATACTCCACCCAGCAACATATAAGCAGTTCCTTAGACTATTTCTACTAAAATGTGTTGTATGCTGTATGCTAAAGAAGCCATGTATATCGTTAGTATTACCGTTATCTAATACAGGAACTTCTATAACGAGCTTTGTTGTATCATGCGAAATAGAGTTGAGTTTACGAAGAACCTCTACAGGCCGTGCTACATGCTCTAATACATGATACATCGTGATTGTATCAGGCGCCTCGCTGGTATATAAAAAAGTCTCAAAATCACCATGAAAAAATTGAATTTCTTTTTCATGGTGCATCTCACGACCCCTTATTATAGCGGGCTCATCAATATCAACACCAAGCTTTATTACACTATTTGGCAATCGAGAAAGAAAAGACCCATCATAACAACCAACGTCAAGTACATACGCACCATCATTTAAAAGGCCATAATTACTTAGCCAATCTATCTGCTCGTGAGTATGCGCTAACATGGAACCGTAGCTTTGGCCCGCCTCTGCAAACAGTGCGCTAAAACCATAATTGGAGTAGCATGGGTTAAGATAAAGAGTGAAGCATTTAAGACACATGTTTTCAGTTACATCGAAGCGCTTGGGAGTTTCCTTAGAGTCCGAATAAAATTGAAAGTTATTCAACTCAAATACTTTCTTTGAATCAAGGGACCCACATATAGGACACGGACGACAGAACCCTAACGATTTCGAAGTGGTATTTCCAATAAATGAATTTATTTTTTCCCATTGGATATTAGTTATATTTTCCATAATAATCCTCATTCAATTTAAATTTTTTCTTGCATCATTTGGAAAATAAATTCTGCTCTTTTCCAATCCTCAAATGTATCGATATCTTGTGCCCGCCATGATGGAATCGTTATAACTGTTGATTTATCATGAAACCCCTTAGGTGGCATGATACAGCTATCGCCAGTGGCCCAATAAAATTGTCCTGCATCGTACATAGCAACGGGCAAATCTTGTGAGCGAGTGCTATAGTGCTCCGGGAAGAACATCTCAATTCCTCCATTTTCGGTAGACTTAAATGCCCTAAAAATTGGTGAAGAATATTCACCGGCTGCCAAGACGCTTTCCCACTTTCCTGTCTCTAATATTTCCAGTGCTCTCCTTAAATCATCTTGAATAACCAATGGGGCTGTTGCATAAAGACAACAGACATTATCAACATGATCACCACGATTAATTAGCCACCTTACAGCGTGATCGATTACAGGATGTGTTCCTATATGGTCATCAGCCAATTCTGCCGGCCTCACAAAGGGCACTTCTGCTCCATATCTTATGGATACCTCTGCAATCTCGTCATCATCCGTAGACACAATAACCTTATTGAACAATCCACTTGAAATCGCCATTTCGATTGAATGGGCAATCATTGGACTACCACAAAATGGTAAAATATTTTTCCTGGGAATGCGCTTACTGCCGCCTCGCGCAGGAATAATGGCAACGTTCATGGAAACAAAACTTTTCGGATAGATTCCACAACTTGATTTTGCTCTTCATCTGATAACTGCGTATAAATTGGAATACTGATAACTCGCTTATAATATTTTTCAGCTTCTGGACAATGTCCTTCCTTAAATCCAAGTTTTTTATAAAAGGGTTGAAGATATATGGGTATATAATGCAAGTTTACGAGTACTCCATTTTCTCGCAACCCATTGTAAATCCGACGTTGCGAATTTTTATCCTCACAATTTAACTGTATGAGGTACAGATGGTAACTTGAATAACTATCTTCATGTTGCCAAGGTATAATAATTGGCAGTTCCTTTAATAATTCATCATAACGCTTTGCAATTCTTTGGCGCTTCATGACAAATTCATCAAGCCTTTTTAATTGATTTAGTCCGAGCGCCGCCTGAATATCTGTCATTCGATAATTAAAACCAAGCTCTATTTGTTGGTAATTCCAAATTTGATCTGACGCACGTGGATCCATATCTTCTGAGTTACTTGTTATACCATGGCTTCTAAAGATTCTGAGCTTTTTTAACAAATTATCATCGTTAGTAACTACCATACCACCTTCACCCGAAGTGATCATTTTAACAGGGTGAAAACTAAAAATACTCATAGCACTGAAATGTCCATTACCGATTGGCTTATTTTGATAGCGACCACCAATTGCATGCGACGCATCTTCGATGATATCGAAGCCATATTGTTGACTCAATTCATAAATAGCTGCCATATCACATGGTTGACCAGTCATATGAACAGGAATAACGACTTTGGGTAATTTATTTACTTTTTTCGCTTTTGCCAATTTGACCGCAAGAAACTCTGAACTCATATTATAAGTACGAGGATCTATATCAACGAAATCGACAGATGCTCCACAATAAAGCGCACAATTAGAACTGGCAACGAAAGAATTTGGGCTTGTCCAAACCATATCACCAGGACCAACTCCGATTGCCAAACATGCAATATGAAGAGCACTTGTTGCACTATTAACGGCTACTGCGTGCTCAGCTCCACAATACTTCGAGACTGCATCTTCAAATGCAGGAACAGTGGGTCCTTGTGTGAGAAAATCAGAACGAAGGACTTTAACAACTGCATTAATGTCTTCCTCGCTAACATTTTGGCGGCCATAAGGTATAACTTTATTTTCGAGTGTGCCCATTCAATAGGATCCTATATCGTCTAACAGCTCAATGAATCGCTGTGGGTTGAATTTTTGAAAAAAAATGGGTGGAACGGACTTGTAAGGTTTTTTCGTACGGTACGAATCTCGAATAAGATCGTTTAATTCATATGCATTATTAAAAAGGCTCAAATATTTAATGATATCTCCATCCCAGTCATAATTAGAGCGTTTATAGAGGTATACATTTTTCCCTGCCTGCAGAGCAGCGTATATTAAGGTGGACCGCATTCCCACAACGTGGTCGCAGCATCGAAAAATCTCATCGGCATTCATTTCATCATCAATAACTATGATATTGCTCTTATCTTTAAAGTCAGCAACAACATTTTCCTTTAAATGGTAATGTTGAGGATGCAGTTTGTAGTAAATTATTTTGTCTTCCACTAAGTCAGCTAAACTTAATACGAGATCAACCCATATAGCATGGGTATTCATATTTGAAATTACAACAATATCCTTTCCACCAATTACCGCAGATTGATAAAAATTATCATTCCCAATTGACGACACCAATTTCACAGGAAATTTACTTTGATCAGACCAATAATCGGAAAATGTAAAAAATGCCGTTGGTAGAATATAGCCAGGTAGTGGAGCCTTATTTTTATCCGAGTAAGTCCACATAATACTTCCTGGAGCTGCTCCGTGCTGCAATTCAATCACAGGAACACCAGCCTCCTCAGCCGCAAAATACATTCCTTTAAGCGTGCCGTTATCACCACAAATAATAGTCTTAGGTAGAAATGTGGAGAAACAACGCCGATAGTAATGTCTATTTTCTTTAAATAATCTGATTGAGTAATGAATAATATCGTTGAAATCGATTGAAAAACTAAAATGCTTGTTTGCAGCATTTGTAATCACACTGTTAACTTTAACCGAATCAATATCCTCATTTCTTTCTCGATAATAAAAGGGTGGCAGCCTTGTTTTTCTTCCAAACAAAATGCTCAAATAGTTTATTGATGCTTTATTACTAAATTCGATACATAGCGAACTATCAGAAACTAATTCATATAAATGATCACTAATATGGTCTACTATTTTTTCACCAACTTTATGCCGTTGAAATGTTATAAAAATATAGTCTGGCTTTAGTGCATTTAAATATCTTAAAGATAGCTCATTGATACCTGTCTTTATAATATCCTTCATTACAGTAATAATAATGTTTTGTCTAATAGGCGTTGAGTGGCTATATGTGCCTTTATACGAGGAATGTAAGACTGCAAATATATCTCTTCTAATAATATCCCAGTAATATGTTCCATCTGCCAGCTGCAAACTAAACAACTCTTCTTGTTCTTCCATCGCAAAAAATTTTTTATGAAAAACTTGCATAGTAATATATTTAAGAATTGAGTCTAAAACTAAGATTTAATTTGAGATACAATTTCTTGATAACTCCCAATTTGCTTAATCTTACCCTTATCCAATTCCACAATCTTAGAGCAGCTGCTAAGCGTGCTAAGACGATGCGCAACTAAAATAATAGTAAGATTATCACTGAGATAATTAATAGCTTGCATCACTTCTTTTTCAGTTTCATTATCCAAAGAACTTGTCGCCTCATCAAAAATTAACACATCCACTTGTTTGTACAGCGCTCGAGCAATACCAATCCTTTGCCTTTGACCACCAGATAACCGGACACCCCTCTCTCCAACAAATGTTTTGTATTTTTCTGGCCAAGACTCAATTAGGTCTGCAAGTTGAGCTCTATTTGCAGCTTCTTTTACCCTTTCAAAATCAACCTGATCCTTTGGCACTCCCAAGGCAATATTATCTTCAATACTACTATCAGCTAAAAATATACTTTGAGGCACATGGGCAATATGTTTCTGCCAGGAACGTAAGTTATCTTGGGTAATTACTTCACCATCGACAGACATAGAGCCAGTGTTAGGGAGCAAAAGACCCATAAAAATATCAATTAATGTACTCTTGCCACTTCCTGTCGCACCTATAAAGCCAACGCGAGCTCCTTTAGCAATACTAAGGTCTATTTTACTAAGCACCTCTAGCTCTTCAAAACCATAACTAAATGATACTTGATGTAAATTAATTTCAAGCTGAAATGGACATTTTTCAGAAGAAGACTTACCTACATAATCAGGAATAGGCTGATCAAGAAAATCCAGAGCGTCAGCCACTGAAGCTCGTGAGCCCTGTATGCTAGACCATGCAGAATAAGATTGTTGCAATACTGGTAATATCCGTTGAGAACCGAGCACCAGGATACCAATAACTGGTATAGACTGAGCAATACCACCCTCCCCTCTGGCAAGATAATATGTTATAAAAGCAAGAAAAATCATGGCCAGTGACTCTATAGCATAACGCGGACTTGAACTAATAAACACATTCATACCTTGAGCGCGACGCAAAGGTAAATCTGATCTACGATAAAACTTGCAATATAATTCCTGAGTTCCGTCAAGCAAAATATCACGAATGCCACCCAAACCTTCCTGCAACAATTTCACAACTTGGGTATACTCACGAGCAATTCGGTGACCGTTATTAACTAAAATTTTTGACGTTAAAGACATGATTACTAGGTAAATTAACCCAAATCCACCAAAAGTAATCATGGTGATTTGAGGCTGAATAGACAGCAAAAAAGACAAGATAACTAACAACATTATGCTTGAGCTAATAAGAATTAATACAGGAATAATAGTACTCTGTATTGCCGCATTAACTTTACTAACCATGGTATTAATAACAGCACTACTATTACGAGAAATATGAACTGAATAAGGCTGATAAAGAGTGCCACGATAAACTTTTATTGTTAAATCAGCACCCGTTAAGTACGCAATCTTAGTTGACGACCATAGCAGCAATAAACGCATACTGCCGGCTAAAAGAGCGGTCAACCCAAAAGCAACAGTAACAGGTAACAGCAGCTGATCAGGTGAAACTAGCCCAAAAAATTGAATAAAGGGCTGAGCTGAGGGATGCTCAAAGACTATTTCTGGAGACATTAGCACACTAAGAAATGGATACACTGCACCAATACTAAAAACTTCAGCAAATGAAGTCAGAACCATCAATACAAGTATAATCCCAAACTGTTTTCGCCGTAATGGACTGATGTGGCTATAAAGACGACCCAGATGCTGAGTTATAGATTGATCTTGTTTCATAGGACTAACAATTTTTATTCATTTAAATACATTTGATTCACCGTTGTGATTTCTAACTCACCTCTGTCAGATGATAAAACTTCCGCAGCTTTTTTAATCACATCATTTGGATAGAAATATAGGCCTGTTACTGCGAAGTTACTCTTAGGATTAATTGGTTTCTCCTCAATGCTAAGTGCTTTACCATTAATATTGGTCTGAATAAATTCACCAGGGTCGTCAATTGATCGATCAACGTGTGACTCGGCAGCTAAATGCATCACAATGTCTGGCTAATGTTTGTTAAAAACTTGTTTAATCTCTTTAGCATTACAAATATCTACTTTCACAAATGTATACCTTGAATCATTTTCAATAGGCTTTATGGACTCCAGATTGCCTGCATAGGTAAGCTTATCAACATTGACAACACTGTGATTGGTATTGTTGATAATAGGCGACAAACGGTAGAGCCAATGAAGCCTGCACCGCCAGTAATTAGTAGTTTTTTACACATTATTATATTTCTTATACCAAGCCACAAAATTCTCCACACCTTGTTGAACAGTCGTAGTCGGCTTATAGTTAAACTCTTCAACAAGGTCATCTACATCTGCGTAAGTATCTGGCACATCGCCAGGTTGGAGTGGTAGCAACTCTTTTTCTGTGGTCTTGCCTAGTGAAGCTTCTAATGATTCAATATAATCCATCAACTCTACTGGATTATTGTTGCCAATATTATAAACTCTGTATGGGGCACTAGAGGTTGCAGGATCTGGATTCTTACTATCCCAGTCTGAATTAGGTGGTGCTGGTCTATCTAGTATTCTAATAATGCCTTCAACAATGTCATCAATGTAGGTGAAATCTCTTCGGTGTTTACCGAAGTTATACACCTTAATTGGCTCATCATTCATAATAGCCTTGGTAAACTTTTGTAATGCCATGTCTGGTCTATCGTATGGGCCATATACAGTAAAGAACCTTAGGCCTGTAGTTGGTAGATTATACAAATGTGAGTAAGTATGTGCCATAAGCTCATTAGCCTTTTTAGTTGCAGCATACAAGCTTACTGGATGATTAACCGCGTCATGAGTAGAGAATGGTTGCTTGGTGTTAAGACCATAAGTAGAGCTTGATGAGGCGTACACAAGGTGCCCCACCTTGTTGTGTCTGCAGCCTTCTAGTATGTGGGCAAAACCTAATAAGTTGGTATCAATATAAGCCAGTGGGTTCTCAATAGAGTATCTAACCCCTGCTTGTGCGGCAAGATTGACCACGCATTCAAATTGATGATTTTTAAACAGTTTAGCCATAGCTTCACGATCTTCAAGATTCATTCTAATATGAGTATAGTTTGGATGATCAGCGTGTCGTACTATGCGGGCTTCTTTTAAGGCAGGATCATAGTAGTTATTATGATTATCAATACCAACCACCTCATCATCTCTATCTAATAGCCTAATTGAGAGGGCTGAACCAATAAAGCCTGCAGAACCTGTTACTAATACTTTCATCTGATTAATTCTTTTAAACTATATCTTTAGTTTACTTAACTCAGTTTGAGTTAAATAAATCTCTTGTATAGACTTTAGTCTTAACATCGATTAATTCATCTACCATTCTATTAGCAACAATGACATCACTAATTTGTTTAAAGTTATCTAAGCTATCGATCACTTTAGAGTGGAAGAACTCATGCTTTTCCTGCCGTGTAAGTACTGGTTCATAGATTACTACTTCAATACCTTTGGCTTTGATGCGCTTCATAATACCTTGAATGCTTGAAGCTCTAAAGTTATCACTTCCACTCTTCATGATAAGACGATGGATACCTACAACTTTAGGATTCTTGCTAATAATAGAATCTGCAATAAAGTCTTTACGCATTGAGTTAGCATCAACAATGGCACCGATTAAAGCATTGGGCACATCTTTGTAATTAGCTTTAAGTTGCTTGGTGTCCTTAGGTAGACAGTAACCACCATAACCAAAAGATGGGTTGCTATAATGTAATCCAATTCTTGGATCAAGGCCCACTCCATCAATGATTTGTTTTGAGTCTAGATTATGAGCTTCAGCGTAAGTGTCTAGTTCATTAAAGAAAGAGACTCTCATGGCAAGGTAAGTATTACTAAAAAGCTTTACTGCCTCTGCTTCTGCTGAACCTGTAAACAGAACATTAATATCTTTTTTAATAGCACCTTCTTGTAGAAGGTCAGCAAACATACTTGCTCTATCAGACTTCTCACCCACAATGATGCGTGAGGGGTATAGATTGTCATAAAGCGCTGAGCCTTCTCTCAAAAACTCTGGCGAGAAAATTATATTATCAATATTAAACTTGTCTTTAATACCTTGTGTATAACCAACTGGCACGGTTGACTTGATAATTATCGTAGCTTTAGGATTAATATTGATAACGTCTTTAATGACCGCTTCTACGGATGAAGTATTAAAGTAGTTATTAGTTGTATCGTAATCAGTAGGCGTGGCAATGATAACAAAGTCAGCTTCTTTATAGGCAAGTTCGTTATCTAGAGTGGCCGTAAAGTTAAGATCTTTATTAACTAGGAAATCTTCAATCTCAGCGTCTACTATGGGACAGATTTTGTTGTTAAGTTGTTCAATCTTCTCGGGGATGATATCAAGAGCAACTACCTCATGATTTTGAGACAAGAGTATGGCGTTAGAAAGGCCTACGTAGCCGATGCCAGATATGGTGATTTTCATTCAATTCCCTCATAAATATCTTTAAATCTGACAATATCATCTTCACCTAAATAAGTACCACTTTGCACTTTGATAATCTCTAGCGGCTCATTGGTTTCATTATTTAGTGCTTAACTGCTGTCCAATTTTAGCTTTTTTGGAGCCTATCTCCTCTTCTAAAGCCATAATTTCAACGCGGAGCGCCTCAAATTCCACCCTTTTACGCTTAATAAAGCGGTGCGTTAAAAGCGACTTTTACCCAATACCTTTTGGTGTCAATAAATAAGCATACTGCCTTTTGCGCGGATGGTTACTAAAACTTTCAAGCCTCACAAACCCTTTTTCAATAAGAGCCTTAAGTACGTAATGAGCGGAGCCATTCGAAATTCCAATTTTTTTAGCAATTTCTCGCGAAGTCAACTCAGGGTTATGCTTAATCATTTGCATCAACCTAAGTTTGGCATCTTCTTGATGCTCTTTACGACGACTAGCCACGAATAGCTACCGCACAAAGCTTTGAGACAAAACTATGTAATTTTAATATAATAATTGACTTAATATTTATTATAATGAGACTATTTAGTAAATGATATATTTGAAATAAATCATAATAATTAATGATTAATCTTGATAAAAATAATCAAAATAATACTAGTAATTTATCATTTTTTAGAGAATATTAAGAATTATCAAATATTTTGTTCAAAAATGAACACTGATACATAGGTATATTTAGATGTCAAAAGAGTGGTTCATTCTACAGTTTAAATCCAATTCACACCATCTAGCGGCAAAAAATTTAAACCGACAAGGATTTGAAACATTCTTACCCTTACAAGATACCACTTCACGAAGATTATCTCGATTTACAAATATTTCTAAACCTCTGTTTCCAGGCTACATGTTTATCAAATTTGATAGAGCAGAATCCGAGTGGCATAAAATAAATAATACTTATGGAGTATCTCACCTAATAACTTTTAATTCTATTCTCAAATCAATTCCTATCACATTTGTTGATAGCTTGATGATGCGATACGATTTATCGGGTAAATTACTGCCTATAAAAAAATTAAAAAAAGGTGATCAGGTAAAAGTTTTAGAGGGCCCTTTTGCAGACTTTATCGCTACAGTTGAAACATATGAAACAGAACAACGCATATGGCTTTTAATGGATTTAATGGGCAGGAAGACAAAAATACAAACTCCTTTAAGTGCCCTTCAGCCATCAGATTAAAATATTTTACTAAAATTTAATTATTCGATACCATAACCATTTGGGTTTAATTCATGCCAACGCCAAGTATCCTCACAAATGTTTTTTATGTTTCTTTCTGATTTCCAGCTCATTGTCTGATATGCTCTTGAAGAATCTGCCCAAAAAGCAGCAAGGTCTCCTTCACGTCGAGGTAAATATTTAAAATTAATTGGAACGCCAGATATCTCTTCAAATTTACTCACCAGTTCAAGAACAGTCGTACTTTTTCCAGCCCCAATATTTAATACTTCAAATCTATCCAATTTATTTTTATTTAAAGCACTTGTATGCGCGTGCGCCAAATCTACAACGTGAATATAATCTCTTGCACCAGTTCCATCTGTAGTCTCATAATCACTACCAAAAATATTTAAATGTTCACGGCGTCCATCAGAAACCTGCGCAATATATGGCATTAAATTATTAGGTACTCCCATTGGCTCTTCCCCGATTTGACCAGACTCATGAGCTCCAACAGGATTGAAATATCTAAGAACTGTTCCCCCTCTTTTAGTATCTACTTTTGTCCAATCTTTGATTATATTCTCAATAATTAATTTAGTGCGCCCATATGGATTCACCGGGTTAGTTGGATGTTTTTCATCATATGGCAAATATTGCGGCACACCGTAAACGGTAGCTGAAGAAGAAAAAACAATATTATAACACCCAGCCTTAGACATGGATGATAGCAGGGAAATGGAACCTCCAACATTCACGTCATAATACATTAATGGATCTGCAACACTTTCACCAACAGCCTTTAATCCAGCAAAATGAATAACTGCTTCTGGTTTAAATGTACTGAAAATATCAGCTAAAGCACTTGAGTCACGAATGTCTGCATTCATGAATTGTAACTCACAATCAGTAATACCTCGAACACGATCAAGAGCAATCTCATGCCCGTTACAAAGATTATCGATGACAAAAACTTCATGCCCAGCGTTTAAGAGCTCAACACAAGTATGGCTTCCAATATAACCAGCACCTCCTGTCACAAGAACTTTCATTTTAATTTTCCAATCTTTTTGAGTATTCATGTGCAGACGCACTCATAAACCCATCAACAGACCCGCAGTCAAATCTTTTACTTTTCAACTGAATAGCTTCTAATAAGCCATTCTGAGCATGCAAATCCAAAGCGTCAGATAGCTGTATTTCTCCACCAGAGCCTGCTGGCAAAACCCTAAGTGTATCAAATATGTCAGGCGTCAAAACATATCTACCAATCGAAGCCAGATTTGAAGGCGCTTCATCCTGTCTTGGCTTTTCGACCAATCCAATAACTCCACTACCATCAGCCGAAGGAATAACAACACCATATTGAGAAATATAAGCTTCATCCACTGGCATGATTGATATTTGCGAATTACCTGTCTTCTCAAATGCATCCACAAGATCAGCGGTGGCGCCTGTTGTGTAATCTGTCAAAAAATCATCTGCTAATGAGACTACAAAAGGATCGCCTGCAACTGCACGTTCAGCACAAAGAACTGCATGACCCAAGCCGAGTTGTTCAGGTTGGCGAACAAATATACATTCCACGTGCGGTGGAATAATGTTGCGCACCATGTCCGCTTGATCATTTTTTCCTTTTGAGCGCAAGGCCAATTCAAGCTCTTTATTTACATCAAAGTGATCTTCAATCGCACGCTTATTCCGTCCTGTAACAAATATAAGCGTTTCAATTCCAGCCACAATCGCTTCTTCAACTGCATATTGAATTAAAGGTTTATCGACAATTGGAAGTAATTCCTTTGGCATTGCTTTGGTAGCAGGTAAGAATCGTGTGCCAAACCCAGCAACTGGAAACACAGCTTTTTTAACTTTTCTATTCATTGATTGCTTTCAAATTTTTTTAACTATAATTAACCCTTAAAAAGAATATATTCCAGAAGAATTGCCGCATTGCCTCTTTTATTAAAAACTACCAATATAAATAAAAAAATAAGAGAATAGATTATGAGCTCAAACACACCACTTTTAGCAAGATCAAAACCTGCCAACTTCAATTGGGAAGATCCTTTCTTATTAGAAGATCAACTCACCGAAGAAGAGCGCATGATACGTGACACAGCGAAAGCATATTGCCAAGATAAATTAATGCCTAGAATTATTGAAGCTAACCGTCATGAAGTATTTCACAGAGAAATCATGAACGAAATGGGTGAGCTTGGCTTACTTGGCTCAACAATACCTGAAGAATTTGGTGGCGTTGGCGCAAATTATACATCTTATGGGCTGGTTGCTCGCGAAGTAGAGCGTATTGATAGCGGGTATAGATCTGCAATGTCAGTTCAGTCATCATTGGTGATGCATCCAATTTTTGCATACGGAAATGATGAACAAAGAAATAAATATCTACCTAAATTAGCATCTGGCGAACTAGTAGGATGCTTTGGCCTTACTGAGCCAGATCACGGCTCTGACCCAGGGGGAATGTTAACTCGAGCACAACAGGTAAATGGTGGATATTTAATTTCTGGTGCAAAAAACTGGATTACAAATTCGCCAATTGCTGATGTCTTCATAATTTGGGCAAAATCTGATGCTCATAACAATAAAATCAAAGGTTTCATTTTAGAACGTGGAATGAAAGGGTTAGTATCCCCTAAGATTGAAGGTAAGTTTTCTCTCCGCGCTTCAATAACTGGAATGATACAAATGGATGAGGTTTTTATCCCAGAGGAAAACATCCTTCCAAATGTATCTGGTTTAGCTGGTCCATTTGGGTGCTTAAATCGGGCGCGCTACGGTATTGCTTGGGGCACAATGGGTGCTGCAGAGTTTTGTTGGCATGCATCAAGACAATATACAATTGACCGAAAGCAATTTGGCAGACCATTAGCTCAAACACAGCTTATTCAGAAAAAGCTTGCCGACATGCAAACTGAAATTTCCCTCGGCTTACAAGGATGTTTACGCATGGGACGTTTATTTGATGAACATAAAGTACCTGCTGAATTAATAAGCTTAATGAAGCGAAACAATTGTGGCAAAGCGTTAGATATTGCACGCACAGCACGCGACATGCACGGTGGAAACGGTGTTTCAGATGAATATGGTGTAATACGCCACGTCATGAACTTAGAGGCGGTAAATACGTATGAGGGTACGCATGACATTCATGCATTAATACTTGGTCGCGCACAAACGGGCTTGCAGGCATTTTTCTAAGTTATCTTATAAATTTAATAATACAATATTATCTCAGATCAGATACACTTGAAATCTAACTATAATATTTATGCTTAGCTATATTATGTGATTAAATTCATAAAACCATATATTTATCTGAGACTAACTATAAATTGCCAACATTAAAAAATTCTTAACGTCGCGTTATATACAATTCTTGTCGATATATATCCTTGATTTTTATCAAGAATCATCAATAATGTATCCACTTGGGGGAGTTACAAAATGAATTGTAATGATGAATCCATCAAAAACATGGTTAAAAATTTGAAGTTTTAACCGTATCGGGAGAATAATATGATTAAAAAATCTTTAACTAATCTAGCGATTGCAGCAACACTTGCGACAGCTGGAACAGCAGCTTTTGCTGACTGTGGTGATGTTCAGATAGCAGAAATGAACTGGGCATCAGCTGAATTAATGGCAAATGTAGACAAAATCATTCTTG
>Ga0206129_10000458_pt1 | contig 63462 bp, 60 predicted proteins | sample Helgoland_Spring_8_FD_148616 | JGI IMG/M metagenome (GOLD analysis project Ga0206129, IMG submission 148616) | Pelagic subsurface seawater microbial communities from Kabeltonne, Helgoland, North Sea - Helgoland_Spring_Bloom_20160502_2 | ecosystem: Environmental > Aquatic > Marine > Epipelagic ... | reverse complement strand
ATGAAATACCTGTTTTATCCTCAAATCCATCTAATATGCGCTGTATGTATTCTTCAGCTTCTGCAAGCTTTTGCATGGGAAACCTTCCCATGTATTTCATAAATGTTGGGTTCGAGCGGAGTTCGAACAGTTCCGCAGCATCATTTAAGTTGGGAGGCACAAGATGAAGCCTGTTCGTTACAATTTTTGGAAATGCTATTGGAAAGTTAATTCTTGGTTTCATCATATTGGAAATTTAGTCCGTTCAATGGAGGGGTCTAGCTGAACTGCCTTGTCAAAAGAAGCTTTTGCCAACTCCAATTGACCGACATAGTAATAGCTTAGACCTAAGTCGATATGTGTTTTTGCAATGGTTGGTTTTAATTGTACTGCTTTTTCCAGCACATTTATGGCAGCAGCATAGTTTTTAGAAAGTCCATATAAAGTGCCCAGGTTGCTTAAAACTTCGTAATTATTTGGAGCAATTTTTAATGCGGTTTCTAAGTACAACTGCGCATTTTGTAAATCATTTTTTTCTCTTCCATAGGCTCTACCCAAATTTAAGTAGGCTGTCATCTCATTTGGGTTATAACGAAGTAGCGTTTTGTAAGCGTTAATTTTATCATCAGCATTTTTACTTTGCTCTACAATGATGTAAAAGTTTTGCAGCGTATTTTGATGATAGGGGTTGATCGATAAAATTTGGTAGTAATAGGGTAGGACCTGATTAATGTCTTTAGTCAACTCCCATTGGGCATTTCCCATTAAAATCAACGCATCAATGTACTCTGGATAAGAATTAATGGCTCTTTGTAAGTAAACCATTCCTTCTTGAAGCATTTTCTGTTTTTCCAAAGGGTCAGAAAGTTTCATGGCATTTTCCGTTAGAATACCACCGGCCATTACATTGCTTTTTGCCCCATTAACAGATATGTTCGCGTCGTGTGTAGCCAACGTCAAATTATTTTCCCAAACTTGATTGCGGCTAATCGTTTTAAAGGAGTATAATCCAAAGATTACAATGAGTGCAGTCAAAACTGCATTTTTAGCTATTTTTTTGTGCTCCAATAATTTAAAAATACCAAAGCCCAAAACCAAGCTAAAGCCCAAAGAAGATACGTAGACAAAACGCTCATTCATAAACGCACCAATTACGAAAACAATGTTAGAAGCGATACTCAGTGTGATCACATAGAGTAAAATGGCAAAACTTATGATGTTCTTTTTAAAGAAGCCACAAATGGCAACAACAGCCAAGAATAGATAGGCCAACACCGAAAACAGAACCATTTTATTTCCCCAACCGACAATGGGAATGTGCTTCGGGTAGTAATCATAGGTAAGCGGGTGAGGGTATACCAGCAATTGCAGGTACTTTCCTAAAGTGAGCATGATGGTAGCGTACTTTTCAGAAGTTGTTGCTTCTAAAAAAGGGTCATTCATGATGTTGTCTGCAACAGCTGAGATTCCACCGCCAACAACCTGATAGCGGACTCCTGCCCAAATGACTGCAGCCACTGTTAATCCACCAAAGGCCGGCAAGGCTCTTTTAAATGAATGATGGGTGAAGAAATAGATCGAAATTGGAATTACGGCAAGCCAAGTGATGGTACTTTCTTTGGCTAACAAACCAAGAAAAAAGAATATAACGATACTCAGTAAATCTTTGATTTTTTGATTTTCAAGGTAGTTCAATACAAACCAAAGTGTGCCTAATTGTAGGCAGAAAGCCATGATTTCATCTAGGCCTTTAATGTTGGCCACTACTTCGGTATGAATGGGATGGAAAAACCATAATAAACTTACAAGCAGGGGTAAAGAAATACCTTTTAGGAAACCTTTAAATGGAGGCAAAATACGGCTTAAGACCTTGTAGAGGAGTATACCATTAAGAATATAGAAAAGAACATTGAATAAGTGGGCTAAAAAGGGATTTGCTCCGACCAGCCCGTATTGAATGTTATAGATTACCATTGATAAAGGTCTGTACCTTCCTCCAGCAACTAATTCTTTCTTTACGCCATAAAAACCAACAAATTGATCATTGGTAAGTTGGTCCCAAATGCCCGAGAATCCTTTTTTTGTAAAATCATTTTCTGTAATGACGATGGCGTCATCTAGAGCAAAATCGTGAGTTAAGGTATTGCCGTAGAGCAAAAAACCAAAAACGATAAAAATGCCAAAAATTTGAAGCTCGGATAGCTTTTTCATAGTGGGTCTAAATTATGAAAATAGAAATGCTTGCTTCAACCAATTTAAAATAAAAATTACCTTCGCAAAATGGAAACAAGAGTACTTGAAGGGAATCTTCAAAAAATGCAGACCGAGTTGGCAAATCCTATTCAATATACCTTAAAATTGGGAGAAGATAAGATTGACATGACATCGTTGGTTGGGAGTCATCTTAAATTACATTTTACCGGTGTTATAAATTGTGTCAATTGCGGAAGGGTAACCAAAAAGTCATTTGGACAAGGGTTTTGTTATCCATGCTTTATGAATTCACCCCAAGCTGCACCTTGCATATTAAGACCCGAGTTATGCGAAGCACATTTAGGAAAGGGCAGAGATGTGGAATGGGAAGAGCGCAATCATAATCAGCATCATGTGGTGTACCTTGCCATCTCTTCAGGCATAAAAGTTGGGGTTACACGAGAAACACAAGTTCCCTATCGTTGGATTGATCAAGGAGCTTCTCGAGCGGTTAAGATTGCTGTAACTGAAAATCGTTATCAAGCAGGTATGATTGAAGTAGCTTTGAAAGAATTTGCTTCAGACAAAACCCCTTGGCAACGAATGCTTAAAAATGAAGTTGCGACAGACATAGACATAATTGAAACAAAAGACATACTAATAGATAAGCTCGATGACGAATGGATGGACTTGGTAAGTGACGACGATGAGATAGCTGAATTAGAGTACCCTGCAATTCGATTTCCTCAAAAAGTGAAAAGTCACAACTTGGATAAGGAGCCAACACTTGAAGGAAAATTAGAGGCCATTAAAGGACAATACTTGATTTTTGAAGGAGGAGTCGTCATTAATATCCGCAAATACAGTGGATACTTTGTTGAAGTAGAGGTGGAGGTTTAAGTTTAGGTGTTTTACCGCCGTTCTATTTGACTAAAACTTCGGACAAGGAGCTAAGAAATAGCGTTTGTTTTTTCGTTTTCTTCTATCGTTTGCAATTTCATAGATGAGTGATATCTCATGTGCACCGCCTGAATATCGAGCGAGCTTTGAAATGGTTGCATCGTAACTATATCCAACCCTAAGGTCATTTGCCTGCAGCCCCACAAGAAATATAAAGGATTCATTATTCTGGTAGGTATTTTCGTATCTCTTGAAAGGTATTCCTCTGTAGCTCAATCCAACATAGAATGGATTGTTCTCATAATACGCACCAATGTCTAATTGATCCCACGTATCTTGACTCTTGTAGTGTACAACTGCTTTAATATAGGTGGGTTGGCCAATCTTGTCTGTTTTATTTAACTCAAAAGTATATCCACCATGCACAGAGGTTTTTATGCCTAAAAAGCTGTTGGTTCCCAGGAAACTGTACTCGGGTTGATTAATGTGATCGATACTGAAACCTACCCAATACTTTTTGGTATTCGTTAAAACAATTCCCGCCCCAAAGTCGAAGTTATTAATGTTATTACCAACCTGCTCAATAGAGAATGGAGCTCCGTCTCTAATGATTTGATCAGAAAATACAAGCTCAGATTGGTTTACACCCCTAGTGGTGTAAGAAAACTTTGCACCCCCTTTTAGAAATGTGGACCTGTTCAATCTCACGTGTGTCGAATATAGCGCTGCGATGTTGGTGTAGTTTAAACCTTGGTTACCTGCCATATCTCGTGTAGCTATAAGTCCCACACCACTTTTTGCCTTTTCAATGTTATACTCGATTGCAGCTGTGTATGAAATAAAGCCTTTTGGAATACTTGGCCATTGGTTTCTGTATGTACTAGACATTCTAAGTTGGGCAGTATTTCCGGTTAACGCAGGGTTCAAGTACATCGGGTTTGCATAGAATTGAGAAAACTGAGGATCTTGGGCAAAACACGACTCGTAAGTAGCAAAAACTACAGACAACAACACTAGGTAATAAATTTTAAACCCAATCAATTTCATTCCCTATCTAAATAATGTAAAACTGCCAGTTTTGATTTGCTTCGAACCATCTTTCCAACGCACTGAAACCTTATAGACATAAACGTCTTGAGGACTTAGTTTGTCTAAGTAATATCCATCCCATCCTTGGTTTACATCCTTAGTTTCAAAAACTAATTCTCCCCATCTATTAAAAATCAGCAATTCATATTCTATAACTAATTCAGTATGGACGTAAAAAACATCATTACTAAGATCTTTTTTGTCAAAAAAACCACCATTACCGCCTCCTTCAGAAGGAGTAAAAGCGTTAGGAATTTTTAATTCATAAACAGGGTTAATTCTCAAGTTTTTGAAGATAGAATCTTTACATCCAAACCTGCTATATGCCACAAGCTTTATCGGAAACCATCCTGTGTCATTAAATTGGATAGAAGTATCATTCTTAATTGAATTGAAAGAATCGTAGAAGTTCCACTGCACATTGTCAGAGTTAACAGAGGTGTTTATAAAGGCAACTATCGGACTATTTAGGTCGGTTATATCTGGGCTTATTTGAAAGTCTGCTTTCGGAGTTTGATAAACAACAACTTGACTTTGATTTGAAGAATTTGTTTCGCAACCCATGGGAGAACTAATTTTTAAACTAATAGAGTAGGTGCCATCATTTGTATACGTGTAATTAAAATTGCTTGAACTTGATGTTGCTCCATTGCCTAGATCCCACAAGTATGTTAGATTATTTGTTGCACCATTTATTGAGTCCACAAAATTAACAGTCAGTGGTTCGCAACCCTCATCTATAATTGCCGGTAAACTAACTATTGGATAGCTTTCTACAATCACGTCAATAGAGTCAGAAATAATCGTTCCACATTCATCAAATGCACTAACGATGTATTGGGTGGTGGTGGTCGGAGAAACTGAAATTGGTCCCAATCCATTTCCAACATTATTACTCCAGGTGTAACCATAACCTCCTAGGGATCCATTGTGGGTAGCCGTTAAATCAACAGATTCTCCTACACATATATTCCCTGACTTGAATGCCGTTAAGATGTCTCTACTTAAATCTCTAACAGCTATTATTATTGAATCTTCACTTGCTACGCATCCTTGATCATCACGCACACTCACAGTATAGACAGTTTGAATACTAGGATTTACTTGATGAAAGTTTGAATCGGGTAAATTATTATTCCAAATATAGGTGTAGTTAAAATTTCCTCCGGTTGCTGTTGCTTGAATATCAGTTGAATTGCCAATGCAAATAGTATCATTAGGGCTTACCGTTAAAACCATCAAATCAGGCTGCTCGATAGTGAATGCAGAATCTATTAAACAACCTCTAAAATCAGTAACGGTAACTTGATAGTTTCCTGCTGACAGTCCGGAATTAATTGAATCTGTTGAGCTGTTTGACCAGTTGAATGTGTAAGGAGAAGTGCCACCTATAGGCGTTACAATAATTTGTCCATCTGCTGATCCAAAACAAGAAACAGAATCTTTTTCTGCTAACATTTGCAATGAAGCCGGCTGAGTGATTAATACATTGCTCGTTGAAGAACAGCCTAGGGAATCAGTTACTGTTACGATATAGGTTCCTTGAGTTAAGCCTGTATCAATAGCAGTAGTCGCTCTTGAAGGCCAAGAATAGCTGTACGGTGCGGTTCCACCAGAAGCAGAGACTGTTGCTGTTCCGTCGGCTCCTCCATTACAAGAAACAGCAGTAGTTGCTGAAATAGTAGACGTTAAGAGGTTAGGTTCAGTAATAACTACAGAGCTTGTATCAGTACAATTGTTGAAGTCGGTTATGGTTACCACATAGGTTCCTTGTGTTAAGCCGGAGTCATTTGCAGTAGTATCTCCTGAAGGCCAAGCGTAAGAATAAGGAGCTGTTCCGCCGGTAACAGTAATTGATGCTGTTCCATCTGCTCCGCCATTACAAGAAACATTGGTAGATGTTGCAATTGCCGATGATAAAACGTTAGGTTCAGTAATGGTAACAGAACTTGTTGTCGTGCAATTATTGAAGTCGGTAACGGTCACCACATATGTTCCAGGACTCAGTCCTGTTTCAGTAGCAGTTGGTGTTCCTGAAGGCCAAGTATAGGAGTAAGGAGCAGTTCCTCCGTTAACAGTGACTGAAGCCGTTCCATCTGATCCTCCATTACAAGAAACGTCAACCGAAGATGAAATGGTAGATGAAAGGACACTCGGTTCATTTATGGTTATGGAACTAGTTGAAGTACATCCATTCGCATCTGTAACAGTGACAATGTAGGTTCCTTGCGAAAGACCTGTATCATTCGCAGTGGTATCTCCTGAAGGCCATGCATAGGAGTAAGGGGTTGTTCCGCCAGCTACTGTGACCGAAGCGGAACCATCAGATCCACTATTGCAAGAAACATTGGTAGCAGATCCAATGGCTGAAGTTAAAATACTTGGTTCTGTAATAGTCACAGAATCAACTTTGGTGCATCCGTTTGCGTCGGTAACTGTAAATAAATATACTCCTAAAGAAAGGTTAGCGACTGTTGCTGTTGTTTGAGAACTGGCACTCATATCCCATTGATAAGTAAAAGGTGAATTGCCACCGCTAATGCTAATGGCCGCGCTACCATCATTACTACCGTTACAAGAAACATTAGATGCGGTTGTATTGATGATGCCACTAAACTGTTCTAAACTGATGATGAGTGTGTCAACGTCAGCAGGACAAGTACCATTGCCTGTAGTGGTTAGAAAAAAAGTAATTGAACCGTTCGAAATTTCTGTTGAGCTAGGTTGATAGTTAGCATTTAAAGTTGAATCGTTAGGAAAGTAGCTGCCATTTCCACCCGACCACTTTCCGCCGCTTGCAGCTTGAATAACTCCATTTAATTGTAAAGGTAAATCTTGTTGGCAAATTATTCTATTTGGCCCTGCGTCTGCTAGAATAGGATTGTTAAAGTCTGTTACTGTTACAGTATCAAATGCAGGAGGACAACCTGATACATCAGAAAGTTGCACAGTATAAGTTCCAATGCCAACTTGAATAGAGTCAGTAGTTTCTGTGGTACTCCACAAAATACTATAGGGTGGTGAACCTCCAGTTGGGTTTGCGTTAATCCATGTATTGGTTTGTCCAAAGCACACCGTCGGATTAACTGGAGTAATATCAGCCCTTAATGAGTTGAAAAAACTCACTCGAATCGTATCACAAAAGAAAGTTGGGGTGCAAGGGGTGACTAAGATACCACATACTTGATAATCAATAAATGTAGGCAGGTTGTTTACGCCTCTGACGGCTGTTGTCCTGCAGTCTTGAGTACAAGACAACAATGAATCATATGAGCCTGCTGCACCCGGGAATATTGAAGTCCAAACAATGGATGAGTCTTGTAATCCAGATGAAGATAAGCTATCAACACAGCCATCATTTACGGACAAATCCGGACCACCACTTGGATCAGGTATAGAAGTGATACAGTATTGATTTGTATTGTTTCCAGGTTTACAAAAGGTAATTTCAAAAGGCCCTTGTCCACTTAAACAAAGGATATTCCCTACCGCTTGCGGTGGACCGCAATCTACTTGATAAAACAAGGCTCCAGGAGGTAATGCCCCACTGCAAACATCAAATACAATTCCTTGAGCATCCGACGCGAGGGTTAACGTAAATGATATGCAGTTATCGGGAGCCACAGTTCCACAGCAGTTGCCTGCTCTTTGACTGCTTGGACTGGTCCAGGTTGAGTCAGAATTAGATGATAAATTTACTGCGAACTGGGGAACACTTAAATCACATTGTCCATAACTACTAAACTGAGCTGCAAAAAGCAAAAAAACCAAAATACTTTTTTTCATATTATTGATTTTAAGAATTTTAATTCAAATATATTTGCTTTTAATTCAACGTAATTGCAGTTCCAATTGGCATTAACGAAAGAAATGGAATGTTCTAAAACCGGACATTCTTTTCCAAAAGACAAGAATAGAAATAGAAAGGAAATTTTTAGAAATATCTTTTTCATGAGCCTTTGTTAGTAGTTGGACTTTAGCACAAGTCTAAAATACGCAAAAAGCAGCACTAGTGGTATTTTTTAGCAACACTTAAATCTTAATTATAAGACGAATAAATCAGTTTACAAGACGAATGTTTATGATTTTATTGAAATCGAATAAGTTACTAGTACTCTAATGTGCAGAAGCAACTACAAATTGCTTTCTAAATAGTCCATCTCCACTGCACCAATATTCAAATGTGTCACTAGTCTAACTATTTGAGCACCCATAGATACTGCAAGAATTCCCTTGCTTTTTAATCCATCCAAATAGCTTTGAAGATCTACTTCATTATTCAAAACATATAAGATGATGTTGGTATCTATGGGGTAAATCTTTTTGATTTCTTTTTTAGCACTTAGAATATTTCCAATGATTTTTGCATTTTCGTGATCAACTTTTAGTCTTTCTACGTTATTTTCAAGTGCATAAATTCCTGCAGCAGCCAAATAGCCCGATTGCCTCATTCCTCCCCCGAATATTTTACGGATTCGCTTTGCTTTTTTAATAAAATCTTTAGTTCCTGTTAAAAGCGAACCAACCGGGGCACCAAGACCCTTAGACAAACAAATAGAGATGGAGTCAAAGTGCCTGCCCATTTCTAATTCTGATGTGTTTTGAGCTATCAACGCGTTGTAAAGTCTTGCGCCATCAAGGTGAATGGGAATGTTTACTGAACGGCAGTAAGCCGCAATTTTTTCAATTTCGCTCATTTCCCAATAACAACCACCACCTTTGTTACACGTATTTTCCAAAGCAACAAGTTGACTAGGTGGAAAGTGTACGTCGTCTTGATTTATTTCTGCCTTTAATTGCGCCAAGGTAAAGCGTCCCCGGTCACCGTTAATTAAGCGGTTAGATACAGCAGAATTAAAAGCCATCCCTCCACCTTCATAACGATAAATGTGAGCTAGGTTGTCACAAATAACTTCTCCCGGTGCATTGGTGTGAACATTAATTGCAATTTGGTTTGTCATGGTGCCCGAAGGACAAAATAATGCAACTTCATGTCCAAAACGGCTTGCAACAAGTTCTTCCAGCTGAATTACTGTTGGGTCGTCTCCTAAAACGTCATCTCCTACAACGGCATTGAACATTGCTTCTTTCATTGCTGCTGTTGGTTGTGTAACCGTATCGCTTCTTAAATCAACTATCATCTTTTCACAATTTGTATTTTAGCACTTCAAAAGTTTCAACCTTAAAAATAAGATTCTGATGAATCAAAAGTCAATTCTTCTGTTTTTTTCTCTGTTCATTTTTATGGTTGGCTTTGGGCAAATTGCCGAAGATGACCCTTACGGCAGAGATTTAGATGCAATGACCCTCATAAAAAGGGGGCCTAATCAAGATAAATACAGTCACTTATTTTTATCTTATGGCTTTATAGGGGGGGCTAGCAATGACAGTTCGAAAATAATCTACGGTAAGTCTGGTTCTTTTTCTATCGGATATTTGTGGAAATGGAGGTTGGCCAAATGGTCTGAGATTGGATTTGATGTTGCGTATCATCGTTCGGCATTTCATTTGACTCAAGATTCTACGAAAACAATACCAAGTTCTCGATTGCACAAGAAAGAGAAATTGATTTTTAATTCATTAATGACTTCTCCCTTTGTTAGAATAAAGCTGGTGAATAAAATTCATTCGAATGGAACGTTTATCGACTTAGGAGGGTTTTTAGGATGGCAATACGATGTAAGGCATAAGACACTAGAAAAAAAACCAAACCCCGGTGCCGGAAAAACAAGAACCTTAGACACGGATTTAGATTATAAGCGGGATTATACTTATGGCCTATTGGCGAGAGTAGGATTTAACCGATTTGTTTTTTACGGAAGGTACCGTTTATCAAACGTGTTTACATATAAAAGTGGTTTCAATAATTTACCAGTATACGAGATAGGTATGAGATTGGGAATTCATCAATAGCACTTACAGAACTGTTCTCATTTTTTTGTTGAATATTCTTAGAACCGCTTTTGCGACAAGCAGAAGTAGGAGTATACCCATTTGAAAATATACAAAGAAGAAAACCATCACCGTAATTAGAATTATAAGTATCACGTAACGCAGAAAAAAGTGCTTTATAAGGCTGCTTTTGTAGGTTCCGTTCAACATCCTATTTCTATCCTCCTTATACTCACTGTAGTGATTCAGTGCACTGAAAGATAGGATTATTGGCAGTAAAATCGAATTAAATAATTGTGTTGGATCTGCATTTACTATTTTTTCCATGTTCAAATCAATGATGAAATCTTGCAAGCCTATATACAGTGCAGCAAGTATTCCAAGAAAAATGGGACTCATGAAAATGAAAAATATCGTTTCCATCCAATCTTTTCGTTCTTGATGAAATAAAATGGTCACAAAAAAAAGCATGACCGCTGTGTCTATCATGAACCACAAAATTAGAAGTACTGGGTTCCACCCTAAAAAAAGTACTCCAAAAAGAAAGAAGAAATCGGAGAAGAATGACCAAATATCAAACTTTTGATTCCATTTATTCAGTTCATTGAAAATGGTTGGACTAGCTGATACTTTGTTCGTCAAATTGTTTTATTTAAGCACGCGCTTTAATTAGAGTGGGAGCTATTACATCCTAAATTTCTAAAACCCCGGTAACATTCCTTTTGCAACGCCGGCCATTTCAGCTTCCGATACTTTTTCAGCTTTTTCCAACGCTCTGTTAATGGCAACTATGGTTAAATCTTCAATTCGTTCTTTATCTCCATCGGCCAAAAATTCTTCACTAATTTGAATAGATGTAATTTTTCTATTGCCGGTAGATATAGCAGTGACTTGGCCATCTTCTGCCACCCCACTAACACTAATGGTTTCTAACCTTTTCTTCACTTCTTCAGACTTCTGCTTCATCTCTTGCATCTTGCCCATCATGTCACCCATTTTTCCAAACATAGTTTTATCTTTTTAGCACATCAATCACACTTTTAATAAAAAGTAGTTGATCGGTATTCCACATTATTTTTAATTCTTCCGCAAAGGTAGTTTCCTCATCTAAGAATTTAAAAATTTTATGTGCTTCATTTTTGGCGTACATGCGTTCGAAAACTTCAGGTCCTTTTTTATTTTGTTGGTGCAAAATATTGAGTAGCACTTCATCGTAAAATCGGAAGCGCTTTCGCCAGAAAGAAGTTTTAGGTATGGTGTTTAATTTAAGAGCTTTAACCAGTTCGGCAACTTTGCGCTCTGTGTTTTTAAAGGAATAACCTGTTGAAGATTTCACCCATCCTCCTCCAGTTCCAATTTTTATGTAGCGGTCATTATTGTCTTTCCAAAAAGAATAGCTGCTCATCGGAATTACCCCCTCTTCAATTTCTTTTATAGAGTAGGAGTCAACATGAAGTGTATTGCTTATAAACTCTTCCAGCTTTTTGTCATAAATGCTACCATTAACCAATTCGGGAACAAAAAAGGTAAACTCCACCAAGGCCTTTCTTTTGTTGATTGGCAACACATAAGTAAAACAGGTTTTATTTTCGTGTCCAAGCCTGTAATCCATAAATGTAAATGATTCAGGGTCAAAATGGTCGTTTTCAGTTTCAATTACCCACCCTTTAAAAGGTTGTAAGATGGTAATTGAATTAGCATCTTTTTCAAATCCTTCTGGAACCCTGCTATCAAAAATCCACTTACTTTCATAGGTCTCTTGCGCTCCTTTAATTTCGTTTCCTTTAACTTTTGTCACTCGATCTCTAATCCAATAAATGTTTGCATTTTTTGCGAGCTCTGCTTTTGCATAATTGTAGAAATTTAGGGAAGGAAGCATTTTGTACGAATAGCCTTCAAAATTCATAGGAATATCTTTTTCAGGCCCATAAAACATTCCTTTATCCCATTTATGCAGCAATATCGCGTCCCATTGACCAGCTCCTTTCTCCCAAAAACACCAAGTCTTGTCATTTGCAACCTTAGCTTCGGGCTCAATGATTGCAATCTGTTTATTGTCAAAAAAAGAATCCCTACAAAAAGCTAAGGCGAGCTGCATTCCTGCAAGCCCGCCTCCTATAATCGTGTAGTCAAAATTTTTTGTCTTAGTCAAGGTTGCTACGTTCTTTTTTCTTTTGGATGAAATAAACAATCCCTACAATAGCACCAATTAAAATTGCCGTATAGGAACGAACATTATCCGTTAAGTAATAATTATCGGTTTCCAACGAAGTTATGCCAAATGTTAAAAACATTGCAGTAAAAAATGCTAATAAATTTGTTTTCATTTCTTAGGCTTTTCCCTGTTGTTTAATTACAGATGTGGCCGTTGCAACTAGGCTTGAAACGTCTGTTAAATCGGATGGAAGAATTAGGGTGTTTCCTTCTTTAGCAATATTTCCAAACTGCTCAATGTATTGTTCCGCAACTCTTAAATTAACTGCTTCGTAACCTCCAGGGTTTTGAATGGCTGCTGCAATTTTTGCAATACCTTCTGCCGTTGCTTCAGCAATACTCAAAATTTCTGCTGCTTGTCCTTCAGCTTCGTTAATTCTTTTTTGCTTTTCACCTTCAGATCGAGCAATTAGTTCTTGCTTGTCTCCATCTGCGCGGTTCATGGTTGCCTGACGCTCTCCTTCCGAGGTAGCAATGGTTGCTCTCTTTTCTCGCTCAGCTCTCATTTGCTTTTCCATAGCGTCATTAATGCTTCTTGGAGGTGTAATGTTTTTAATTTCATATCGTGTAACTTTTATTCCCCATGGGTCAGAAGCTTTGTCAACCGCTTCTACAATAGTTGAGTTAATATGATCTCTTTCCTCGAAGGTTTTATCTAATTGCATTCGACCAATAATACTTCTCATGGTAGTTTGTGCCAACTGAATGGAGGCAAAGGGATAATTATCAATTCCATAGGAAGCTTTTTTAGCATCTACTACTTGAAGGTATAAAACTCCGTCTACTTCGACAGAAATATTGTCTTGGGTAATGCATATTTGTGCTGAAACATCAATAACTTGTTCCTTTAGGGTGTGTTTGTACGCCACTCTATCCATGAAAGGAATAATGATATGGAACCCCGCCATGAGCGTGTCTCTGTATTTTCCAAAACGCTCAATAACATAAGCGGAACGTTGAGGTACAATTTTTATAGTAGAAATGAATAAAAAGATTAATACAATGATTAATCCAATTAAGATGATAGTTCCTTGATTCATGTTTGCGTTTTTAAAGGTTCAACAATTAATTTAATGCTCTTCATACCGACGATGGTAACCGCCATTCTTGATTCTATTGGAGTAGTGGAGCAGGCTTCCCATTGGCTGCCATTAAACTCGACCTTTCCATCTTTACCAGGAGCAATTTCAGTTAAACTAACTGCCTGGCTTCCAATAAAGCCGTTGTCTGCATCTTCTACTCCGTTAATGGAAACATCCATGTATTTTTTCTTAATACTTCTGCGGAGCAGTAATAAACTACCTAAAGAAGTTACCGCAAATAACAGCAATTGAGCATTTAGAGAGAGGTCTATTCCTAGCAAAGCTGCCGCTGTGATCCATGCGCCGATTCCAAAAAAAACAAAGATTAATCCCGGGGCGACCAGTTCTAATAACAGTAACCCCACCCCAATTAAAAACCAAATTACCTCTGCGTTAAATAATGTTCCGTCTATTTCCATGATTACTAATTTACCATCGCACTCCGCAAAATTCTGCAAAAATGTGAGGAGCGGTTGCGGGCTTACATATGCAGTAAAAAATCGTGTTTTTCAAATTCAACACCATTCACAATTAAACTTAAACCGTGTTCTCCAGGGTAATATTTTCGTGTGCTAATGGGTTTTATAGCATGTGTTTTTTCAAGGAATATCGTTTCCTCACCTTTTAATTTTCGTTCACTGATTTTGAACACTTTTTTGTTTTGTAGGCCATTACTTTTCAAAAAATGAATAGCATACTCTAAGCGAACGATTTGCTCTTTAGCGGTTCTATTTTTAAGATTAAATTGAAATTTTAAATACTCTCCAAATTGAACAGTTGGCGTGGTTACATTCAGTTGTTCTATGGTAAACGCACCACTGCCGGCATAGCCAAAAAGCCCCATTGCTTCAGAATGTCCAGATTTTAATAAAGTGCGCATGCCATGCTTCACAATCCAATTCGTTTCTGCATTGCTACCTATCCATTTTTTGGCCATACGTAAGGCTAGTTCAGGATGATCTTTTGAAATGTCGTTGAGGTTATTGGCCACACTTTTGCGGACAAAAAGAGAATTATCAGACTTTAAGTTCTCCAATATTGGAATTATTGGTGAGGCGTTTTGCTTAAATGATTCTAATGCCATGGCCCACGGCAATCTAGCTCGGCAACCTTCTGATGCAAACCGCCTAACGTTTGGGTGCTGATGCATAGAGCAACTCAGCATAAATTCCATACTGCGCTTTTGGTTTTCAAGGATGAATGGTCGGATGGCAAATTCACAAGATGTATATTGAGTAATGTGCTGCAATGCTGCTAGCGAAATATCCAAATGGGCTAACCCGTTTTTTTCAATGTATTCGGGAATAAACATGTATTCAAAGCCTCCGACGGCAAAACCATCTGCTGCAAGTTTAGAAATCAATTCTCTTGTCAATCTTGCAGCTAAAATAAAGTCGTCAGGTAAAATTAGTTTCATAGCATCTGAAAGACGACTCATTCGCTGTTTCAACTCTAATTCATTCCAATCATCCTTAAAAACAAATTGACGAAAGGTGCTCTCGTTTAAATCTGGCAATACAATCTTCCAGCTTGAGCATAAGTCAGACACAAATTGTTCAGTGTATACATTTTTAAGTGGTTCTGCCATTGAGTTCGTTTAGAGAACTTTCATGAGTCAACAAATTTCTTAGTTGTTTTTTTGTAAGCGCTTTTTATTTGATGTTAGTCATGCACATGTACGAAGAAAATTGTAAAATAAATTTCATTCCACATCATAGTTCTTTTTCATCCAGTTTACCGATTCGCTGATCAACTTTTTCAATACCGAGCGATCAATGTCATCTAGTTTTTTAATGTACAAACAAGACTTCCCAGTTTTAAACTTACCAAGTTGTGACATCAAATCTGGGAACTTACTCATGCCCGACATAATGTAAATACTAAGTGCTGTTTTGCGAGGGGAAAAGCCTGCGATGAAAAAGTCGCCCTCTCTGCCACTTTTGTATTTGTAATGGTACTTTCCAAATCCAATCAAGCTTGGTCCCCAAATCACCGGTTTCTCACCCGTAATTGAAGAAATCATTTCTAATACTTCAAAAGCATCTTTTCTTTTTTGCTCGTTATTCACGGCATTTATAAATTCTGTAACTGAAGTTTTAGTAGGTTGCGTTTTATTCTGTGCCATACGCTAAGTTACAACAAAGACGCTAAATATGAAGAATTATTTCAGGTACCGCAGGAATGATAATCTTCTAGTAGTTCCAATTCGTAAAAGAGCTATAGAAACCGGAACAAATGGATAATTTTGAATAGATAAGTAAAGTGCTTGCAAACATTTCAACTGAATACTTAAATTTAGTCTAATTTTCTTTCTGGTTTTTATAACTGTAAATGGTTGAATAAGTCAGGAATTGATAACAATATGAGGTTATTTTTAATATTACTTTTATCGAGTTCATTTCACCTTGCTGCGCAGCATATTTCTTTTGCAGCGGAAATTAATGATTCAACGGCTCTCGTCATCGGTGACTCAAAACTTGTTTCAAAGTTGACTTTTTACGTTTCTGATTTGCAATTTGAAACAATCGATGGAGAGATAGTGAAAGTTGCTGCATATCACTTAATCGACTTTAAAGATTCAAATTCGCTGACTATTGAAACAACTAAAGCAGTGGAGAAAGAAATAAAGTCCATTCACTTTAAATTGGGAATAGATTCTACTACCAATGTTTCGGGCGCTTTTGGTGGCGTGTTGGACCCAACAAAAGGAATGTATTGGAGTTGGCAAAGTGGATACATTAATTTTAAAATAGAAGGGATTGTGGAGAAAGAAAAATACATTCTTCACTTAGGAGGTTATTCTTCGCCTTTTAAATCGGTTCAACAGGTAATTCTGCCGGTAATGAAGCGGACTGATGAGTTTAGGGTAACTCTACCCATAATTGAAATAATTGAAAAATTAGTTCCGATAGATAATACAGTCATGAGTCCTAGTTTGAACGCAGTGTCTATGTCAAAAAGTATCGCTTCATATTTTTACTTAAAATAAATGAAGAAGAATGGATTAGCTCTTCTTGTCATTATTTTCTTCTTGCTTTCATTTAGACAAGCGGGCAAAGTGGTATTTCAATTTCCTGACATATTCCCGGCTCCAACGTATGACTTCACGAAAAACCCGTTAGATTCAAATAAAATTGAGCTAGGACGGCTTTTGTTTTATGATGCAATCTTGTCTAAAGACAACTCTATTTCTTGTTCTACGTGTCATTCTCCTTTTGACGCATTTGCGCACAACGATCATCAATTAAGTCACGGAATACACGATAGCATTGGTAACAGAAATGCACCACCACTTTTTAATTTAGCATGGCACTCTTCGTTTATGTGGGATGGGGCGATAAATCATTTGGACATGCAGGCGTTAGCTCCAATTTCGTCTACCACGGAAATGGGCGACAACATTGTAAACGTGGTGAACAAACTTCAAAACGATTCCTTTTACAGAAGCAAATTTTACACGGTATATGGCGACTCAATTGTAACAGGAGAAAAGGTCTTAAAGGTGCTATCTCAATTTCAGTTAACCTTGGTTTCTGCAAACTCTAAATACGACCAAGTTATAAGAGGTGAAGGAGATTTTACCGACCAAGAATTGAAGGGCTATAAACTATTTCAGAAGAACTGTAACTCGTGCCATCAAGAACCCTTATTTTCTACTTACGAGTTAGCTCAAAATTTTATATCCGTTGATTCGAGTCTGAATGACTACGGAAACGGTGCGATTAGTAAATTAAAAGAAGATAGTCTGTTGTTCAAGATACCCTCGCTGCGAAACTTGGAATACAGCTTTCCTTACATGCACGATGGACGGTTTTTTGAGTTGGATTCTGTGTTGAATCACTACACATCAAAAGAGACTAAATTGAGATTTAAAAAAGCAGGATATCAAAAAATCAACTTATCCGAATCTAACAAAGTTGATTTGATCTCCTTCTTGTTTACGTTGAACGATAAGGAGTTTGTATTTGATGAAAAGCATCGTTTCCCAAGGGAATTATTGATGAAATGGAAGGGAGAGTAAAAATACCTTTTGCGGCAGCTATTGATTTTGACCTCCTATTTCCTGTTAGTTCAACCGCATTGGTGTAATCAACTGAAATTCTGGTATAGCTACACTAAATATTCTGCCCGTTTCAGTCTCCTTCATGAGGTAACTTCCCCACATCATTCCCATATCTGTTTTTAAATTACAAAATGACTGGTAACCGTGAGATTGGCCCGGGTGAATAACCGGTTGTTCGCCAACAACACCTTCGCCCTTAATTTCAGAGTGGCTGCCGTCAGAATCAAAAATATACCAATGTCTGCTTAATAGCTGAACAGTTAAGTCGCCTTCGTTTTTCACCTCAATGGTATAGCTAAAAACATACCTTCCATTAGCAGGTGAGGACTGCTGCTCTTCGTATGAAGGGTTGACAGTTACACTAATATTGTCTGTTAAGAATGCGGGCATAGCACAATATTAATAAAAAACTACTTTCGTTTATTGTGGGTTAATTGTTTTGATTTCGAAACCGATTAATTTGTCGTAAATCGTGCCGTTTTCTCGATGGTATACGAAGATATAGTAATCGTTATTGGTTTCGGAGTGAGTTCCTTCAATGGTTGATAAATCGCCCACTTCTTCGCCGTCTGGGAGGTAAGCATAATTATAGTTGTAGTAACCTTGTTTTAAGGTAGTGGTTAATTCGTAGGCCCCATTCACTTCTACATAATTCATTTTGAACTCTGGTTTATATTCCCAGTCGCTGAGCTCTCCAAAAACGTAAATATCTCCACCTGGCACTGGGTTTTCTTTTACTAACTTAAAGTGTGTAATCATATAATCTGCCTCTCTATTTGAAAGAGGACTGTTTTCACGATTAATTTGTCTCTTACCATTGATGTCCGGCCAAAACAAATAGCGCTTAGAAGACCGTGGTTCTTCTGGTAAAATGTACACATGCGTTTTTCCACCCATTATTTGAACACCATCAATATTCATAGATTGGTACCTAAGATTCCTAGTTTCAAAGAAGCGGTACTCGTTATTTCCATCGAAAAGGTTTTTATCTTCAAAATTGTAAATCAATTCTGTAGAACGAATTATTAAAGGCTTTAGATTATTAATGGCATTGTCCCACCGCCGATTCTGTGAAATCATTACGGTTACATTTTGGTAAACATCCTGAATGGGGTAAGTGCCGTGATCTATCGTGAAATCTACTTCTTGCTTGTAATCTCTGTATCTTGCAAGTGTAGCCATTCGTATATCACTTGTAATGTTTACTCTTTTTTCAACTACATAGAACCGCTTTGTTAAAAGCAGATCCTCTTCATTGTTGTTAGCATATACTTTCAGTAAGTAGTTTCCTGAAAGTTTGAACTTTACTTGATTATTCGGAATAGCAACTTTGTAATGAATGTAAGGGAAAAGAGTATTGATAGAATATTCGTAGTCTTCAATAAAACCATTAAAAAAATCACTTAAATATTCTGTCACCACAAGGTCAGATGGTTCCCAATTTGCATTGCAATGAACGATGGTGTAAGTGTAAGTCTCAAAGTCTGCTGCTAAGTCGTCAAAATGAAGTTCTAACTGCTCTGAGCTTCCTAAAAATAATACTGGAAAGGAAAGTTGATCATCTTTGCGGTATAGCTGGACTGTTTTAATATTTTCTCGATAGGTGTGATCTCGGTATTGAAGTTCACTTTCTTGATCTTCGGAAGTGGAATTTGTTTTATTTTCAGATAATTCTCCAAGTGTGTTTGTTTTAGAGTATCCTGATAAACTGATAAGGAATAGGGTAAATATAAATCCGTAAAACTTCATAAAATCAAAATCATAATAGATTATAAAAATAATAAACCAATTTGAACAAAACGGGTAAATAATCAATTTAGTTTCTTACAAAACAATGGAGTTTAGCAAATGATTTATTTCTTTATTAAAAAAGTTAAAAAACTGTTAGAAAGGGAGAAATCAATGGACGAAAGTCTTATTTTTGCACCCGAAAATTGAACCTATCAATTATTATGTCAAAAGTGCTTAGAATCAAAAAAGGAGCTAATATCAAGCTTGTCGGAGGAGCGGAAAAAATCCTTGCTGATGTCCCGATGCCTTCTACAGTTGCCGTAAAACCAACGGATTTTGAAGGAACTACACCTAAATTAGTAGTAAAAGTAGGCGATGAAGTGAAAGCGGGCTCAACCCTTTATTACAATAAGGATAATGACCAAATCAAATTTACTTCACCTGTAAGTGGAGAGGTTGCTGAGGTTAAACGAGGAGCCAAAAGGGTGATCGAGGAAATTGTTATTGTTGCAGACAAAGAAATTAAATACGAAGACTTTGGGGCTTCTAATCCTACTTCTGAAAGTAGAGAAGCGATTATTGAAAAACTTTGTAAAAGTGGTCTTTGGCCTTTTATTAAGCAGCGCCCGTACGATGTAATTGCAAAGCCAAACGATACTCCGAAAGCAATTTTTATATCTGCTTTTGACTCTGCACCACTTGCACCGGACAATGATTACATTCTTGATGGTAAGAGTGCAACTTTCCAAATGGGGGTAGACGCATTGGCTAAATTAGCTGAGGTTCATTTGACTGTAAATAGCGCTGCTAAGGCAGATGAAGCTTTTTTACAGGCTAAGAATGTAACACTTCATTTTATAGAAGGGCCGCATCCTGCAGGTAACGTAGGTGTTCAAATTCATCATTTCGCTCCTATTAGCAAAGGCGAGGTAGTTTGGACCATAAAACCTCAAGACGTTTTGGCTATTGGTAAATTATTTGAGACCGGCAAATACGATGCAAGTAGAACAGTTGCAGTATCTGGTGCTCAAATTAAAACACCAAAATATTTTAGAACCATTCAGGGAGTTAGCATGAAAACTCTTTTGGAAGGAAACTTGAAAGAGGGCAACAACAGAATCATAAGTGGCAATGTTTTAACCGGAGATAAAATAGGTGCTGAAGGTTATTTAGGATTTTACGATTACCAAGTTACTGTTATTCCTGAAGGAGGTGAAGCTCAAATGTTCGGGTGGATTACTCCAAACCCCGGTAAGTTTAGTATTTCAAGAGCATTGGTTTCTTGGCTATCGCCTAATAAACAATACAACCTTGACGCAAACATGAATGGTGAAGAACGACCATTTGTGGTTACTGAGGAGTACGATAAAGTTTTTCCGTTCGATATTTATCCAGTGCAATTGGTGAAAGCCATTATGGTGGATGATATTGAGTTAATGGAGAACCTAGGGATTTACGAAGTTGCACCAGAAGATTTTGCACTTTGTGAAACTGTTTGTACATCAAAAATACCTACCCAAACCATTGTTCGTAACGGGTTAGCCATGTTACGTGAAGAAATGAGTTAACACTATAAAATTATTGACATGAGTAATGCAATTCACAAATTTTTAGAGAACAATGTTAAGCCCAACTTTGATGAAGGTGGGAAATTAGAAAAGTACTTGCCAGCATACGATGCATTGGAAACATTTTTATTTGTTCCAGGCCATACAACAAATGGCAAAGGATCTCACATTAGAGATGGAATTGATATGAAACGTACCATGATTATGGTGGTTTTAGCTATGGTTCCAGCCTTATTATTTGGAATGTGGAACACAGGATATCAGCATTTTTTAGCAACTGGAGAAGCGTACACTTTTATGGATGCTTTCTTGTATGGTGCGTTAAAAGTATTGCCTTTGGTTGTGGTTTCTTATGCTGCCGGATTAGGAGTTGAGTTCGTTTTCGCGATTATAAACAAACACCAAGTAGCCGAAGGCTTCTTGGTATCGGGAATGTTAATTCCACTTTGTCTACCTGTGGAGATTCCACTTTGGATGGTGGCAGCAGCAACCATTTTTGCCGTAATTATTGGAAAAGAAGTTTTTGGAGGAACAGGAATGAACATCTTGAACGTTGCACTTACTGCAAGAGCTTTCTTGTTTTTTGCTTACCCAACTTGGATGTCTGGTGACAAAGTCTGGATTGGTGGTGGAATGGATGAGTCAGTGGCTTATGCAGATGGTTCTACAGGAGCAACAATTTTGGCTCAAGCTACTGAAAAATCTTCTGGTTTTGTCGATGCAGCAGGTGTTGCTTACGGCGACTCGTTTATGTCTGCCTTTTTAGGGTTAATTCCAGGATCAGTTGGAGAGACTAGCACATTGGCAATCATGATTGGAGCAGCAATCTTACTAATTACCGGAATCGCATCTTGGAAAATTATGTTTTCAGGAATACTTGGTGCTTATGTAATGGGATTGTTATTCAACTTATGGGGAGCAAATCCATTTATGGAAGTACCGGCTCACATGCACTTGGTAATTGGAGGTTTCGCTTTTGGAATCGTTTTCATGGCAACAGACCCGGTATCTGCAGCTCAAACTGCAACAGGTAAATACATTTATGGTTTCTTAATTGGATTTTTAGGAATTATGATTCGAGTATTTAACCCTGCCTACCCTGAGGGAATTATGTTGGCAATTTTATTCATGAACGTAATGGCGCCATTAATTGATCACTACGTTTTAGAAGCGAACATTAAAAGGAGACAAAAACGTACAATGGCAGTTGCCGCTTAATACATATTAGAAATGGACGTAAATAAAAATTCATACACATTCACTTTTTCCGCAATACTTGTTATTGTTGTAGGGGCATCTTTGGCATTTGTAGCTGAAGGATTAAAGCCGCTTCAAAAAGAGAATGTACGACTAGAAAAAATGCAGAACATTCTTGCTTCTGTAAAGGTTGAAGCAACGCCAGATGAAGCTGCAGCAAAATTTGAGCAATACATTGTTGAGCAGGTAATGTTGGACAACGACGGTAATGTAGTTTCTCCTGAAGGCTTAACTGCTTTTGACATTGATGTTGTGAAGGAATTCAAAACATTGGATATAGAAAAAAGAAACTACCCACTATTTGTTTTTGAAGATAACGGAGCTAGAAAGTACATTGTACCGATGGCAGGAAATGGACTTTGGGGGCCTATTTGGGGTTTCGTAGCATTTGAGGGCGACATGAACACTATTTATGGTTCAACTTTCGATCACAAAACAGAAACTCCTGGATTGGGAGCGGAAATCAATCAGCCATTTTTTCAAGATAAATTTATTGGTAAAACAATCTTCGATGGCTCTGAATATGTTTCTGTAGAAGTTGTGAAAGGCGGCGCAGACGTTGAAGGAAAGAGCCACATGGTTGATGGTATTTCAGGTGGAACAATTACCTCTAAGGGTGTAGGTGAAATGATGCAAAGAACCTTGAACGTTTATGTACCTTACTTCAAAGGCAATCAAAAAGCTGCTTTATAATTTTTAAAACCGACTAAGCTATGAGCGAAACAGCAGAAGCAACAGCAGTTGTAAAAGAACCAAAAGAGCCATTATTCTCTTCAAAAAATAAAAGACTTTTATCAGACCCATTGAACGATGACAACCCGATTACCATTCAGGTATTAGGTATTTGTTCTGCATTAGCCATTACCGTTCAGGTAAAGCAGGCAGTAGTAATGTCCTTGTCAGTGTTAGTAGTAATGATTGGAGCGAACTTAATTGTTTCTTGGTTAAGAAATTTAATTCCATCAAGGGTTAGAATTATTGTGCAGTTAGTAATTGTTGCAGCCCTAGTAATCTTAGTAGACCAAGTTTTGAAAGCATACTTATATGATGTAAGTAAACAACTTTCAGTTTTCGTTGGTCTAATTATTACCAACTGTATTATTATGGGTCGTTTAGAGGCATTTGCATTAGCAAATAAACCGTGGCCTTCGTTTTTAGATGCAGTAGGTAATGCTGCTGGTTACGGATGGATTTTAATTGCAGTTGCTGTAGTTAGAGAGCTATTTGGTTCAGGTAAACTTTACGGTTTTCAAGTAATACCAGATGCGTTTTATGACTTTGGTTACTTCAATAATGGATTAATGATTTTGCCTCCAATGGCTTTAATTACAGTTGGAATCATTATTTGGGTTCAACGTTCTAGAAACACCAAACTAATCGAAGAAAATTAATAAAGATGGAATACGTAAATATATTTATCAAGTCGATTTTTATCGACAACATGATTTTCGCTTATTTCTTAGGAATGTGTTCTTATTTGGCCGTTTCTAAAACAGTGAAAACTGGAGTGGGTCTTGGAGCAGCAGTAATTTTTGTTTTAGGTATTACGGTGCCGATTAACTACTTGTTAGAGAATTATGTGTTGAAAGAAGGAGCTTTAGTTTGGTTAGATGCCGATTTTGCTGATGTAGATTTAAGTTTCTTAAGTTTTATCATGTTTATCGCAGTAATTGCATCCATGGTGCAATTGGTTGAAATGGCAGTTGAAAAGTATGCTCCTGCACTGTACGGTGCGTTGGGAATCTTCTTACCATTAATTGCAGTAAACTGTTCTATTTTAGGTGGCTCTTTATTTATGCAAGAGAGACAATATGCGAACATTGCAGAAGCTACAGTGTTTGGCTTAGGGTCAGGAGTTGGTTGGTTTTTAGCAATTGTAGCTATTGCAGCGATTAGAGAAAAAATCAGATATTCAAAAGTTCCTGCTCCATTAAGAGGCTTAGGAATAACATTCATCATCACCGGTTTGATGGGAATGGCGTTCATGAGTTTTATGGGAATTGAGTTGTAATTTAAAGAATTAGAAGAAGATGATATTAGTATTAAATACAGCAACAGTAGGATTGGCGATAGTCGTCGTATTGTTAGTAATGTTATTATTAGTAAGTCTTTTGCTTTGGGCAAAGGCTAAACTTACTAATTCAGGTCCTGTTTCGTTAACCATCAATGGAGAAAAGAATGTTCAAGTTCAAGCGGGTAGTACGCTGCTTTCAACGTTGAGTAGCGAAAAAATATTTTTACCATCGGCCTGTGGAGGTGGTGGTACTTGTGCCATGTGCAAGTGTCAGGTAACTAGCGGTGGAGGAGAAATTCTTCCAACAGAGAAGCCTTACTTTTCAAGGAAAGAAATCGCTGATAACTGGAGATTAGGTTGCCAGGTAAAGGTGAAAGAAGACATGGTAGTTGAAGTACCTGAAGAAGTATTTGGAATTAAGAAATGGGAAGCTACAGTTGTTTCTAATTACTCAGTAGCTTCTTTCATAAAGGAATTCATTGTTGAGTTACCAGAAGATATGGACTACAAGGCTGGGGGTTATATTCAGATTGAAATACCAAAAACAGTCGTAGACTTTAAGGATATTGATATCACTGCTCACCCGGAAGAGCACCCGGGTCAACCTGATAAGTTTAAAGCAGAGTGGGACAAGTTTAACTTGTGGCCTTTGCAAATGAAGAATGACGAATTGGTAGAACGAGCATATTCAATGGCTTCTTATCCTGCGGAGGGAAGAAGAATTATGTTGAACGTGCGTATTGCAACTCCACCATGGGATAGAGAAAAAAACGGATGGATGAATGTTAATCCAGGCGTTGCTTCTTCTTATATCTACAACCAAAAGAAAGGAGACAAAGTAACTGTGTCAGGACCTTACGGTGAATTCTTTATCAAGGAAACAGATGCAGAGATGTTATACATCGGGGGTGGTGCAGGAATGGCTCCAATGCGTTCTCACTTATATCACCTGTTCAGAACACTAAAAACAGGTAGAAAAGTGACTTACTGGTACGGCGGTCGTTCTAAAAGAGAATTGTTCTACATCGATCACTTTAGAGCATTAGAAAAGGATTTTCCAAACTTTAAATTTTACATGGTATTGTCTGAGCCATTAGAAGAGGATAACTGGAAAAAAATGGAGAACATGGAAGACGACGGAGACGGTTTTGTTGGGTTTGTGCACCAGTCAGTAATTGATCAGTACTTGACCAAACATGACGCTCCTGAGGATATTGAGTTTTACTTTTGTGGTCCTCCAATGATGAACCAAGCGGTACTAAAAATGTGCGACGATTGGGGAGTTCCTGAAGAGAATGTATCTTTCGACGATTTCGGTGGATAAACTATAAAGATGAATTAAAAATGAAAAGGCTTGCCAATTATGGCAAGCCTTTTTTATTTGTTAAGCCTTGCAGTAATTTATTTACTCATTAATTTTTTATAATCTAACACACTTTGTTCGATTACTTCCCTTGCCACGTTGGCACCCTGAAACTCTTCGACAATTACTTCTTTCTTCTCCAATTTTTTGTAGTCTTCAAAAAAGCTTCTCAACTCTTTGATGGAATGATTTGGTAGCTCTGAGACATCTTGGATGTGCCCAACACTCATGTCGTTCACGGCGACAGCAATAATCTTATCGTCGCTCTCTCCTTCGTCTAACATTCTCATAACGCCAATTGGTCTCGCTTCAACTAGGCACATCGGAACAATATCAATTTGAGAAAGGACTAAAATATCTAACGGATCCCCATCATCACAATACGTTTGTGGAATAAATCCATAGTTAGATGGGTAATTGATAGAAGAGTAGAGTACTCTATCTAAAATGAGCATACCCGAATCTTTATCTAATTCATACTTTGCTCTGCTATTTCTCGGTATTTCTATGATACCTGTAACGGTAGTCGGTGAATTTTTTCCGATGTGAACATCGTGCCAGGGGTTAAACATGATTGTTTTTTGTTAATGGATTTCAAAAGTAGGTATTAAGCCACAATCAAATAATAAACTATCGTTAAATTTAAGCTGCTTCAAGGGAGGATTTAATAATCTGATATTTATGGATGAGATATTAAATCATAGCCCTTATTTTTGCAAGCATGAATCGAGAACAGCTAGAATCGAAGGATTTTTATTACGAACTACCCGATGAAAAAATTGCAAAATATCCGCTGGAGAATCGCAATTCATCAAAGCTGTTAACGTACAAAAATGGCGCAATTGACACAGATGTATTTTCAAATTTAGAGGCGTATTTGCCTGAGGAGACATTGCTTGTCTTTAACGATACCAAAGTACTAGCAGCAAGGCTATACTTTCAAAGAAAAACGGGTGCTAAAATTGAAATATTCTGTTTGGAGCCATTTGAACAAACAGTTGAACAAGCGTTGACCTCGAAGCAAGAATGTAAGTGGCAATGTTTGGTGGGAAACCTTAAGCGGTTTAAGGATGGAGAAGTACTAGAGCTCGCTATTGCCGGAACAACTTTAAGAGCAAGTATTAACGAAAAGCGCGCGACAGACGTAATTATCCAATTTGAATGGGAGGGAGGTATTGAATTTTCGGAAATATTGAATGAGGCAGGAGAAATTCCACTTCCTCCATACTTGAACCGAAAGACGGAATTAGCTGACCAAGAAAATTACCAAACGGTTTATGCCAAAAATGAGGGGGCTGTAGCTGCTCCTACTGCAGGTTTGCACTTCATAGATAGCCAACTAAAAAAGATACAGCAAAAAGGTCATGATTTAGCGTACCTCACTTTATTTGTTGGTGCAGGAACTTTTCGTTCGGTGAAATCAGCTAAACTGGTTGACCATGATATGCACGAAGAACGCATTGTAATTGATAAAGCAACCCTTCAGCAATTGGCGCTGAAGCAAGGTAAAATTATTTGTGTTGGAACCACTAGTCTTCGTTCCTTAGAAAGCTTGTATTGGCTGGCGGTCAAAATGAAACATAACGGCAATGCGAATGAAAGCTTGATAACTCAAGAAGATGCGTATCAATTGCCTGCCGATTTTACTTGGAAGGAAGCTTGCGAATTTTTGTTGCAGTTGTTGGAAAAATCTGGTGATAGTAAAATCGATTTTCACTCTGCTTTGTTCATTATGCCGGGATACCAATGGAAAGCGATCAGTGGATTAATTACAAATTTTCACCAACCCAAGAGCACTTTACTTGCATTGGTTTCTTCTTGGATTGGAGAAGATTGGCACAAGGTATATAATTACGCACTGAACAACGATTTTCGTTTCTTAAGTTACGGTGATAGTTCTATTTTATTGAAGTAAAGAAAGATCGACCGTTTTACCAATTTACCTGTATTTTATTAGAAAAGCTAACAGTTAGTACTCTTGCTGCTACGAATGAACAGCCCTGCTCAATCGGTCGTTCACTGATCTTCCTAACCCCTCGTTTGGTAGTGGTTCGATAACAATGTAGTCTAAGCCCAACTGATCAAGTTCGTGAAGTGTTTGGTAAATTCGCTGTGCAGCTTGTTGCAAATCACCTGATGGGGATAAGATTACTTCTTTAGCTACTTCCAATTGTGCTGATTGTTTAAACACAATGAGTCCAATTTTTGAGGCAACGTTTTTGTTTACAAAGTCTTTAACGTTTTCCGCGACTATGGTTTTTGTCTTAGGAGCATAGTGTTTTTTAGACATTCCAGGAGTTACAACATTACTTTGATTGGAATCAAATAAGGCAACTTTTCCAACTACGTTTTCAATTGCTTCAATACTTATAGCTCCTAAGCGATAAATAATAACCTGGTTGTTCTCAAATCCAACAATAGTAGACTCAATTCCCGCTTGACAAATGCCACCATCTAAGACCATTTTTAATCCCTTAGGAAAGTAATCGGCTACGTGTTGCGCACTAGTAGGACTAATCCGCTCAAAAGGATTTGCACTGGGTGCTGCAATGGGTCCTGTTTTTTTTAATAATTGTAACAACTTTGGATGATTGGGAACTCTTATTCCAACCGTATTTTTACCTGCAGTTATTTGATTGCTTGCGTGTTTGGTCTTTGGTAAAACTAAGGTAAGAGAACCGGGCCAAAATTGATGTGCTAACTTTTTTAAAGGTTCAGGAAAAGATTTACATAACTCTTCAGCCTGTTTAATATTGGCGACATGAACGATTAATGGATTTGTTCTTGGCCTTCCCTTTAATTCGAAGATGTAGTCAATTGCCTTTGGGAAACTAATTGATGCTGCTAAACCGTATACTGTTTCTGTTGGAATAGCTACCACCTCGCCTTGAAGTAGCAGTTCAGTGGCCTTTTCAACAGAAGTTTGAATGATCATTTCCATTGCATCAAAGTTCGTGTTTTATCTAGTCTTTTGACACGTATCTTACTCCCGCCTCAATTCGAGTGTTCAAGTGATTTTCTTTGGGTGGAATGGGGCAGCTGTATTTATAATTGTAAGCGCAGTAAGGGTTGTAAGCCTGGTTGAAATCAATCACCATTTCATTTCCTTCGGTTATTCTTAAATCGATAAAACGTCCGCCACCGTACGTTTCATTTCCCGAAGTTTCATCCGTAAACGGAAGAAAAAGGTAGTCTTCGTATTCCGGGTTACTTGTACCGTAGCTTTTGTAAATGTTCAAGTTGTGTTCTGTGCCATTCAAATCAAACGTAGCGACAGCGTATACCACATATTCGGGCCTGCGGTCCGTGGTTGTTTTCATTTTAAACGGTTTTACTTTTTCTATTCGATTAATCCTCGCGACAACAATGTATTGTGAATCAATTTTATAAAAGGGAAGGCCTTTATAGTTTATTAAGTCTTCTTTCAGGAGCGGAGAACTCTCCTCATCGGCGTAATGTTCATTCGTTTCTTTTTGAAACTGCTCGGCTGTTTTTTGTTGAGTAAAACCAACTGTTGTACAAAACAAAAACAGTAAAAAAGTAAAAGTGACTCTTTTCATGTTTGAAAAGTAAGCAAACTGCAGTTTTTAAGCTCCCGTTGAAGTCATATTTTCTTGGAGTAAGAATTACTGCATAAGTCAGATGACTGAATCCATTCGCTTATTCCGTTCATCTTGTGAAAAGCCCATTTGTCTCTATTAATGTTACTGAATCAAAATAATAAGTCCATGTTTGCTGCAAATTAATACTATGAAAAATGTAGTACTTCTTGTGCTTGTTTGCTTTTCAGTGTGCTCAGCCGCTCAATCTATTCAGGGGGTAATATTAGATGAGAAAGGTGATGGACTTCCTTTTGCTACTTTGCAATTGTTTAAATCTGACAGTTCCGTTCAAAAGGTAGAGACTACTAGGGCAGATGGAACATTTCGATTCGTCAACTTGAATGATAACAATTACCGATTGGTAGTTTCTTTCATTGGCTATCAGCGAAAAACTGTTTTGATTGACTTAGCAAACGATAAAGGCATATTGGGTAAAGTAGCTCTTACTAAAACTAGCAAAGAAATAGGGGAGGTTACAATTACAACTGAAAAGCCCATGATTCAAGTAGAGGCTGATAAAACGATATTTAACGTCTCTCAAAATATATCTACAACCGGGGATAACGGAGTTGAACTTTTGAGGAAAGCACCTGGATTACAAGTTGATAGTGATGATAACATTATTTTAGAAGGAAAGCAGGGAATAAACGTTTATGTAAATGGCAAGCAAACCTATTTACAAGGACAAGACCTTACTAACTACTTAAAAAGTCTTCGAGCAGAAGAAATTGAGAAGATTGAGATCATTACACAACCTTCTTCCAAATACGATGCAGCAGGAAGTGCAGGTATTTTAAATATAGTTTTAAAGCGAGAAAAAGGACTGGGAACAAAAGGTACTATCACGAATTCATTAACGTATGGCGACTTTTTTAGAAATAGCACCACACTGAACGTAAATCATCGAAGTAAAAAGTTTGCGCTATTTGGAAATGCTTCTCATTACGATGGCACGAGTACAGGTTTTTTCAACATCAAGAGAATTCAGAATGGTATTGTGTTAGATGGAGAAACAGATTCAGAAAATTCCAGTTTAAATGACCGATTAAATGTTGGTGGAGATTACTACATGTCTGATTTTAGTACCATTAGTGTGAGCGTAAATGGAAGTAGAAATGTGAGAGATGCATTTTCTTTATCGAATACAGATATACTTAGAGTAAACAGCACTGCTGTAGACAGTATTTTAAGAGCACCTAATAAAGACGATTCAGAGACGTACAACATTACCACCAATGTTAATTATACCTACAAGGACACAAATGACCGCATGTTTAGTGTGGACTTAGATTATGTCTATTTCTCTAAAGAACAAGAAACTTCTCAACCTAACTTTTACGTTAATCCAAGTAATGATAATATTACTAGTGAGAATATTAACTTTCAGGAAACTCCAATTAATATTGACGTGTATTCTGCGAAAACAGATTACGAGCAAAAGTTGTGGAAAGGTACGTTAAGTGTTGGCGCAAAAATTTCTCAAGTGGAGACAAACAATACTTTCAATTTCTTCAACATTGAGAATGGGCAACAGTCTTTAAATGAAAATCGTTCCAATACATTTGATTACGAAGAACAAATAATTGCCGGTTACTTCAATTACAAGTTCAACATAAAAAAAGTTAATCTGCAGTTTGGATTAAGAGCAGAGCATACCAATTCTGATGGAGTATTAACTGCCTTCTCTGAGCAAGATAACAAAACAGTAAAGCGTAGCTACTTAAATTGGTTTCCTTCAGGAGGTGTGTCTTATTCTCCCAATAGAAACAACAGTTTAGCCCTGGTGTATAGCAGAAGGATTGCTCGCCCAAACTATGAAAATTTAAATCCATTCGAATCTCAAATAAATGAGTTGAGCTTTAGAAAAGGCAATCCCTTCCTACAACCTCAGTTTACAGAGAACATTAAAATTTCAAACACCTATAAATATCGCTTAACAACGAGCTTCACGTATTCTTACGTATCAGACTTTTTTGCAGAGGTGACAGAAGCTGATGGAGAAGCTAGAGGTTTCATTCAAACACAGAATGTGGCGGATAACCAAGTGTATAATTTTAGTTTAAGCTACCCATTTAAGATAAATGAATGGTGGAATGTATACTTAAGTTCTTATGCCTATTATACCAGTTTTACGGCCAATAATCCTTCATTCATTCCGATTGATCAGTTTATTTACGGTGGTTTTGGTTCGTCTTCTTTTAGTCTGCCCAAGTCTTATAAATTAGAGGTAAGCGGATGGTATAGCAGCCCATCTATTTGGAGAGGAACTTTTAGAACAAAAAGTATGGGAGCCTTGAGTATTGCTGCAAGTAAAAGCTATAAAAATTGGACTGGCAAACTATCCTTTAACGATATTCTTTTTACCAGTTTTTGGCGTGCAGAGAACGAATTCGCGGGTGTTAGCATAACAGGTTCAGGTGGAAGTGACAGTAGGAACGTGACCTTATTTTTGAGCTACGCCTTTGGACAAAAGGATGTTAAAGAAAAACGCAGAAGGGAGTCAGGTTCTGAAGATGAGCAAAATAGACTTTAGAAATAGACAATTACGATTGTCGAATTATGAATTACCTGAACCTCTTTAATTGACGTCCTGTATATTAATCACTTATAAATTTTTCAAAAAGAAGGTGATAGCTCAGAGCACGAGGTGAAATTTACCCTCTTGGCTTTTTATACAAAGGAACAGTGCTGCAAGGCTCACCGTACATTAATATTTTTGCAACAGGTTGAAGTATTTCGGTAATTCGAACATAGGCTGAAGCAGGCACTGCTTTTCCGCTGCATCCCTTAATAACTACTCTAGCATCTATGTAATCGTCAGTGTTAACCTTTGAGAGCGCCTCTTCGAATAGCACATTTTCTAATTCGTTAAGACCTCCAAATACAACTTTCTTTGCAAAAGGCGCGAGCTTTGTCGTTAATAGCATATATGCCCAAGTTGGAACAATCGCGTCAACTGAACAATAAATTGCAACGTATTTATCTTGGTATTGAGACCAATCGTGCTCTTTCACAAATTCTCGAAAATCTTTTTCTTTGAGTGCGATTTCTTGCCAAAGGTTGTCTTTTATGTCATACAGCACGCGTTCGCCTTCAGGAAATAAATCCTCTAGGTTGAACGTAATTAAGCCACTGTTGGCTACTCTGTTTACAATTTCTTCTGACATTTATTTTAATTAATAATTGGAATGTAATAGTTGGCGATTTTCTTTTATAATTTATTAATAGCGCATGTGTCTCTCAATAATTATCCGTGCACATTGTGCACTACATGAAACCTAATTCAAATTTTGCCTCTTCGCTCATCATGTCTTTATCCCAAGTAGGGTCCCAAACAATCTCTACCTCTGCTGTTTTTACACACCAACAACTTTCTGCTTTAACACGAACTTCTTCCGGTAAACTCTCTGCAACTGGGCAGTTAGGAGAGGTTAAGGTCATTTCAATTTTAACGTTGAACTCATCATCAACAATCACAAAGTAAATTAAACCTAAATCGTAAATATTTACCGGTATTTCGGGATCATAAATGGTTTTTAATACATCAATTACCTGATTTTCTACATCTTTCTTTGAAAGGTCTTTTACGTTCTTTTCAGCCATGTCTTATACTTTTGAAGAATATGCAATTGCATACATTTTCATTTGTTTCACCATGCTCACTAACCCATTTGAGCGAGTAGGAGAGAGGTGTTCTTTTAATCCAACTTTATCTATAAAGTAAAGTTCAGATTTCATAATTTCTTTTGGAGAGGAGTCTGTTAAAACTCGGATCATTAACGAGATAATTCCTTTCGTAATAATTGCGTCACTATCAGCTGTAAATTGAATTTTTGAATCATTCATATCGGCAGCTAACCAAACTCTCGATTGACAGCCTTTTATAATGTTCTCCTCTATTTTTTTAGCTTCCTCAATTAACGGAAGTTCTTTACCTAATGAAATCAAGTATTCGTACTTGTCCATCCAGTCTTCGAACATTTCGAATTCCTCAATTACTTCGTCTTGTCTTTCGTTAATCGTCATTATACAAGCATTTTGATGGCTCTGTTCAGAGCGGCAATTAATACGTCTACTTCTTCTTTGGTGTTGTAAAATGCAAAGCTCGCTCTTATGGTACCTTGAATTCCAAATCGGTTCATTAACGGTTGTGTACAATGGTGACCTGTTCGCACGGCGATTCCCATTTTATCTACAATTACGCCGAGATCATAAGCGTGCACTCCTTGTACTATAAATGAAACGACTGAAGCTTTTTCACTTGCTTCGCCAATTATTTTGAGGCCTTTAATCTTTTTTAATTCTGTTGTAGCATAGTTCAGTAATTCTTGTTCATGAACATGTATTTCATCCCAATTTAAGGAAGCAATGTAATCTACAGCTGCTGCAGTAGCAATTCCTGCGGATATATTAGGCGTTCCTGCTTCAAATTTATGAGGCAACTCATTGTAGGTTGTTTTTTCAAACGTTACCGTTTTAATCATATCGCCACCGCCTTGGTAGGGCGGTATTTCATCTAGCAATTCTTTTTTCCCGTAAAGAATTCCAACACCTGTTGGGCCAAACATTTTATGTAATCCAAATACATAGAAATCAGCATTTAAATCTCTTACGTTGGGCGCAGCGTGTGCAACTTGTTGCGCTCCATCTACCAATGCTTTTGCTCCGGCTTCGTGTGCTAATTTTATTATTTCTTTAACAGGATTAATGGTGCCTAGTGTGTTGCTAATGTGAACTAGAGCAACCATCTTTGTTTTTGCGGAGAGCATTTTTTTATATTCCTTCATCTGCAGTTCTCCTGCATCGTTCACCGGAATTACTTTAAGCTTTGCTTGCCTTTCGTCGCAAATCATTTGCCATGGAACTATGTTGGAGTGGTGCTCCATTTCCGTAATGATTACTTCGTCTCCCTTCTGTAAATGAAATCTACCCCAAGCATTAGAAATAATATTAACCCCGTCTGTGGTACCTTTTGTAAAAAGCACTTCTTCTGAAAGTTCTGCATTGATCCAATGCTGAATTTTTTTCCGAGCCTCTTCATAAGCAGTTGTAGCTACTTGACTTAAAGTGTGCACACCACGGTGAATGTTTGCATTGTCATGAGAATAATAGCTATTTATCGCATCTATGACCACCTGCGGCTTTTGAGAAGTGGCTCCATTGTCCAAGTAAACCAAAGGTTTACCATTTACTTCTCTTGAAAGTATTGGAAAATCTTTTCTTATGTCGTTTACGTTGAATTTTTTCATATAAATTAAAAATTGTCACACTAAGCGGAGTCGAAGTGGACGATTTTGTTTTGTCTATGTTTCGACTCCGCTCAACATGACAAAATAGAAAACTATTTTATCCCTTGGTAATTATCGTCTATGTACTGCTCTATTTCTTCTTTAACAGATTCAACTCCAATTTGCTCAATAACGTCGGAAGCAAAAGCGTTTAACAATACGGCTCGAGCGCTATCTTTCGACAAACCTCTTGCTCTCAAGTAAAAAAGTGCTTCTTCATCTAACTGACCAGTTGTTGAACCGTGACTGCACTTTACATCATCTGCATAAATTTCTAACTCTGGCTTTGAATTAATGGTTGCAGAATCCGTCATGACAATATTCGCATTCGATTGAAAAGCATTTGTTTTTTGTGCTTCTCGATGCACGAAAACTTTGCCGTTAAAAACCCCTGTTGAAGAATCTCCTAGAATTCCTTTGTACAATTCATGCGACTCGCCATTTGGCTCTCGATGCAATAAGTAGGTATGGTTATCTACGTGCTGTTTTCCTTTTAAAGGATATAGCCCGTTCAAGTATGTCATCGTGTTTTTACCCAAGGAATCAATGTTCAGATTGTTTCTAACGATTGCTCCATTTAAGGTAAAGGTGTTTATTTTAAAGGTGCTGTCATCCGCTTGAACCACTTGTTCTGTTGCAATTTGAAACGAATCATCCGCTTCATTTTGAATCTTGTTAATTTCAAAATGCGCATTCTTTTCAATAAATAGTTCAGAAACCATGTTGGTAAATGAACCAGCGTTTGCTGTATTGATGGTTTTTAATACCACTTTTGCGTTGGCTCCTTGCTCTACAAAAACAAAGTTTCTTGGATTCGATAGAATATTCGAATCATCAACAAAATTTAAAATGTAATACGGCTCTTCAGCTTGTACATTTTTTTCCACGTGCATAAAAGCCCCGTCTTGGTGATATGCTGAGTTTATTTGCGCAAAAATCTCATCCTTCTTTACCAGGGAATTGAATTTCTCCTTTAAAAAACTACTGTTCTTCTTTGCTTCCGATAAGGAGCTAAACGTAACACCTACTTCCGATTCGAAAAAGCTCAGCTCTTCACTGTAAAAACCATTTATCAAAACAATGCAATTTTTACTCGGTACTGAGAGGTCAATTTCTACCTCATTTTCAGGTGCAGAAATACTATAGTCTCTCTTAATAATTTTATTGATTCTTGTGTACTTCCAATACTCCACTTTGGAAGTTGGAAACTCCAATCCTTCAATCGTATTTTTTGCCGCACTCCGAATGTCTTTCGAAAAATCTTCGTCAAAAGAAAAATCTAACAAATTAAAGTTTGACAAAAATGTATCTTTTGTAGACATCTTAACGGTTTCGTTCATTACTTCCATACCTATGCTGAAACTTCTTCTAAATCTTTAATAATCCAGTCGTAACCTTTTTCTTCTAACTCCAAAGCGAGTTCTTTTGGACCTGTTTTTACAATTCTACCTTGGTACAATACGTGCACAAAATCCGGCACAATGTAATCCAATAACCTTTGGTAATGAGTTATTACAATAGAGGCATTGTCTTTCGTTTTAAGTTGATTCACACCATTGGCGACAACTCTCAAAGCATCAATGTCTAATCCTGAATCCGTCTCGTCTAAAACAGATAATTTGGGATCAAGCATAGCCATTTGAAAAATCTCATTTCGTTTCTTTTCTCCGCCTGAAAACCCTTCGTTCAATGAACGGTTAGCTAATCGACCATCTAGTTCCACTAATTTTGACTTTTCTTTTACTCTTTTTAAGAAGTCTTTTGCCGCCATTGGCTCTTCGCCTCTTTTCTCTCTCGCTTCGTTAATGGCAGTTTTTAAAAAGTTGATGTTACTCACTCCAGGGATCTCAACAGGATATTGAAAAGCTAAAAACAAGCCGTCTCTGGAACGATCTTCCGGCTCCATATCTAATAGGTCATTTCCTAAAAAGTCCACAAAACCCTCTGTTACTTCGTATTCATCTCTTCCCGCTAAAACACTAGCTAGGGTACTTTTACCGGAACCATTTGGCCCCATAATCGCATGAATTTCTCCAGCCTTTACTTCAAGGTTAATTCCTCTTAAAATTTCTGTTCCTTCTATGGAAGCGTGTAAATTCTTTATCTTAATCATTTCGAATTTTTAATTTTTAATCTTTAATCTTTAATTCTGAATCTTTTGCTTAGAAGAGTTCTTGTTTCATCAAGAATTAAAATGTTTTTATTTGGTTTGTTCGTTTAATGATTTTTAATGTGGAGTGATTAAGAATTAAAAACTCAACATTAAAAATTTTGGGTAGCAATGCTAACCCACACTTCCTTCTAAACTGATTTCTAATAATTTTTGAGCTTCAACGGCAAACTCCATAGGTAATTGGTTTAAAACCTCCTTGCAATAACCGTTTACAATTAGGTTAATGGCAGTCGTTTCGTCCATCCCTCGTTGCTTACAATAGAATATTTGGTCTTCGCCAATTTTGGATGTGGTTGCTTCATGTTCTACTTTAGAACTTTGGTTGCCAACTTCAATGTAGGGGAAAGTGTGGGCTCCGCAATTGTTACCCATTAACAAGGAGTCACACTGGGTGAAGTTTCTTGCATTGGTTGCTCCTTTGTTAATTTTTACCAAACCACGGTAAGAGTTTTGAGCTTGACCTGCAGAAATACCTTTCGAAATAATGGTACTCTTTGTGTTTTTACCCAAGTGAATCATTTTCGATCCCGTATCCGCCTGCTGATGATTTGAAGTAACTGCCACCGAGTAAAATTCTCCAATAGAATTGTTTCCTTTCAATATACAGCCTGGATATTTCCAAGTAACCGCAGAGCCGGTTTCTACTTGTGTCCATGAGATTTTAGAATTTTCCATACACAAGCCTCGCTTTGTCACAAAGTTGTAAATCCCACCTTTTCCTTCTTTGCTACCAGGGTACCAGTTCTGAATAGTCGAATATTTAATCTCTGCATTGTCTAGCGCTACTAACTCCACCACAGCAGCATGCAACTGATTTTCATCTCGCATAGGCGCCGTACAACCTTCTAGATAACTAACATAACTACCTTCATCTGCCACTACTAACGTCCTTTCAAACTGACCAGTATTGGCTTCGTTAATTCGGAAGTAGGTTGATAATTCCATTGGGCATTTAGTGCCTTTTGGGATGTAACAGAAAGAACCATCGGTAAATACTGCTGAATTCAGAGTAGCGTAAAAGTTATCGGTAGTTGGCACCACAGTACCTAAGTATTTTCTAACCAATTCTGGGTGTTCCTGAACTGCTTCGCTAAAAGAGCAAAAAATAATTCCCAATTCTCCTAGTTTCTTTTTAAAAGAAGTAGCTACGGAAACCGAATCAACTACCACGTCCACTGCAACACCGGTCAACCGCTCTTGCTCTTCAATGGAAATTCCTAGTTTTTTAAAGGTCTCCAATAACTCAGGATCTACTTCATCTAAACTGTCCAATTGTTTTTTAGGCTTGGGAGCAGAATAGTAGTGTAAATCTTGAAAGTCTGGTTTCGGGTAACCCAAATGCGCCCAATTCGGCTCTTCCATTGTCTGCCAAATTCGTAAAGCGTTTAAGCGATACTCTAATAACCATTCTGGTTCCTTTTTCTTTGCTGAGATAAAACGAATAATATCTTCGTTTAACCCCTTGGGAGCTTGGTCTGAATCCATCTCCGTGTAGAATCCATACTTGTACTCACTATTGGTAACCTCTTCTAATAATTGATCTTCGTTTTGCATGTATTTTAATTTTTAGATAGAGAAACTTTCACCACATCCACATGTTCTTGAGGCATTTGGATTGTTAAAACTAAATCCCTTTCCATTCAAGCCATCTGTAAAATCCAATTCTGTTCCTACTAAATATAAAACGCTCTTTTTATCTACAACAATTCTTACGTTGTTGTCTTCTATTACTTTATCTTCTTCTTTCAATTCAGAATCAAAGTCTAAGTTGTATATCAATCCTGAGCAGCCGCCACCTTGAACCGCTACTCGAACAAATCGATCTTGTGCTTTTCCTTCGTCCGATAAAAGAGTCATTATCTTGTCTCTTGCTCTGTCGTTTACCTTAATCATTTGCGCATTTTTTCTATTGACAAAGTTAATTATCTTTATTTAGATTAACTCTAAATAAGACTTTAATTTAATAGAAAAACACCCTGTGTAGGGTATTGTTTAATTGTAGAAAAATATTTAAAGAATAAAATATCGCACCACAAAAAGTTCTTTGTTCTACTAGAACATTTACTTTTGCACCATGAGTGAAAATACAAATGAGCCAACACCGTTAACAGACCTAGGGGAATTCGGATTAATTGAAAGATTAACTAGTGGTATTGAGTTGAAAAATGCTAGCTCCAAATTAGGAGTAGGAGATGATGCAGCCTTAATTAAAAATGAAAAGGCACTGACTGTAGTGAGTACAGATATGTTAGTAGAAGGGGTTCACTTTGACTTACTTTATGTGCCACTGAAACACTTGGGTTACAAAGCGGTGGTGGTCAATTTGTCTGACATTTATGCCATGAATGCTCGGCCCACTCAGATTACTGTTTCTTTGGCGCTTTCTAATCGTATGTCGGTAGAGGCATTGGAAGAAATTTACGAGGGAATAAACCTAGCTTGCGAGCTGTATGGGGTGGATCTAGTTGGAGGCGATACTACTTCGTCTTTATCGGGAACTGTGATTTCCATTACTGCAATGGGTCAGGTAGAAGAAGATAAAGTAGTGAAGAGAAGCGGAGCAAAAGAAACTGATTTGATTTGTGTTTCAGGTGATTTGGGTGCTGCATTTGCAGGATTACAAATTTTGGAACGAGAGAAGTCAGTTTTCAAAGACAATGAAGCCATGCAACCAGACTTTTCTGGCAAGGATTACATCTTGGAACGTCAATTAAAGCCTGAAGCACGAAAAGACTTAGTGGAATATTTTGAAAAGGAAGGTATTGTTCCCACCGCAATGATTGATATTTCTGATGGACTCTCGTCCGAATTAATTCATTTGGCAAAAGCTTCAAAGGTGGGAGTTCAAATTTATGAGGATAAAATTCCTCTAGACGCTCAAACAATTAATACTTGTGAGGAATTAAACTTGAATCCCGTAATGGCAGCTTTAAATGGAGGTGAGGATTACGAGTTACTTTTTACTTTACCGATCGAGCATTTTGAAAAAATCAAAAGAGAGCCACTTTTAACCATTATTGGTCACATTACCGATGAAGGTTCAGGAAATAACATGGTGGCAACCGGAACGGAAGCTTTAATTGAATTGAAGGCACAGGGCTGGCAACATTAAAGGTGATTTACTAACCTGATAATGTCTGGTGGTCAAGCGCGATCACAAACATTGTTATTTAGCAAATTGGTAATTATTAATTAATACCCATACTTCTCCTGCCACAGTGCCTTTAACCGCTTTCGTAAATCGTTTTCTCTGGCATTATTCATCGGTTCGTAGAACTTCTTGCCGCTAATTTCTTGAGGTAAATATTCTTGATGTACAAAGTTGTTAGGATGGTCGTGGGCATATTTATACTCCTTGCCGTAGCCGATTTCTTTCATCAATTTAGTTGGAGCGTTTCGCAAGGGCAAAGGCACATTCAAATTTCCACTTGCCTTTACTTCTGCCTGGGCATGGTTAATGGCCATGTACGCTGCATTGCTTTTTGGCGATGAAGCCAAATAAGTAACACATTGGGAGAGGATAATTCTAGACTCCGGCCAACCGATAACGTTTACCGCTTGAAAGCAATTATTTGCCATGACTATGGCAGTTGGGTTGGCATTGCCAATGTCTTCTGATGCTAAAATCAACAAACGGCGAGCAATAAATTTCGGGTCTTCGCCACCTTCGATCATTCGTGCCAACCAGTATACACCGGCATTCGGGTCGCTGCCGCGAATAGACTTTATAAAAGCCGAAATAATGTCGTAGTGCTGTTCCCCATCCTTATCGTATTTGACAATGTTCTGCTGGGCAATCTGCTTTACTTTTTCATCGGTAATCTCAATTTTGTCATCAGTTTGGTTATTCACGACCAACTCTAAAAGGTTTAATAGCTTGCGAGCATCGCCTCCGGAAAGTTGGAGCAGGGCATGCTCTTCTTTGATTTTTACCTTTTTCTTGTTTAGAAATTCATCTTTTTCCAACGCCAAGGTTACCAAACCCATTAACTCGTCACGGTTCAGCGGTTCAAGCGTGTACACTTGGCAACGACTTAATAGGGCTGAAATCACTTCAAACGAAGGATTTTCTGTCGTAGCTCCAATTAAAGTAATTGTTCCGCTTTCTACTGCACCTAATAAGGAATCTTGCTGTGATTTGCTAAAACGATGTATTTCATCGATGAATAATATAGGATTGTGGGCACTAAAAAACTGCTTGCTTTTCGCTTTTTGTATGATTTCACGAACATCCTTCACACCTGAATTAATGGCACTCAAGCTAAAAAATGGTCGATCAGTAGCGTTTGAAATAATGTTTGCTAAGGTGGTTTTACCAATGCCGGGACTTCCCCACAAAATCATGGAAGGAACCATTCCTTTCTCAATCAATTCTCTCAACACTGAGCCTTTACCCACTAAATGCTGTTGTCCCACATAGTTGTCGAGTGAAGTAGGGCGCATTCTTTCAGCAAGCGGAGCAGATGGAATCATAAAGCGAAATTAGTTATTTAGACGGGGCTTCCCAATTCATGGCAAACTCAAAAAGTGCTGCAAAAAACGGAGTAAATTCTGCCTCATACATGCTAAAGTCTCGCTCTAAATCAACTATAGCTTCTTCCATTTTTGACTTAAACGTTGCACGCCTCGATATTCCATTCAACGCTTTTCCCATTCCTTCAATGGTTCCGTAACTGGTTAGCCAGTCTTGACGACTCATGTAATCTAAAATTAAAACAGAGCGTTCCGGCATTTCAGTCGTCCTGCTTTTTAACACCCTGTAAGCTGACTCGGAAAAGCTTTTCAATGAAATGGGCGAGTAAGTAGACCAGTTTTTAGCCAAAATATGGTCGTAAAACATGTCGACCAAAACTGCCGAATAATGCGAGTATTTGGGAAATAATCGCTCTTTACTTTTTCTGACTATCGGGTGCGTATCCGTAAAATGGTCAATGGCTCTATGCATTAAAATACCGTCTTGCACACCTTCTGAAAAGCTAGATAGTTTGGTGGTTTTAATGTGGTCTGCAATAAAGTTGCCTACCATAAGGCTGGGATCTCTTTGGGAAAGAAAAAGGTGGGCAAGGTGATTCATAGAGCAACATTTACTAGAAATGTGAAATTATAGAAAGACTTTGGTTTAAAAGTGAACTTAGGTTCTGAACTAAAGGTTAGTTTTGCAGCATGATTCACACTTCAGATACCATTTGCGCTTTGTCTACTCCTTCAGGTTCAGGAGCTATTGGTGTAATTCGCCTTTCTGGTGTTGAGGCAATTGTTATTGCGAACTCCATTTTTGAAGGAAAGAACTTAGAAAAACAAAAAGGACAAACCTTGCATTTTGGAAAGATTGTGAATGGTGATGAGGTGATTGATGAAGTGCTGATCAGTTTGTTTAAAGGGCCTAATTCATACACCGGCGAAGATACCATTGAAATTTCCTGTCATGGATCTTCATATATATTGGCCAAAGTGTTAGAGCTGTTGCTAGAAAAAGGCGCCAAACTAGCCAAGCCAGGTGAGTTTACCATGCGATCTTTCATGAACGGAAACATGGATTTAGCTCAAGCTGAAGCAGTAGGCGACTTAATAGCGGCAGAAAGCAAAGCGGCGCATGGTTTAGCATTAAATCAAATGCGCGGAGGGTTTTCTAAGAAAATTGCAGACCTGCGTCATGAATTAATTCAATTTACTGCACTTATTGAATTGGAGTTGGACTTTGCAGAAGAAGATGTGGAGTTTGCAGATCGTTCTGATTTGAAGGACTTAGTAAATAATTTGAGCGAAATGATTGGTGGGCTGCTTAATTCTTTCGCAACTGGTAACGTCATGAAAAACGGAATTCCCGTTGCCATTGTTGGTCAGCCGAATGTTGGTAAATCAACACTTCTCAACGCATTGTTGAATGAAGACAAAGCCATTGTTTCTGAAATTGCAGGAACAACGCGTGATAGCATAGAGGATGAAGTAAAATTAGGCGGCATTGCTTTTCGATTTATTGATACAGCAGGGATTCGAGAAACGACAGATGTGGTTGAGAATATTGGTATTCAGCGAACTTTTCAAATGGTGGAGAAGGCGAATTTAGTGCTTTATTTGGTGGACGTAGTGTCGGACACGAAAGAAGAAATTTATCGGGTTATTGAAGCAATTCAAACCAAAATTGAAGGAAAAGACAAGCAACTAATTGTTTTGGCAAATAAAACCGACAAAGCGGATTTCGATGCCGAAAATGTGCCGGAAGAGTATGCTTCTAAATTTCCGAATGGAATAGAACCCATTTATTTGAGTGCCCTTAAAAAGTTGCGTTTGGAAAAATTGACGGCAACGCTAGAAGAAATTGCAAAAACAACCCTGAATAGCGGTAGTGATGTTGTTGTAAGTAACTTACGACATTATGAAGCTTTAAAAAGTGCAGGTGAAGCCTTGGAGAGGGTTCAAAATGGATTGGACACCAACATAACTGGTGATTTTTTAGCCATGGACATTCGGCAGGCCTTACATTATTTAGGTGAAATAACCGGAACCATTGAAATTGACAGAGATATTTTGGGTACTATCTTTAGCCAGTTTTGTATTGGAAAGTAACTACCGCAAAACAAATAAATATCAAAGCAGTATTAAATCCAACTACACACAGTGTTTGTTTGAATCTACGTTAGTTATTGATGCACCAATGAAGTATCTGAATTACAGGAGGAGGATATGCCTATGATTTAGAATAATTAATTCTACCCAATATTATTAGATAAATTATACTTTTACCTCCCCCCCATATCTATTAACTTCTTTAATAAAGAATAATTAATTAAGGCAAAAAATGATATGAAAAATTTATACACTATTTTGTTTTTATGCTTCTCCCTAGGGGCGATGTGTCAAACAACATTTTACACCGAGTCTTTTGAATCGACAACGGGTTACTCTTTTCCTAATGGTTCAGGGGTAGGGAGTAGTAATCAAGATTTTTTTGGTAGGACCGATTCTGTAAGCGCTCCCCCGCAAGAGACATTTACTTATTCAGGATTTGATGGAACTTTTTTTATTGCTGGAGAAGATATTAATGGCGCAATTACAGGTTCTGTAGGGGAAGTTTATATTGACAATATTGTTATATCGGGGAAATTGAATCTGCAATTTACAGCGGCTTTCGCTTCTGGAACAGATATAGATATTGACGGAGTGGCAGATTCAATCTCTGTAGCAATTAAAATAGATAACGGTGCGTGGACAGTAATCGGTCGCTTCAGAGCAGACAGTAGCACATTTACAAGCTCTTCAGGGCCATTTAATGGTCAGTTTGCTGAGGATACCAATGGTGATGGTTATGGCGATGGAGTGCAGTTAACAGGTAATTTTACTGACTTCACGTGGCCAATTATTGGGTCTGGCGATTCTCTAGACATCCGCATTTCAATGGATTTACAATCAGGTGATGAAGAGGCAGCTTTCGATAATGTACGTATATCTGGATTAACTTCAACAGGAATTAGTGAAGTAGCTTTTGACAAAAAAGTAATCAACTTATTTCCTAATCCATCGGCAGGAGTAATTAAAATTAACAACTTGGTCCAGGGTAGTATAGTTCAATTAATATCATTTGAAGGAAAGTTGCTGAGAGAGATAAATAGTACAAAGAGTCAAGTGCAACTTAACTTATCTGATTTTGAGAATGGAGTTTATTTTATAAAGGCTAGAGGGACAACACAGAAATTTATATTGAGTAGATAAAAGTTTATGGAATAACAAATTTGATATGAATTTTTTAAAGATAACTCTCGTAGTAAGTTTTTTATTTTTAGTGTCATCTCAATCCTTCTCTCAAATTCCAAATGGATATTATACCAATGCTATTGGCTTTACGGGAGATACTTTAAAGGACAGTTTAAACAATATTATTGATGGGCATATTGAGTTTTACTATACTAGTAATTCTCAGATGGATTGTTGGGATGTGCTGAAGCAGGCAGATAAAGACCCTAACAACTCAACTAATGTAGTAGGTTTGTACTCAAGGTTTTCAATGAATGGACCATTGGAGTATAATAGTGGTCAAGGATGGAGCAGAGAACACGTATGGGCTAAATCTAGGGGAAATTTTGGCACATCTAGAGGAGAAGGAACAGACTTACATAATCTGTTCGCTGAGGACATATCCACCAACTCGGCAAGAAACAATAGAAACTTTGATATAGGAGATACTAGATATGTAGACAATAGTGGGACTTATTCAGGTTCTACGAATGCTTTCACCTCTTCTTCACGTTGGGTATGGGAGCCACCAGACTCTTTAAAAGGAGATGTAGCAAGGGTTATATTTTATATGGATGTTAGGTATGAAGGAGAGAACGGGGAACTAGACTTAGAGGTAACAGACAGCCTTTTACCTAGTTCTAGTCAACTGCCTTTGCACGGCAATGCGAGAACACTGTACAGTTGGCACTTACTCGATACTGTTAGTAACCAAGAAAGGAGGAGAAATGATACCATTTTTAAGTACCAAAATAATAGAAACCCATTTGTAGACCACCCTAGTTTTGTGCAATCCATATATGGAGCTAGATATGGCAGTGTATCGGTTGGGAGTAAAGAGCCTAATGAAATTAATACCTATAAAATCTATCCGAACCCTAGCAATAAAAATATTATTGTAGAGTCTAATAAAAGAAGAATTGTAGAGGTGCTTGTTATTGACAGTCAAGGTCGGGTAGTCCTAAAAAAACAGTCTCTTTTAAATCGAGTAGATATAAATGTCGATGAATTAAAAAAGGGAGCCTACTTTATAGTAGTCATAGATTCTGGAGGACAGGAATATACTCATAGGCATATAATCGAGTAATTGATAGTATCGTTTTTAAAGGGATAGCACACCAACGAAAATGAGGATTGATGAGTTTAACCAATTACCACTTCATGGAGAAGAGAAACTTGAATGGAAGCTACTATTTGGTGAGCGGTCTAAAGCAAAAAAAGCTCCCTGACAGCAAAGGTTAGGGAGCTTTTATATTTTATATTTTTCTTGCTTACGCTACCTTTCCCAAGTGATTTAAAAACTTGGTATGGCTCACAATAGCACCTAAAAATGAAGGCTCTGAGTTGTATGGTAGGCCAAACTCTTTCGCTGTTTGTTCAACAATCTTAGCTAGAGCAGGCAAGTGCACGTGAGACACATTCGGAAACAAGTGATGCTCTATTTGATAATTTAATCCTCCAACATACCAGGATAAGATTTTGTTTGAAGGAGCAAAGTTAGCCGTTGTTACCAATTGGTGAAATGCAAAGTCTCCGTCCACTTGGTCTTTTTCATCTGGAATAGGGAATTCTGTCTCAGGGGTAATGTGGCCTGCTTGAAAAATAAGCGCTAATATTATACCCGCCAAAAAATGCATGGAGAACCAAGCTCCTAAGATATGGTACCAAGGCACATCTAAAACATAAAGAGGCAATGCTAATATAATAGCGTAATAGGCAATTTTTCGAACAATTAGGGCAAAGATTTGACCACCAAAAGTTTTTCCTTGAGATTTTAACAACCCCATGTCTCTAAAATGATACAACTGTCCAAAATCTTTAATGGTAGCCCATAAAAATGTCATTAAACCGTAGAAGAACCAAGCATAATAGGCTTGGTATTTAAAAAACTCTTTTCTTGGTTCTTGAGGTGAAAAACGCATTACTCCTTTTGGACTAACGTCTTCGTCGAAACCAGCTACATTGGTAAAAGAATGGTGCAATACGTTGTGCTGAATTTTCCAATTGGTGGTTGAACCAGAAACGAAACCCAATGCAATGGCTCCAATTATTTCGTTTACTTTCTTGTTTTTTGACAAACTATTGTGACACGCGTCGTGCATCACACTTAGTCCACAGCCTGCAATTCCAAGTCCCATTAACAACCATAGGCCATAAAAGGTTAGCATGCTACCACCGAAATTATTTGTAACGATGAAAAGAAACGGAACAATATACATCAAAGGCATTACGATTACTTTGATCCAAATGCGGTAATCCCCTGTTCGATCTATGTCCTTGGTTTTGAAATATTCGTTCACTCTTTTTCTAAGTGTGATTCCGAATTCTTTGGTATTATTTGGTTTAAATTTTAGGGTTTTGAATGCTTTCTCGGCCATAATTTAAATTAAGATGCAATGATAGTAGTAACGAGTTGAAATACTACTAAAAAATCAAAGTTTTTATTAAAAAATAATTGTGAATTCCTTAAGTAATTATTAACTATGATTCTATAGGTGGTTTTACTCAGTCTCGCTTTACACTCTTTGATTTTACAAAAACCAATAAGAATACAATCGAACTAGAAATTGTTGCCTCCTTAAAAAAGCCCGTCGTTTAAATAACAAGCGATAATCCAAGCCCCTAAAATAATAGCTGGTAGAGTTGAAACAACTACTTGTCGATTTAGTTCAAATGTTCCGAATTCTGTATTGTCATTAGTTTCCGAATAATCATTAGGTCGTAATACTTATGGCATAATGTTAGATTTAATGCTGCTCACTAGCAGCAGTTTTGAATAATTTGATAGTATATAGGAATTTCGATGGTAATGTTTACAGGAAAAGTTACTGCAAGCGCCATGGGAATATATAATCCTGGGTTTGCTTTGGGTACCGATATTCTCATCGCTGCGGGAACGGCGATATACGAGGCGCTCGCGGCAAGTATTGAAAGTAATAGTCGATCGCCCATAGAATCTAAAAAGAAGATACTGAGCATTGCCATTAACGATCCATTTACTAATGGAGTTAGTATAGCAAATAGGATTGGAGATAGTCCGTTTTTCCATAGTCCGCTTAGTTTTTTCCCGCTCGTAATACCCATATCTAATAAAAATACGGCAAGAAACCCTTTGAATAGTTCTGTTGTAAAAGGTCGAATTCCCTCTGCCTGTTGCTCTGTTGCTACAAAACCAATGATTAGACTGCCTACAATTAGTAAAACGCTACCACTAACTAAGGAATGTTTTAACAATTTACCAAGAGACATTTCTACCTCATTGTTTTTGCTAAACAACTTAACTAGTAATACTCCCATAATAATTGAAGGTGCTTCCATCATCGCCATAATGGCAATCATATGTCCGCCAAAGGGTATGTTGTGCGATTCTAAAAATCGCTACTGTGGTTACAAAGGTTACTGCGCTAACAGAGCATTTGCCACTCCCAGTTTTTTTCTTAGGAAAAAGAACGTGAGAATTGGAATAACAATCGCTGATAGAATCCCAGTTAACACGGCCGTTATTACCGATGCTGAAAGTTCACTGTGTGCTAATTCTTGACCGCATCTGAACCCAATAGAGAATAATAGATAAAGGATATAAAATTAGAGGATGTCTTAGGTATTTCTAAATCACTTTTCAGTAAAACCGCTAAGATTCCCAGAACAAAGAACAGTAGCGCTGGATTCGTTAAGTTCTCAAAGAGTAGACTTAAGTCCATTGTCCTTCTTGCTCCTGTTTAACCGTCTTGTTGGAGCTCTTTGTTGGAACCAATTGAACATCAATTTTACAATTGATCAACATTTCTTGTTCCTCGTCGTCAGTTTAGTTTAAGAAAAAATCTAAATCTTCTTGACACTTTCTTAATTCAATTACTCTATTTTCTAAAAATGGAGAGTCCGTGCCAAAACGTTCTTCTAATTTGAAGATTTGTTTTTTAAGGAAATTGATCTTAACGGCTAAAGTTGCTCAATAATCGTTTTCCCTTCACTAATGTTGTAAGTGTTCCTAATCAGTTGCAATGATAAATATTCATTTTTCATGATGCTAGATTTTAGTTTGAGACAAAGTTGTGTCACTTTATTTGATTACGAAAATTTATATTTCTTATTTTTGTCATAAACGGAACTTATGAATTATACTTTAAACCAATTGCGTATTTTTTTGAAAGTGGTAGAGCGAAAAAGTATCACTAAAGCCTCTGAGGAACTGCACTTAACGCAACCGGCCGTATCCATTCAAATTAAGAACTTTAAGGACCAGTTTGACATTCCATTGTTAGAAAAGATTGGTAGGCAAATACAGGTTACCAATTTTGGAAAAGAGGTGGCAGGGTCTTGTCGCGTCATTTTAGACGAGATAGAACGAGTAGAGAACAGAAAAATGGCATATCTGGGTCATGTAACAGGTACGCTTCATGTTTCCGTTGTATCAACCGGAAAGTATGTTATGCCCTTCTTTTTTTCTGAGTTTATGGAAAAGTATCCAGGTATTCAGTTGAACATGGATGTGACTAATAAGTCTAAAGTAGTTCGGCGTATTGAGAAGAATGATGTAGATTTTGCTTTGGTTTCTGTTTTGCCAAAGGGTTTTGCTATAGAACAAATTAAACTGATGAAGAATCAACTTTTTCTAGTCGGAAAAAAGGGGAAGAGTAGTAATACAAGTATTTGTTCTCCAAAAGACTTGGAGGGTGTTACGCTTTTGTTTCGAGAGAACGGTTCAGCCACGAGAATGGCGATGGAAGCTTATTTGAAAAAGCAAAAAGTACAAGTGAATAGAAGTATGGAGCTGACTTCTAACGAGGCAGTGAAGCAAGCCGTTTTGGCCGGATTAGGTTATTCGATTATGCCCATTATTGGAATTATGAACGAGTTGAAAAATGAGGAGTTAGAAATCATCGACTTACACGAGCTTCCGTTGGTGACAGACTGGAATTTGATTTGGTTAAAGAGTAAGTCGTTGTCTCCTGCTGCTGCTGCTTATTTAGAGTATATCGAAGAGAAGAAGGAAGAAATTATTCAGCGTCATTTTTCATGGTATGCCGCCTATTAGATTTTTAAGTAAAATGTTTTATTACTAAGCTTTCTTATAATCGAAAGACATTTTTCCTGTGTTACCACAATTACAAGTATTATCAGCAGGATCAATTGCTGTTACCTTGATTACGATAAAGTCACCTGTAGCAGTTTTAACAACATACACGTCGTTTACTGCAGGAGAATTATTAGTTGTAACAGCTGTTCCAGCATTATAAGTTGCTTCAGCAGATCCAACTGTTGCGTTGTCGTAATTAGCTGCAGAACCTACTACCATTGTAGAACCCATAGATAGTTTAAACGCCCCCGTAAAAGGAGTGCCCGCTACATCTGTATTTTCTAATACAGTACCTGTACCTGCTATTGAAGTATCTGTAGTTACATTCCATCTTCCAGGTAAAGATCCACCAACATGGTAGAAAGAACCAGACCTCATAGTAGACAATGGAGTTGCTGGAGCCTGAACAACAATATCAAACGACTTTGTTGTTGCTACACCATCTCTATCCTTTACAGTAATTGTATAAGTGGTTGTTCCAACATTTGCCGTACATGGATTGCATAAAGTAGAAAACGTAAGCAGGGCCACTTCCCGAAATTCCGGTGGAAGCATCGATGTCGGTTTCAGTATCCAAGTGAACTGATTTTCCCGTAGTATTTAATAATTGCTGAACGGTAGAGGTTTCTAATCTCGAAACTTCTGCTGAAGTAGTGAACGAGGTTAAGCCTTTTCCAATTTGTGCGGGTAAGTTTGGCATGGCTCGCACTACCTTCACAATTCCCAAGCCTTCTTGTGCTGTAACATTGTTAGCAAATGCCATAGATGCAATTACTGTCAGGGTTAAAATAATCTTTTTCGTCTTATTAAGTTTTAAGTGTATAATGGATAGAAAACAGCAAAGGGTATTTTTTGTTTAAATTTTAAATAAATTTATTAAACAAATTAAAGTTTATATAGGTATTTACAGGATTTCATTTTCACACAAGTTCGAATTTACCTCGCCTCATTTTTAATTCATTCTGACTTTCATCGTACAGCGATTTATTTCAGATATTAGCAACATAAAGTGATTTTTTAATAGAGAAAGCACTAGGTATTAGAAATATTCTAACGACATCAATTTTAAATCAAATGACTAAACTTCAACTAACCATTATGGTTCTCCTGTTTTTTACCTTGGACTGTTTCAGCCAACAAAGCGGAAACAGTGGCATCAGAAATACAGCAATTAGCAGTGGCATTGGTCTAGGTTCCGTTTTAGCGGTGGTTGTTTCTTGGGAAAGAAACAAATCTGTTTTATTTGCCTTTATACATGGAATATTGAGTTGGTTATATGTGATTTACTTTGTAATCACAAGAAGACCTGATGAGATGAAGTAATGCGGAGGCAATTCCTGTCGTTGATTTTTAAGTTTAAATCTTACAACTGCCCTAACCTAAAGTTAGACTTTAAAATATGAACAAGATAGTACTTAGTGTATTACTGGCAAGCTTCCCGTTGTACAGGTTTATAACTTGGCTTATTATTTTAAATCAATTTGAAAACGAGACCCAACTTTTCAAACAGCACAAGTTTCACGAGTATTTTTTTATGGGCTTTAACATAAATGAAACAATTGCCTCTATTTTTTCCATTTTCTTAATTTTCTTGGCATTCTTTGCACTGAGTAAAGTCCAAGAACCTAAACCGAAATACATTCAATTTTTTATGATTGTCCTTTTGTCGCTTCTGTTGCTCGCTAACGTCTGGACCATCCTTTAGGCTTAAAAGCTTTTGGAGCAGCATACATGAATTACAAAGAGATGCTTGAACGAAAAACAAATACCTCTACAAATTAACCTTCAACCATAATTATGACCTATTTTATATTATTTGCAGCAATTGCCCTATTCTTGGCGTGGATGGTTTCTTCCACCAGGTGGAAGTTGAGTAAGGCTCTTAAAAACAGATTAGACGATGCAAACTTTACCGTTTACAAAGATAAATCAGTTTCCGCTACCGCCAAGCTAAAGGCGGGTGAAACCTTGGGCATTCCAATTGCTTGTACCGTATTCCTAAACGATCAAGAAATTCACCTTATCCCTAGTAAGTTCCACCTCCTTTTATTTATGTCAGATTTTCCCTTCTCGTTTTACAGAAAAGACAATAACAAGTTAAAAGCACGAAGCACGGACAACTCGGAAATTGTATTTAACTCCACTAAAAAGAGCGCTTCAACATTCGGGAAAGTATTTGAGATTACAGTAAAAGTGCCAAAAGAGAATGAAAGAGACGAAATGCTGCGTAAAATAAAAAAATGGCGTTAGTGCATCATTGCATTGTTCAACGGCAAGCTAAGATTTCCTAATAAAAATCTACGCTACTACAATACGAAGCGCCAGACTACCTTCGCCAAAAGCGTCCTCCGTTGAGAGTCAAATTCTCCAGACCGAGTATCTACAATTTGGTTGTAAATAAGGAAAAAGTCAGTACCAATTTTAGGTATTAATTGCAACCGAAAATTCATGTTCATTTCTTGCTGTGCAGAATTCCATTGCCCTAGCAAAGAGCCAAAAGCTTGCGGGTGAAAAGCATATTCTATGCGAGAACCAAATAAATCCGTATCAAAGCTTCCTTGAGGCAAGTTAATGATGTTCTTTTCATAGTTGGCGTTAATGTTGAAATTTTTAGTAGCTCGCCAAAGCACGGTACTCGATGTTGAAAAGCTATTACCTCCAAAAAACTCTCCAAAACTACCAGTAGTACTTAAAGAAAATGCCCTAGCCTCAAACGTCTCAAAGAAAAAATTATACCGGTTCCACCAGTATTCTCCTTGTGCGATCACTACATCAGGAAAAATTTCAAAATCTTCTCGTAAACCTTCTGCCACCCGCTCTACATCAAAATAAAACCCCTCTCCAGATCTAGTTTCAAATCCAAGAACTCTTACTTTGTAAGAAAGTGATTGCAGTTCTCGGGTATCATCGAATTGCACATAGTTAAGGGCTCCCGGTGAAAAGTAAAACTGACGAATCCATTGAAAATTATTTTTTGGTCGGGGTTGAAAAAAAACTTGGCCAAAAGATTCTTGAAAATTACGCCTGCGCATTAAACCTACTTCAGGATTAAAGGCTGAAGGGCTGCGTTGAGTCGAGGCAAAAATCTGTAAAAAGTCATTTGGCAAACTGACAAAAGCACGATACGCCATAGCATCAGATTCATAACCCTCATCTGTATTATAGCTTTGGATAAAAGCACCTCCAACATCTAAATTACTTTTGCCAATGAAATTGGCCGTACTATACCTACCATTTACGCCCGTAGTGCTGTGCCACCTTCCATCTGTAATTTTGTTTGTAGTCATAGCGCCAATTACACTTTGGTCGCCCACATCTTGCCTAACGCTAAAAGTAGAAAAGTTTGTAGACGGATCGCCGCCTGCTGCAGCTGTTTGTATGCTCATGGCTCCCAAAGTCGTCTTCTCTTCTTTCCCGAGTATTCTCGCACCTGCAATGATGGGAACCGTCTCTCGGCTTTCACTCAACCCAATCCTTCGAGAATAAAAAGGAATAATTCGATTCCCTCCAAACCCAAAATCAAAGAAGTCGTCACCCTCCAAGAAAAACTCTCGTAATTCAGGAAAAAATAGCGGAAAGCGACTGAGGTTTATTTGTTGGCGGTCTGCCTCTACTTGAGCAAAATCAGTATTAAACGTTAGGTTTAAACGGTAAGTTGGACCCAACAGGGCGTTGATGTCTCCACCTACATTACCCACTCCTTCAGTACCTCCATCTGTGTTCTCTCCTCCACCTAACGCATACGGCTTAACTTCAACAAAGCGTTTATCTCGTAATTCTTTCAAACCGTTTAACAAACCAGCCTGACTAACATCTGAGATGTCGTAATTACGCTGCCATCCTTTCCACCGCGCTTGTTGACGGTTTCTGCGAATGTTACGTTCAAAGTTAATGCCCCACACCTGCTCTTCTTGCCCAGGGCGATACTTCAACGTATAAAATGGAATTTTTATCTCGGCAAACCATCCTTCATGGGTGATTTGTGTTCGAACGTCCCATACGCCATTCCAAAATTGATTGGAAGAGCCACCGTTGTTGAAGGTCTGCAAATCAGCTCGCGCACCATTTGGGTTGATGACAAATTGAAAGCCATTTCGTTTATCCAAATAGGTATCAAGAATTACGATGAAGTTGTCTTCCAAATTGAAACTAAAATCTCGCCGCATTTCTTTGGCAATAATTTTTTCGGGTTCTCGATCGTAACACCAAACACCGATATACATGTACTCGTCATCTATTAAAATGGCCACCTCTGTCTTTTCGGTAATGGGCTCTCCTAAATCAAGCTCGCGTTGGGTGAAGTTGGAAATCTTTTGAGCAGTTTGCCATTCCGGCTCATCCAACTTACCATCAAAAACAAAGTTGTTTTCGAGCGGCAAGGCCGTAATGTTATCCGTTGGTAATGCGCTCAGATTGGGGCCTAATACTTGACCACTCGAATGGTAGCACACGAACAGAAGGACAACTGTAAAACTTATTCTAACTAGAAAATTCACGGGGTGCAAAATTACCAAAAGCTATTTCATTAAGTTCTTCCGAAACCTGATTAATGCGCAGCTTTAAAATTGAATTAATTATTTATCGAAAAAGGGGTAAACGGTACTTCACCAACAACTCATCTCCAATAGTAATTTCTAACAGCGACTGGCTCTTGTTGGTTTAGTGAACCAAAATATAAAAACATGAAAAATTTAATTACACTTATACTAATACTCAAGTCTTTACCAAGCTTCAGCCAAAGTGAAATAAGTAACAACCTTAAAGCTAAAGTGAGTCAAACAGATACGCTGTACACCGTATTCAATAGCAAAGAGATTACCTTTTTTAACGGTATTGAGGCGCCAGAGAGAATTGAACCGGACTTTGTTCTGAAAGACAACGGTAAAACCATGGCATTAGACATTGATAAGAAATGCGACGTGACTGACATCTCCACTTGTGTTTCACTATATCATTTATTACCATCTAAAGAAGATCAGTTTGGTAATAGAACTGAAGGAGTCCAAAAAGGAAAAGGCTACAAATGGACACTCAAGAGCAGCAAAATCTCAAAAGATATTATGCAAGTTACATTTGGTCAAAAAATTGGAGAAGATGGTATTGCAACGTATTCAACAGTAAATGTAAAACCAGATGAGATTATTGATATGGGTTACGGAGGCGTAGGAACAGAAACGAAGCGCTACGTTTGGATTGTATCCGCCTCGTGGCAATAAGCTAGATCTATAATAACTGTGCATTCTGCACATAAATGCAAATGCCCTCCAACTTCAATTGAAGTTGGAGGGCATTTTTTTGTAAGCTAAATCAATTACTGTTTTACCACCTTCTGGTTTGCGCTCCAATCAGAACCAGCCACGTTTAGCACATATATTCCAGAAACAAGACCTGTCGTGCTCAATTGAATGTTTTGTCCTGCTTCGTTAATTACAGCACGGTCAGTCTTTACCACTTTACCAAATAAGTCGATCCACTGAATAAGCACCTCATCTTGGTTTCCAGCGTGCTTTAACTTTATGGTGAGGTAATCGTCTACCACAGGGTTTGGATATACCTTAAATTGTGGTACACTGTTCGCAAGTTCTGTTAAGCCTGTTCGCTGATTGTTGAAGTGCGCTTCTGATTCACGGAAGGCCTTTACACCTACTTCTATTCCCATTAAACGGCCTGGTATATCATCTGCAGGTGGATGAATTCCTCCCCAAATGCGCGAAAGGCTGCATTGGTCTGAAGCATCTCTGTACGTTGCCCACTGAAGGGTAACGTCAACACTTGGTCCTTTTTCAAATACTAAAAAACTATCTCGTGGTGCATAAAACTCTCCCATTCCTCCGGGGAAATAATCATCTCCGGTAAACAAGCTCATTACTTCAGCTGCAGCTCTAGAAAAAGTAGAATGCCCGGATACGTAGCCCGCGAAAGGTGGTGTAACGAAAGAGGGACGTTGATAAGGCCACCAATTACCTGCCAAAATCCAATCTACCCCTGCTGAATCGGTAACAGGGTCCAATATATAATCCGGTCCTTTCCAAGCTTTCAACTTGATTTTATTTACATTTTCATTATTTGGCCCGGCTAAGGAATCGCCCACTTGCACCAATTCAATCAAACCACTATCCAATAGAATCCCACCTGGGTGGTAAGCAGGTAAAGTAGAATCTGAACTTTGCCCTAATTCTGCCATGTATCGAATTGCTGAAACAGGTCGAATATAATCGTACCAGCCTTTGTTTCCCCAAGCAACAATAGCGGCATCGTGCAAGGCGCCTGAAAGGCTAAAGTAAGACTTTACATCCCATTCCAAGTCTGTCAGTGTTGGTCCAATTCCCTTGAATTTTTTGACCAATAGCGAATCATCATTCACATAATTTAAAATCGTAAACCAATGTCCCGGAGGTGTCTCCGATTCAGGACCATCTGCCCAAAACTCGGCTAAAACTCTTGCATAATCTGCTCTAGGAACTATTTGAGGAGCATAAGGTAGTCCTGTTGCTGGATTGACCGACCATCCTGTACCTGGATCTCCACCATTTTCTTCATCGTAAAAACTTCGTAAACCTTGAATATTGGTAGGGAAAACGGGAGCGTTTCCTATAGATGCCGGAGAAATATCCCACATGACAGTATCTGCAGGGTCTAAATGCGAAGACCATTTTGATACTAATCCAAAATTCCATTTATATTCTTCAGAGAGTCCTCCTCTAACAGTGGTATCTAAAAAAGGTGGCGCACCACGATCGTAATACACCAAATAATCATCTCCGTTTCTGGAGTATGTGGTGAGATTGCTGTCTGATAATGCAAACGAACTTACTGCTCCCCATTCTGGACTCAAAAATTCTGGAACCCCTCCAGGAATCGGGTTACCACTTTGATCAATAAATACATCAAAACCTAGCGGTTGCCAACGGTTCGGGTTGTTAAGATTAGGATTTCCTTCATCTTTGGGAATCAGTGGACTATTTATTGGCGTATAAAATCTATTTCCATATGCATTGGCTTCATTAGCGCCATCTTGCAAGCCAAAACTTATTAATTCCTGAGCGAGGTAATTGCCAAGTGCCGCCGGTTCACCTGTTGAATAATCTACCGAGGTATTGTTTTCATCGTAACCCAACTGCTGCAATAGGCGTTGGAACCTAGGTAAAGTTGAATCAGCCCCAGGAGAATTTTGAAAACGATGGGTGAGCAATCGAAAAGCCGCATAACTCATTGCTTCTTCCTGGTATTGCTCCTTTTGATTTGATGAAGGCAAGGTTATTCCATTAAAAGGGCAGGTATATCCATCAACTGTTTTTCCTAGGAAATATGTGCTTGTAGTAGTATCATAAACCGCCCAAGAATCATATACTGCCACTGAAAAATGAAATAGATTCCGCGCATGTATGGTAGGCCGCGCAAAATCTTCTCGAATTGCCTCAAGTAGTACTTCGTTCCACTGTCGTGCAACAGACTCATTAGCTCGAATACTAGATGAAAAGGCTAGCAGACAAAAGCCAAAAAACAAGGATTGACTGAGCTTAACGCTCACTTTTTTAGATATTTGCCATTGAGAAGCAATCAATTGATTCATGTTATCATTTTAATAAGCAACAAAATTACAAAAGAAAGGGTGGATGGTCCTACGAAAGAAAGAATGGACCTACGAAGAAAAGTATTAAAAGTTCTACGCCGATTTGTCATCCCAAAACCTTCAACCTGTCAGGTAATTTTTAACCAACATACAGGCTATAAAACTAACTATTTGCGAGACTGTTAGCACTATACCAATCAATTAAATAATGTGCTATTGTAAAGAAAAAGTTCAAAATAACCCCTACTGCATCATGTTTGCTATAACGAAAGCAACAAAAGAAAACGTTAACATGAAAGTATTGGTAATTGGTGCAGGTAATATGGGGCTAGCTTACGCAAAAGCATTGGTCAAATCCGAGTATTTAAGCAAATCTAATTTGATGATTTCGGATACAGACCCCACCAAAACAGAAGAGTTAAAAAAAATCAGTCGGTTTGATGTTTACATTGATTTAAAAGATTGCCTTTCAAAAGCAGACATTGTATTCATAGCGGTTAAGCCCTATCATACCGAAGAACTTTTTGCAGAACTAAAACCTTTGACCAAAAAAGACCAAGTCATTGTTTCTTTAATGGCTGGTGTAAAAAATTAAGAGCATTCAAGGAACAGTTGTAGATGTTGCCGTTGGCAACGAAGATTTCTCAACGCTAGTAACTGCTTTAACTGCAGCCGACTTAGTGGAAGCATTGCAAGCAGAAGGTCCGTTTACCTTATTTGCACCAAACAATGCTGCTTTTGTAAAAGTGGATGAAGCTACCTTAAATATGCTTTTAGAAGAACAAAATAAGGACGCATTAGCAAACCTTTTAACCTACCATGTGGTAAAAGGTAAGTTAGCTGTAGCTGATGTTGTTGCTGCGCTAGAAGAAGGAAAGGGAACTGTGGAGTTAACTGCTTTAAACGGACAAACTATTACGGTTATACAAAAAGATGGTAAAATTTGGTTGAAAGATGCCCTAGGAGGTTACAGCGAAATTATTGCTACCGATGTAATGGGAAGCGACGGAGTAATTCACGTGATCAATACGGTGGCAATGCCTAAGTAATTGATAACATCTTAAAACAAAAAACCTCGAGAGTTGTCTCGAGGTTTTTTTATGACTTATTTTTAAACGCATTCAGTTCATTTAGAAGGCTTTCTTTACATGTTCCCACGCGGAACTAATTTCCTTTTTAAAATTGTCCCATTTCAAATCGCCTCGATCCTCCAACTCCTCCAATTTCATTTTGTACTCTGCAATTTTGCGTTTCAGTTCTTTTTGTTTTTCCTCTAGCTTTTCTTCGCCATCGGCCAATGCAAAGCTTAATTGAACTTTAAATAGGTCAAATCGAGTGTGGTATTGGTCCAAGGTATCTTCAGTGGCATCTGCCCATTTTTTCAGGTTCTCTTTACCGTCTTCAATACTTTTGTTTAACTCATACTTCAACTCATGAAAGCTGTTGTTCAGTTTTTTTTGGTTGTCCTTTAGTTGGTCTAAACTATCTGCCTTTTTTAATGCGAGTTGAACTTGAAGGTGCTCTACTTTAGCTTTTAAATTACTAAGGTCTTCTTGTCCTTCTTTCTACCAATCTTTTATGTCGTCTCTAACTTCGTCTAGCCAATGAGACATTTCTTGCTTCTTTTCTTCAAAGGCAATTTCAGCTTCTTTTTTACCGAGCTGCAATTGTAAGTTGAACAATTCTGCTTGGGCTTTCCAGTTGTTTAATGTTTCTTTTACATTCATGATGGTTGGGTTTTAATTACTACTCTCTAATTTACGCTTAATTGTAGAATTAGAAAAGCACTTGTACATTAAATTCTCGCCTGGTAGGTATATAAATCATAATAACGACCTTCTTTAGTAATCAACTCATCGTGATTTCCGCGTTCGGCAATGTTACCCTCTTCAATTACTAAAATTTGAGTTGCTTGTTTGATGGTACTCAAGCGGTGAGCAATTACAAAAGTAGTTCTGCCTTTCATCAGTTCCGCTAAACTTTTTTGAATCAAGGCTTCGCTTTCATTATCTAAGTTAGAGGTCGCCTCATCCAATATGATAATTCGAGGGTCAGCTAAAATGGCTCTTGCAATGGCAATTCGTTGGCGTTGTCCGCCCGATAGTTTTACTCCTCGCTCTCCAATCATAGTATCTAAGCCATCGTCAAAACGATCGGTAAATTCATATACGTAAGCTGCTTGCACCGCATGTTGCAATTGTTCTTCGGTGGCGTTTGGTCGTGGAAATAATATGTTTTCCTTTATCGTTCCTTCAAACAAAAATTCGTCTTGCAACACCACTCCAAGGTTTTTTCTATAGCTGTTCAGCTGCACCTTCGAAAGATCTTTGCCGTCAACGGTAATTTTTCCCGTAAGGGGATTTAAGAAGGTTGCGATTAACCCGGCAATGGTTGACTTTCCAGATCCTGAACTTCCAACCAAGGCGGTAACACTTCCCGAAGCGGCTTTGAAACTAATGTTGTGTAATACTTCTTTGTCTTCTTCGTAAGCAAAAGCAACATTATCAAATTCAATATCTCCATGAATACTTTCCAACTCAATGGTGCGGTCTTCTACATCTGCTTCAGCGGTCATGTTCATTAATTCTTCTGTACGGTCTAATCCCGCTAAAGCCTCCGTTAACTGACTGCCGATGTTGCTCATTTGCACTATTGGTGCAATCATAAAACCCAGTAATAAGGTAAATGAAATAAAATCTCCTGTGGTTAACGAGCCATTCATGATTTTGTAACCGCCAATGCCCATAATTCCTGCGGAAGCAATTCCCAAAAGGAAAGCAGAAGAGGAGGTCATAAGGGCAGTAGCTGTTAAACTCTTTTTTACATTTTGAAACAATCGATCTACCCCCTCTTCAAAACTCTTGTTTTCTTGTTCTTCCGCATTAAATGCCTTTATCACTCGAACACCTGCCAAGGTTTCTGTCAATCTCCCGGTAACTTCCGCGTTAATCACGCCTCTCTTTCTGAAAATTGGTCGAATATACTTGAATGCTTTCAGCGCTACTAATCCGAAAACGGCTACTGGAACCAAAACAAAAAGGGTCATTTGCCATGAAATACGAATCAATAAAACCAATGAAATAACCGCGGTAATGGTTCCACCCACCATCTGCACCAATCCAGTTCCAATCAAGTTTCGCACACCTTCCACATCGGTCATAATTCTTGAAACCAGAGCGCCTGACTTGGTATTATCGAAAAAACGGATTGGTAATGACAATACTTTTTTCTGAACTTTTGCTCGCAACTCAGAGATTAAAAATTGTGCCTGAACGCTTAAAATTCTAGTGAGTAAAAAAGAGGTGACGGCTGAAACTAGAATGGCAGCACCTACAAAAATTAACAGGTATTTCAAGCCTTCAAAATCCTTGTTGGGAATAACAACATCTAATAATTCTTTACTTTTCCATGGAAGCACCAAACTCGCCAAACGACTAGTTACAATTAAAACGAGTCCAATAAAAACGAGGTTTCTTCTCGGCCAAATAATGGTTGTAAAGGCTGAAGCCATCGTTACGTTTGACTTCTTTTTTTCTTGTGATTCTGCCATTTGTTTCATGCGGTAAAAGTACCTTAACCGTTTGTTAAAGCGGAAACGTTTTTAAAATGTATGTCAAAACATTTAATTGGGTTTGATGGTTAATAAATCAAACGAAGCAAAAAGTACTTTCAGATGAAATCAACCAAATTACTATTGCTCATGTGGGGCATGCTTTCTGTTCAATTTGTTTCGGCTCAAAAAGGAAAAATTGAGGGTTATGTTAAGGATGTTAAAGGTTTGCCTCTAATTGGTGCAACCGTTTTTATTGAAGGCACAACAACGGGCGCTTCCGCCAATTTGGATGGGTTTTATTCGATAGAAAATGTAGAAGTAGGATCTTACAATTTGGTCGCCAGTTATCTTGGCTTTCAAAGTCAAACAAAGTACAACATCATAGTAAAATCGGCAGGCAATCAGCCCTACAATTTTGAACTTGAGGAACAAACAACAGACGTAGGAGAAGTGGTTGTTACTGCAGAAAAAAGCAAAGTAAGTAGACCAAAGGAAACACCACTATCTACTCAAAAACTGACTGCCGTGGAATTGGAAACCTATCCCGGAGGTAATAATGACGTTGTTCGTGTGGCACAGTCGTTACCAGGCGTTTCCCCTTCCGTTGGTGGATTTAGAAACGACTTAATCATTCGCGGTGGAGCGCCAAATGAATCCGTTTACTATTTAGATGTAGTGGAAATACCCAACATCAATCACTTTTCTACCCAAGGGGCGGGTGGAGGACCAGTTGGTTTATTGAATGTTTCATTTATTGATAACGTTACACTATCTTCCTCAGCCTTTGGAGCGCAATACGACAATCCACTTTCAGGGGTGTTGCAATTTGAACAACGCGTAGGAAATACGAGAGATTTCAGTACCAACCTTAGGGTAAGTGCCAGTGAAACTGCAGTTACCTTGAATGGACCATTATTTAAAGGAGATAAGGAAGAAAGTAAGACGAGTTTTATCGTTTCAGGTAGAAGAAGTTACTTGCAGTATTTGTTTGCCCTGATTGGACTTCCTATTCGACCTGACTATTACGATTATCAATACAAAATCACACATAAAATCAACGCCTATAATACGCTGAACTTAATTGGTGTTGGTTCCATTGACGAGTTTACGGTTGCCACGGATGACGACTTAGAAGCCGATGGTCAAGCGACTTTAGAACAGGTGCCTTTTATCGAGCAAAACTCGAACGTAATTGGCTTAAGTTGGAAGAAGCTGTTTAAAAACGAAAAGGCTTTTATGACCACTACCTTGAGCAATAACTTTTTGGTCAATAATTTTTCAAGGTACAAGGATAACATTAATCGAAAAGACCGTTTTTTTAATAACGACTCCAGAGAAATGGAAACCAAGTTGAGGTATGCTTACAATTACTTTAACAATGGTTGGAAATGGGTTTCCGGCTTTAACGTTCAGCGCAGCGATTACCGAAACAATACCGTAAGCAATAATGAGGACAATCCAGTCGGCAACTTTAGCTACAATACAGAGATTGATTTCTTGAAATATGGCCTCTTTACCAACGTCACGAAATCTTTTTTCGAAAGTAGGCTAGATGTTTCGTTCGGTATTCGAGCAGATGCAGACTCGTTCACAGAAGACAATAACATAGGTCAAACCATTTCGCCCCGCTTGGGACTATCATATAGCTTAACAGAGAAGTGGAAAATAAATGGAACCGTAGGTCGATATTATAAAATTGCACCATACACCATTCTAGGTTTTAGAGACCGAAACAACGAACTCATCAATCGAGATGCCGATTATACAAGAAGTGATCACCTTGTGTTAGGAGCAGAGCGGATTTTGGGTCCTGCTTCTAACATTACCTTAGAAGGTTTCTATAAAATTTACAGTGACTACCCTGTATCGGTTGCAGATAGTGTTTCTTTGGCCAATAAAGGGGCAGGTTTTGAAGTTTTGGGGAATGAGGAAATTGCCACGGTTGGTGAAGGCAGAAGTTATGGGTTAGAGCTATTATTTCAACAAAAGCTGACCAAGAATTTTTATGGAATACTTTCTTACACCTACTTCTTTAGTGAGTTTACTGGTTTTGATACCGATGAATATCTACCTTCCGTTTGGGACAGCAGACACTTGGTTTCTTTCACGGGTGGGTACAAGTTGAAAAGACAATGGGAACTAAGTGCACGATGGAGATTTGCCGGTGAAACGCCATTTGTTCCTGCAAATGAAACGGCAACGTTAACAAGGTATCCTGAAATTGTGTTGGATTATAGTCGCCTTGGAGAAGAGAAGCTAGAACTATTCAGTCAGTTAGATATTCGAGTAGATAAAAAGTGGAACTTCAAAAAGTTATCCTTAAATATATTCCTTGAAATTCAAAATGCATTGGCGAGTGAAGCACCACAGCCACCAAGTTTTGCGTTGGGTAGAGGGGAAGATGGAATGGTGACCAACCCAAGAAGTTTGCAGCGTTTGCCAACTGAAGACGGCTCAATTATTCCAAGTATTGGAATTGTCGTGGATTTTTGATGGGCTGAAAACCGCATAAAAAGCTAGATATGACGGTTTTTGGAATTGCTAGGTTAAGAATGATTAATTTTATATCAATGCAATTTTTAAACTATGGACCTACAAGCCGATATACATTTAAAACAATATGAGCTAATTAATCGATTGATGAAAATTAAGAGAATAGGAGCTCTGAATGAATTAGATGAAACACTCATTCGTCTCGAGATGGAATCAAGAGCAATCGAATCTGACGAGGCTATTGATTCAGGAAAAGTATTGAGCTTGGAAGAATTTTCTAGAAAAAGTAATGAATGGTTGGAAAGCAATACAAAGTAATCATTACCGAACCAGCTTTGCGAAGGTATTCAAAAACTATATTGCCTTATTTGAAAAAATTCTTTAGTCGAAAGCGAGCTATGGAAATCCAACAAACGATTCTTGAAATTTCTAAGACTTTAGAACAAATGCCCAGTAGAGGAAGTAAGGAAAAATACTTACAGCATCTGAAAAAAGAATACTGATATGTTTTGCATAAAGAAAGCCGTTACTTTGTTTTGAAACTAATTTACTTTATCGACGAAGATAAGGCAACTGTTTATATCACTGACTTTTTCCCAACCTCGATGAATCCGGATGATATTGTAA
>Ga0206129_10000457_pt1 | contig 63589 bp, 83 predicted proteins | sample Helgoland_Spring_8_FD_148616 | JGI IMG/M metagenome (GOLD analysis project Ga0206129, IMG submission 148616) | Pelagic subsurface seawater microbial communities from Kabeltonne, Helgoland, North Sea - Helgoland_Spring_Bloom_20160502_2 | ecosystem: Environmental > Aquatic > Marine > Epipelagic ... | reverse complement strand
ACACTTAATATAGTACATGTTGTACCGAATGTCAAGTGTTTTCTTAAAAATATTTATCTTTTATATGGTAGAGACAAGTGGACTCGAACCACCGACCTTTCGCTTATCAGGCGAATGCTCTAACCAACTGAGCTATGTCTCTATAATGGCTGGAACGATAGGACTCGAACCTATACTCTGCGCTACCAAAAAGCGATGCATTACCATTATGCTACGTTCCATTACCATTATGATTTATGGTACTCCCTAGGGGAATCGAACCCCTCTTTCCAGGTTGAAAACCTGGCGTCCTAACCGATAGACGAAGGGAGCGTACTATAAAAATGGCGCGGTTGACGGGACTCGAACCCGCGACCCCCGGCGTGACAGGCCGGTACTCTAACCAACTGAGCTACAACCGCTTTTAAACAATTTATAAACTAACGTAACACATTGTCTTTATTGTGTCAACAAAATTATTTATCTTTTTTAATTAATGCACTTATATCATTTGTTGAACGTGCATGTTCTTGTCCAGTTAATTGATCAATTTCCACACTGCACTCTTTAACACATATAGCTGATGGATTGTCACTTTCCCAACCAGGATACCATATATAATCGTTATAAAACTCGTGGTTAACAATTTCGTCTAGTGTATAGTTATCCAAATTATTCCAATTCGGATCTTGATCGTGTGCTGCGATATATTTTTCATCATTTAGTAAGCGAGGTGGTTCATTTGCCTCATTAGCGAATCTCTTATCCCAAGCATTGGCAAAATAACAACAAGGCCAAAGTCTACCATCACTGGTAACTTCCCAATCTCTGGTAGAGCCGTTAATAGCCATACAATCAATCTTGCACTTCATAACCAGTATCCTGTAATAACTCGTAAACGTATTTTAAATTATTCTCTGATATCAATCCATATGATCGATTATTCAATTTAAGCCAGAGCCTTGCGTTTATTTGTTGTGCCATTTTAATAGCATCAGAGACTTGATGCCAATTCCATTCAAATATAATAAATTGCCAAGATCCGTGTCCTTGATTTGCAAACCATGCCGTCATGTTATCCATTGCACGTTGCCAATCAACGCCTTCACGATACATCCAGTTAGTGTCGTGATCAGTGCCGTCAACAGCAAAATGTATATAGAGCTTCCTAGGATATTTTTGTGATAGTTTATTATACCATTCAGGATTTCTTAATCCACCATTAGTATTGATACAAACGTTATCGGAATATTGCATAGCAACATCAATAAAGTCTTCAATTTGTGGATGCATCATTGGATCCCCAAGCTCTCCACAAAAAACAATTTCATTAATTTTTAATGACGTGTTTTCAAGTCTCTTTTTGAATACGTCCAGGTCCATATGCTGTAACTGAACCCAAGATTCTTTCTGGCCCGTGTCTTCGTTTGTCCTAGCACAGGATCGACATCTGGCTTGACAATGAGTAGTTATTGCAAAATCAAAGCTATGTTTAGTTATTTCAGTCACACCAAGATTCTTTTTTATCACCATAATATTCACGGGCAAAGTTATTTTCAATTAGTAAAAGGCGTAAACTCACGCCATCAATAATAATATCACCTAATACTCTGCCGCCATATTTGTCCCAATTGTAAATTGCAACTTTGATAGTGGTAGCACTATCAATTGCATCTTGTGTAAACTGACTTGCTGCTGCACCTAATATTTTTTCAGCATCACATTTGCCGCGCCAGGACTTTTCTGGAGTATCTACCCCGTATACTCGAATACTTAATTCCTGCTTTAGTGGCTCAGGCAAAAAATCAGCTTTGAATGCCACAGTGTCTCCGTCAATCACACGGGTGACTTCAAAATCATATTCTACCATATCTGGCATATTTTCTTCGGCATAAACACTAGCTGTGCTGATTAATACAAGCATTATACTTGTTATTAGATTCTTAAACATTGGGGCTTCCTTAGATATATTGCTTGAATATTCGATCAAACTGTTCTTTTTTACTATTGTATTTATCAATGTATATTTTTAAATTTTCTTCTAATACATTGCTATTACTTATTTCTAAATAATCCAGAATATACTCTGGACGATCGAACCAATCATCACCAACAACAATATGACTTTTATTTAATTTTTGATAAGTTTTTATAGTATAATTGATATCATCTGCATCATTATCTTCTTGAAACTTTTTAAACAGCCTATCTGAATCGTCAGCCAATGTAATATCATTTGATCCATTTAATTGAGCATGATACAAATCCCAATGTGCAAAATTAAGTTGCCACATATACTTCAAAAGACCAGAATCAATTTGCTTGTGCATGTAGTCGTGATACTGATCATACCATACCTTTTTCCATTCACCAATGTTTGATCCATCCATAAGCATATGATCTTGCCACCACAAATTTGTGTGACTATCTACATGCTGGTGTGATATAGGGTTAAAGGCGTACTGGCTAATATAAAAAAACTGAAACTCTTGTGCTGAAGTATTGTTAATAATAGTTTTTTCAACATTTATTGCGGTGGAGGTATCTTTAAGGCATCCAAAATAATTACTCCACACGCATATATTATAATCGTTTTCAATTTCATTAAATGGTGAAACGCAATCACTTATTTGATCTTCGGCATCCAAATTTTCCATGCGGCGAAGAGATTCTTGATGCAAGTCGTAAACTCTTTTGGATACAATACTGTTACCCCTGTCTTCAATTATAATTCCACCAATGTTTTTATCATTATCTGATTGTCTCGATTCGAATTCATATAACTGGGGACCAAATCTACTATCTGATGCTAGCCACCAGGCTATAGCAGGTGCGCTTCCATTTACTGAATTGTACACTGCTACTTTCATTTTTTAGTCCTTTTGTATGGAGCGGGTGAAGAGATTCGAACTCTCGACATTCTCGTTGGCAACGAGATGCTCTACCACTGAGCTACACCCGCATCGTGGTGGGTAATAAGAGACTTGAACTCCTGACATCCTGCGTGTAAAGCAGGCGCTCTACCAACTGAGCTAATCACCCTATTATGGCGGAGAGACAGGGATTCGAACCCTGGGAACCTCGCAGTTCAACGGTTTTCAAGACCGCCGCATTCGACCACTCTGCCACCTCTCCTGTATTGGCTCCTTGTGTTGGGCTCGAACCAACGACCTACTGATTAACAGTCAGTTGCTCTACCAACTGAGCTAACAAGGAATATTTTACCTAGTAAAGTATTTAGTTAATACTTCTATTTGATCATCATACTCTGCGATGACTTTTAATTCTACTTCAATTGCTTCCAGGATATCGGAATGTTCTCCAATACCCACAGGGTTAGCTAAGTACACCTCAACATTTGCTTTGTGTTTAGCAATATGTCCTTGGGCATGCGCAATTGCAGCTTGGATTAGAGTCTCTCTCATATCATATCTTTCTGTGATTAAAATGAGAGCGTTTAACGTCTGCTCTCATAAGACGGCACGGGTTTGCCGGCATCATTCATTCAATTATTTCAAAAGAGGAATGAAACTCTTTACAGTCCTGATACCTAACCGTAGGTATTGGCGTGCTTATTAAGTAGCAACCCTTATTATAATTGGTGGAGCGTATCGGGATCGAACCGATGACCCCCTGCTTGCAAAGCAGGTGCTCTCCCATCTGAGCTAACGCCCCAATTAAAATTTACTCTTCTATGTCTTTCCTAACGTGTGTGGCTCGACACTGTCCATTTTAAATATTACCATATTGGTACGAGCTTCCTAATTACTATATATCTATTTATGATATTAGTGTGTATATGCTAACAGTTCAACGCTTTCGCTCCACGCTTCGCACTAACGACAAACACCTGCCGGCATACTTGCATCGACCCTTTTGTTGTGACTGCGAACTCACTTCATCATATGGGACTTGGTAACCCATACTAGTTAGTGGCAAACTAACGTGTCCTTTAAACACCGAGCAGTTTTGGGACCTACTCAGGTCATCCTGGGCACCATTTGCTCAATTGTTTAACAAGGGGAACAAAACCCTTTAACTTGGTACGAGTAAGAGGACTTGAACCTCCACGCATTGCTGCACTAGAACCTAAATCTAGCGTGTCTACCAATTCCACCATACTCGCACGTGGTGCCCCCACACGGACTCGAACCGCGGACCTACTGATTACAAATCAGTTGCTCTACCAGCTGAGCTATAGGGGCATTAAACTACTTACTAGATGCGCCCTCAGTATCTCCAATCTCTCCGCACGGCCTTATTGACATTGCCGCTCTAGTTCGACTGAAACTAGTAAAACTTGACATCTAAGCCTAACAGTTTTAGAGTTTTTAGCTGATCAACGCCTCTACACGGACGTATCTAGTAAGTAGTTTATTCTTATTCAATTGTCAAATAACGTGTTAATGTCTTTGCATCAACTTATGTATTCAATATAACGTATAATGATGTCGTTGTCAACACCTTTTTTATTTTTCCTACGTTTTATTTATCCTTTTTATCTACGTAGATAATTATTATTCTTGTATAGATGCAGATAGATTAATAATTACCGTTTGACCCTCATAAAATCTACGAGTAGTTTTTTGTGTAATTGTGGCACCACCATATTCTACAGTTGTGGTCCAGCCGCTTGCTACACTTCGTGTCTCGTTTACGTGGACTGTGCGACAACTTTCTTCCTGGCGGTAGCCAACAATTTCACGTCCGGGTTTTGCGCCTGATTTATCTGCACCAATAACACCACCTAATATTGCGCCGGCTGCTGCGCCGCCGTCGTTTCCACCAATTGCTTTACCGAGGATGCCGCCAATAATCATACCAGCTAGGGCGCCTTCACCAGCACTCCCTTTATTTTTAGAGTAGATAGGTATATCTTTAATAGTACATTTTGTAGATGGTACTTTAACCGTTTTGTTATGATAATGAGGCACGCTGCTCAATACTGTTCCACGAACAGTAGTAGTGTTGTCATAACTTTCAGCATTGACGATAGATGTGGTCATCGCCACTGCTGTCATCGCTATCAAAAACTTTTTCATCTTCTAACTTCCTTACTATATCTATTCCGAGTTCCCTATCTATATCAGACATGACTAGTTGCACACTGTGCATAAACCATTCATCTGATATATCATTTATCATAGCAACTCTGGAAACATTCTCTTTACATAATTATTGACAATTACCTGGGTATCTCGATCCACTTGAGATATATTGCCTCTGGGGGCATCAACGCCTTGTGTTCGAATTTCACCCTTGGCTACACGCAAAAGTTCACGCTTGTTTAGTTCTTGTACTTGATCTAAGGTGACTTGTCGTTGAGCGATTGCACTTATAATATATTCGGATACATCGCCGTGAGTCATTGGTATTTCAATTTTCGCATTAATGCGTTTTATACCATCAGGATAAAGTTGAGCTCTCATGTTTCTACCATTGTTGTTTGTTTACATCTTATGTTCTTAATATAACATAACCGTTCTAGATGTCAAGTAAAAGATGTTACTTTTTAAAAGATATCTTACCAAGTTCCTAAACTAGCACGTTTCCAAATATTGGTCACGCCGTCATAGTCTGCTGTCGCAATATACATATGCTCACCATCAGTGGCAATTGCACCTTTTTTGTCACCAGCTTTGCCGATTGGACTAGATGGGATGTCTTCTTGCGCAATAGGGTTAGGATTGGTTAAATTCGTTGTGGCGTTAGATGGTGTATTAACTACTGTGCCTGTGGTTGCTATAGCTGTTGCCGCTGGCTGTGCAGATGGCTCTACTGGAGAACCAGCACTTACTGCTGAAGTCGCTGCATCTGGAACATCAGTATAACCAGTTACTCTCCCACAGTAGTCATATGTTGCTACACGTGTCACGCCTTGTATTTCTGGATCAGTTTGATTGCGTAGCTTTGAAATTAGCTCTGGTTCTAGTATATAATCAAATATGCTTTTGCCAGATGCGTCAACTTCATATGGCTCCAATTGATTAAATGCTGCTTGTAATCCAGCGCCCAGTCTCTGTGCTTGCGCCAGTGTCATTGTTGATGGATCAATAGCAACACCAACACCAGTGTGTATTCTATCCACTGGACTGAACACACTCCCGCCGTTGCCAGTTTCACCAGTTGTGCTATCAGGTTCGGTTCCCTTAAAGTTATTTTCAAACTCTATAAGGTTTTGCATATCATCAGCAAAGGCATCTATATGTGAAGCAAATCCATCAAGCACACTTTGGGGCGCATTAACTAGTTCCTGAATACTAAATGAGCCATCAGGCTGTCTCATTAGATCGGCAATGTCTCCCAGAGTTCCTCCAGTAAATATACCAGCACTAAATGAAGCACCTGCAGATCCGCCAGCACCTGGGAGGCTAATACAGCCTCCGATATCACTGTTTGCGATTGTTCCCAGTTGGTCTAATACATTTTGTCCTGCGCCAGTAAAGCTACCAAATAAATCACCAAGTACATTGGGGATTGCTCTTGGCATAATTGGTGTTCCACAAAAATTAATCATATTGGCAATTGCGGCAAATTCAGCTATTGCATCATTCAACCTTCCAATAATATTTTCAATATTGGTGTGCGCAATGAACGAGTCAAGTGCAGCCTGTGCTTTATTGAGAGCGCCTTGTAGTTTAGCTAATGCTCCATTAATATTAATACCAATCTCAGCCAAAAGCCCTGCAATGTTAGCTTTAAGACAAATTTGCAAGTTAGGTAGTTTAATACCATTACCTGCCAATAAACTACAAATTAGTTCTCGCAAACTAAAACTAGTTTCGCCTTTTATAATTGCTCCTGCTGGCCCAATATCAATAGAATTTGGAATACTTACTGTGCGATTTAAATAATCATTAGCTGAAGATAAACCGCTTGTAAAGTCAGTCATTACCCGCCTACCTTCACATCACCACTACAACCAACAGCACTGGGCGCACAATGCGATCCTCCAGGGATAGGACACTTCCCATCTGGCGAGGCACTGTTGCCTTGTATTACCACTAACTTACCATTAATACGAACATTGGGATTAGCGGCGTTCAATGTACCGCCGCCATGTGAGTTTGGATCATTGTCAACACTGACTAATTTAGTGTTTGCATAGACAGTAGCTTGTCCCGAAACAATGTTACTTGCTCCACAACTTCTTTGATCGCCATTTCTATGCACACCGCTCATTATACTGTTACAATTCCTGTTGTCTGTTGTGTGTACGTATCAGTGGTGTCTTTAGCAGACTTGACAATACATACAATACTATTTAGTTTTAGCTTAATCTTAGCATCTGGGCTAACAGTAAACATGAATGGTGCTAGGCCCATACCTTGCTCAGTTGCCATAAGCATTAATGGTTTAGTTACTGTAGCGTGTGATGAATCTTCCGCATCTAAACGTGCAATCATTTCCTCGCCACTGCTGAGTTTAATACTTACTACATCACCTGTTTTGTATGGTGTTTCAATAATCATAATGTGTATCCGGTTCCGTTGTAATTGGTTTCTTCTAAGTAAGTACCTAATTGATCCTTACCGCCTATTGATGTTCCATTGACTTTAATCTGTGGGAAGGTACGTGCTCCGGGGAACATCTCTAATACTTCCTCACGAGTAAAGTCTGTGTCGAGTTGAAAATACTTGTATTTTAACTCACGTTGTTCGCAAAGCCGCTTTGCTTGATCACAATGCGGACATGCTGGTTTACCATAAATTTCAATCATAAACTAAATCCTTTAAATGTGTCTTCACTGACATCTTTTTTAACGCCGCCCAGTATATATGAACTAATTTCTGTTTCTTGTGGTGCTACTTGAACTTCTGCACCGCTAATCCATTTCTGCGTCCACGGTAGTGGGTTGGCTTGTGTGGTAGTGTACGGGCATTTTAGTCCCAACGCTGTCATACGCTTACAACAGATCCATTCAATATAGTTATTTAATAGTTCAGCGTTCAGGCCAATCATTGACCCGTCCTTGAATAGGTATTGTGCCCATTGCTTTTCCTGTTCTACTGCATCTACAAACATTTGAATAATGTCTGATTCGCACTCTTTTGCAATTTCCGCAAATTCAGGATCTTCTTTAACAAGAACTTTGGTAAGAAGATATTGTGTTGATGCAAGGTGTATGTTTTCGTCACGTGCAATAAATTTAATAATTTTAGCATTACCTTCCATCTTCTTGAGTTCTGCAAATGCCCAAGAGCAAGCAAAACTTACATAGAAGCGAATACCTTCTAATACGTTTACACTGTTTAAACACATCCAGATTTTCTTTTTAAGTTCACGCTTGTCAACAGTAATCTTTTTACCATTAACAGTGTGTGTGCCTTCGCCCAACAATTGATACCACTGTTGATATTCGATAAGATCATCATAATACTTTGAAATGTCATCAGCACATTCCACAATCTCTTTGTTATCCAAAAGGCTGTCAAATACTATGCTTGGATTTGAGTAGATATTACGAATAATATGAGTGTAACTACGTGAGTGAATTGTTTCGCTAAACGCCCAAGTTTCAATCCATGTTTCCAGTTCTGGAAGCGTAGTAATTGGCAACAATGCCAAGTTAGGGCTACGTCCTTGTACACTATCCAACAAGATCTGACGCTTTAAGTTACTTGTAAAGATATGCTGTTCATGCTCAGTAAGTTTCTTAAAATCACTACTGTCTTTACTTACATCTACTTCTTGTGGTTGCCAGAAAAAACCCAATTGCTTTTCTGTTAGTTTATCAAATTGTTTATATTTTAATATATCGTATCTTTGAAAGCCTAGGCCTTCATCCAAAAACGCATTTGCTTGCGTATGGTGTTTTTTGTTCTCTGTGTTTAGTACTGACATTATTATTTCCTAAATTACGCAACTATCGCAGTCATCATCATCGATGTCTGAGATAGCCAATGGGGGGTCGTCTTTGAAGTCAATTTCGCCTTGACCATCATATGTGTTAAAGTAATACAATTGTTTTCCGCCGTATTTGTAGAACATTATAAGATGCTGTAGCATTGTACTCATTGGAATCTTTTCATCTTCATAAAATTCCGGGTTGTAACTTGTATTAACACTGATGCCCTGATCGATATACTTTTGTAATATTGCCATAATCTTCAAATAGCCTTCTGGACTATGTTGACTCCATAATAAATCATACTTGTTTTTCAGTCTAGGATATCCTGGAACCACTTGCTTTAGTACACCGTGCTTTGATTGCTTGACTGACACAAACGCACGTGGTGGTTCAATACCGTTTGTGCTGTTTGAAATCTGTGCGCTTGTCTCTGCTGGCATAAGTGCCATTAGTGTCGAGTTTCTAATTCCAGTTTCTTTAAGTTGTTGACGTAGACTGTCCCAATCCATACGCTCAACGTGTGGTACTAGTTCGTCTACTTCTTGTTTATAAGTTTGGTTTGGTGTAATGCCTTGTCCGTATTTTGTTTCGCATACACCTTCAATATTGCCTTTTTCGATTGCAAGGTCTGCACTGGCTTTAATTAAGTAATAACTCCATGCTTCTGTCCATTCGTCTACTAAGGCTAGTCCCTCGGCATCAATATGCTGATAGGTTAAATTGTTTTTAGCTAGCCAGAAAGCAAAGTTAATAATACCCACACCCAAAGGGCGGCGCTTCATTGTTGATAACTGTGCTGCTAACACAGGATAATTTTGATAGTCTAATAGTTCATCCAGTCCACGTACTGCTAATGCACAAACACGTTCAAAGTCTGCTGGAGTTTTAATATTGCCCCAATTGATAGCACTGAGCGTACATAGTGAAATTTCTCCCTCTTCATCGTTAAATGCATTGAGAGGCTTTGTTGGCAAGTTGATTTCACAGCACAGGTTACTTTGCTTAACAGGAGCCATTGACTCGTCAAAACTACCATGGGTATTGGCGTGATCTACGTTCATCAAATAGATACGGCCAGTATTTTTACGTTCTTCCATAAATGACCCAAACAGGTCACCTGCTGGAACAACTTGCTTGCGAATATCTTTCCTACGTTCAGCTGCTTCATATAGGCGCTTAAACTCGTCCTGATCTGCAAAGAATGCATCATACAACCCTGGCACATCGCTAGGAGAGAACAGTGTGATATTGCCGCCAGTTAGTAGACGCTCATACATTAGCTTGTTAAACTGTACGCCGTAATCTAGGTGACGAACACGATTGTCTTCTGTGCCTTTATTGTTTTTAAGCACTAGTAGGTCTTCTACTTCATAGTGCCAGATAGGATAATAAAGAGTTGCAGCGCCGCCGCGAACACCGCCTTGGCTACATGACTTAACTGCACTTTGAAAGTGCTTATAGAAAGGAATAACACCTGTGTGGCTTGCATCACCTTTGCGTATTGGCGAACCGATAGCACGAATGCTACCAGCACCAACGCCAATGCCAGCTTTTTGACTTACGTACTTAACAATAGCTGAACTAGTAGCACTGATACTGTCAAGGCTATCACCAGTCTCGATAAGAACGCAACTACTGAACTGCCTCTGTGGCGTTCGTAATCCCGCCATAATAGGAGTAGGCAGACTGATATCAAAATTACTAATAGCATCATAAAAATCCTTTACCCATTTCATTCTTGTTTCTTGGGGATAGTTAGCAAAAAGTGTGGCTGCAATCATCATGTATGCAATCTGCGGAGTTTCAAAAATCTCACCAGTAACACGATTCTGTACCAAATACTTACTGCGGAATTGTTCCATACCAACGTATGCAATATTCTCGTCTCGATCATGTTTGATATAACTGTTTAATTGCTCAATTTCATTATCACTATAAACAGAAAAAAAACTCTCATCATAGTATCCTAGCTCAACATTCTTGCGAGCAATATCTGCAAGATGGAACGGAGTATATGTACTATACACTTGCTTTCGAATATGATAGTTAATTAAGCGTCCTGCTACCCACTGGTAATTAGGTGTCTCTTCTGAGATAAGATCGGCGGCTGCTTTGATTAATGTCTCTTGTACGTCTGAAGTTTTGATGCTGTTATAAAATTGCAAGTGACTTCGCAACTCAACTTCACTGGCACTTACACCAGTCACACCTTCACAAGCAAAAAATACAACTTTGTGCATTTTTTCCAAGTCTAAATTTTCTGATGATCCATCTCTTTTCAAGACAGAAATTTGGCTGTTATTCATATTTTTACCTTCTCGTTGGTTTACAGTGTCAGTTATTTAACAATAAAAAAATTTATATAAAGCTAGGTTAACTGCTCAGTGTCCCAACTCTTTAGTATATCACAATGTGATATGTCCGCAAGTTTATTAATTATACCATAAGTATAGTTTAAAATGTACTCGTCGTCAACTAAAATAATTAATTTTACTTCACTTTTATTTTTGTCCTGTATCAGTTTTATTTCACATGACCAGTCGATTAATTCCAAAGTATAAGCCATACCAAGAGTAATTACGTTCTCATCGTAATCTCCAGTGTGTAGTAAATCCCATGGATTCGGCCAATCAGTATTGTCATAAGGATCAATTACTCTCGAATTAATCGGCGCTGATTTCCACCAGTCAACTACTGCTTGTAGGACCTCTTCTTCATCATCAATATTTAGCAATTCATTTCTGAAATTACGCCAAATTTTTAATCTTTCTCGGGGACTTTCTAACCATACATTTGCAATCATTATCTACTCGCCCCTTATGCTGGTTTTGTTTGGTTTGTTAAAAATGTTATATGCTATCAAATCTTCACTTCCACGCAAATGGCGTGTTTCAGAATATTCACCAGTTGTAATTGTCCAATCAGCATGAGGAGTTGTATCAGGATTAATCTTTCCTGAAGTAGCATTGTGCTGCATATGAGCTATTAGTTGTCGTGGAGTTGCGTGTGGATTAGCTTGTAATACCAATGCTCCCATACCTACAATTTGGGGAGATGCCATTGATGTTCCCGATAAAAATCTCTGGTTATATTCACTGTTACCTGAATACGGGTCGCCGTTAACGTGTGCGCTCATGATTTGATCACCAGGGGCATATATATTAGTTGCTGTTCCCGAGTTACTGTCACCAGAAGGAGTTTCCAAACCGCTCTCAGTATCCAGAGGTAAATTTAAATTTCCTACATTGAACATATCAACACTGTATGGTGCTGATTTTCTAGAGAATAGGTTGGTATAAGTTCTTCTAGCTGGATCAACGTAATAATCAAAACTGTTATTATAATCTGGACCATCTGGCGCACTTACCGTAATAAAATCATTGCCAGCTGCAAAAGAAAAGTGTACTCCAGCATCAATACACTCTTGAAGTGCTGCATTTAGTGAGTTGATGACCGCCGGTACTTTTCGTCCACCAAAATAGTTAGTCTGCATTCCTGTGAATTTTCTTAAATCATTTTGGTTGGTACCCCAATTTGCTGGATTATATGCTTGTCCCCTCCAAGTAATTGAAGTTACAGGCCAATCATTAAAATTCCATGTACCCCAACTACAGTTTACAATAGTAGGGCGTTTAAAGCCAGTTGCTGGGTCTACTGGCTTATTATTATGCCAGCCCAGGATGCAATCAAATAATTCACTCGTGCCTAATCCATTTGGATTACCGCCGCGAAGACCAGACATTGCTATACAGTATATGTGAGCATTTTTAGCCCATCCAAACGTTTTTCCTGCTGCAATACCGGTACAGTGAGTTCCATGGCCATCAGTATCTAAATAAAAATCGTCGATATCCATTGTTCCAGAAACACCACTTTCTAAAAACCAATCGATCTTCTGTAACCTCGATACTCCGTTAGCATCTTCCCATTCTGGATGATCTGCTACAATACCAGTATCTACCACTACTACATCTACGCCAGTGCCATCTAATGAATAAGAAAAATCTTCATCAATAGTTTCTGTCCTGTCTCTAAAATTACAACGTAACAGTCCCCAATTAGTTGTTTCCGTCGAGCCTAATGTTTGGGTTGAATGATTTCCAACAATGATACTATCATCTTGGTCTACATCTATTTCAACCGACATAACTCTTTCATCTTGCTCTAGTAATTCTGCCTCATCTGCAGTTAAAACATAATGACACAATCTACGCATGCCATTCCTGCTGTTAGCAATATCTACACGTCTACTCGGCACGAAGCCGTCAGTTTCACTTTGGTTTTCGATTTCTTCCCAAAATTCTGCATAATTAATATCTTGATTTAATACAACTACATATTCAATAAGTTCCATGATTTACCTCTAATGCAAATCTACCCAAGCACCATTTGCATAGCCTTGGAATTTGTTTGTATCAGTATTATAAATCGTATCTCCATTTATAGCAATAATTGCATCTCGCTCAATAGTAGTTAAATTTACCATTCTAAAAGGTGCATTTGTGCTTACTCTATTAGGAGCATCAAGAACAATATTACTACCAGATTCAATTACAGTTGTTCCTGCTCCAGTAATAGTTAAATCTGAAACTGTTAAACTGTTAAACTCTACATCATCAGTAGTATTCAAACTTTGATCATATGCAGCGCCGCCGCCTACTGTGTCTGGCGACCATGCGGCGCCATCCCATACTAATGCTTGTCCAGTAGAAGGAACAGTTACAGATACGTCTGCAAGATCACTTAGATTAGACGATGACGATATCGTAGTCGGTGTTACAACTGGTGCATCACCTGATGGTACAACAAAGCCTGATACTAGAGGGTTGTTATTGGCTGTGGCTGATCCGTCAGACTTAAAGTTATCTTCAATCCAAGAGAACAAAGATTCATCTGTATCAGTAGTAGTATAATTTAAAATAAATGTTGTGCCATTTAGTGTACCATCAAAAACGTGATCAAGGGCAGTGCCGGTGCAATTAGAATTATAAGTGTCTTCAATTGAAAACGTTTCGCCAACTCTATCAATTGAAATACGCAACATACCTTGACGTTTATTTGATGTCAGAACATCATTCAATGTATATCTAATAAGAATATCGTCAAAGCGGTTAGAATCAATAGTAATATATGGAAATGCTTGTTCTGTTGCTGGGCCTGCTATTCCAACTGCTCTTACTGGATCACTGATGCCTTCTGGAGCCTGTGCAGTCATAATTTCAGTATTAAAATAAAGAACAACACGTTCACTTGTAGGAGCATCATTAAAAGTTAGAACAAAATCTCGATATGTGTAATTAGATGCTTTTATCGGTGCAACACCGTCACTTTCAAAATACACTTCCCATGATCCGGCGTACATACTATCTAAATCCACCGGCATACGATAGTTTACAGTTCCGTTACTATCCTGCGAATATTGTTCGTTACCAATGAAAAGTCTATACTCGTCAGTTGCATAACCAAATTCGCCAGCCAATAGTCCATTGTCAGGACCTACTGGTAGATCAGATAAGTCGCCTTGGCGCTGTGTGTGTTTAGATAGAATGTTTGCCATTTTTTAAAATCTCCATATGTATATTTATCCTATAGGTTATAAAACTCAGCTACTCTTTCAGCCCATTTTGTTGCCCAATAATCAAACTCATCACCAGTAACTTCAAACAACTGCCAATTACATTGTTTACTACACATAAAGATAGCAATACTATTAATGTCAGTATCGTAGAGTTCATTATGTGCAATAGCATATGCGGCGCCCTGAAGGAAGTAGTCGTCAATCCATTCACGCTTTTTAGGCTTATTAGTTTGCTTGTAATCCATGATAGTTGGCTTGCCTTTGTACACACCAACTAAATCTGTTGTACCAGCATATAGGTTAGGAGCACATAGTCTAACTTCTGCGCCCCAAACTTCTTGCAAATCAGGTTCAATATTATCAATAATAACTTGTGCCATCATGCGTGACAGTGGGGTAGACTTGCCAGTGTACTCAACACCTTTATTCCAAGCCTCAAGTTGATCATGCATCATTGTTCCGTTGCCAGCAGCTTCAGTAACAATTTTCTGTGCTTCTTCTTCACCCACACGCTTCTTCCAATTAGCCAAAGCCATACGCTTTTCATATGGTTTAGTTTTATCTAGAATCGTAGTAACACTTGGAACAGGGTTGCCCCATGGGTTTTCATATAGACGCTTACCACCGATTTGCTTACGCTTCAGTTCTTTATACGGGTATGGAGAATTTATTTTAATCATACTGCTATATTACTATGAATGATTTAGAATGTCAATAACTTCTTTGGTTAAAACAAAATTATCTAAAACCCATTGATTTCCCTTGAACGTCCAGTGGTCATCGTCAAGACCTAATATTATTCCAGCGTTGTATAGCGTTTCCATGTTATATGCATTAAACTGCTTGTATATCTGATACCAAACACAATTCTCGTCCATAAACTTATGTTCAGACACAAAGTTTAGCATTACGATATGTTTAAAATTATACAACTTTGTAATATTTTTATAGAACTTCTTAATATATGTGTTTCTATTTTCACTTATAGATTGTAAATTTATCGCATCTTGAAACAAACGACCACTATATTTATTATGCCCCAATACTCCATGATTAGCCCACACATGAGGTGACTCCAACTGTCTTAATTTAAAATTTTCAGTTATTTTAGTATCTACGAATGTAAAGTTATCTAATGACGAACCGCCATCCACCAAGTATCCAACTCGACTGGGATAGGTGGTATTTACAAAAATGATATCAATGTTTTGTTCTTTGGCGTCCAACAAACACCACTGGAGATAATCAATTCCCCTGCCGCCAAGGGCATAATTGTAATATTGATGCTGGGGAAATTTTTGAGCTAATTGGTATGTCCAACTATTCTCCTGTACGCTTTTTTGGTCATAAGCACTATAGCTGCATCCTAAAAATCCAACCTTGGCCATTTAATTTACCAATATAGATTCCAGATAAATGTTTTACCCGTTTGTGGATGTGCTAGCTTTTGAATACGATATCCCAAGTTATTAAAGTATTTTTCAACACTTGAAATTTGTTCAGAGATCGCTCTATCAGTGTTAACGCCTTGCCATGCATTATAATATGAAACACTTGTTGGGTCAGATACTGTGTACACGCCAACTGTTAGTCCTACTTTTGCAGTAGCAGTAGCACCACTGTTAATTTCATATTGCCAAACCTGACTTGGTAAAACTGTTATTTCCAATACAAGATAGTCATTATCTTTCGATGCACTTACTCCCGGTACATTGGCGTCGTTAATGTCAGCAATAATAGCATTGAGATTAGTGCCAGTTGCTCCCAAAACAATAGTCTGGTTATTGATAATAAGAGTGTCTCCAGGAACAATTATGGGATCATTCACAGTACCAATTCTAGTAGCAATGGGTGTCGACTCTGTCATGGTAGTACCATCACTTACATTTGCTTCATAAACGCCGTTTGCACTAGAAGCTAGTACTGCGAGCATAATTGCATTAACTTCGTTATATATGATCATGTCTTGTTGGCTTTTTGCTCTAGCCTGTGCTGCGTTTAATCCTACTGTCATTTGTTTAACTCTTTTTTCGTTTGCTTGCGAGCCATTCTATCAATGGTCTTGTCTTGCTTTTCTGGATCTACTTGATTATCGTAACCACTTTCTTCACTATTAGAGTTGAAGTAGACAATATCGTCTTTAATATTGTCTACTATTGCGAGGTTTTGTACTACATCAAAAACCATATCTCTGTCTACTGCAACTCCATTTTTTTGTAGTGAACTAGTTAAGCTGTCTATACCGATACTATTCAGTCCTTCTGCATCAAGAGCAGTTAAGTGATCAATTATTGTTTGATCAACTTCTTGTACTTCACGAATGATATCAGTGATTCTCATAATATTACTTCTTCAGTAGAGAAAATGCTTGCTTTAGAACTTCAGGAGAAACTTTTCCTTCTGACTGTTGTTCTTTAACCATTTTAAGAGCTGAAAGATATGCATCCTCTTTCATTTCACGACCATCAATGTCTGTATCCATGTCTGCAGAATCATCACCGGCAAATTCGTCGCCCATTTCTGGTTCCATATCCATGTCATCGCCGCCCATTTCTGGTTCCATGTCCATGCCATCCATTTCCATGTCCTGTGCTGGTGCTTGTCCTTGAGCTACTAATAGCGCATTGTTAACACCTTCATTAGCAGCTTTTACTGCTTCTAGTGCTGCACTGATTGACTGCTCTGCTGATGCATTAAATGCGTCTGCTTCTGCTATGCCAACTTGCTCTTTCATTGCATTGTGAATGCTCATTAGTTCTTCAACTTGCATGCTTGCTAATGTTTCTGCCATTTTCTGTAGGTCATCGCCCATTTGTTTTGCAGCCAATAGTACTTCAGCTTGATCAAGATCTGCTGATTCTGTTACTGTGCCATGTGCTTCAGCAACAACAAGTTTTAAGCCTTCTGCAATTAGCAGTAGCTTTTGGTAATCTCGGTGGCTTACGTCCACTCCGTTTTCTCTCAGTGTAGCAATGCGTCCTGCTGTTGCTTCCTGAATTTGAACTAGTTTTTTGCCGTCCATATCAAAGTTGAAATCACTTTCAAATACTTCTGATAGAGTACGGCGTAGTTTTGCAAACTTGTTCTCTTGTAAATCGAATAAATTCATAGTTAAACCTCGCTATAATTGTATATAATGTATTTATACATATCTTTAAAATTACATCAAATTTTTGATGTGACGCTTTATATTCTTCATCTTATCCACTGCTGATGTGTGTTTTGCAACAAAAATGTCATACTTTACATCCTCAGTAACAATCTTTAGTCTTTTTTTGTAGCTCGCTGCTTCAAGCAATACACTATCATAACGATTATCATATTCTACAATTTTTTCAATGCCATTTTTGTTAAACATTAGTTTTTTAACAATAGCCATTGCGCTTTCAAATAAAGCAAGATCTTCATAAATTACTTTTTGGTCCTGTGTAACAGTATAGTATGTTTTTTTGTAACCTTCAACAATCTTTTTATTTAATACAATGTGATATCCGCCAATACCAACATTGTCATTTTCAGATGATGGTGAAGGTGACTGCTTGACAACATTTGTTGCAGCACTATTTGTGGCTTCATTTAGCTTGTTTAGGATATTATACATTTCGTCTACTTCAGGACGTCCAGATGAACGAACTACGTTTCCGTCAGACATTTCAACTTCTTTACCAACATTTTCAGCGGCGTTTTCTAGTTTTGCTAGAATATCCATCATTCCCTTTACTTCTGGTGTAGGCATTTTAAAGACTCCCTTTTGCTTTACTAAAATAAACCTTGCCTTCTTTGACACGTTTAACCGCAACTCCTTTAGTTACAAGTTGTTGCGCTATGTGTGCCTGGCGTGGTGACATATCATTCTTACATGTTTCATCTAGAGTGTCAAGAGTTTTATACTCTGCATTTGACAATAATACTTGGATACCACCTGGTGATTCAAAAACTCTCATTTACTTTCCCCTTGCCACTTTCATAACAAGATCTTTAAGTCTATCAATTTCTTGTGAGTTTGAATTGGCTTGCGCTGAGTTTTGATTACGCTGGTTATCGCTTGGATCAGCAACACTTCGTGAACCAGTGGAAGTTTTATTACTTCCTGCCACTGTGCGCTGTGTAGATGTTTGGCGGCTTGCTTTTAATTCTGCATTCGTTGCGCGGCGATTGTCAGTTGCTGCAAGTGTTCCTTGTGAACGTATTGTAGCACTACTAGGCTGTGATGTTGTTGATGTGCCGTATGCCTCATCAATATCTTTTACTATTTTGCCTGCAATTTTATTTGATACATTGCTTTTGAATTCTGGACTGTCGTAATCATAAACCATAATATCCGGATCGCTTATTGGAAGTCCGCCTTGATGATCATGTCCAATAGCAAGTGTATCTGACTTTTTGTATTTTACACCATTACGTTCGTTATTGTAGTCTAATCTAGAATCTAAATCTAATTTTTTAATTACTTCGTCATCCACATCGTCAATTTTAACACTAGTGGCGCCATCACTAGTAGGACCATGTAATGAAGTAGTATTTCTATAATCAACTTTTTTATATGTTTTGTCTGGCATTCTTATGTATAAACGTTCTGGTGCTAGGAGATTTAATTCGTCCAATTGCGCTTCATCAATACTTAAATCAATTAAATCACTAAACTGGTCATTGTCTTCATCTTTGATTGCACTGGTTAATTGCATCAATTCACCAAAACTACGTTCTTTCAGCTGTGCTGACACTGTATCTTTTTCTAGTTCCACACCAAATTTTACATTTGCATATTCAATTACGGTATCTACAATACTGTTGTTTAAAATTTTCATCTTCTTGCCCTGTTTAGTTTTGCTGCAATCTTACTTGCTGGATTAGTACGTTTTGTTCTTTTGGCTTTCTTTGCCATTCTCGCACCCATACTTGCCTTTGTTCTTTTTAATACGAATCTCTTTTTTAGGTCGATAGGAGCCGCACATTGCTGTGGGTTACTCACTACTCTGCCCTTGCGCTTGCCAACTGTACAACGAAATTTCTTAGTTAAACTCTTGCCTCGGCGAGCAAAGACTACCTTTGCTTCGCTAACAATTGTTTGGTATGATTCGTTTAAAAACATTTATCCGCCCATCATTGGTGTTACAGTTTGTAAATTCAACAATAACAATACTACCGTTGATAACAAACCAGCAATCACTGTTGCTGCTGCACCTATTACTAATTTATTATTACTTGCTTTGTCTGTTTGTTGCTTTTCAACCATCAATGCAATAGTATCTGCTAGACTGTCAACTTTGGATTCCAGTCTAATTAATTTTTCTTCTAACACGCGGTACCTCTCTGCACATAAATCAACATGTGCCTCGAGATTTTCACGCTCAAGTCTTGACTGCGTTATTGCCATTCTCTGTCTCCAAAGTTTATCATTCGCCGCCTCTTAAGGAGCCTGCTTATCGTCACTATACGTCTTGTATACTATATGTATTTATGCGATTAGCACTTCTTTGAAGTATATATTTAATTTATCAGTGCAAGTACTATTAAAAAATTTATCAATATTAGCAGTTTCTTTTAGTTGAGTATAGACTGGAACAGTATTAGTGTCAGTAATTGCATGGTAAAATAAATTATCATCACGCGACCATGTAGTTTGGTGTTCACTGCTAAAAGTAAATTTCCATACACGTTGCAATCCAGTGTATTGATTGCCGAATTTATAGTCATCCATATTGCACTGCTCTGCAAATGTAGTCTTAAGAGTCATTAACTGTGATCTCAAACTAAGAACTTGTATTAGCATACTTAAATTCTGTGCTTGTAAAAACTCCAGGGTGTTTCCACGTGGATCATTATACTTAGTGTCAGTGATATCCACCAGCGTATACGCTGTAAAATGATATTCCATATTAAAGTTCTGTTGATTTGCCGGCTGCATAGCCAGCTGCAAATGCAGCGGCGCCGCCAAGTACTGCACGTTTGATTGAGGACTTTTTCTCTTTGCTGATATCTAAACTATTATCTTTCGCAAACCCATTAAACATAGGAAACAAGTCACTGCGTCTAGCATTAGTTCTATAGTATTTCATTAGCTGTGAACCTACTAGTTGCTGTTGCTGAGTAGTTAATGTTTCCCAATCTTGTGTTAGTCGTCTTGCTGCTCTTAGTTTTGGATCCTGTATAGCCAAGTCACGTTCCAGCTTAAAGAAGAATGCCTGTGCTTGTCCTCGATTGATATTTCCGCTACGCATTTGATCTAGGAAACGTTTAACGTGCTTGTCATTTACTTTTAATTTTTTCATTAAGGCAGTGTCTTTTTCATTTCCTGACAACAGCTCTGGGTGCTTTAGACTGTATAGTGTTTGATACACGTCAGTTCCGCCAGGGGCTGGGCTATTAAACCCTCCACGCATTGTTGTTTGCTGTGCATATTTTTGAGCCTGTGGTGCATAATTATAATCATTACTCATTGCATATAGACTTAGTAAACTGACAAACAAATGATCAGATAGTCCACGGGCACCTTCACGACCAATCTGTTCACGGCTTCGAAACATTTTTGCTTCTCCCAACGTTTGCATAAATGATAGTTCTTTTGAGGTTTCATCCATTGTATGGCCGCCTTCAATTGCAGCCCATTGCTTTGCTGTATATTTTTTATCACTCATTGCTTGTCTAACCTCGCTGCTAATTCTTTAATTTTATCACTTGCATATGTCTGGCAACATCTCGGAACAAACATATGTACTAGGATAGCAAGTTCAGCTTTCTTTAATTCCATCATGATGCCAAACGCAAATTTAAAGTGTTGCCATCTGGTCATACCAGCTTCTTTCATGTGTAATTTACATTCTTTACTAAACATCAGTTTGGTGTCCATCTATGTCGAGGTACAAGTTTCGTTTTACTATTCTGTGCTACATATCCTTCCCCACCACGCTCTTCGCCTGTGGATGCTGTGATATCTGCTGGCGCTGAATCTAATTGATCAATAACATTATTTTTCGCTGACATGACAGCATTTACTAACTGGAATATAGATGCCAGTGCATTTGGATTTTCGTTATTCATTGCAGTAATTTTAGCTTGTTTATTTGTACTTACTTTTGAGTTTTGTAGCCAATTAAAAAATCCCTTGGTGCTGATAGCATCAAGATTTTTTGTTTTTACTAATTGGTTGACAAACGTGTATATGATATTTCGCAAATCACTAAGTCCTTTAACTGGTGCAAGGAATGCGTTAATATCATTACCGTATTTTTTGGCTATTGATCGAATATTATCTGTTCCAGACACATCAACTGTGGGCTGATGTGTTACATAAGTCTGTCCAATAGTAAACACATCACTGCTGTCAAAAGCGGAAACATCTTTAATTGGTTCGCTGGTTTTACTTCCAAACTCTGGGTATACTGTATGCAGGGTAACGCCAACTTTACTTTGGCCGATACGCTTGCCAATCTCACTATTTGGATCAACAGTGTATGTTACTTTATTGGGAGTAAATGTTATTGCATTTCCAGTTTGGAAAGGTTTTCCTGGATGATATAGCAGGTCTCCATATACATAGCCACGGAAGTTTTCTGGAAAATCTTTTTTAATAATTTCAAACATGTTTGCCATACCATCAGCAAACTCAGCTCTCCAGTCTTCACCTTTGCCAGTACTCATGATAAAGTTTTTCAAGTCTTCGCTAGATGTAGATTTATTTCTTCCCCAACCATTTTTGCCCACAAGTACAAACGTACCGTCTGGCTCACGCCCATAATAAACTGTTGGGTTGCCATCCCATTTAATAGCCACGTCACTACTATCTTTTCCCATATTGTCAAGTATGTCTGCAGCTTCCATTGCGCCGCGACTACCTTTGACGAATACAAGATCTTCTAGGTGTTGATACTCTCTGCCTACACTTTCACGTAGCTTGGAGGCATCTACAGTATACAAACTATTTTGTGTAATACGGTGTTTTCTAGAGCTGCGATGCTTACGCTTCTTTGATCCACCTAAGATATCGCTTATTTTCATGAGTCGCCTCTTAGTTTTTTAATACCACGAAGGAATCGTGTATTGTCACGACTTTTAATACTGAGTAGAACTCTTTTCTGAAAATCTGCTGCTGTTTCAGCATCATAATTAGAATCAATCATTTCCAATAGATTAATAATGGCACCAAGTGCATTGGTGCCACGGCTTTCTATCAGTTGCGTTTTGTCACGCTTTGGAGAAATGCTGTTAATTTCTTGTAATAGGCTTTTTGTTCTTTTTTCCACAGTATTATCCTTCCGCTATGTGTATTTAGCAAAAAATAGGTTTAGTCTTGTTTTTTTAGAATACTGCGTAGCCTGTCACTGTTAACCACTGCCGCTTCTGTTGCTTCACTTTGATTTGAATTGTTGGTGTGTGATGTCATGTTAGTTTTGTTTTTAATTTTATCATAGATTGTACTTGGTTGATGCACTGGAGTATGATCATCATCTTCATCTAAATCAGTAATACGCAAACCTGCAATATCAAACGACAAGTCAACTTTCTGGCCAACGCCACTACTGCTACGTGTTTTCATGAACTGGATCTGATAACGACCACGTTCACGCATTGCGTTTGATGTAAAGATACCAATAACATTATCTGCTGTCTGGATCTTACTCAAACCTCCGCTAATATGACTGTGATCAAACTCTACCTCTTCAACTGCGCTACGATTCAACTGTGATGCAGTTGCAAACAACAAGTCATTTTCTACTGCAAAGTTACGTAGTTCTTCACTTACATATTTGTCTTTAACAAACATGTCGCTTACATTAACTTTAACACCTGCTGGCATCATCAAGTCCAAATAGTCTACACAAATCGCATCTACTTTAGTACCAGTTTTAATCTCATATTCTTTCATAAAGCTAGTCAAGTCGTTACATGTAATGCCGTTTTTAAGTTGTACAATCTGCAATGCACCAGACTTCTTGCCTTGCATACCAACTTTAAGACTCACATCATCAACGTTCTTGAATACATCCTTTGTATTCATGCCAGTTAGCATACTGTCTAGTCGCATACTGCATAGTTCTTCGCTAAGTTCCAATGAGATGTAGACAACATTATGTCCTGCAATCGCCCAGTTAAGTGCCAAGTTCTGCAAGAACAAACTTTTGCCGCCGCCAGACGCCGCTGCAAAGATATTCAACTCTCCGCGGTTAAATCCACCATACAATTTGTGATCAATATCTTTCCAACCAGTACTTGTGCCGCCACGTGCATTTCTCACTCGCTCGATCCGTTCTGCTGGGCTTTCCCAGTAGTTTGTACCTAAGTGTTTTGCAAGTCCAATTTGAACTGCTTCTTTAATCATCTTTTCAACTGCGCCAAACTCGCCCTTTTCCAGCAAGTCTGTTGACTTTAGGATTGCACCTTCCAATGCCTTGTGTTTACAAAACTGTTCAAACTCATCAATAAACCAATCCTTATGCCGGCTATCAATTTTGTCACCAAGCCCTGCTAACTCCAATCCGCTAGATGCTGTAATTTGTTGAATTGTTGGTAATGCACCATAGTCATTTGCATGCATGCGAATAAACTCAACACCCTTGCGCAAACTACGATCAAAGAAGTCACTACTGAGAATATTATTAACACGAACAAACAATTCTTGATCCTGTGCTAAAAATTCAACAAATAATTTCTGTAGCTCTAGTGTATATTCTTTTTGTTCGCTCATTTGCAGTACCTTTTTGCCATTACTTGTATTTTAGTTGGATTGCTGATAGCACTATCAATTATACTGCGCACTGTAAACAATCTACCATATTTTATCTGCGCATCACCTGCGTCTTTGCATCCATCCCATTCGGGAAAACTTACACTCCAACCACGTTCTAAAGCTGTAGTAATAGCTTTTAGGCCAGGCTTATCTGCATCCGGTATCAGTATAACATTCTTATTCAATTTGTCAATAACGTTTGCCTGATCATCATTAATATTATTTGAGCCGATGGCAATGCCGTCTGTTACAATGGCATCTAATATTCCTTCAGTAACAATAACAATTTGTTTGTCTGATGTCTGCCGGTCTAATCCATAAACGAAGTTTTTGGGAGGCTGTTTATTATAATACTTGGGCATCCCTTCTGGTGGATTACCGATCCAACGGCCAGTATATCCCACTATCCTATTTTGATAATAAAATGGGATTATAATACGTTTATTCATTCTGGCAGGTTGTTTGCTAGTACTATACATAAACCTACTGTCAGAAGCATCATATCCCCGACTGTGCAAATACTGAGCCGCCTCTATAAAGTTGGCATCAGGGTGAGTCTGTTCACTAAATGTCTGTGTTTCAGGAGGAAGTTCCATGTCTGGCCAATCAATAACAACTGGTTCGTCTCGGCGCCGCTGTTTCATCAGAACTGCTGCCATTTCATCTTCTTGCATTAGCTCAAGCTGTAAACGTTGCACATCGCTTTCGTCTGCGCCAAGTTGCATCATGAGTTTTTTAAGACGATGGCTTAGTCGCTTGCCAGGGCTCCAACCTGTGGCATATCCACAGTTAAAGCAATTGTATTGGAATTTTTCATCTTCAAATCTAAATCCACCCCTGCCTTTGGTATCAGGGCGGCTTTCACCATTAATAATACATACAGGGCAGTTGCCTGATGTCCAACCGCTTGGATTAGGTCGCCAGTTGCCAGGAATCAGAGTTCTAATGTAGTCTGTAATTAAAGCCATACACTTATATTACAGTCTAATTTGCAATTTGTCAACTGTTCCGTTGCCGGTCAGTTCCCATTTTCCTCTGAAGAACATAATGTTGGATTGGAAGTTGAATGCTTCTATTCCTGTTTCATCATTAAACATGTGATAGAAGTTTTGGATACCTAGTTCAATGTCAAACCAGTCACCATCTTGTGGTTCTATAGCAGTTGTACCCTGTAAGAAAAATTTACCGCTATATCCAGAAACATAAACTGCCAGTGTGACAAGTCCATTTGATTTGCCGTAATAGGTGGGACCATACATAACACTACCATATGTATAATCTTGATCTGGTAACCAAGTTTCGTTTATTTGTGTTTTTAATGGTATCTGTTGTGCATCATGACTAATTTCAACTGCCAAGTTAGGACGCATATTTAAATCAGTATATAGTGGAAGAACTAATCCTCTGTCATTTGTATATGTTAGCACAAGGTCACAAACTTGTTTGTCTAATCCATTAATGTCGCTAGCTCGTAATACTAAACGACAAAAACCAGCGACTGGATCCAAAATATCAAGTCTACGCCTAATAATTGCACCGCCAGTTTCTCTATTAACTAATGTGGCATTTAGTTCCATTCCAGATAACATAATAGGCTTTCTGTCTTGGTTTTTTACATAGAATAATAATTCAGAATCAAGTCCACGAAAAATCTTAGCTTTTCTATAATTTACCGGCGCATTAATAGTTGTACCTCTACTGCCACCATACTGTGACTGCCCAGTAGCAATACCGCTGTCTCCCAGTGCGTACAAATCGCCTGATTGATTAATGCTGTAGCTTGTTGAATAATTACTCATATGTGATACCTCTGCATGTATTTATGCAAATCAGTTGAAATCGTGATTGTATAAATAAAAGTATAATGATAGCGAAGTACCAAGAATTATTAAATGAATATCCGTTTTTAACGGTGATAAACTATTCTGGCAAAGAATATTTGGGTATAATTCAAAATATTGATACCCAAATTGCCAGTATGTATGTTTATGACAAAATTATAGAGATAGATCAAAAGCAAAAGTTTCTTGAACTCGGAGAAGAATGGTGGTGGGAAACAAATAGAAAATTACCTATCAATATTGCATTACTTAATAGATGGTATTTTCAATACTGCGTACAGAGTTTTAATGTTAAGCAAATGGAAATAGTATCCGGCCCTGGAGTAAAGTTAAGTGACAGTATCACTAAACGTATCAAACGCAGAAGTATTAATCTAGTTAAAAAAAGTTAATCTGGGTATGCTAACAGGTTCATTTGTAAGATAATTGCTTGTGCATATGCATATGCGTGTGCCTTTTTGAAGAAATATTGATTGTCTGTTGGACGTTGCCAAACAGAAGTTTCAATCGTATTCCAATCTTTTCCAATTAGATGTCTTTTTGCTGGACGAATAATAGCCAAAACCATTGCCAATTGCGGTAACGACTTTGGTTGCATCTTCTTGACAATTTCAAAGTGATTGTGTATGTGAAACAATTGTGAAACAATGTCTTGATGTTCTAATAATTCCCACACTGGATCCTTTGACAATACCCTATCCATATGTTCTTGATTATCAATTTTATCGTAAATATTTACATTTAGGATATCAATTTTAAAGTAACCAATCTCTTCTGCTTGCTTATAGTCTAGTGTGCATAGTCCTGTTATTGGATTACTTGGGACTTCATGGAAATAGACGCCAGTATTGTGTTTTTTAAATTTGTCATCGTTTTTAATACTGGCAGGTGTATTTTTAATTAAACGCAATAACTTATCACGATTAGCAATGTCAATATCAATATCAGTATTAACGATCATAGCTGTGCCTCTTTCATTACACTTTCTACCCAAACAAAATCTTCTACTTTGCGTTTGATCCTTATGCTCCAAAAATGTGGATCAACATATTCGCTTATAATTCTAATCTGTTCATCATTCATTCTATTAAGCAACTCTTGCGCACCCTTGCTTGCATACAACACCCAAGGACTGATTTTTCCACTACATATATGAACCACTGCAATATTTGTGTTTATCATAGTAAAATAATTATCATAATTTGTATTGTTTTCGCTCGCCCACTCATTTAAAAATAGTACAGTTCTTTCCACTGCACGACTTACACTCTCATTCTTTAGTCTATCTTTAATATAATTATTAAATACCGTGTCACTTGCCCACTTATCCAAACGTGTCTGATTTCTAATCAACCATGTAGTATAGTTTTCTACATTATCAATTTTTAAATCTATACAGTATGTTGCAAATTTAATAAATGCAGTGTAGTAATGACTGTCAGCAAAATCTTCATATGTTTTTTCTTTTTTACTGTTTGTTCCAACTTTGTAAAATAATTGATATGTTCTAAATCCAAGCTGAGCATCTTTGTTATCGCGAACCATATGTCTGCGTTTCTTTTCACAGACATGCACTGCTAACGTGCTTTCCTTTTTAAAACTTTTTTTACAAAATCCACATTTAAAGGTCATTTAAGTAGCTTCTTAATTTCTTTTTTATCAATGCCGTGTTGTTCTAAGAGTTCAGTTAGTTCATCCTTGTCATGCATATTAATCATGATGTCTAATTCATCATCATTCAGATGACGATAAATCTTTTGGAATGTTTGATGTAACTTATTACTTGTGCCTTTTTTTCCCGGTGCAATCCAAGGATGGTACATACTTATACCCAAGCCGATTGCCTGCATGAGCTGTATTTGTAATTGAGGATGATGGCTCAGTGAATTAAAGTGAGTGTTTACTAGCTCATTAGTCCACTCAAGATAGTGTTCTTCAAATTGCTTGTTGTTATTTTTGCAGGCACTAGTATATCGCATAAGGATCCACGGTCCTACCTTTTTGCGTTCTTCATCAGTCAATCGGTTCCACCATCCTCGATCTTTGGTGTCAATTGCTAACATTTCATTTTTAATACTAATGTTTGACATTAAAATAATTCACTGATATCTAATACTTCTGGAATCTTGTTTGCTTCTTTAATAAACAATGCACATACTGGGTTTTCTTTATCTTCTAGTGGTACTACCAAAATATGACCAAACTTGAGCTTGGGTGCATACCATTTAACATCAGTATATATGTTAGATATACTCAAGTCAAGATATGATGGCATAAATCCAGTAAGAGGGTTAAATGCAAACGCATGAAATCCGCGATCATTTAAACTCATCAAGCTCATTACTTCTGGTTCGCCAACCATTGGATCACATACAACAACACTCCAGTCTAATGGAATATTAACTGTGTGTTTTCCTATCCTGAGCACTGCCGCTGGTGAATAAAAGCTCTCCATAAACACCAAAGGGTAAAAATAATAATCTACATTCTTTGGGTTACTATAATCTAATACACTATATCGTATATCTTCCACTGTGTCAGGGATTTCGTCTAACTCATATGGCTTATTTTCAACTGTTAAAATTTTCATCTGTAATCTACCTTTTCTATGCTGAAAGGATAATTAGCTTCCTTATAAAACTTCTTTCTTTCAGCTAAATGTTTTTTGCTGTACTTTGCTGTACTAGCCATATCCCATATCTCCACATGGTCCTTGTCACTTGCTTTCCGAACACCACGCCCAATACTTTGGATAACCCTTACAAAGGATTTTCCAGGCTCCAATAGAACCATATTAAAAATACGAGGAATGTTAATACCCACGGAAGCCACACCATAGGTTGCCACAAGAATGTGATTAGTTCCTTCATTAATGTCATCATATTGGTCTTTTCTGTCATTGGTTTTCATTGCTCCATTAACAAATGACGAGCCTTCTATATTTTCAACTAATAGCTCACCTGCTTTAATTCTATCTACTAATACCAGAGTATTTCCTGTTTCGCTGATACGTTTGATTAACTCTGCAATATATTCCATACGAGTTTTATCAGTAGTCAAATAACTCAGCTCTGCCTGATAATTCGTATACTCTGATATTTCCTTTAGTTGTACAATATTGACATGGCAATTACTCAACACACCCATATCCTGTAACTCACTTGCAGCTAGTTTATTAACGACTTCGCCCAAACATGCCTGTAGACTGATCTTTTCATGATCTGCTTTTGGAATTGTGCCTGTTAATCCCCATCGTAACGGAACCCGTGCCATATCTTTAGTAAGCATTTCCTTGAGAACATCTGCCTTGGCTTGGTGGACTTCGTCTACAATAACACAAACCACATCTTCGATAAAGTCCTGTAGACTAAAATCAGTCTTGCCATCACGGAATTGCTTCTTGATGCTATTTAAACTTTGCCATGTACAAATTGTGTGAGTTTTTCCAATGTCTTTTTTATCACCATAATATACGCCCACATCCAAACCCAAGTTGATATAATCAGCTTCTGTCTGCTTAACAAGATCCTTGTTGGGAACAATTACAATACTGCGTCCATATTGTTCTACACAATTACTCAGTGCGGCTGTAATAAGTGTCTTACCTGCACCTGTTGCAATCTCTTGCAAGCAATGCGGAGTTTCCAAGAACTTGTTTACAATCTCAATCTGATAATCACGAAGTGTAACTGGTTGTCCTGCTACTGGATGTTTTTCAGGCCATACTTTGTGTTGGAATGTAGTCTCATCAACAGCTGCTAATGGCAAGCTATGGTGTTCACGCATGTCTTCTATATCTGGCTGATAACCAGCTGCCATGATAATCGGTAACACTCTTTCTAGGAGGTTAACATACGTTACCCCACCAACAGTAAAATAATTAACACAGCCATCCCATCTGCCCAACTTATATGCTGGGAGATGGTAGGCATGCGGAAGGAAAAACTTGAGTTCTTTTTCACACTTCTTTCGTGTGTCAAGATCAAGTCCTTCAATCTTACAGTTAACTTCGTCTTTTAGGATAATTTTGCATTTCATAATAATAATATACTACATATAAGGACAGGTGTCAAGATTTACTTCTTTATATAGAGTAACAGACAATACAGACATATCATTGTTACTGCTATTGATGTTGCAAGTGATGGCCAAAATGTATAATTGACAATCATATAAGAAAATATAGGAAAGAATACCAGGCTAACTAGAACAAAATAGACAGTTTCTTTTGCCAATTGGGCAAATGTATTGGATTCAATTCCACCACCAAACTGCATAAAAACTAGACTAATAATAGTACCCAATGGTATTCCCAAAATAAGAGCGCCAATTGTGGGATTACCTTTTTGTGCCGCCGAGACGACACTGGCGACAATAATGCCGCCAATGATTGCTTTTATTAAAAATTCCAAATTATGACCTTCGCATGCATGTTACTTCAGCAGTTCGCATCCACTTACTGCCCATGCTCTTTTTTAAGTCCGCAAGTTTAGTGACCATACGCAAGCTGATCTCACGCATCTTTTCTTTGTTCTCGATCATAAAGTCCATAAGAGAGGCTTCCTCCTCCTTGGTAAAATCATACTCATTAAGCATGCCGTCATTTACAATTTGTTTACAACGCAAAACTTTTTCACGAGTGGTATCCATTGTAAGATCCAAATAGTGACAGCGTGACATGATAGCGTCCAAGTGATCTTTAATCTTACCACGTACCTTGTCAAACTTGAGGTTAGTAATAAAAATAACACTGCCTTTGAACTCAAATGTGTCAGGTATACCTTCACGGCGCAGCAATGCACTGTCAGTGTTCCAGCTAATGTTACGCTTCTTGCTGCTGTCCAGTGCCGCTTTGAGCAGGTTAAGGCTTGTTTCGTCATACAATACAGTATCACAGTCATCTAACACCAGTACGTTATTACGATCTGCGTTTTGGAATAGTACCTTATACAAACCAATAGCAGAGCTGGCGCCTTTGATTACATCAAAGCGAAGTTTGTTGCCTGCTAGTTTATCAAACAAGCTGTTTTTTTCTAGTACAGCCTCAACGCCAAAGCTCTTGCCTACGCCTGGAGGTCCTGTTACAACCATGCCACGCACAACGCCGTCAATTGATGCCTGTGTCATATCATCTAAGATACTAAAACGTTCACGCATACGCTCAACAATTTGCTCATCTGTTTCGTTTGGGTTGTCAACTGCGTCATTTACTACTTCTACAATTTTAGTAGCTTTTTTAACACGAGTTTTTTTAAGTTGCATTGCAGTAGCCATGTTGTCCTCCTAGACATTTCTTTAACTTACCTATACACTCTACAGTAAGACACAATACTAGTCAAGCGAAAAGCGAACAATAAAATCGTTCGCTTTCAATAGGTTAGTATTTTATTTGAAGACACCTTCAGATTTATCAAGAGCCAAAAGTAACTTCTTCCACATTTCATGCGTCATTGCTACATAGTCATAGTCATCCATGTTTTCATTCCACTGGCGCAGAACAACATTATTGTCACTAATAACCAAATGCACATCATCTAAACTGCCACTATCATCTAAAACGGTAGTAACACTTGCTTCCGGAAAAAATTCATTAGTGAACATTAAAACACCGTTAGGTTAAGAATTGCATAGATATTAATAAATATAAAGTATACACTTAACAATGCAATCCAGGCAGCATTTCGTCTAATACCTGCGTATGCAGTAAACAAGCTACTGGCAAGATAAAAGGGATAGATCCAAATTAGTGGGGGATTGTCAGCAGCAAAACTCTGCCACCCACTTGCAACCATCGCCATTAGCGTGCCCATTAGCTCTGCATAAAATGCCCTTGGGTCTGAAGTATAACTACTTTTAAAAAACGTCTTGATATTATTAATCACTCAACAACTCCCATAATTTTAACACGATTCATCATAGTTTCCTTTGCATTGGAATATTTACTATTCTCGTGCTTATTAACTGTGCCGCGGATTTTAATTTTTTTACCTTCGATCATATCACTTAAATCAGGCTGATCACGCCACCAAAACTTAATAATATCTTTACCTGCGTATACACCAGTGATCATATATACTGCACTAGTTTGGATGAATTTACAATCAAGGATTTCAACGTTAATGTCATACCTTTTTTTAATTTCACCCATATACTGACTACTATGCTTTAGCTGTGACATACGATCATTGACAGACTCACGCTTGCGATCAATTTCAATACTGTGTGGGAGACTAGCAATAATGCTAACACCAAAATTATTGGCGTCTTCCATATCAGAAAATATCTTTATGATGTTATTATCAAAACTAGATAGATTCCCTGTCATTTTTTTAAGCATTAGCTTGCCGTTCAAATCATCAATTATCTTTTGAGCGGCGGCATAATTTTCCAAAGTAAACGAATGATTGTCTTCTAATAGGTTAATAATAGAAGTTTTATTATCATTGATAACTACCCCGTTCTCATTTTCATCTGTTGCTGGTTGGATATATCCCATGCCGCTACGGATAAATCCTTGTCGATTATGAACTTCAACAGAAGCTGCCATTACATCAAGTACTGGACGTTGAATACGTTTCATGTTACTACTTCCTTATTTGAGGTACTGTGGACCAGTCCATCCTACGGTATAATGATCAGCGAGTATGTTTCCACGTGCTGCGTTGCGTGTTGGAGTGTTAAAGCCGGCTGCTTTCAATATATCACCCTTATAGAACTTTTTATCATTTTCAGATTTAACAATAAAACCCCAAACTGAACTCTTAGTGATAATTTTAATATATTTAATGCCTTCTTTAACTTCGATACGATCATTAAATTCATCAATCATTTTTTGGGTATGCGCTTCAACTTTGCGAGTACCATTTCGTGTCATAAACTTAGCATAGTCTGCTTTAATTGTTTCAATCAACATATTGATTTCATTTTGCATATCGTGTACTCCAGCTTTGTTTAACTTACTCATATAATATAGCAGTAAGACATCTTGATGTCAAGAAGAAAGCGAACAATAAAATCGTTCGCTTTCAATAGGTTATAATTTTTATTAAAAATAATTACAAAGAAATATCTTCAAGTCCAGCCGCACGTAGTTTAACAATGTTATTAATTTGAAACTGTTTTGCCTCAAGTGCTTTAATCACACCGATAAATCTATTTCGCACTAAGCTGAAATCGTTGATGAGGTATTGTAAGTTAACTACTTCCTCTTCCCCATCAACGAATTTTTCAGCATCTCGACTAGACAGAGCCCTATTGTAGGATTCTAAAAACTTGCGAAAGATCTTACTGCGAGTCCTACGCATTTCTGTATTTAGAAATTCCAGTATCGCTTCGACTTCCTGAAGCTGATTGAAACGGTGCTCGACAATACCCGGCATGTCACGGCTCTGTTTTTCGAGATTACCTTTCATTCCACATTCATATCTAGCTGAGTCAATTTCACGCTCAAAGTGAGAAATTGCACTAACAATCTCAGCCATATTTGCAGTAACTTTACGATACCAAATGCTCATTTTTTACCAATCTAACTCTTCGTCATCTTCATTGGCGTCTTCAAAAACATCAACATCTTCTTCTTCCATTTCGAGATATGCATCAACTGCGTCACTTAAAAACTGGCAATGCTCTGCTAATTCTGCAACATTGTCTTTAATTTCAAATCCGTGGTCAACCAAATGGCCGACCACTTCTTCTGCGAAAGAATCTTTATCTTTGTTTGATATGATTAACGAAGTCGCACTATCATACATTTGGAATACAAATTCCAGATCTGAATCACTCAATACCATCGGCTGTCTCCTCGATATAAGGAGTTTCCTCCGTTGTGATATCCAATGTATCTTCTTCTGCAATTACTTCAATAGCATCAACAACCTCATCGTCATATTCGGTCATAATGAGATCTAATGCACCATCCTTGTTAGCATTCCAAGGCTTACGGAACATCTTGATTACTTCACCAGTTACATGGCTAGTATATTCCAAACTATTGCCGCTTTTCTTGAGAATATCTTTTGCTTCCAAAAACTCTACAAGACCACTATATGGGCTCATACCTGTTTCATAAGGAATTTCAACTTGGACGCTTTCAAAAGGTTTTGCATAACGTGTTTTCATAACCTTACATGCTGCACGAATACCATGCACTTGCGAAGTTTTATTGCCGTCTGCATCTGTTTTCAATTTCAATTTACGCATCGCAACAACAATGCTTGATGCATAGATGAAACCTTGACCACCTGAAATCTTATCATCTGGGTCAAACATATCTTGTGATGCGTATGTGTGGTTAGTTGCCATTAAGCCTACGTTGTATTCGCCAAACATATTAACTGTGTTGCGAACAAGTGATGTTAGTGCCTTGGGCTTACGACCCAGATCACCTTTCATATCACCAGCTTCAAACTGTTTAACATCTGTCGGCGTGAGCATCATGCCCAATGAGTCAACTACAAACAATACTTTAGGGCGCTCGTCCTTTTCCTTATCTGCAAACTCTTTCTTATAGTCTGTCATAAAATCACTAATAACTTTAGCAACATCATCGATCATAGCCAAGTTGAGTTTTAGTAGTTTTTCTGGAGACGTGTCTACGTCTAGAGCATGTAGCCAGCTTTCATCAAGTGCATTTTCTGTATCAATTAGTACAACAAAAATTCCTTGATCCTGTGCTTGTTTAACAATATTACCTGAAGCAATATATGATTTACCTGCGCCGGATTCTCCAGCTAGTACTGATACTTTACCAAGTGGAATACCTTTGTTGAAGTCTCCACTGATTAGTTTGTTTAGGGTATAATTACCCGTGCTGATCCATGTATCTGGATCATTAAACCCGACACTAAGTCCAGGTACCGCCTTAGTAATACTCTTGCGGAATTTACTTACATCAAATGGTCGTGCCATATGTATCTCCTAAATTAATATCGGAGGCGACTCATTGTCGCCTCCATAATGTGTTGGATTTAGTCTTCTTTGCGTGACCGGATCATTGCAAGAATGTCTTGCGCACTTGCTTGTGGTGCCTCTGCTGCTGGTGCAGGTGCTGCTGGAGCGGGTGCAGGTGCTGCTTCTGCTACTGGAGCAGGTGCCGCTGGAGCGGGTGCAGGTGCTGCTTCTGCTACTGGAGCAGGTGCCGCTGGAGCGGGTGCATATGAGCGTGAGCCTGATGCTGGAGCATCTACGCCGTATGGACGATAGAACTCTGCAAAACGCTCAGGATCATATAGTTGACCATCTACACTTGCTTCAAACATTTCCATGATTGCATTAAGTGCGTTTTGGTCTGGCTTCTTTGGAAGGAAGTCATTGAGATTAAACAAGCCATGTGTTGCAATTGCATCACGTTCTGCTTGATCTAGACCACGTTCGCGGCGAGCCCAGTTAGATGTTCCGTAATCTGCATACTGACCTTTTTTACCTTTGGTAACTTTAAAGTCTGTGCCCAACTCATAGTCAGTTGGAAGTTCTTGGAACTCTGGATCCATAAGAGCCGAACTGATAATTTTATAAATTTGAGGAGAGATTACAAAACGTCGAATTGAATTCTCAGGAACATTGTCTTCTGCCATATCACTTTGTGTTACAAAGCCTTGGAAGATATATGAACGTTTTTTCCAATACTTTCGAGCCATGTCTTCCATTGAAGGATCTTTAAACCATGGACGAATTTCTGCGTGTACCGGACAGCTCTGTCCTTCCCACATTTCTACACAGGGTACCTGTACAGTTACTGGTTTATTCTCGTCGCCGCCTTTGACGCCGGAAAACTCCATGCGAATCATTTGACGCTCTTTCCAAAAGAACGTATTCATTTCATCTGCATCTGGGAGGAAACGCAATGTTGCGCTAGTGTTTTCTGGAATGTTCCAGTGTGCGAAAATAGCGTTGTCTCCGCCGCCTGTTGTTCGCTTGTTATTTTGTGAATTATCTTGTGCGAGCAATTTTGCTCTGATTTCTGCTAGTGACATAATGTTTTTCCTTTATTAGCCTATATTAGTAGCGAAGAACTATTCTTCACTTTGTGTGTTGTAGTCTATTGACTACTTGCCTTTGTTTGCCTATACAGTATAGTACTTTGAGTGCTTACTGTCAAGCACTTTTTGCAAAATAATTATCCAACCATTTTGCGTAGTGTAAGCATAACACCTTCATCAAGTGCAATGCTTTCAACTGGTTCTGAAACACGGTTGGCTGTTTTGTTTAAATACATAGCCATCTGTGCAACTAAGTTTAATGTTTTTGGTGACATCTCTGTAACCAATTCACTTAGTCTTAGCAAGTGATTTGCACCTGCGTCATTTTTAGCATTTGTTCCTAGGAAAGTAAGCATGGAGGCCAGCTTTGCTGACGAACCATGTTGTCCACCAAATTTATTTGGATCCTGATGATCAGGATGGTCTGGATCATTTGCATCAAACGAAATACCAAAGTCTTGCTTGTCTTTAATCATATCGTATAGTGCAGAAATGGTTTCTTTCTCCATGCTATCTTTAAATGCTGCTTCGCCTACAATCTTATTGACACGAGTCATTGCTTTTTCCAAATCTTCAGTTGTAATAGTATTGTATAGGAATTTTTCTGAAATGTCAACACCTTTGTCTTCTTCTGTCACTTCTTGTGCTTGGAAGTTGTTATAACCTTTAAGTGTTGTGAGACTATTGATTGTTTCTTTTAGTCGGGCCATGTGGCCACGTACTGTTTCTACAATCTCGGTATTATTCTCATTTACCAATTTGTTTGATCTAACATGTCTTACAAACTTGTTTAAATCTGCGATCTCTTCACATAATGATAAAATACTTACACCTTTATCATCATAAGGAGTACCGCCTTCGTTGACGTGCATCGCCATCGCTTTTGCTCCTGCCATGTATTTGTATGGGAAGCTAAATCTTTCACCTTGGGAGTTTTCAATGAATAAGCTGTGTATGTTACGGCTACGTGATCCACGTACTTCTTCGTTAACACCTTTTGTGTGCTTAATGATTAGTTTGGCTTTTTGCATTGGCATATAGCTCGTTTTTACGCCGCCAAAGGCTTTGCCAAATGCTGCTGATTCTGTTACACTTTGATGTGCAAAATCTTTTGGGGTTATTGTTTTATCAAACTTTTTCACTGTAAATTCACCTAGGTTCTTGTGGGCTATGTTTTTAATAATAGATATTAATTTTTTATTTGCTACGACGTCGAAATCATGTCCCGCCTGAACTAAAACTTCTGCTTTTGTATCATTGAAACGTATACTTACCATTAAGTCAGCGTCTGACGAATAGAAGCGTGTAGCTTCTACCGGATCAGTTGTTTTACTTCCATCATTCTTATATAGCAATAGGCTGTAATTTGCGCCTTTTAATACATTGAATATTTCTGAACTTAAATCTTCGTTTTCCACATTGATGCCCTCTTGTTATATGTATTTATGCAAATAGGCTTATAAAAAGCTCATTGGCATTGGCTCGTCATAATCGTCATCATCATCTGTTCCTAGATATTCAAATGCTGCATCTTCATACCTAGTCACTTCCTGTGCCATGCGTACAATTAATACTAATGACATAACTAGATCATCAGTTTCACCTTCTTTAGCACTAAAACTATTACCACGGGCAATAAATGTTTTTAATTCTCTTAATAGAGGTGCGCTGGCTATCTCAATTTTATCTGTCTCAACCCAATGCTTTAATTTAGCACATGCTGATAGCTTTGTTTTGTGTGTTGTAGTGAACCCACGTCTGAGCTTTGTACTGTTGCCACGTTTTTTTGGTTCAGTTAAAAATGTTCCTGGTATATTTTCTTCGCCAATACCTTCAACCGTGACAAGTGCCGCTTCGCCAAGGGTGTTGTTTTCTATACTATAGTATATTTCACTCTTTCCTTTACTTTCTGTTTCAATATATTTGCATAATGTCTGCAATATTTTAACCTGCTGTTGTATTGGGGTTTTATTATGCATCCACTCTGCCACTTGTAGCATGCCAGGAAGTTCGTATACTTGTATAGCTGCATTGTCGCCTCCTGTTCCTAAGCTAGGATCTAATGACAGCAAATACAGTGCGCCAGGTTTAACTGGCTTGTACCAACGTACCTGTCCTTGTTTAGCCCATGGATCTTTTGATTCCATCATGGTTAACTTTAAACCACTAATTAAAGTTTCATCAAAGGCAATAAATTCATTTAGGTGTTCGCGGCGGAAACGTTCTTCACCAATTTTAGCTTCTTCCTCATCTGCCCATTCTTGATCTCTATCTGGATGTTCTTTCCAATCAGCGTTATAGCTCTTGAACCCATTCTTACCTGTTGCTTTTTTGTTGCCATACTCGTCAATTGTATTGCATGCTTCACGCCAAATTTGTGCAAACTGATCATCGTCCTGGTTGGGTGTACTGGTAATAATACATTTACCGCCAGTACTTAGGGTAGGAGATAGTGCTGTCCAGAATTCACGGGCAATGCTGGGACGCACAAATGCAAATTCGTCCAAGTATGCTAACGATATACTCAAACCACGTCCGGTGTTATCTGTTGTTGCCTGTGCAATGATTCGGCTACCATTGTCAAACTCTATACTACCTTTGTTGTAGCTAGTAACACCAGCTCGGATAAAGTTAGGCAATAATTCATAGCTGAAACGAATACGTGTCATAATCTCTTGTGCACCACTATATTTGTGAGCTGCAATAAGGATGGTTTGGTCAGGCATAAACATACTGTACCACAGTAAATACGCACCAGCTGCTGTTGACTTGCCCATTTGACGACTAATCAATGCAATACTATACCTATAATCATGATATGATCGTATTAGCTCTTTTTGGTACCCAAAAAGTTTAAATTTCATACGTCCCTTTGTTGGATGTTGTATCCAGCAATATTCTTCAATAAAATACAAAGGGTCATCCATGCATTTAGCAAGTTCTAATATCTGCTCTTGGGTGTATGTTTCTTTTATATAAGGGGTTTTAGTTAATTTAGTATCTACACTCATCTTGCTCTTTCCAGATTAAAAATAATACTGTATCTAGGTGTTTTATCACCGCCTAGATATGTTACTCCATGAGTAGTTGGCTCATAACCATTTTCAGTTGCGTAATCTCCCCATCCCCACAGGGTATAATTATTTGAGAGTTCATTGCCTGTAATCATGTGGTTATTTTTCATATAATAATATGCACGACTACTTTCTCCCAAATGCAAACTTCCATAATTTTCATCTTCGTGGTCGTTGCCAAAACGTACAAAATTCCAAAACATATAGCTATGGTAATCTACATTTTTTGGTATGTCATATTTTACAATCATTAATGTTGTTTGAGTTGCATTGTTAAACAATTTTCCTTTTTGTTTAAGATCGCCTAAAAACGTGTCTCTTATATTATAAAAATATTCCAGTGCTGGAATTTCGGTTGTATTAGCCCACTCTGGTATATATAATTTATCCCTAGTAACTATATCGTTTATGGTTGAACCTCGATCGTCTGGTTGTTTTTCTGGTGGTAAATTTGCTCCAGGTTGGTGCCAATCATGTAATCCTGCCATACAGTCTTTATCCCAGGCTATACACTTGTTAGTATACTTATATGTCCAAACCCTGCGAGGTGTTTTATCGTCTGCAACAAAAGTTAAATCAAAAAGGTCCTTCTTTCCTTCTAATTGATTAAAAAGTTCATTACACTTTTCCCATCTGTCGTTGAACTGACCTAATCTAGGTTCTTTTTTAATCTCAATCATCGACCAAATGCCCATTCACGTTCACGACACCACCAACATTCACCACAAGTTGTGGTCATCCAAACTGGACTGTCTCGATTGTGTCTGGCTTCCTGTTCACAACTTCTAGTGTAGGGAAATAATAACTTCATCATTCCCAATTGGCTGTACAGATGTGCTACCATTCTTTTATCAACATACATCAAAGGTAGATATCTCCAATTATTGATCCGGTCTTTTAATATAAATCTATCATGACCAGGATCACGTGCTGTATATCTGCCCTCAAGCAAATGTTTCTCTGATAGTGGAGGATTCTGCGTAGTCTCGTGAATAAAGAAGTTTGCAGTTCCTTCATTAGCCATCTCAACTTCAACAATGTTTAAATCAGAACGTCTTTGGTCATCTGAAAAGTAAGTATAGTGACTTTTAATTATATTCGTTCTAGTAAGTTGCAGCAATCTATCAACTACACTAGAACCATACTTGGCATTATACCAGCCTTTGGGTTGGTTAGCACAAGTAATAAAATGTATTTCTGCATCTGGTACATGCTGTTCGCAATATTTTATTGTCATGTAACCAAGAATGGCACTATCAGCACCGCCGCTGAGGTTTACACATATTTTATTAATATCATCAGGTATATGAAAGGACATTTCCTGTCCGTGCGGATCAACATAATGGTTTACTGGATTTTTCATAAATGTATTTATAACAGAGAACAACGTAGTTAATTAAAACTACGTTGTTCTGGGGGCCGTTCTACTCAGTTAGTAGAGCGTTACTTATTTTTCTTGGATTCGTATAGTGATTTCATATTTTCTACAGTGTGTTCTGATACTTGCACTTTCATATCCTGTGCGTCTAAATAACGCTTTAAACTTAGGTTTACATTTTGTGCAAAGTCATATGCTTCGCCATGTGATGTTTGTTCAAGTTCACTTGCATCTGCTGGAGAATTAGCCCATTCTGTTAATTTTGTTTGAATTGCTTCTTCTGATAGTCCTGCATTTTTCATCATGATTACCATCTGTGTTGTATCCATTGTAGGTGCTTCGTTTACTGACTCAGTTTTGCAACCACAATCACTTGCACAATCACATGGATCATTTCCACAACAACCGCATGAAGATTCTTCTAGCTCTTCTGATTCAACTGATAGTCCTGCTAATTTACGTAGCCTATCTGCATCATCGTTTAACTTAGGCATAACTTTTTCCCAACCCATTGCTTCCATTTCTTCGTCTGGTGCACCAACTAGTTCTTCTGCTGTGTCTGGGTCAAAGTATGTTGTGTCATCTGGTAACATGTGTGTAAATCTGCCACTTGTTACTTCTGCAGAGCTGAGCCCCGATTCAAAGTCACCTGTTTCTGTATTAATACCAACAAATGTGTCTGATGCTTCTTTAACAATATTTGATTCTTGCATACCTTTGCGTTTTTTCATTGCGGCTTGAACAAAGGCTTTCACATTATCATGATCTACTGAACCAAAATCATCTGCCATGTTCATCATAATGTTACGTAGTTGTTTGTCTTCTGCGTCAAAATCGCCGAACTCACCTGCATTACTATCCCAGTTAGCATCTACTTTACCGTATGGTGTTTTGAAAGTTTTTGTAGAATCTGTAGATTTGCTAGACATAACTTTTTCCCAACCCATTGCTTCCATTTCTTCGTCTGGTGCACCAACTAGTTCTTCTGCTGTGTCTGGGTCAAAGTATGTTGCCCCATCTGGTAACATGTGTGTAAATCTGCCACTTGTTACTTCTTTATGGCTAAGTCCCGATTCAAAGTCACCTGTTTCTGTATTAATACCAACAAATGTGTCTTCTAGTTCTTCTTCCAATGATTCCCATGGTGCTTTTGATACTGATACTTTTTTGCGCTTCTCGCCACGCTCTGGTTCGTCTGCTGACTGCATTGCACGTTTCATTGCTTTTTCTTTTTCTTCGTCAGACATTGAAGATTCATCCATGTCGCCCACTAAATCATAATGTCTGTTAAAATCATCAACAAAATCTTCAAGCTGGTCGCCACTTAGGTAACGTACTAGTTCATCAATAAGAACTTTGTGTGCGCCATCTGCTTCGCCGCCTGCAAATTCATCTTGCATTCTATAAAATACTTCAGAGGCATCGCCTACTGCTTCTTTCATTTCTCTGTCAACTGCTGGGCTCTGAGCTACTTGGTGTGCTTCACGGCCTGCAAGTTTTAATAATCTGTCTAAATCACTCATTGCCTTTTTCCTTTTCTTTTTTAATTTTAGCTAATTCTTTGATGAAACTTTTGTTGTACTCGTCACCAAAAAAGTCATCGGAGTTAACCTTTTCAGCTTCGTTATATTCACCATCTTCTAATACACTTTTAACATCTGTTTGCTCGACTTCGTCGTCTGCATCAATTTCGTGTTCACCCTTTACTTTAAGTACACCATCTCTCAATCCAATCAAGTTTTGGATTTCTGTCTGTATTTGAAAGCCACTTACTGGTAAGTTGACTTCAAACTCATGTCTATAGACTTCATAACCTCTGTGGTTAGGAAAGTCTGTTGGTATACTCTGTAACATTGTTTTCTTGGCAGCACCGAGTCCGTTCGAGTCATATTTTAATAGGTGCTTCTCGATTCGATCACACTGATCGTCTGTTAATTCATGAATTGTCTTAATCTTAAATTTCCAAGATTTTTTAGATTCACTCAAGTATTGTGTATAGGATTTCATAGCTATATTCTCCGTTAATACTATTTATCTTTTTGCTTCATTTGGCTCATGATTTCTGAAAGCATGCTTGCCCTGTCGTTAACAAATTTGCCTTCTATCTCCTCTGGGCCGTCTTCATCATCTTGCTTTAATTTAATCTGATGTTCCAGTTTTCTTTCATCCATGTCAAGTTTACGTTGTCTCATTTGTAACTCGAGCATTTTTAATTTCTTGTCCATCTTTGCTTGTTTTGCTTGAAGTGCTGCTGTTAACATTTTACTTGCACTATCAAATACCGGAGCAGCATTTCTATCTTCTACGTTTTTGCCCAAATCAACTAACTCATCAAATGTCTGTATTGCTTTTGCAGCATATTCATCCATTTCTCTATCCAGTTCTTCCAATCCAGTTACCATAGGAAGTGCAGCATCAGTACGTTGTGCCAAGTCCAATTGCCCTCGGTATTCAACAATATTATTTTCTGCTTCTTCTAGAGTAATTACTTCGTCTTCAACATCAAGTGGAATGTCAATATCTTCAATAGGAGGTAGGTTGAATTCTTCTTCAAGTTTTTTTGTCATTTTCTTCTCTTTTTAGGTTTATTAAAAATTTGATGTTCAGTAATAACTCTGAATCCCAGTCCCTGTGCTCTGCACCAAGCTCTGGCCGCTTCCCATTTTGCATGGTTTACGACAGCTGCTGCTTTTTCTGCCTGGCTTTTTGCTTCGCCCAGTGTTTGCCCTGCTGGTTTAATTTCTACTATCTCGGCATGATTTTGCCCATTTTTGTCTTTGTATACCATCAATAGATCTGGAACATAGGTACTATTCTTTCCAGTAAGTGGATTTTTATATGGTATCCTGTGTGTCTCACTACCCCAACCTACAACACTGGGATGACTATCACACATACGGAAAACTGTTAACTCCCAACCGCTACGGTATCTTGGGCGTCCTTTTCCTAAATATTTTTGTGGATTTTGTGGCTCATATTCACCTTGATGGAATTTTGCCATTATTCTGTCTCTATTTCATAACCTTCATACAAAAAGTCAATTCTGTATTCTACTAATCCACTTTCACTATAGCTAAGAGTGTCTGCGCCAATATTTGTAATTATTGGGTTCCAAACAGTAATAGTGTTGGTATCACTCTCGCCACTTTTTCTTGTAATTGTTATTTTAGAAATAAAGTATTTTTGATCTTGTAATTTATAGCCAGTACCTGTATTGCCGTCAAAGAAACCAACTGATGATATATCATCCATTGTTAACATACCTCCAGCAGTATCCATTACCCCGCCATAATAATATTTTGAATAACTCTTTAGGAATTTTTCAATCTGTGCATCACGAGTATCATACGCAATTAAAGAAATTGGCGTATATGTTATATTTTGTTGTACAATTCTTTTTTTGTTGAACTGATTCAATGTAGTTGATTGAACATCGTAGCTAGGCATATCAATACTTACGATACGATTTAAATCCAAGGTGGTAAACCCACCTGACTCAGTCAGGTGGGATAATTGTACGGAGAATTGAAATTTGTGTCTAGGCAATAGAGTCTGTTCAGTAACCCCACTTGAGGTCTGATTGTACGCTTTTGATGCTGCATCACCTAAAAATCCCATAATCTATTCCTTTTGGTTTAGATTAGTTAGTACCAGGTGCTGTTGAAACTGAACTATCGTTTGCTGAGTCTGCTCCATCAGTACCTAATAGCTCGCCACTCTTTTTATCATTGTGTGATGCATTGTCATAACGGATTGTTGCAGTGATTTGCACGGCTTCTGAAGTTGCGTAGTTTAAATCACCATATTGAATACTTGGAATAAAGCAACCTGCTAATGTCCATGTGTCCATTACATTGTCATCACCAGCGCCATTAGAACCATCTAATGTTTCAATTTTCATTGAAAATTTATAACTTGCACCAGCTTTTGGTGATGATTGGTCATTGTGGTTTACTTGGCGACTTAGTTGTTTGCCTAGTTGTGAAATTACTTCGCCATCTACATCATCACGTAGTACTAGTGTAACATCTTGCCACATGTGCTTGCCTGCTAAACGGATCTTTGAGTTGTATGTATCAATAGTTACATCGTCATGATCTAATGAAGGTCTTGTTACACTAACAACATTGCGTGTTACTAGTGGTCCACCTGAAACACCGCCTAGATTTGTAAATGTTACACGGAAACGGTATTGTAGTTTTGGCATTAAAGTTGCGCCGCTATCGTCAGCCGCGTCCACTGGGACACCAAAGTTTGAAATTACAGCCATTTTAATTCTCCTTAAAAATATTTGCTATTTGTATTTATCTATATTGCTCAGAAAAAAAGAGCAGGGTATTTTTCTGCTCTTTTTATGTTTTCTTGCAATTAGTTACGTGTGCAACTAATTCCTTTTGTGTCTTCTGGTGATTGTGCAAAAGGTAAAACTTTTAGTAACCAGTTAGTACTGATTTCTAAGTTTTCCTGACGTGGTCTGTTTAGTTCACCCATTGAATTTAGGTGAATGTCACAGCTAAAGTGCCACACATCATCCATGAAGGATACACCACTGTGGATTTTACGAGTGTTTACTATGTACCAACGACGTGGTTCAAATGTAACTACTTTCCCATCATGAATAAATGTAAATTCATGTTGGTTATTACCATTTGCGAAGTTCATTAAACGTACACTGTCACCATAGATGTGTCCATCTGATTTCAATGATTTCCATTTATCGCGGTGAGGAAATAAGTAATCTCCGCAATCATACATCAAACAACCAAGAGTTGTTGTGTTGATTGGTAAATCCCATCCTTGAGGAACAAAATTGTATTCAACCCCGCCTTTTGGGCCGTTTTCTGATCCTGCTTTTTGGTTATCTTTTGTAGGTCGTTGTCTTTTAATCAGCGCCGGGTTGTTATTAAATTCTTTCGCCTGTTGAATAACATCTTCTGGTAGCCATGCATCTAATTCGATGATGTCGCCTGCAGATTGAAATAGCCATTGTGAGCTCAGTGGCTGTACGTGCGAAGTTACCGTTGACTGAATGTGAAAGTTGTCTGATCCATCCATTTTAAGTCTCCATTCTTATATACTAGTATAGAAGATTAATAGTCTTCTACCAGTATTTAGCTAAAATCAACAAAAAAGGGGCACATAAAGCACCCCTTTTTATTATTTATTTTGATTACTTATTAACCAAGTTCGCCTGTGTTTAGGATACGGATTGGAATGTAAATAAACTCTGCTGCTTTAGTTGGCTCAATCGCCACGTCAATATAAAGTTCATTTGCATCAATACGTGCTGGTGTGTTGTTTGTTTCATCACACACAACTGCAAAGTCATAAACGCCACGCTGTGAAAGAATGTTTGACATAAATCCATCAAATGTTCCTTTAGCATTGTCACGTGTGTTTTTGTCATTTGGCTCAAACAAGTATGGACGTCCAATAGTTGCAAAACGCTCTCTTAGGTAAGCTGTTAGGCGTGCTACATTAACACGATCAAGTGCTGAAGCACCTGCATGTAATGTTTTCTGACCATAAACAACAATACCGTCTGCTGCAAAGCGAGCAATTGGGTTTAGGCTGTTTAGATACATCGCATCACGTGTTCCTTGGTTAAGTGACACTGCTACAAATTCGCCTTCGCTGTTGATATAACCAACGTTTGCTGCGTTTTGTACTTGGCCACGTGTTAGTCCTGCTGGAGCAAACCATTGGAAACTTACGTTATCACTGTATGCGTATGTATAAAGCACACTATGTGAAGCTGGTGCTACTACACTTAAACCACTTGACGGGTCAGTTGTTAGTACACTTGGGTAATACGTTGCCGCATACGTGTTTCTAGAAACTAGCCCTGTTTCACCGTTTTCAATTGCATTAGTACCTTGTACCCACGCTACTGAATCGCTTGGTGCTAAACGCAATGGCGAGTCAACTACAACAAATGCTGTTTCATTACGATCACTGTTTAGTGTTACCATTTCATCCATCATTTCTGGATAGCTTGGTGCTGCAATTAAGCGGAATGTTACTGTTTCTTCACGTAGTTCTGTACCTGATGCACTTGCTTGAAGTGCTGCTACTACTACTGCACGTTGTGCCAAACGACCAAATGAACCTGCGCCATTTGCTTGATTTGGTGCTTTGTTGCGCCATTTCCAAGCTGTTGCTAGGCTTGCATCGTATTCGCGAACAGTGCTACTTGAGCGGCACATGTTAACTGCTGATGTCCCAACTGGATAAAGTAGTGGATCTGGTCCGTCTGCTAATACATCACCAGATGCTACATAAGCGCCTGCTGCTGTGTCTAAATCAGTAATGTCACCAAATACTACACCTGCTGATGTTGATTGGTCTGTGTTATCTTTTAGTACCCATGCTGTGCCACTGTGACGATACATTACTGGGTATCCGTCTGCATCAGTATCAATCCAGTAATCGCCTGCTGCTAGTGCGCCGCCTGCTGAGTTTGTTAATGGTGCTGATGAACTATATTGAACACTAGTTGCACGTACCCATTTTTGTACGCCGCCGTCTAGAGCTACTTCAAATACTGCTAGGTCATTTACTGCATCATCAAACCATAGTGTGCCGTCAACTGGATTACCAACTGGTTGTGTTGTTGCTACGTTTACTACATAACCACCAGTTGCAACTGTTGGATCTGTTGAAACATCGTCCCAACCACTTTGGATATCATCCCAACGTCTAATTGTAATATCACTAGTGCCTACTACTAACCAAATGTCGCCGTCAACCAAATTACGTGCTACTGCGCCGGTACCATCTTGGAATGTGTCTCCAATAACACCTGTTGGTGCCAATGCTTGTGCATAATATGGCTTTTGTGTTACAAATGCGCCGTTATCTGCTGTGTATAATTGTACATCAATGTTAACACCGCCGCCTGGTGTTGTTGTTTTAATCCACACATTACCAGTTACTGGTGATGCTGGTGCGCTATAGTGAGGTGCAAATGTAGCTGTTACTGCCACCCATGCTCCAGTATCGCCCACGTAGTACTCTACTTTTGTGTCTGAAACACCGTTTGCTACTGCTACTAGATAGTCGCCATCAACAACTGATGCTGTTGGTGCGCCACCTGAAGTAATTTCAACTGTTGGTGTTTTTGCTACCCAATCGTTGCCGTCAAACTCGAAGATGCCCCAGTTTGAAGTTGTTGGGTTAATCCAATATGTACCACTATCTACAGGACCTGTTGGTGCTGTTGATAATGGACGTAGTGAAGTTAGGTCAATGTCGCCGCGAACAATGTATGCTGCTGAGCTTTGACCTAGGAAGCTGTATGCCGCTAGCAAACCATATTCGTTAGTTTCATCACCTTGCACTACACCACCACTAACTTGACGGAAGTCTACGTTACCGAAAAATTGTGTTAGTTCACGTTGTGATGTAACTAAGATTGGTTTACCCGCATTGGCTTTTTTGGTATGTTTTGCAATACCGTCAGTCTCTGTACCAGTTGGGTCTACTTTGTTTTCGCCTGTTGCGATGAAAAGCATAGGCACTGTGCCTGTTCCTGCTGGACCATATACTGACTCGTCTGTTACTGAAACCTGTACGCCAGGTGAGACTAGATTTGCCATTTTGGAATTCTCCTATATCATAATTACGTAATTAGAATCTATGTTCTATACGTATTTAGCGGATTTTCAGGAAAAGGGGCTGAAACAGAGTTATATTAGTAGTTAACCTAAATGTTGCATTAACACACGAGTATTAAAAGCTAACTCAGATAGTCCACTGTTGTTGTCAATAGTATAATCTGCCATCCATTGTTCTAAACTCATCGAGTCTTTGGATTCAGATTCTAGATGCATACTTCTATCTACCCAGATGCAATAATCAAATACACCTGTATTTTTCATTGCAAAGAATTCACGCTTGTTGCGTAATCCACAATAGATATCATATTTTTTAAACATTTCACGGCCCAATGTAGCCGCGTCACTAAGATTATAATCGCAGATTGCATCATACCATTCTTTGCGATGGTTATGCCTATCTGCATAACATTCTTCTTCGCTAGTGTAGTTATACTTGTCTTTTAAATCATTATAGATAAAAAGTTTTGAACAAAATTGTGAACTACTTTCGAAACTGTATCCATATTCATCACGGAGTATTTCACACACTGTGTCTTTGCCATGACGTCCATGTCCAATTACTAGTAGTTTATGTTTCATTTGTTTTTCTCCTATTGTTTTTATATTATAATAGGATCTGGGCCGATAGTCAATCTATTTTTATAGATCACGTACAATTGGCCAGTTATATTCATAATATTTATGAACAAAATCATGATTTTGATCAACGTTATATTCAGTATTAGGCTTGCCGTGGCCTATACTTAGTATAAACTGAGGATATTGATATTCCGCCTCGCCAAATAGGCTGAATTTCGTTTGAACCTCATGCCATCTGCTAACATCTGGACCACATCCACAAAACCCAGTAGCATATCCCAAACTATTTGCTAATTTAGATATGATACCTGCATGTAATCCCAGTTGATAACTACATTTTTGTTTATCAATATGACCTGTTTCTGGGTGGTGTGGAAACCAGATATAAACCAAAGGAGCCAATACTTGAGATTGCGGCGAATACAGTCTATCGTGCAAATAAGATATTTTCTCCATGTCATTATGGATTCTCACAACAGTAAAGGTTTGTTGTCCTTGTTGTTGTGGGGGCTTTGCTACATACTCATCGATTATTGCCAAATGCTCAGGTGTTACTTGATTGTCCCAATCCCAATTTCTTTGGCATCGAATTGTTTCATGTAATTGATCGTGTTTATATTCTGGTAGTGTCATTTTACTTATCATCCTTTTTTTATAAATTCACGGTTCTTTAGTTTTCTAATTACACTATCGAATGTTTCTCCAAGAACCTTGATTCACAAGTAAACTCTTTCTTGTGTAACAGTAGGCACGCCGTGTATTGCCATGCCATTAAATAGTGTTGGATGTATAACGCTATAATAATGGTTGTATTCTATATCATCATCAGTCCAACCATAACTCTTCTCATAATTTAAGTTGCGCTCTGGTTTATGCCCAGGCCGACTATAAAAGCTAATAGGTTCACCTGCATCATCTGGTAAAATTGGAAACATAATGCCGCAGTTCATAAAATGATCAGTATGTGGGTGAAATTTGAATCCAGGATCATAATGCAGTAAATCAATATCACGTGGCTGTATTTCCTGCTTAAAATTAAACATATTAACATATTTTCTAATAACAGGATATTCGAGTAGATCCTTGCCTTCGGTTTTTTGAACAGCTACAGCATTCATTCCCTCACTTCCTTTAAACTCTCTTTCCCATGGAGAAAGAAATTCCATATAATCACCAAAAGGCATAGTATGTTGCTTGTGTTGATTGTAAAAATTCAAAAGTTCTTGTCTATTATATATTATTTCATCAATAGTACAATGATATTTACCTAGTATCATTTTTTTATCCTATAACAAAGCCTAGACCAGCTGATCCATCGTTATACAGTGTCAGTTCAACTTCTAACTTGTCTATATCTTGTTGTGCATCAGTGCGCAGTTGATCTGCATTCATTGTTGTGCCGCCCTGCGGCCCTGCAATCTGTGTGAACTTACCACGTGCTTCTGCTAGCATTAATCTAACATGGGCAAATGCATAATCCTTAACCCACGGGCCCGCATGTGTATCTTCAAGAATATTATTATCTGGACGATAGTTATACACATGAAGGAAACATGCATCATCGCCTTTGACTTTGCGGTGTAATACTAGTTTGTGATCACGCTCACGATAATTAAACATCATCTCCGCACCAAACAAACGTCCCATTGTTTCACGATGTTGGTGTACAAAATCAAACATTGCCAGGCCGCCCTGTCTATGATTGCCTAACATATAAGTGTTTAGGTATTGTGCTTGGAATGGCTCAAAGTCATTACCACTATTAGCGGTTACGCCGCTGGTTCTACGGTAAATATCTTTTACTTCAATTACTTCATTTGGGAGGGTGTATTCGCTTACATCTTCTTGCAGTTCAAGAAACAAAAAACTTTCTTCAACTGAGTTCTCTGCACGTTGGCGATATTTTGCTAATGACTTATCAATAGCAAGCTCATAATGTTCCGGGTCAAGTTCTACGTCAACCATTCCTCCGCCTAAGCGAAGTTCCATTTCTTTAATTAAATCATCTTTTGCACTCATAGGTAATTCTCCTACAAGTATTTATGCAAATGGGGACACTCAGTGTCCCCATTCACTATTATTTTGCAAACACTGCTAGTAGTATTGTTTCTTTATTGAATCTACCATTTAGTTTTGTGTCTGTAGTAGTTAGTTCTTGGAATGTCTTTACAGTCTTTGCTCGAGTGGTTTTCTTAACAATACCAAGAGTTTCTTTTGGTTTGCGCAATGTCTTTTGTACACTTTTTTCCTCGTCGTATCCAGTGATAGTAGTGCCCTTCACTCCAAAACCACTTCCTTCTCGCATCAAGCCTTTTGGATCTACATTGCTTGCATAGTAAATGCCTAGTTTGCGGTTTTTAGTATTATATACTACTGCAATATTAGCACCGATAAGCGAGCTTGGAGGAACACTTGCGATACCATAATCAGTATCACTCATTTTATACTGTAACTTCTTAACCAGATCATCTGCGCTCTTAGCTTTTACTTTACGTGGTGCTTTCGACGTCTTTGCTTCAGCAGCAATAATATCACATGCATCTACAATTTTAGTATAAAGTTCCAGTAAGTTCTTTAGGCCCTGAGTGCTAATATGACTAAACCCTTCTTTAAGTTGTTCCCATTGATCTCTGTCATACTCTGACATCTTTTTAAGTTCAGCCGGCTTAGGGTAATTGGTTACCAAGTCACGCATTTCTTCAAATTCACCAACATAAAAGGTCTTAATATGCCGGGCGTGTCCTGCTTTGGCTTGTACTGATCGTAACATTTTAACTGGATCAAATTTCTTTACAGCATCTTTATCTTCGTACTCAAAGTCATCTACATATTGATCTATTTCCTCAGACATTCGAACACATGCCTCATGCATTAGCTCACGAATACTTGGCTTATAAATATTTTCAGTTGCTTTCTTTTCAGCATCAGCTTTTTCTTTGGCTTCTTCCATAAGAGGCTTGCCGTTTTCAATCGCTTCATTAATTCTAAGTAGAATTAACTCAGTAGTTGGATTTATTACTCCGCCAGTACCAGCTAAACTCTGCCAATACTCGTCGTGTGGCTTGTAGTAGTCTGGCATGCCCATTGTTAACATACGACACAAGTAACCAACTTGCTGTGTAATCCTAAACTTATTATCAGATTTTGCGGCCCGGACATCTTCTTTAGTGAAGCCATTGGCAAGCATCCAATCATATGCCATATCAATCAAATCACCTGATTTATAATTTGCATAATAGTACTGACTAGCGGACCGGCGTGCATGGTGAAATTTCTCTCCGGACCATTTCTCCCAGCCATCCCAACGTGGATCAACCAATTGCCCTTTGCGAAGTTTTGGTGCTTGTACTTTTACTTTTTTTGCTTTAGCCATTGTATTTCTCCTGAGTTTAACTTAATAATACGATTGCATATTATTTAAGTATTGTCAACCTTTAATTTGAATTTAAACGATTTTGGCTGTGAGTTTTTCTTTTGGTAATCCGTATCTACTAGCAACACCGTTGCCATTGAGCGAATTGTCAATAGCTGTAGACTCATCACTAGCATAAGCATAACCAAGAAATATATTGTCATTATCATTTGTATAAATCTCCCATGTGTAAATTACTGGTAACATTAAGCCGCTACCTTTTCAACTTTTTTAAATCCCATCATTGCAACTTTGTACTCAACGCCGTCAATCTCAAAACGATCACCCATCATTGAACTACGCAAGCCCATTGTATTGCCTGTGCGCTTAGACACTGGGAGATCCGCTAGTACAGTTACATTATCATTTGCGTCACCGCCAATTTTCATTGACCAAGAACCATCAACATTGTTTGTGTAACGCCAAGCATATTCAAGACAATCATTTGTAGTACCGAAAGCTGAAATCTCTACAGGAACATTAATTTCTGCTACTGGAGTATAACCTAGTACTTCACCTGTGTAACGGTCGAAGTTTGCATGATTAACTGTGATTTTCATAATGTCTTCCTTTTGCTTAACTTATACATATACTATACAGTAAGACGTCTTGGTTGTCAAGAAAAAAGCGAAGGAAAAAATCCTTCGCTTTCAATGGGTTATAAAATAGTTTGAATTATTCCAGTATATTACTTCTAATCATATTATGATAATCTTCTAACGAATAACTACTACGGTTGTCATTAATCATCTTCCACCAACTATAATAGATATTACTTTGGGCTGTATTAGTGTATTTGGATTCATCAGGATAATCCGTTATTCCGGCTGGTGTCCAATATAAACCTTCTAAATGATTAATAATTTGATCTACATGATTTGATGGAATGCTGGTATGAGATATATTTGATAAGTTAACAAAATCTACATTAATATTTAATTGATCGTTCATAAACTCATTGAATTTATATGTGTGTTTTGTCAGAGCATAATTGGGATTTAAGTATTCTTTGGGAGTTCTATAAAACAATGCATACTTTATATTTGGAAATTCAGACAGATAATATTCCAGGAGGTTTCTCCCTTGGAGTAAGTTTAAGCAGGTAACTTCTACGCATATGCTATCAGTATATGCAAGACTTTCGTGAAGAATATCTATTCTATTAATGTCGTTACGAAATTCTATTGGGTGCTCTAATTTACCACCCTTTTTATTGTTTAGTAGTTCGTGCCAACAGGCATGGCCATCTACTTTAATCATACCAATATTCCCATTGTTGTAGGTTAACACCTATAATCATTATGCACAATAATATGATAACGATCAATGTCACTGCTGTTGTGAACATAATGGTATTTGTTTACATCTAATCTAACCGCACCTGTTGAGTTAAAGTCTACGTGTCCGTCATATGTCATGTCAGTATCCCACATGTGCATGGCACACCCTTCTGGATTATTGACAGCAATATTAACCGGCAAAGTAGTAAAACCCACATCAATGTGGCGCTCAAGATATCCTTGGGGATTTAGTCTCTTGATACAGATTAGTCCGTAATTTTTATACATGTTTAAGTTTTTAAAATAGTTAGTGATAATGGGAATAAGCTCACATGCTTCAGGCGTCCAAATAAAAGACTCTGGCGGCTGTTCTTCACTTACTTGGTGTTGGTCATATGAACCACCATGTATAGTGAAACTCTGCCAACATCCCCCGCCAACAATACCGTGTCGATTAGTAAACAAATGATCAATGTTTTTTATTTCTTGTAAAAACAATTCTCTATCAAATGTTGGTATTTGTATTGGCGTAGCAAAGGTTGTAATTTTACTAGTATCACAATTTTTTAAAATATCTTCCATGATATTATTTATTAGCGGATTTCTTTTTCAAACTCTCGCAGACGTTTGTATACACTTGCTAGTTCAATAATCGTTGGCCACGCTTTAAGCAAGTATTGCATACTGCCTTCCACACGTCCGAATGCACGGATAATCTGTTGCATAACACCCAGTGTTACTACGCCTGCTACAATAGCTGGTGCCAAGAACACATAAGCTGATAATACGTTTGCTTGTAGATATGCAACTCTGCCAATGTTAAAATACATATAACGTAAATAACTGGTAAAGTGAATACTGCGAACGTCATCAAACAACTCTTGGATTGTTTTTGGGCGTACAGTTTCGTCATCCTCAGCGATAACCAAGATCTTACGATATGCCGCTTCTTTCTTTTGCAAGTCATATTCCACGCCAACTAGACGCAACAACCAACCCAATGCAACGAGGAATAATGTACCGCCAATACTCCACACAAGAGCACCAGTGACAAGTCCATACTGCCAGTCACCAAAGAAGAAGATTGGAATACCCACACTTAGTCCCAATAGAATTGGAACAAACTGTACTAGCACCATAATTGATTCAATAAAGCTGGTACCCAGGCCTTCCATGATACGTGTAAATTTGATTGTGTCTTCTTGCACACGCTGTGCAGCACCTTCAATTGTGCGAGCTCTGTCATACACACTGTGATACCACTCAACCATTGCAGAACGCCAACGGAACAAATAGTGTGCCGTGAAATAAGCTACTACGACTGCAATGCCCACATAAATTGCCGCTAGATAGATAAACGTACCCAAGCTAGCCCAATACTCTCCAATAGTAATTGCGTTAGGTTGGCCTAATGCTTTCTGAATCATATCGTAAAATTGTCCAAACCATTCGTTAATCTTAACGTCAATTTGTACTTGTACCCATAATGAGCTTAAAATAGCCACAGAGCCTATCCATGACCATAGCAACCATTCCCGGGTTGTAAAAAATCTAAACATATTTTTTCCTTTTAATAATATATACTCAAATACAGAGTATATCTATTATATTATACACATGTTTGAATAATTGTCAAGTCAAAAATATTTTTTAGAAGCCGCCGACACGTCTCGGCATTTCAGCAATTGGTTTTACTGGTTGTGGTATAGATTCCATTGGAACAAATAGCCAAGAGTCTTTTGTTCCTGAATTGCCTTTTTTAAATTTACCAACAACGCCTAGTCCTTGGTTTGCAGCAGCTTCTTCCTGTAGCTTTTTCATAGTCTTTTTGTTTTCATCGGTGTAATCGATTCTGTAAAATTTAGGATCACGATCCTCATCATCAGGATCCTCCGTTCTAGCAACAAAGAAAATATCAGGCTTTGACATCTCTACCCATAACACTTTCACGTCGTGATTTGGTACTCCGTCAATAGGCGTACCTTGAAGTGCAAATATAGAATACGCAGTAAATACGCTACTCGATAGTATTAATGGCGTAAGAATAAAAAGAATTAGATAATTCTTTTTACTGACAATCAATGCATATATACTGACTGTTGCTAGTAAAAATAATAAAATAAATGCAATATTTAACATGTTATTGTTCTCCTGGTCTGGAAGCTCTAGGGACAATTTTTCCATTGTATTGAAACAATCCTGTAACAAAACCGTCATCGTTAATTGTAAACCCAGGCAAGTTAATAATGTGTCCTTGATTTTGGATATACACGGTCTCTTTGTAAATTATACGATATGGATTAACCTTTGTAACAACAACTGTTACTGGCATAGGTAACTCTACATTTCTTCGCACTGGGTCATTGCGTACACCGTACCCATGCACTGCTACATGAACATCTCCAGTGTATTCTCCACGTATTGTAATTGTTTCTGTGTTAACTCTTATGAGCTTTCGAACACCATCAACTTCAATTATATCGTTTGAGGTTCCTAGGTCGTCACGATCTAAATGCAACGGAGCCTGTTGCTTGTTGCTAAATCCAACTGGATTGCTGTTACCTAGCTGCACCCATAAATCAATATCATCAGCTGACTCATCTGGCCAGTTGACAGTTATCAAATATTCTGCTTTAGACGGAATATCACCTTGTTTCGAAATAGGATTAATTAACAAAAATGCAATAATAAAAAGCATAACAAACCCAATAAGGACATTGAATAGCAAGTCATTAAATGCTAAATTGCTACTACCCCTGCGATTTGATTTCATTAGAAACTCTCACTAACAATAATTTGTACCTTTAATGCCAAACTAACAATTAACCCAGCCAATGTAGTTAGAAGTGCGGTACTCATGCCGGCTGCCATATCAGATATAACTTTTCTCATACTATTGACATCACTGGGGTCGATATCAGCAAAGCTACTTCCTAACATCATCATAAATCCGATTACAGTGCCTATCATACCAACTGTCATAGCGGACTCTGCAATAAACCATGTATAGTCAAAGTTGTTTTGTTTTTTATACGTAATGTATCCAATTAAAATTGAGCCTATAACCAAAAGTGACATGATTAAAAAACTTAAATATGTTACATCATTCTCAATAATAAAATTAATAGCGGAAAAACTCACCGCAATACCAACCAAGACTGTTTGTATTGTAACAACTAACCACCACATCATGAATCTTTTATCCATAAGTAATTTCTCCTATTTTAGATAGAACACTTCTACCTCATCATTAGTATTTAGCTAAATACAATATAAGGAAATATTTATGCCAAGACTAAGTTTATATAAACCCTACAAAGGAAATGATTTTAAATTCATGGACAGAAATATCCGTGAACAATTTGATATTGGTGGCGTGGGAGTGCATGTACACAAGTATCTAGGCCCAAAGCCAGTAAACGATAGTTCGGATCCAAGTGAGCCAAACTACGGAAGCGGGTATGAACAAGATCATTTATTTGGCGAAGAAACAAATCCAGATGGGAACATTGACGAGACCAAAATACAAGATTTACTGTTTATGGAAAATCGTGATCGTAAATATGATCCAGACGTGTTTGATTTGCGTGGCGTGTACAATGTAAGTGACAATGATTTTGATTTAAGTCAATTTGGTTTATTTTTAACAAACGATACATTGTTTATTACTTTCCATACAAATGACATGGTGGAGAAATTGGGACGTAAACTAATGCCGGGCGATGTTTTAGAGTTGCCACATTTGCGTGATGACCTATTATTAAATCATGACAGAGATGCAGTCAACAAGTTTTATGTGGTACAAGATGCCAATCGTGGCAGTGAAGGTTTTAGTCAAACTTGGTATAGTCACATTTGGCGTGTTAAAGTGGCTCCCCTAACAGATACACAAGAATACGCAGACATCCTCGGAACTGCAAGTGATCCGGATAGCTTGAAGCAGAGTTTAAGTAGTTATGCTACTGAAATTAATATTAGCGAGTCAATTATCAAAAGTGCTGAAATTGCTGATCCAAAGGGATTGCCCCTAATAGATCATCTGTTTGGTACAGACCAAGAAGATGATTCATATCAGCACGGCGAAACATTGAGTGCTGGAGATCAATTTCCAGCAAATCCAAATGATGGAGATTACTTTGTACGTAGTGACTTCCAGCCTGAAAGATTATTTGTATTTCGTGGTAGTAGATGGCAACGTCTATATGACATGGAAAATAAAAATACTTGGAGCGATAGAACATATAATGCAAGTCAGTTCATAGAGAACAATAATACCACAGTTGTAGACAATCAAGAATTTCCTGAGCGCCAGGCGCTTAGTAAAGTTATCAAACCAAAGAGCGATTTTGAATAATGGGACAATATTTTTACGACAAGCAATTAAGAGGATATATCCAACAGTTTATTAGGCTGTTCGGTGGCTTTAATGTACAGATGGGACTTAATAATGACAGGCTTCCAATTTTTCAGAAGGTTCCTGTACGTTATGGCGACATTAACCGTATGGCCGCGCATATTACTCGTGAAAACAGTGAGAACATCGTAAACACTGTTCCTCTTATTAGCTGTTATGTTACAGATTTAAATATGGCGCCGGAAAGAAGAATACACCAAGAGCATGTTGACAAAGTACAAGTTTTTGAGAAAAAGAAAAACGATGTCACTGGAAAATATGAGAATGATGTAGGTGCTAGATATGAAGTACAAAGATATATGCCAGTACCATACAACCTTATTATGAACTGTGACATATGGACATCTAACACTGACCAAAAATTACAACTATTGGAACAAGTTATGGTACTTTTCAATCCAACACTTAACATCAGAACAAATGACAACGCTGTAGACTGGAGTAGTTTAAGTTATGTGGAAATGACAAATAGTATTTGGAGTAGTAGAAGTATTGGTAGCACAATTGATGACATCATAGATGTTTCTACATTAACATTTACTATGCCAATATGGATCAACCCTCCTGCTAAAGTTAAACAGCAAAAACTTATTCATACCCTCATAAATGAATTATATAGCTTAGATGACCAGAATTTAGATTTGTTTAGAGAAGATAAACCATTTAATACAGAAACGTTGCAATACACAGTTGTTACATTTGACCAAATGAAATTGGAATACAATGATGGGTCAGCATCATTACTTAATGAAAAAGGTTCAATACTCGATGAAAATGGCAATCCTTTAGAATGGAAGAATTATTTAACTCAGTTTGGAGAATTGCGTCCGGGTATCAGTCAAATTAGACTACGCAAGAGTAATGACCCAAGTGACAAAGATAATGACATTATCGGGAAGCTGTCAGAGACTTCTAATCCAAATATTATCAGTGTTGATATTGATACTGATACATTACCACTGAATACAGTGAATGCAGTTGACGCAGTTCTTGATCCAACCAGAAATTATCCTGGAGACGGAGTTGTTCCCCCAGCTAGCCAAGGTCAACGTTATTTGCTCACAGGTGATATTCCACAAGGACCAATTTGGCCAGGCTTAACTGCTGTGACAAATGATATTATCGAATTTAATGGAAGTGCATGGACGATATCATTTGACTCTACATCCAATACTAATCAACAATATATGCTCAACAATAGCACCGGAAATCAACTTGAATGGAGTGGTACTGAATGGTTTAATAGTTTTGAAGGAATATATAAACCAGGTTTCTGGAGACTATATTTATAAATGCTGTTCGGAGGGCATAAAAGAATATTTGGAGTTAATCAATGAACGCTAGCGGCTGTGTAATACTTTCTTTAGATACCGGGAGAATTATGCTTCAGCAACGAGGCAGTGATACCAGTCATCCTCGCACCTGGGGATTTTTTGGTGGCAAATCTGAAAATCAGGAAAGACCTGTAGAAACTTTACTTAGAGAGTTGCAAGAAGAAATCGGAGGAATACCATCTTACGATAAAATAATTCCCCTTAATACATTTACTAGCTCAAATAAAAAATTTATATATTATACATTTGTAGTTTTAGTTAAGAGAGAATTCATACCAATACTAAACACTGAAAGTGACAGTTTTGCATGGGTTAATATCAATAGTTGGCCGGAACCATTGCATCCGGGAGTAAAAGCACAACTGTACAATAAAAAGATTATACAAAAGTTAAAAACCATCTACGAAGAAAAATCATAGATGGTTTTTTATTGTTTTCAGTAATCTTTTACTTATTCAGTAATTTTCTTTTTCATACTTTCTACAAACTGTTCACGTAGCCATTCAAAGTCATTAATTTTATTTAATGCTTCAATGTCTCCTTGGTTAGCTGCTCCGTATGCTTTGCCTTCTAGAGCGCCTTTGATACAATAACGACCAAAACGTCCACCATTGTCTACAGTACACCATGTTTCCAAACGCTCGTCTGTTTCAGCTTGTTTCTGGTTGGGGTTAACTGATGACGCTAGTTTTACACATTCACGGAAAGCACTGCGCCATGTACGGAATGGATCTTTGTTAAATCGTGTAATATTACTTACATCACTAACTGGTTGATAAAAACTTACACCTGTTGTAAAGTCTGGCAAAACGTGTCCCATTTCCAATAGTTGCTTGCGTGGGAATAGTTTTACACCGCCATATCCGTACTCAAGGTCGTTGATTGGGTTTCTCGCACTCCACACATAGGTAGTATTGTCTCTTTTGGACATTGGAGGGATATAATCAAAATTGAATCCTGGAAGTACATCTGCGTCAGCATCAACAATATATACCATTTCGGTAGATGCTTGCTCTGCTGCTTTTTTGTGTGCCGCTCCAATGCCTTCAACATTTTTTACGTGAATTGCATCTGGATAAATTTCCTTTAGCTTTTGGTAGTTGCTATCTGCTTCTGCTTCGTGAAAGCTAATCATAATAACATCGAAGTCAGTTTTGCTGTATGTTGCTGTAATTTTATTTTTTAATTTTCCAATTACTTGGCCGCCTGTTGGCACGAGTTTTACGTCTCCCCAGGCTACTGGAGTACCAGTTCGTTTAATTACTCTTGGGAATTCATGTATATAGTTTGTGTGAGAGCTATCAACTCTGTAATGCCAAGGAAAATCTTCTCTAATATTTCCTACGCCTCCATCAACAACCCAAACCATAGGGGCTTCACCTGCATATTCTGACGCCAATTCCAATAGTGAATTTAAGGTTTTAATCTTTGGTGCAGTAATAACTGGATAGCTTTGGAAAATAAACTTTTTTAATCTGTCCCAAGGCGTAATTACATTTTGTCCTTCATATGATAATTTTAATCCGGATAAGTTTAAGTTGTTCATTTGCAATCGCCTTTAATTGTATATGTTCTAGTACCCACATGAGAGATATATTCGCTCAGGTCATTGTCTAGCCATATTTTATATTTATAACTTTTTGCTTTCTGGCAAAAGTATATATCCTCGCCTACTAAATTTGTATAGTTATCATTCCATTCTACACTAAAAAATGGCCGAGAAATGTTTTCATAAACTTCACGTTTAACGAGCATACACCCTAGTCCGACTGCAAAAATTTCCTGTAGTCCGGTACCAGACATTACTCTATCGTCTAAATGATTTTGTGAAGTAAATGCTACTGGTCTATGAGGAGGAACTCTCGTGCTATAATTGCATGCAACAATATCCTTTTCATGACCCAATAATGCTTCAATAGTAAACGTTGGAAATCCCATATCGCTATCTAACCACAAAATATGAGTACAATCAGTTGCTAGTATCTCATCAACTAATTGTTGCCTCTGCATTGCAACTTCACTACCCATAACCATATGTAATGACACTTTTTGTCCAGTCTCGCCACACTTTTTCATAAGCATAGCGAGACTTTGAGTAAAGGTTGTCGTTACATGATCGCGCACAGGAACGGATATTGCAATTTTTGTGTCTTGTACTTTTTTATGATAAAAGTTAGGAACACTTACCATTATAATAAATTAGTCTACTAGATCGGCGCTAAGTTCGGCTTCGATCTCACGTACTGATTCATTCAATGTTTTAGCTAGTGCTGTAGCACCCTTAACACATGCTGTAAAAGCATCATCATTTAGTGCTACCATGTATGCCATATGTTCTGGCTGTACTTTGCCAATTGTTAGGATATCAACTGCTGCTAGTTTTGAAAGCCGCTGTACCCAATATTCCTCTTCTGTTGATTCCATGTCAGCAATTAGTGCTTCCAAGTCACCGTTTGCTTTTACAAATTCATCAGCAACTTCTTGTAATACTGTCGCATCTGGATGATTTTGTTCTTTTGCTTGAGTTAATTCTGCATGTAATGCATGTGCTTTTCTAGCAATAGTTGGATGTGCGCCAAGCACAAATGTTTCGATTTCAAATCGTGTTCGAATACTCATAGTTTTCTCCTGTGATTTCTATTTGAGTTATAATGTCTATTATATTATATAGTATTGCGTAGGTATTGTCAATAGTCAATACCTACGCTTTCTAATTAAATTGTGTTCGTACCATCTGGTGCTGGATATACAACACCTGGACCTTCGTCGTCTGCTGGTGCTACGCCTGATGCTGTACCGTAAATGTTAGGGTTCTGCCAGCCGCCAAATGTGGCTGAAAGTGAAATGTTCATAGTTACATTTGGTGAGATGTGTGTACCTAGTTGATACAATGATACGGTACCACTTAGGCCAAAGTAGTTACGTACTGTACTCATCGAAATTGTTGAACCAGTTGCTGGTAATGATGCCATGTTATTGCTCCTTAGTTTTTATTAACGTTAATAACAATCTTTATAAGGTTGTTACATGTATTTATGCTATTGTCAATTTTATTTTATGATTATATTACTCTAATGACTTGACCCATCTGAACTTTTCTGGCCCGTGCATATTATATGGTGTCAAAAGTTTATCTTTCCTAATTTCATTTAATTCGTCAGTGTAATGTACAATTAAATAATGGTTCATTTCTTGTATAACAACGGCTGATTCCATAAAAATCTGAATTACGAATTTTCTCCCTAGTAATGTTACGTTATGAGTAAAAGGTATTCCTGTTTCATCTGTATAGCGCTGCATCATCGCAATTGCTTTCTTGCACCATTCTGATTGTTCAAACTCAGCGATACTTTCAAATTTTAATGGTCCACCATAAATTAAAAATTTGTGTCCTCGTGACCCATCTAAATCTAAATCATATTTTTCCATTTAATTTATCAATCTCCTGCTTTAATTCTTCAATTTTCAAGTTTTGTTCTTTAATAGCTTCAATCAATACACCAACAATGTTACCATATGCTACTGACTTTAGTCCTTCATCGTTAGTGTGTACTACTTCAGGAATAACTTCTTCAACCTCTTGTGCAATTACTCCGATGCTCATTCTGTTGTCTTTTTCAAAACTTACGCCGCGCAATGCTTTTACTTTTTCCAAAGCGTTATCTATTTGTACTACATTATGCTTAAAACGTCTATCTGAAAATGCAGTGACGTCACCAGTGGCTACAATGTCACCAGTTATATTTAGTGTACCAGCTTCGCCTGCAACTGTGCCGATTGTCAATATTCCTGTCATTGTATCGCCATCAGTATTAATAAATCTTGAATCTGATTCTGATTCAGTATAGTAACGTCCGTCATGGGTATGACTGTCATTTGTCACTTCGGCATTCAATGTTACGTTTTGACTACCATCAATGCTCACATTTCCTGATAAATCTCCACCAAGTGTAATAGTTCTAGCTGTATTCCATTTACTTGCACTTACTGCATTTGCAGTAGAACCTAGCTTTCCATCTAATGCAGTCTGTAGTCCAGTAATAAATGATATCGGGTGACTCGTTGGATGTGTGTACACAGTATCAGTGAACAATGCACCAGATGGCACATTGGTTAATACTTGACTATCATCTACTTTGGCATTTAATGCAGTCTGTAGTCCAGTAATAAATGATATTGGATGACTCGTTGGATGTGTGTATACTGTATCAGTAAATACTGCACCTGATGGTACATTTGTCAGTACTTGACTGTCATCTACTTTGTTGTTTAATGCTGTTTGTAAGCCAGTAATAAATGATATTGGATGACTTGTTGGATGGGTATATACAGTATCAGTAAATACTGCGCCTGCTGGCACATTGGTTAATACTTGACTGTCATCTACTTTAGCATCTAATGCGGTTTGTAAGCCAGTAATAAATGATATTGGATGACTTGTTGGATGTGTGTATACTGTATCAGTAAATACTGCGCCTGCTGGCACATTGGTTAATACTTGACTGTCATCTACTTTAGCATCTAATGCGGTTTGTAATCCGTCTAC
>Ga0206129_10000456_pt1 | contig 63614 bp, 59 predicted proteins | sample Helgoland_Spring_8_FD_148616 | JGI IMG/M metagenome (GOLD analysis project Ga0206129, IMG submission 148616) | Pelagic subsurface seawater microbial communities from Kabeltonne, Helgoland, North Sea - Helgoland_Spring_Bloom_20160502_2 | ecosystem: Environmental > Aquatic > Marine > Epipelagic ... | reverse complement strand
ACATCCCACGCTCGATAGGTCTTGCTCATGGGAACTAGAGAATCAGATTCGATCGCTCCCTGCGAGCAAAATGCCATTACTCGGACAGACTCCTAGCTGTGATTTCTCATTAGGTTGTTCATTCGGGCCATCGGGTGGAAGCTTTTTGGTGACGAATCCTGTTAGCAGCCCAAGAGGCCCGAATGAACGGGCACGAGAATGCCCGAACGACGCCGCACATACGAGCGGAGATTGTCGCCAGCTATCATTCTGGTGATCCGGCGAGTGCGATCGCTGCCCGCTTCTGCATTTCGGCCACGACCGTCTACAAGTGGGTGAGACGCCATCGGGAGGCCGGGACGGCAGGGCTCCGGAACAAGCCCAGCCGTCCCGGCCGGGCTGTAGACGGAGCCACCGGCGATTGGCGCGGCCTGATCGCCTGGCTGCGCCGGGAGTTCCGCATGACTGGCGCGGAGATCGCCGGGCGGTTGGAGACGCGGGCGACGGCGGGCGTCATCGGCTCTACCGAACGGAAAGGGCAATAATAGGCATGACCGAAATGGGCATGACCAACTCCGGCACGACGCCGATGCCGGATGGCGGCTGGACCGCGCAATAGCCCGTCAGGCCGGCGCCTTTGCCTTTGCCGCCTTGGCCAGGCGCGATTCGCGGTAGGCGATATATGTGGCACTGCCGAAAATCACCGTGCCGCCGATCCAGGCCCAAGCATCTGGAATCTCCTGCCAGACCAAAAAACCGACAATGCTCGCCCAGATCAGCCGGGTGAAGTCCAGCGGCAGCACGGCCGATGAATCCGCATTGCGAAAGCTCTGGGCGAAGGCCAGATGGCCGATCGTGCCCAGGCAGCCGATGGCGAACAGCCAAGCCAACTGCTCCCAACTGGGCGTTTCCCAGACGAAAAAGGCGAAAACGCCGGTGATCGGTGTCAGAAACAGCGCCATATAGACCGTCAGCGTAGCGCTGCTCTCCGTGCTGGTCATCGACTTGATGATGGCAATCGCCGTGCCCCAGGTCACCGACGAGACGATAATCAGGACTGTGCCCAGATTGATCTCGGCAATGCCGGGGCGGACCACCAGCAGCATGCCGACAAAGCCCAACGCCAAGGCGGTGATGCGGCGGATGCGCACTCGCTCGCCCAGCACCAGGATGGCCAACAGCGTCGCAAACAGGGGAGCGGAGAAACTCAGCGCTGTCGTCTGCGCCAGGGGGATCAGCGTCACGCCGGTGAAGAAGGCCAGCATGCCGCACGATTGGATCACCCCGCGCAGCGCGTGCAAATGCAGTTTCTTGGTCTTCAAAGGGCGCAGCCCCTGGCGGACGAAAATCGGCGACAGCGCCACCAAGCCAAACACATTGCGGAAGAACGCGACCTCGAACGGCGGCAGCGTCTCGCCAACGTGGCGAATCATCGACTGCATGCCAACAAAACAAACCGTGGAAAACAGCATCAGCATCATGCCCTGCGCAACCCCCGACGAACGGTCGAAAGCGCCTCGCATGGCAGAAAACGAGGTCATAGTATGAAAAGTCCCGGGTAATAGTGACCCAGATTTATAGCCCATGCTGTTTGCAAAAGCTTTGCGATTTCCGCAGGACGGTCATGCGCCCGCACCTTTGTGCCATGTGGAAAACCGGCGCCGGGCGCGGTCCAATGATTGAACTTTCGGCGAACGGTAGCCCTGGCGGTCCGATCGAAACGCTTGCTAGGGCAAGTGGTTCGTGAATCGGCCCACTATTTCAATCATCCGGTGGTTCGAACCAGCCAACCGACGGGTGCCATCCGTCGGCATCGAACCACTAGTCCCTTGGTTTCCAGCGAGTCCTGCTCTACCTGTTGGGCATCCATCCGCAAGCCTCCCGGAACGGAGAGCCCATGGCTGAAGACCGCGCGGCCCTCGCCGCCCATTACGCCCGCGTCCGCGCCCAGACCGAAGCTCTGGCCGCCCCCCTCTCTGCCGAGGACCAGACCGTCCAGTCCATGCCGGACGTCAGCCCGACGAAATGGCACCGGGCGCACACGACCTGGTTCTTCGAAACGTTTCTGTTGGATGAGTTCCAGGCCGGCTATCAGCCGTTCGACCCGGACTATGCGTTCCTGTTCAACTCCTATTACGAGCAGGCAGGGCCTCGCCACTCCCGCTCCCATCGCGGCCTGATCACCCGCCCCGGCATCGCCGAGGTGGCGGACTACCGCCAGGCGGTGGACGAGCGCATGGCCAGGCTGATCGCCAACGCCTCCACCGCAGAATGGCCGGAGATCGAATCGCGCATCACCCTGGGCCTGCATCATGAGATGCAGCATCAGGAATTGCTGGTGATGGACGTGAAACATGTCCTCTCCTGCAACCCCATCGGCCCGGCCTACAGCGACGCCCCCTCCCCCCCCACCGGCGCGACCGTGCCGGAAAGCTGGGTGTACCACGAAGGCGGTCTGGTCGAAATCGGCCACAAAGGCAACGGCTTTGCCTTCGACAACGAAGGCCCGCACCACCAGGTGTTCCTCCGCCCGTTTCGGCTGGCTTCCCGGCCGGAGACCTGCGGCGCCTGGCTGGAATTCATGGCAGACGGCGGCTATTCCCGCCCCGAACTCTGGCTCTCCGAAGGCTGGGCAACCGTACAGGCGCAAGAGTGGGATTCGCCACTCTACTGGCACCGGGATGAGGACGGCGGCTGGCAACGCTTCACCCTGCACGGCTGGCAGCCCATCGACCCGCGCGAACCGGTCAGCCATGTCAGCTATTTCGAGGCCGATGCCTATGCCCGCTGGACTGGCTTTCGCCTCGCCGCCGAAGCCGAGTGGGAGGTCGTCGTCGATGGCTCGCCCGTCGCCGGCCAATTCCTGGAGGACGGTGTCAAGGAACCCCGCCCGGCTTTCGTCAACGACCCGAACGCCAGCGGCCTCCGCCAAGCCTGGGGCACGGTCTGGGAGTGGACGCAGAGCCCCTATTCCGCCTATCCGGGCTACCGCACGCCCCCGGGGGCCATCGGCGAATACAACGGCAAGTTCATGGTCAACCAGATGGTGAGCCGCGGCGGCTGCGCCTGGACGCCGGCCGAGCAGATGCGCCGCAGTTACCGCAACTTCTTTCCCGCCGCCACGCGCTGGCATTGCTCCGGCGTGCGCCTGGCGCAGGATGTGGAAGGGCCGCTGGTATGAGCGAGGGAACGATTGACCGGGCCGCCCTGGCGGAGGTGGCGGAAGGCCTCGGCCGGCCCCAAAAGACGCTGTCGCCGAAATTCTTCTACGACGCCCATGGCTCGGACCTGTTCGAGCAAATCATGCGCCTGCCGGAATACTACCCGACCCGCACCGAACTCGGCATTCTGCACGACCACGGGGCCGAGATCGGCAAGGCCATCGGTGCGGACGCGGTAATCGTCGAGTTCGGCGCCGGCAATGTGGAGAAGATCCGCCTGCTGCTGGACGTGCTGGACCGCCCGCGCGCCTTCGTGCCGATCGACATCTCCGGCGAACATCTGGAGGCGGCGGCCGCGCCGTTGGCAGAGGCCTATCCCGGCCTGACCGTGCTGCCCGTTACCGGCGACTTCACCAAGCCCCTGGACCTGCCGGAGCATCGGGCGCTGGACGGCGCGAAGCTCGCCGGCTTTTTCCCCGGCTCCACCATCGGCAACTTCCTGCCGCATGAGGCAGAGGCCTTTCTGGTAACCGCGCGCGAGGTGTTGCAGGGCGGCGACCTGCTGATCGGCGTGGACCTGGTGAAGGACGAGGCGGTGTTAAACGCCGCCTACAACGACGCGGCGGGCGTAACGGCGGCGTTCAATCTGAACATGCTGAGCCATCTGAACCGGATGGTCGGCGCCAATTTCGACACGGACCGCTTCCGCCATCGGGCGTTCTTCAACCGGGAACTGGCCCGGATCGAAATGCACCTGGTGAGCAAGGTGCCTCAGAGCGTGCGCGTGGGCGGGCACGAATTTCGGTTCGACGAGGGCGAGACCATCCACACGGAATGTTCTCACAAATATACGCTGGAGCGGTTCCAGGCGTTGGCAGCACAGGCCGGCTGGCGAACAGAGCGGACGTGGTGCGACGCACGGAACTGGTTCAGTCTGCACTTGCTGCGGGTGGGGTGAGGTCGGATACGGGAAGGGCCGCGGCCATTGTCCGGGTTGCGCTGCGAACGGCGAGCGGCCCGCAGGCGGTCGGTGCGGTTCCGGCTGTTTCCTGCGACCTGAACACCGCCGCGGCCCCGGCGCCATCAGTGCCGGCACCGATGGCGTTGGCATCGCCGAGCGGCGCCTTGCTTGCGGTTGGCGGGCTGCGCCGCCGGGCAGCCTTCCGGCGATGGCGCTCTACCCTCTGAAATCCTCCACGAACCGCCGCCAACTTGCGTCGGCATCGTTCCCATGGATCGGGAAGTAGAGCGACACCCGGTCCAGCACGCCATCATAGCGCCGGCGCAGCGCCTTGCCGAGATCGGCGGGTGCAGCGCTGATCGCCAATGCATCCACCAGCGCGTCCGGCACCAGCTTCGCCATCGCCTCGAACTCGCCCTGGCGTACCAGGGCGGACAACTCCTTCGCGATGTGGCCACAATCGTGGTACTCCAGCACCGCGCGATAGTTTGGCGTGGAGCCGTAAAAGCTGATTTGCCGGCGCACCTCCGCTTCGCTCTCTGCGCGCTCGGCCTCGGTCTCGCCGGTCACCGCGAACACGGGCGCGTAGAGCGCCACGTCCGCCGCCGAGCGCCCGGCGCTGGCCGCGCCCGCCGCAATCGCGGGCTTCACCACATCCTGCAGATAGCCCACCGAATGCATCGGGTGGACGTGGAAGCCATCCGCCACCTCGCCCGCCGCCCGGCACATGCGCTCGTTCACGCCGGCGAGGTAGATCGGGATGCCCGGGTTTTCCAGAGGCCCCGGATTGAAGAACGGGTTGATCAGCCGGAACTGATAGAACTCGCCCATATAGTCGGGCCGCGCGTCGGTCTGGAACGTGTCCCAAATTGCCCGGACGCACCGGATATAGTCGGTGATGCGGGCCGCCGGCCGCTCGAACGGCATGGAAAAACGCCGCTCCACATGCGCCCGAACCTGGGTGCCGAGGCCGAGATGGAAGCGCCCGTTGCTGGCCTTTTGCAGGTCCCACGCCGTCTGCGCCACCGCGAATGGCGAGCGGGCGAAGGCGACGGTGATATTGGTGCCGATCTCCAGATTCTCTGTCGCCGCGGCGGCCAGCACCAGCGGCAAAAACGGGTCGTGCGCCGCCTCGAACGTCCAGACGCCGTCGAAGCCTAGCTGTTCAAAACGCTGCGCCTGGGCGGCGACTTCGCGGGCGGCAAAATCGCGGAGTTGGGTGTCGAGGCGGATCATCGGCTGGGTCTCCTTAAAGGCATGGGCTGGAAAGACATAGGCTGGAAAGACATGGGCTGGGTCTCCTTTGAAATGAACGGAAAGCGGTCCGGTCCGTCTTGATCACACCGGCCGAAGGCCTTCAGCGGTTCATCGTCAAGCGACTGGTCGCGGAAGAAAATGACCAGATGCTCCAGCCAGGCGGCCTCGATCTCGGCAAAGGCCGCGTCGGAGAGGGTGTTGAGGTCCACGCCGTGAATCTCCGCGCCAAGCGCGCCGGCGATGGGGCGGACATCGATATGCTGATCATCGCTGCTGGCCATGGGCTGTTTCCTCGTCTCGTTCGGGCTATAGTGAAGCCTACCGATGTGCAGGAGCGCAAGATGGCAGAAACAGCCGCGGCCGAGCCGAACTGGCGCGAAGAGATTTACCGGGCCCTGAAAGAGCTTGAGATCAAGCAGGTGCATTTCGTCCCCGACGCCGGCCACGCCCACGTCATCGACCGCTGCCTGGAAGACCGGGAAATCGAGGCCGGCATGCTGGCCAATGAGTTCGAGTCCGTCGGCGTCTGCTGTGGTGCCTGGCTGGGCGGGCAGCGGGCGGCGATGCTGATGCAGTCGTCGGGCATCGGCAACATCGCCCACGCCATGGGCCTGGCGACGTCGGGCCGGTTCCCGTTCTTCGCCATCGTCACCATGCGCGGCGAGTGGGGGGAGTTCAATCCGTGGCAGCTGCATGGCGGCCAGTCGGCGGAAAAAATATTGGAGGCCGCCGGCGTCGCGGTCATGCGCGCCAACTATGCCCACGAAGTGGCGGATATGGTGCTGGCCGGCGCGCGCCTCGCCTTCAATTCCTATTGCCCCGTGGCGGTGCTGATCGGCCAGCGCGTCATCGGTGCCAAAGTGTTCAAGTAAGGGGAGACCAGGGCCATGACCGAAAACCTCCTACCCCGCCGCCCTTCGATCCATCGCCTGCTGCAGGGGCGCACCGACAAGCTGCTGATCGTCGCTGGCCTCGGCTCCGCCATTTGGGATGCGGAAAGCGCCGGCGAGAACCCGCTGAACTACTATCTGCTGGGCGCCATGGGCAGCGTCGTGCCGACCGCGCTCGGCCTGGCGCTGGCGCAGCCAGAGCGGCGCGTGCTGGCGCTGACGGGCGATGCGGAGCTGATGATGGGCCTCTATGCCCTGCCGACCGTGGCCGTGCGCCGGCCCGCCAACCTCTCCATCGTCTGTATCGACAACGGCCGTTTCGGCGAGACCGGCAAGCAGGTGGCGCACACGGCGGAGGGTGTGGACCTGGCCGGCATTGCGCGCGCCAGCGGCTTTCCCATCGTGCGCGAGGTCTACAACGACGACGGCATCGACGCACTGCGCACCGCGCTCTACAGGGCAGAGGGGCCGCAGTTCGCGGTGCTGAAGGTCTCTGCCGACATGCCACCGGTGGTCATGCCGATCCGCGACGGCTCCATCGGCAAAAGCCGCTTTCGCGAGGCGCTGCTGGGCGAGCGGGGGTTGAAGGAATAGGCTGCGGATCGGGAGACGGCGGACGGTCTGTACCTCCTATGCCCCCGGCGTCTGCCCTGCGTCTTTCTTCTCTTTTTTCTCCGGCTTCAGTACCGGTCCCAAACGCTGGTGCAGGCGGTTCATGAATTCGCCGTCGTTGTTGTCCAGCAGGAAGGGCAGCAGCCGGGGCGCCTCGTCCAACAAGGGGTCTAGCCAAGCCTCGTCGGTTTTTGCGAACGGGTGGAGGACGTAGCCTGCCACCTTTTCCGGGCGGCCCGGATGGCCGATGCCGACGCGCACGCGCCAGAAGTGGGGGCCGCAATGGGCGTTGATGCTGCGCAGGCCGTTGTGGCCCGCCAGCCCACCGCCCTGACGCACCCGCACCTTGCCGGGCGGCAGGTCGAGTTCGTCATAAAAGACGATGGCGTCTTCGATGGTCAGGTTGTGGTATTTCAAGGTCAGCGCCACAGAGCGGCCGGATTCGTTCATGAAGGTCTGCGGCTTCAGCAGCAACACCTTGCGCCCGTCCAGGCGGATTTCGCTGAACGCGCCGTTGAACCGCGCCCGCCATGCTGGCGCGCCGAAATGCGCGGCAATGGCGTCCAGCAGCCGAAAGCCGATATTGTGGCGGGTGGCCTCGTATTTGGCCCCGGGATTGCCGAGGCCGACCAGCAGGCGGGTCTGGGTCATGACCGCCTCCCCGGCAGGGTGGCGGCGGCGATCAGGCCGTGCGCAGGAAATCGACGTGCAGCGCCTCGTCGGTGACCGGGTGCAACTGCACCTCCTGCAATTTCACGGTCTCGGTCTTGCCGTCGACGCTGAGTGCAATGGTGCCGGTCATCAGGCCTTGCACGTTCAGCGCGCGGTTCAGCTCCAGGCGCTCCAGCGCGATGCTGACCGTCTCACCGGTGCCGCCATAGACGATCGCCGGCACCTTGCCGTCGCGGCGCAGCGCGCGGGCACCGCTGGTGCCGGCAGCGGTGGAACGGGTGGTGGCGTCAAGGCTGTGGGTGGCCGCCATGGGATGAACTCCTCGAAACGCAAATCTGGAATAGCAGAGCCGCCCGCATTCGCAGCAGAGTGCACCCGGCGGCGGCGAAGCAGGGCTTTTACGCCGCTTCCCCGCAGTTCGCAAGAGGGGCAGAGCGTCGCTTCCGCCGTCTATGCTGTCCGGGTCTTTGCCGCATCGCGCAGATGCTGCTGAAACGCGGCCCGCACGCTCGCCGGAATCGGCTCCCCCTCTTGGGTGTCGTAATTGAAATAGACATAGGTCGCTGTCCCCCGCGCGCAAAGGCGCCCGGTCTGGTGCACCTCCTCATACAGGCGGAACGACTTGTTGCCGATGTGGTCCACCCAGGTCAGCACCGTCGCATCGTGGGCGAAATAGAGCTGGGCGGTGTAGTCGATGTTGGTGTTCACCAGCGCGACGCGCCAGGCGGCAAAGCCCAGGTCCGGCGTGATAATGCGGAAGATTTCCCGCCTGCCGGCCTCCAGCCAGATCGGCACGAAGCAGTTGTTGATATGCCCCGCACCGTCCGTCTCGGAGACGCGGGGAACGATCGGCGTGCGGAACATGGGCCCCGTGCCGCCTTAGCCGACCACGTCGTTGTCGAGCCGGCGGTAGGTGCCGCCGAAGAACAGCAACGGCCGCCGGTCCAGCCCTTCGATTCGCAGCGACAGCACGCGGCCGACAAAAATGTCATGGTCGCCGCCCGGATACGTCGCTTCGTGCGCGCACTCGATATAGCCGACGCACCCGGCCAGCAGCGGCGCCGTGCTCTTCTCGCCGCGGATCAGGTCCAACTCCTCCCACGGGCGGTCTTTCTTCGAGGCGAAAATGCCGGATAGGTCGGTCTGGTCCTCCGCCAGAATGTTCACCGAGAAGTGCGAGCTCGCGATGAACTGGGGATGGCACATCGCCGACTTGTCCAGGCTGAACTGCACCAGCGGCGGGTCGAGCGAGAGCGAGGTGAACGAGCCAACCGTGGCCCCTGCCCGCTCGCCGGCCTCGCTACAGGTGGTGATGATGGTGACACCGGTCGGCATCCGGCCCAACGTGTCGCGGTAGGCGCGGGAGTCGATGGCGGGCTGGTCGGTCATAAAGGCGTTTCCTTGGCGGCAGCGGCATGGGTAAAAGGGACTTGGCGCGGTAGCCAGACCCGTTGCTGCGGAGACTAACGATTGAGACGCGATCCGCAAAGCCCGGCAATCCATCGCCCGTTACTCTGGCTCACGGTCAGCCATCCGGGCGCCCGGCATGCCGGCAATCAGGTCTATAGCGGCGGCCTGCTGGATGCGCTCGGCGCGCTCGGCCAAGCGGTGACGCTGCTGACCCGGGACGACGGCCCGCCGATTGCCGGCCTGCGGGTCGAGGCGGTCCCGCCGCCGCATTTTCGCCCGCGCGCCCTCGGCCTGGCGAGCGCCTGGCCCGCCAGCGTCTGGCAGGCGGCCCACCCGCGCCTCCGCCACCGCCTGCACGCGCTGCTGCGGGCCGAAGACTGGCGCGCGGTTGTCATCGACCAGGCCGCCTGCGGCTGGGCGCTGCAGACGTTGCCGGCGGACGCACCGCCCCTTGTCTACATCGCCCACAACCAGGAGGGCGCGGTGCGGACCGCCGTGGCCGATGGCGAGCGTTCGGCCCTGAAGCGGCTGGTGATGCGCCGGGACGCCGCCAAATACGCCCGGCTGGAGGATTCGCTCGTCCGCCGCGCCGCGCTTGTCACCGCGATCACCGCCGCCGATGCCGAAGCGTTTGCCGCCAGCCCGCATGCGCCCCCCGTGCTGGAACTGACTCCGGGCTATAGCGGGCCGCGCGCGTCCGCCTCCCCCCTCTCGCCGGCGACGCCGCGGCGCGTCGTCATGGTCGGGCGGTTCGAGTGGCAGGCCAAGCAGCAAAACTTGCGCCGCTGGGCGGAAGACGCCGTGCCCCTCCTCGCCGCTGCCGGCATCGAGACCGAGGTTCTGGGCACCGTGCCGGAAACACTGCGCCACGACCTGGAACGCCCCGGGCTGCGCTTTGCCGGCCGCGTGGCAGACCTTGCCCCGCATCTTGCCAACGCCCGCTTCGGTTTGGTGGCGGAGGATGTGGGTGGGGGGTTCAAACTCAAAACCCTGGACTATATCTTTCATCGCCTGCCCGTCGCCGCGCTGGCGGACAATCTGACAGGCCAGCCGGCCGGCGTCATCGCCAACGCCCTGCTGGCCGAAACGCCGGCCGGCCTCGCCGGCAAGGTCGCAGCGACCATCGACAACCTTGAGCGGCTCGGCAAGATGCAAGAGAATGCGTTTCAGGCTGCAAGAGCCGCCTTCGACTGGTCCGATCGCGCCCGGCGCTTTCTGGCCGCATTGGACCGACTGAACCCGAACGACTAAGCTCCGGCTCTCATGGACCGCGCCTTTCCCAGCCGCCTTCGCCAGTTCTTCGCCACCATCCAGGTGCCCTGCCCCTACCTGCCGCTGCGCACGGAGCAGAAGCTGGTGATGGAGTTGCGCGGGCCGGACCTGTTGAACCTGCACACCAATCTTTCCCGTGCCGGTTTTCGCCGCTCGCACCATCTGGCCTACCGCCCGGCCTGCCGCGGCTGCCAGGCCTGCGTGCCGGTGCGCATCGATGCGGGCGCATTCCGGTACACCCGGTCCATGCGCCGCATCTGGCGCTGGCACAGCCATCTGACCGCCCGCTTCGTGCCGCCGGTGCCGGATGCCGAGCATTTCAGCCTGTTCCAGCGCTATGTCGCCACCCGCCATGGCGAGAGCGAGATGGCAGAGATGGACCGGGCCGAATTCGAAACCATGGTGGCCGATAGCCCCGCCGACACCTGGCTGCTGGAACTGCGCGAACCGCAAACCCGGCGCTTGGTCGGCGCCTGCCTCTGCGACAAGCTCGGTGACGGCATTTCCGCTGTCTACAGCTATTTTGAGCCGGACGCGAAAGGCAGCCTCGGCAGCCATATCGTCCTGCGCTTGGTGGAGGCGATGCGCGAGGCCGGCAAACCCTATGTCTATCTGGGCTTCTGGATCGACGGCTCGCAGACCATGGGCTACAAGCGGCGCTTCCCGGCGGTGGAGGCGCTGACCAAAGGCGAATGGGGCCCCCTGCCCCGGCAAACGACGGAGAATCCGCGCATGGCCTACTGGCTGTTCAAATCCGAACCCGGCACCTGGTCCTGGGACGATCAAGTGAGAAAGCTGCCGGCGGGCGAAGGCTGGGACGGCGTGCGCAACCACCAGGCGGCCAACAACATGCGGGCGATGAAGGTGGGCGACCTGGGCTTTTTCTACCACTCGGTAAACGAGCGGGCGATTGTCGGCATTGTCAGGGTCACCAAGGATTTCCACCCCGACCCCACCGACAAGACCGGCAAGTTCGGAATGGTGGAGGTGACGGCGGTCAAACCGGTCGGCAAGCCGATTACGCTGGCCGATATCAAGGCGGACGGCCGCTTCGACGACCTCGCCCTGGTCCGCCAGTCCCGCCTCTCCGTCGTACCGGTATCGCAAGAGCATTGGCACGCTCTCTGCCAAATGGCGGCGGTGGAGGTTTAGGCGGGGCCGGCTTGCGCGAACGAGGGGGCGAGATGGGCGAGAGGCCGCGCCCGCAGCATCGTGAGCAATGCCGCCGCCGTTGATGCCGCCGCCAACCGCCAGCAGATCGAATAGGGATCTGTCTGGCTTGGCGGGCGTCGGCGCCCCCCTATTCCCGGCGCAGGATCTTATCGACCAGGAAGCTGGCAGCACCGCTGGCATGGAACGCCGCGGTGAAGGCGTCCGGGTCGTAGACCTCGTCCACCCAGGCCAGGAACCGGGTGCGGTCGCCGCCAGTGTCGGCCCAATAGCGCTCCATGAAAAAATCGAGCATGCCGGTCCGCGCATAGCGGACATGGCCATAGCGCAGCGACAACTGCCGCATGGCCACTTCCATGGGCTCACCCTTGTACAGGTGCAGATAAAGGGTGGACATCAACCCGGCGCGGTCGGCGCCGGACTTGCAGTGCATCAACACCGGGTATTCCAGATGCTCGAACAGGGTCGCCATGGCATGCGCGGTCTCCTTCTCCGGCATGCCGCGGGAGCGGATCGGGAAGTTGACGAGACGCAGGCCCAACTCCTGGCAGGCGTCGCGCTCGGTCAGGTAGGTGCCGCAGTCCAGCCGCTCGCCGCGCAGGTTCAGAATGGTGCGGATGCCCTGGCGCCTGGCCCAGGCCAGCGCGCGGCGGCCCGGCTGCGCGGAGCGCCACATCTGCCCGTCCAGCCGATGGCGGTTGGAGTAGATCAGGCGCAGGCAGCCATGGTCGACCAGGCTCATATTGCGCTCGGCCCAACGGCGCTTGGCGGCGTCGAGCGGCGGGGCCGGCAGGGCCGTCGTGGGCAGATCGCGGATCAAGGCGCAAAAAACCTTTGTCATGCTAGCGGTCCGATCGAAACGCTCGCTACGGCAAGTGTTCCGATCGGACCGCGATTTCAACAATCCGGCGGTTCGATTCAGCCAACCGATGGGGACCATCTGTCGGCATCGAACCACTGGGCAGGCGGGCCGGCAGCAGCCGCCCGGATAGACCGTCCGGGGCGCGGCGGCAACACCCCTCGCCGCCACAGCGCGAAGCGGCTACAAGGCAGGCCAGAACCGATGGAACTGGATATAGGATGGCAACGCGCGCCCCGCATCCCCTGGCAGACCGCAACTCGTTCGCCCTGCTGAAACGCCTGTGGGGCGAGGCGGTGATCCCCTATCGCCGGCGCCTGGCGCTGGCGGCGGTGTGCATGGTCTTCGTCGCCGCGGCGACGGCGCTGACCGCCTGGCTGTTGGACCCGGTCATCAACGAGCTGTTCGTCGAGCAGAACCGCACCATGATCTGGCTGATCGCCGGCGCGGTGGTGGCGACGTTCGCCATCCGCAGTGCTGCGACCTTTGCCCAGGAAACGCTGATTGCGTATGTGGGCCAGCGCATCGTGGCCGACATCCAGGACCGGCTGTTCGGGCATTTGCTGAGCCAGGATGTCTCGGCCTTGCAGGGGCACCATTCGGGCACGCTGCTCTCGCGCTTCACCTATGACGTGAACATGATGCGCTATGCGGTGAGCGATGCGGTGGTGGTGCTGGGCCGGGACGTGCTGACCATCGGCTTTCTGGTCGGGCTGATGTTCTATCAGGAGTGGATGCTGGCCACCATCGCCTTTGCCGGCGCGCCGCTGACCATCTGGCCGTTGCAGATGCTGGGCAAACGGGTGCGCACCATCACCCGCGAGACCCAGGAAGAAATGGGCTCGCTGACCAGCCGGCTGGGCCAGACCTTCCAGGGCATCCGCACGGTCAAGGCGTTCCGCATGGAAGCGCACGAGCAGGCGCGCGCCGGCACGCTGATCCATCGGATTTTCGAACTCAGCTACCGCTCGGCCTATGCGCGGGCGGCGACGCAGCCAATCATCGATGCCCTGGGCGGCGTCGCGGTGGCGGCGATCATCGTCTATGGCGGCATGAGCGTCATCGAGGGCACGACGACGGCAGGCGCGTTTTTCTCCTTCATCGCCGCCCTGCTGATGGCCTATCAGCCCATGCGCGCCCTGGGCAAGCTGAACGCACGCATCCAGGAGGGCCTGGCGGCGGCGGAGCGGGTCTATGCCCTGCTGGACCAGTTGCCGGCCGTGACCGACAGGCCCGACGCGGCGGCACTGCCGCGGGAGGCCGGGGCGGTGCGGCTCGACGACGTCTCGTTCAGCTATGACGGCGAACATTGGGCGCTGAAGGGCGTCTCGCTGGCGGCGCCGGCAGGCAAGACCACAGCACTGGTGGGGCCGTCCGGGGCGGGCAAGTCCAGCATTTTCGCACTGATCCCGCGCTTCTATGACGTGCAGGCGGGATCCGTCTCCGTAAACGGCCAGGAGGTGCGGGAGGTGACGCTCGCCTCGCTGCGTGATGCGGTGGCGGTCGTCAGCCAGGAGGTGGTGCTGTTCGACGACACCGTCGCCAACAACATCCGCTATGGCCGCTGGGATGCCTCCCAGGCGGAGGTGGAGGCGGCGGCGCGGGCCGCGGCGGCGCATGATTTTATCGCGGGGTTGCCCGCAGGCTACGACACCATGGTCGGCGAGCAGGGCATGAAGCTCTCCGGCGGCCAGCGCCAGCGGGTGGCGATTGCCAGGGCGATTCTGAAAGACGCGCCGATCCTGCTGCTGGACGAGGCAACCAGTGCCTTGGACACCGAGAGTGAGCGGCAGATCCAGTCGGCACTGGCGCGGCTGATGCAGGGGCGCACCACCATCGTGATCGCGCACCGCCTCTCGACCGTGATCGATGCCGACGTGATCCACGTGTTGGAGGGTGGGCGCGTCGTGCAATCCGGCCGCCATCAGGCGCTGCTGGAGGAAGGCGGCCTCTACGCCCACCTGCACGCCTTGCAGTTCAGCGAGGCGGCGGCGTAGGCTTTCCTCCTGCCTACCAAAAAGAGGATAGCGCCCCATGAAATTCGCCCTGCATTTCGGCAATCTCGCCTTCCCGGACGGGCCCGGCGCCAAGCGCCTCGCGCAGGCGGCGGAGCGGGCCGGGTTCGAATCGGTGCTGGCCATCGAGCATGTGGTGATCCCGTCGGAGTACGACTCGGTCTATCCCTATCACGCGTCCGGCAAGCTGATGGGGACGCCGCAAATCAGCATGCCCGACCCGCTCGCCTGGATGAGCTATGCGAGCGCGGTGACGACGACGCTGAAATTCATGACCGGCGTCCTGATCCTGCCGCAGCGCAACGCCCTGGTGCTGGCCAAACAATTGGCCACCATGGACCATATGAGCGGCGGCCGCATCATGCTGGGCGTCGGCGTCGGCTGGCTGGAGGAGGAGTTCGCGGCCCTTGGCGTGCCCTTCAAGACGCGCGGCAAATACACCGACGAGGCCATGGCCGCGATGCGGGCGCTCTGGGATGGCGACGATGTCAGCTTCGAGGGCGAGTTGATCAACTTCCGCAACATCAACTGCAACCCGAAGCCGGCCCAGGGGCGGGTGCCATTCATCATCGGCGGGCACACGAAGTTCGCGGCGCGGCGGGCCGGACGCCATGGCGACGGCTTTTTCCCGGCAACCGGCATGCAGACCGACTTCCGCCCGGTGTTGGACATGATGCGCGAGGAGGCGGTGAAGGCTGGGCGCGACCCGGCGGCGGTCGAAATCACCCTCGGCTGCCCCGGTGCCCTGCCGAACTCCGGCCAGGACCCACTGGAGGCTGTGGCCGAGCGCCAGACATTGGGTGCCAGCCGGCTGGTGCTGCCACTCGACCCCTTCCTGCCGGACCTGGAGGAAAACCTCGCCCGCTTCGGCGAGGAGGTGATTGCGAAAGTGGGGTGATGGCAGGACCGGGCACCAGCCCTTGAAAAAACCAGACTGTTGGTTCTGCTGCTGGCGGGCCGATGCCGACAGACGGTCCCCATCCGTCGGCTGAATCGAACCGCCGGATTGTTGAAATAGTGGCCTGCCCGAGACGATTCAGGTTGACGACAACAACGAAACGCGGAAACTCCCCAGCGCGCATGCATGCTGCATTCCGGCCGAACGGTACAAAATCGCGGTCGAGGCCGGGAACGGCAATACGCCAAGCGACCCCACCCTGTTCGCTGTCCGCAGACTGGAAGCGACCGAGAGGGACGCGTCGTTCGCCGGGCTGAAGACCCCATTGCATCCAGACCAAAGATAACCGCTCCGACCCAGCGGGCATGCGCACAAACCGTCCGAGAGCCTGCCGTCCAACGCCACGGACCCACCCATTCCCTTGTGTTCCAGGAAGCCGCAATCTGCAATAATGGGAAACACGATCGGATTGCCGACGCCAAACGCCTATTGAAGGAGGAACCGCCAATGCCTTACGAAACCATCGAAGTCCGCCCTGTCACGCCCACGATTGGGGCCGAAATCCATGGGGTAAAGCTCTCGGAGCCGCTGGGAAACCAGCAATTCCAGGAAATCCATGACGCCCTGATGCAGCACCAGGTGGTGTTTTTCCGCGACCAAGACATGACGCTGGACCAGCACAAGGATTTCGGCCGCCGCTTCGGCAAGCTGCACGTCCACCCCCAAGCGCCGGGACCGGAAGGGCATCCGGAAATCCTGCGCATCCATGCCGACGAGCGCTCGAAGCAGGTGGCCGGCCATCGCTGGCATTCGGATGTGAGCTGCGATCCGGAGCCGCCCATGGGCTCCATCCTGCATTTGCATACCGTGCCGCCCTGCGGCGGCGACACGCTGTTCGCCAGTTCCTCGGCGGCCTATGAGGCGTTGAGCGAGCCGATGAAGCAGTTCCTGGGCGGCCTTACCGCCCGGCATGACGGCACGCCGAACTACCACCGCCGCTCGCGCATAGACGGCAAGGACGATTCGAAACAGTATCCGTCAGCCGACCATCCGGTGATCCGCACCCACCCGGTGACGGGGAAGAAAGGCATCTTCGTAAACCCCGTGTTCACGCAACACATTGTCGGCATTCCGGAGGATGAGAGCAAGGCTATCTTGGAATTCCTCTACGATCACACCAAGAAAGAGCGGTTTGTTTGCCGATTCTCGTGGGGTCGGAATTCCGTTGCCTTTTGGGACAACCGAGCCGTCCAGCACCTGGCCATGTGGGACTACTACCCGCAAGTTCGCAGCGGCAACCGCGTTACCATCTGTGGCGACAAGCCGTTCTAGGCTCGCAAGCGCTTGGAGGGCGGCCGCCTGCGGCGGCCGTCTATCCTCACAAAGACAAGCGGCCCCGAAATTCGGGGCCGCTTGCGTTTTGGCTGGCGGGGAAGGCAGAGCCTTATGAACCCCAGATGTAGACACAACTGAACAGGAACAGCCAGACAACGTCGACAAAGTGCCAATACCAGGCTGCCGCCTCGAAGCCGAAATGGTGATCCGGCTTGAAGTGGCCCTTTATCGCCCGGATCAGGCAGACGAACAGGAAAATCGTGCCGATGATCACGTGGAAGCCGTGGAAGCCGGTGGCCATGAAGAAGGTCGACGGGTAAATGCCCTCGCGGAAGCCGAAGGCGGCATGGCTGTATTCATAGGCCTGCAGCGCAGTGAAGAGCACGCCCAGCGCCACGGTCAGAGCCAAGCCGCGGATCGTGTCACGGCGGTTGCCATGCAACATCGAATGGTGCGCCCAGGTCACGGTGCAGCCGGACAGCAGCAGGATCATCGTGTTCAGGAACGGCAGGTCCCAGGCATCGAACGGCTGGATGTGGGCCGGTGGCCACTGGAAGCCGATCTGTTCCGGCGGAAACAGAGAGGCGTTGAAGAACGCCCAGAAAAAGGCCGCAAAGAACATCACCTCCGAGGCAATGAACATCGCCATGCCATAGCGCAGGCCGATCTGAACGACGCGGTTGTGATGGCCCTGGCGTTCGGCCTCGTCAGTGACGTCGCGCCACCAGCCGAACATGGTGCCCATCACCATGGCAAGGCCGATAATGGCCAGCCAATAGCTCTGGTGGTGCATAAGCACCAGGGCGCCAATCGCCAGCACGAAGCCGGATAAGGCACCGATCAGCGGCCAGGGGCTCGGATCTACCAGATGGTAGGGATGTTTTTGTTCATGGGCGTGGGCATCGGCCATCGGTCAAAAGCTCCGGTGGAATCAGTTCCGTGAAGCGGAAGAGGGGGAAACGGTTAACTGAGCGGTATCCTGCGGCTTCGCCTCAGGCTCCGCGACTTCGTAGAACGTGTAGGACAGCGTGATCGTCTCAACCGTCGCCATACTCGGGTCGTCATTCAGGCGCGGATCCACATAGAAGGCAACGGGCATATCGACGCTTTCGCCGGGCTGCAGCGTCTGCTCGGTAAAGCAAAAACACGCGGTCTTGCTGAAATACTGGCCCGCTTTTTCAGGCGTGACGTTGAACACCGCAGTACCAGTTACCGCTTCGTCGCTCAGGTTGCGCGCCTTGTAGAAAGCCAGGGATTGCTCTCCGAGCCGAACCTGAACGGCCCTTTGCTCCGGCTTGAAATACCAGGGCAGCGCACGGTCGGTATCGGCGTTGAAGCGCACCGTTACCCTGCGGTCCAGCGTCTCGACGCTGCCTTCGGTCACGATCTGTGGCGTACCGCCAAAGCCGGTGACTTGGCAGAAAATGCGGTAGAGCGGCACGGCCGCAAAAGACAGGCCGACCATGCCGGCAACAACGCCGGCAAGCACGACTCCGGTTTTCAGATTGCCCTTGCCGCGGGGTTCGCTCATGGCGCTTCACCTCCACCGAATTGGACGATGGTCATCAAATAGAACAGCACGATCACGCCGATCAGCACGGCAAGCAGTGCCAGATTGCGGCTGCGCTGGCGCTTGCGGCGTTCGACATCGGCCGGGTCGCGGTTCGCCATCAGGCCCAAACTCCCAACAGCCGCTCGCCCAGCATCCAGGCGAACAGCAGGAACAGGTACGCGATGGAATAGCCAAACAGGCCCATCGCCAGCTTATTGCCAGGCCGGACCGCAAGACGAATCGCCAGGGCAAGGAAGACCAGGCCCAGCACCCCGGCCGCAACGCCATAGGCGGGGCTGGCGATGCCGACAACCGCGGGCAGCACGCCCAACGGCGCCAGAATCACACTGTAGAGCAGGATCTGGCGCAAGGTGGCTTTTTCCCCGGCGACCACCGGCAGCATGGGCACGCCGGCGCGGGCGTATTCCTTGGCTTTCACCAGGCCCAGGGCCCAGAAATGCGGCGGCGTCCAGAAAAAGATCAACGCGAAAAGCACGACGCTGCCAATGGCAACATCGCCGCTCACCGCCGCCCATCCGATCATTGGGGGGAAAGCGCCGGCAGCACCGCCGATGACGATATTCTGCGGCGTGCGGCGCTTCAAAAACATCGTGTAAACAAAGACATAAAAGCCAATGGTCAGCGCGAGGAGAGCGGCGGCGACCCAGTTGGTCGCCAGCCCCATAACCGCGACGGAGCCGACGGCGAGGATCACGCCAAAGGTCAGCGCCTGCTCCCGCGACATGCGGCCGGCGGGGATCGGGCGGTCGGCCGTCCGCTCCATCACCGCGTCGATGTCGGCATCGTACCACATGTTGATTGCGCCGGAGGCGCCGGCGCCTATGGCAATGCAAAGGATCGCCACCAGCGCCAGCACCGGGTGCAGGGCACCCGGCGCCATCACCAACCCGGTCAGGCCGGTGAACACCACCAACGACATCACCCGCGGCTTCAGCAGCGTGACGAAGTCTGCGGCCGAGGGGTTCGGTGCCAGGGCATCGAACCCCGAAGCGGGCCATCGGTGGGTGGTGGGGGCGCTCATGTGCGGTGGCTCTCCGTCAGCTCAGCGGGGGAGGGAGCCCGCCCTTAGTGGGCGTGCTCGCTCGGCTTGTAGACTGGGACTTCGTCAAAGGTGTGGAACGGCGGCGGCGAGCTCACGGTCCACTCCCAAGTGGTGCCGCCGGTGTTCCAGTAATCCTCCGTCGCCCGCTGGCCGTTCCGCATCGACCAGATCATCAGGCCGATGAAGAACAGGGTGGAGGCAAAGGCAATGTAGGCCCCAATCGACGAGACCATGTTCCAGCCGGCCAAGGCGTCCGGATAGTCGATATAGCGGCGCGGCATGCCCTGCAGGCCCAGGAAGTGCTGCGGGAAGAAGATCAGGTTCACGCCGATGAAGGTGGTCCAGAAGTGGATCTTGCCCGCAAACTCCGGAATCAGCCGGCCGGTCATCTTGCCGAACCAGTAATAGATGCCGCAGATAATGCCGAACACCGCCCCCAGCGACAGCACATAGTGGAAGTGCGCCACCACGTAATAGGTATCGTGCAGCGCGATATCCATGCTGGCGTTGGCCAGGACAACGCCAGTGACGCCACCGACGGTGAACAGGAAGATGAAGCCCAGCGCCCAAATCATCGGCGTCTCGAAGGTGATCGAGCCGCCCCACATGGTGGCGATCCAGGAGAAAATCTTCACACCCGTTGGCACCGCAATGACCATGGTCGCGGCGGTGAAGTAGGCGCGGGTGTCGACGCCGATGCCGGCGGTGTACATGTGGTGGGCCCAGACGATGAAGCCGACAAAGCCGATCGCGACCATGGCATACGCCATGCCGAGATAGCCGAACACCGGCTTGCGGCTGAACGTGGCGACCACCTGGCTGACAATGCCGAAGGCCGGCAGGATCATAATGTACACTTCGGGGTGGCCAAAGAACCAGAACAAGTGCTGGAACAGCAGCGGATCGCCGCCGCCAGCCGGGTCGAAAAAGGTGGTGCCGAAGTTACGGTCGGTCAGCAGCATGGTGATGGCGCCGCCGAGCACCGGCACGGCGAGCAGCAGCAGGAAGGCGGTGACCAGCATGGCCCACACGAACAGCGGCATGCGGTGCAAGGTCATGCCCGGCGCGCGCATGTTGAAGACGGTGGTGATGAAGTTGATCGCACCCAGGATCGATGAAGCGCCGGCCAGGTGAAGCGCGAAAATCGCCATGTCCACGGCCATGCCGGGGTGGAAAATCGCATTCGACAAGGGCGGATATACCGTCCACCCGGTCGCAGCACCGCCGCCGACCACGGCCGAACCCAGCAGCAGCAGGAAGGCCGGAACGAGCAGCCAGAAGCTGATATTGTTCATCCGCGGGAAGGCCATATCCGGTGCGCCGATCATGATCGGTAGGAACCAGTTGCCGAAGCCGCCGATCAGCGCCGGCATGACCACGAAGAACACCATGATCAGGCCGTGAGCCGTGATCACCATATTCCAGAAATGGCCGTCCGGCGCGCCGTCCGGCGTCAGCATGTACTGAACGCCGGGATCCTGCAGCTCCATGCGCATCAGCACGCTGAAGGCGCCGCCGATGATGGCGGCAATGACGCTGAAGATCAGATAGAGCGTGCCGATGTCTTTGTGATTGGTGGAAAAGAACCACCGCACAAAGAAGCTTGGGGTGTGATCATGATAGCCATGATCGTCGTGAGGGGCGTGGGCTTCAGCCATGATCCGTCATCTCCGATGCGGGAAACGTCTGCCGGCGCTTATTGCGCGGCGGCGAGCTTGGTCGGCGCCGAGACGCCATTTCGGGCTTGCGCCTGCTTCACCCAGGCTTCGAACTTCTCTTTCGAGACCGCCTCGACCTCAATGGGCATATAGGCGTGGCGGGTGCCGCAGAGTTCCGAGCACTGCCCGAAATAGGTGCCTTCCTTGGTGATCCGCACCCAGGTCTCGCGCAGGCGGCCGGGCACCGTGTCGATCTTGATGCCGAAGGCCGGAACCGCCCAGTTGTGCAGCACGTCGGAGGCCGTCAACAATAGGCGGATGTTGGTATCCACCGGAAGCACAACCTTGTTGTCGGTCGAAAGCTGGCGCACACCGCCGGCCTTGGCCAGATCGTCCCCCTCCAGCAGGTTGCTGTCGAAGCTGAAATCGCCGTGGTCGGGATAGCTGTAGGACCAATACCATTGGTTGCCGGTCACCTTCAGCGTCATTTCCGGATTGTCGGTCCGGTCCGCCTTGTAGAGCAGCTTGAACGACGGAATCGCGATCACCACCAGGATCAGAACCGGCACGACGGTCCAAACGATCTCGACCGTGGTGTTGTGGGTGAAACTGGACGGGGTCGGGTTCGCCCGCCGGTTGAAGCGGATCATCACGTAGATCATCAGCCCCGACACGAACAGGGTAATGACCGTGATGATCGGCATCAGCAGGTCATCATGCATGGCCCGGATGTCTTCCATCACCGGGCTGGCCGCTTCCTGCATGCCAAGGCCCCAGTTGTGCGGCTGGTCCGCCATTGCCATGTCGCCCAGCAGCAGGGCGCCTGCCGCCAGGGTTAGTCCCAGAATCAATCCGCCACGCACGTTCCGGATGTCCTTCCGCTTTACGGTCTACGCTTTGGCCAGAACGGCCCGCGGCCTTCGGGGGCGCAGGCAAATCAAACGCAATCGGGCCAAAGCCGGTTCGGAGCAGAGGATACGGCCTGCCGCCAGCCAAGCGATGCGACCCGATGTCACCGAAATCCCTAGGATTTCTGCGGGTTTCACCCCATATCGCCTAAATCGCTGGGCTGGCGTATGGTTGCGCCGGTCAACGCCACAAGAAAGGAACCCGCGAAGTGAGCCATCTTGCCACAACCGATGCCTTGTTCTTCGGTAACACCGGACTGGATCGCAGCACGGCGGAGCGGCTGGTGGCCGGGGCGGTCGCCGGCGCCGACGATGGCGAGCTCTATCTGGAATACCGGGCCAGCGAGGCGCTGGCCTTCGATGACGGCAAGCTGAAAACCGCCAGCTACGACCTCTCCCAGGGCTTCGGCCTGCGCGCCGTGGCTGGCGAGACCACGGCCTATGCCCACGCCAGCGAGCTGTCGGAGGCGGCGCTGAAGCGGGCGGGCGAGACGGTCTCCGCCGTCGCCCGCGGCCACGGTGGCACGCTTGCCCTGGCGCCCGCCAACACCAACCGCCTGCTCTATGGCGAGGGTAATCCCCTGGACGAGATCGCCTTTGCCGAAAAGGTGCGGGTGCTGGAGGCCATCGACGCCTATGCCCGCGGCCTGGACCCGCGTGTCGCCCAGGTCTCCGCCTCTATCGCCAACGAGTGGCAGGCGGTGCAGATCATCCGTCCCGATGGCATGCGCGTCGCCGACGTGCGCCCGCTGGTGCGAATCAACGTGTCCGTGACCGTCGCCAGCGGCGACAAGATGGAGAGCGGCTCCAACGGCCGCGGCGGCCGCGCTCTGCTGGCGCCCTACCTCACCGAGTCGGCGTGGCGCGCCCAGGTCAACGACGCGCTCCGCCAGGCGTTGACCAAGCTGGATGCCGTTCCGGCGCCGGCGGGCGAGATGCCGGTGGTCCTCGGCCCCGGCTGGCCTGGCGTCATGCTGCACGAGGCGGTGGGCCACGGCCTGGAGGGCGACTTTAACCGCAAGAAGACCAGCGCCTTCGCCGGCCTGATGGGAGAGATGGTCGCTGCCGAGGGCGTCACCGTCGTCGACGACGGCACCATCGCCGACCGTCGCGGCTCGCTTTCGGTCGATGACGAGGGCACACCTTCGCAGTACACGGTGCTGATCGAGAACGGCCGGCTGGTCGGCTACATGCAGGACCGGCAGAATGCCCGGCTGATGGGGGTGGCGGCCACGGGCAACGGCCGCCGTCAGTCCTATGCCCATGCGCCGATGCCGCGCATGACCAACACTTACGCCCTGGCCGGCCCCTATGACCCGGCCGAGCTGATCGCCCGGGTGGACCGCGGCCTCTATGCCGTCAATTTCGGCGGTGGCGCGGTGGATATCACCAACGGCAAGTTCACATTCTCGGCGTCCGAAGCCTACCTGATCGAGAACGGAAAGGTAACGGCCCCCGTTAAGGATGCGACCCTGGTCGGCAATGGCCCCGATGCCTTGACCCGCGTCAGCATGGTCGCCAACGACATGTCGCTGGACGATGGCATCGGCACCTGCGGCAAGAGCGGCCAGGGCGTCCCCGTGGGCGTCGGCCAGCCGAGCATGCTGCTCTCGGCCATGACGGTTGGCGGGACGGCGGCTTAGGGGGAAGAGTTCCGACCGGCGTATTCCAGCCCGCCCTGCCTCCAAGCATTGCCCGAGGTCGGGCGCGTTATCGGCGGGCAGGGCGTCGCGCACGTCGTTCGGCGTATCATGGACGGCTGCGCAAGCGGGGCGAGGGTCAGAACGGGCGGGCAGCCGGGCGGGTCGCGCTGCGCGGGTGACAAGCCGCTCCGGAACCCCTATTGCACGGGAACGCTTCGTTCGGACGTGCCCACGCCGGTTTGCCTCGAAGACGCAGGGCGCACCGCACCCAAGAGAACCCCCTCAACCGGAGCCATCGCACGCCACGCGCCATGCAGCTTTCCGATTTCGATTTCGACCTGCCAGACCGCTTGATCGCCCAACATCCGGTGGACCCGCGCGACTCGGCGCGCCTGCTGCATGTGCCGGCGGGCGATGCCCCTTTCGCAGACCTGGGCGTCCGCGACCTGCCCATGCTGCTGCAACCGGGCGACGTGCTTGTGGTCAACGACACCCGCGTCATTCCGGCCCGCCTCACCGGCCGCCGCGGCGACGCGAAGGTGGAGGTGACGCTGCACAAGCGCCTCGGCCCCTCCCGTTGGGCTGCCTTCGCCCGGCCCGCCCGGCGCCTGCGCCCCGGTGACGAGGTGCGGTTCGCCGACGATTTTGCCGCCACCGTCGAAAGCCGCGACGGCGCGCAAGCGGTGCTCCGCTTCGCCGGCGGCGATGCCGATCTCGCCGCGGGGCTGGAGAAGCACGGTGTCATGCCCTTGCCGCCCTATATCAAACGACCGGCAGACGGCGATACTGAAGACCGCGACAGCTACCAGACCGTCTTTGCCGCCCGCGACGGCGCGGTCGCGGCCCCCACCGCCTCCCTGCACTTCACGCCAAGGCTGGTGCAGGCCATCCGGGCGCGCGGGGTAGAGATCGTCGCCGTCACCCTGCATGTCGGCGCCGGCACCTTCCTGCCGGTCAAGGTGGAGGACCTTTCCCAGCACGTCATGCACTCGGAATGGGGCCAGGTTTCGGCCCAAACGGCGCAGCGGATCAACGCGCGGCAGGGCCGGGTCGTGGCTGCCGGCACAACCGCCCTGAGGCTGCTGGAAAGCGCCGTTGACGCAAACGGCCGGCTCGCGCCCTGGGCCGGCGAGACCGACCTGTTCATCCTGCCTGGCTATCGCTTCCGCCTGGTCGATGCCCTGCTGACCAACTTCCACCTGCCCCGCTCGACCCTGTTCATGCTGGTCAGCGCGTTTTCGGGCACAGACCGCATGCGCGCCGCTTATGCGCACGCCATCCGTCGGGAATACCGGTTCTTCTCCTATGGCGACGCCGGCTTCCTGGAACGGGCTTAACGCCTGCCATCGCGAACAGGCAGGAACCAGCGGCCGAATCCCGGCAGCCAGCCAACACCGCCTCCTGCTATGCAAGGTCCACCACCATATTGCCGTCTGCCGCGACCCGCGCCTGGCCGCTCGGGCCGACGATCAGGGTGGAGGCGGCCTCTTCGATTACCGCAGGCCCCGCGAATGCGAAGCCAGCCGGCAGGTCGGCTCGGTCATACACAGGGGCGGAAACGAAGCCTCCGGCCTCCGGGAAATAGACGTCGCGGCGGTGGGTGGGCCGGGGCGTGCCGCCGGCGGCAATGGCCGTCCGCGGCCGCTCGCCGGGCACCTCGACGGAAACGGCGGTGCGGATGTTGATGATCTCCACCGGCACAGCCGGCGGGGTGCGGGTGAACTTCTCGATGTAGGCGGCCTCGAACGCCGCGATCAGCGCGGGCTTCGACGCCTCGGCATACGGCCCCGGCGGCAGGCTCACCACCACCTCGAACGCCTGGCCGACATAGCGGATATCGGCGAGCCGCTCGATCCTGGCCTGAGCGGGGTCGAGGCCGGTGCCGGCGATCAGGTCGCGCGCCTCTGCCTCCAGCCCAGCATAGCGGGCCTCGAATTCGGCCCAGTCGAGGCGGTCCAACTCCGCCGCCACCGTGGCGACGCGGTCGACGCGCGCCGGCGCGATCAGCAGGCCGACAGCGCTGGCCACACCCGCGGCCGGCGGCACGATGATGCGGCGGCAACCGAGCTTCTGCGCGACGTGATAGGCGTGCAGCGGCCCCCCTCCCCCCGTCGCCAGCAGCGCGTAGGCGCGCGGGTCCTTGCCGCGCTCGGCGATGTGGACGCGGGCCGCACCCGCCATCGCCTCGTTGGCGATATCGTGCACGCCCCAGGCCGCCTGCTCGGGCGAGAGGCCCGCCGCGGCAGCCAGCCGGGCGATGGCGGCGCGGGCGGCGTCCATGTCCACCTGCATGCTGCCGCCGGCAAAGAAGTCCGGGTTCAGGTATCCCAGCAGGAAGTTCGCATCGGTCACCGTGGCATGCCCGCCGCCGCGGCCATAACAGGCCGGGCCGGGCTCGGAGCCGGCACTGTCCGGCCCTACCTGCAACAGGCCCAGCGCGTTCAGGCGGGCGATGGACCCGCCGCCCGCGCCGATCTCGATCAACTCGATGGTGGAAATCTTGATCGGCAGGCCGGAGCCATGGGCGAAGCGCTTCTGCCGCGCCGCCTCGAAGTCGTAGGCGATCAGCGGCTTGCCATCGTCGACCAGCGAAAGCTTGGCCGTCGTGCCGCCCATGTCGAAGGCCAGCACACGCCCCTGGCCATCCGCCTCCCCGAACCAGGCACCGGCCAGCGCCCCCGCCGCCGGGCCGCTTTCCAGCAGGGCGACGGGCGCCCGCTTCGCCTGTTCCAGTGCGCCGAGACCACCGTTCGAAAGCATCAATTGCAGCGGTGCGGCAATGCCGAGGCCGGCCAGCTCCTCCGCCAGCCGGTCCAGATAGACCGCGGCCAGTGGCTTGATATAGGCGTTCGTCACCGTCGTGGAGGTGCGTTCGTATTCCCGGATTTCCGGCGCCACGTCCACCGACAGCGATACCTCCAGCTCCGGCACGGCCTCCGCCAGCGCCGCGCCCGCCGCCCGCTCGTGCGCCGGGTTGGCGTAAGCGTGCAGGAACACCACCGCGACCGTGACGACGCCGTCCGCCTGCAACGCCCTCGCCTGCTCCACCAACCCGGAGAGATCCAGCGGCACCCGCTCTCTGCCCATGGCGTCGATCCGGCCCGCCACCTGCCGCCGCCACGCCCTCGGCGCGAGCGGGGCCGGCTTGGCGATGGCGAGGTCGTAAAGCTCGTATTTCCGTTCGCGCCCGATCTCCAGCACATCGCGGAAGCCCTCGGTCGTGATCAGCCCCGTCGCGGCGCCCTTGCGTTCGATGGTGGCGTTGGTGAACAGCGTGGTGGCGTGGACGACACGGCCGATCTCGCCGCCCGGCAGCGAGTCTTCGCTCAGCACCTGGCGCACGCCGGCGATGACGCCGTCGGCCGGGTCGGTATGCGTGGTCAGCACCTTGCGGGCGAACTGGCGCCCGTCGCCATGGTCGAACACGACGATGTCCGTAAACGTGCCGCCGATATCGATGCCGAGGGAATAGCGTGCGCTCATGGGTTTTGTGCACCTGCCTATTGAACTCGTGCGGGCCGCTTTTGCGAGGCGGCGGAGCCGTTTTTTGCGAGGCGGCGGAGCCGTCTTTCCGTGGCGGCGGAGCCGTCGTGGCTATCCAGGCCGGCGCCGCCTTCGAAACAAAGGTCCGCCTGGGTTGCCTTGTCGCCTTCGGCTTCTCGCTATGACGGATATGGGGCCGTCATCGGCCTCTGCGCCGGCCCCCGCCCAAAGGCCGGCATCACGTCCTCCGCGAACATCTTCATCGACCGTTCCGCCTCGGCGAACGGCATGTTGTGGAAGTTCACCTGCAACGAGGCATGCTCGAAGCCGCCGGTTTCTTCCTGGTACATGCGGATATTGTCGATGATCTCCTGCGGCGTGCCGATCCAGGCCGCGCCCTTGGCGATCTGGGTGTCGGTGTTCTCGGCCCGCATCATTTCGATGATCTTGTCATAGCCGGGATAGTCGGCGCTGGACATGCCCGTCAGCCAGTCGCTTGCCCCCTCCACCAGCGATTTCAGATAGGCGTCGAGCTGCGGCCGGGCGATCTCCCGCGCCTTGGCGCCGTCGGGATGGCAGAACATATGGTGGGCGAGCATGACCTCGCCCGGCCCCGCGTGCCCGGCCTTGGCGCGGGCCTCGCGGTAGAGGCCGATCAGCTCCTTCATCGCCGCCCCCAGCATCGGCACGCACATGATGTTGTGGCCCTGTGTGCCCGCATACTCGAACGAGGCCGGCGTCCCCAGCGCCGCCACATAAAAGGGCGGGCGCGGCTGTTGCGTCGGCCTCGGCAGCACGGTGGTCTCACGGATGCGGTGGAATTGGCCCTCGTGCGTGACGTTTTCCTCGGTCAGCAGCATCTCCACCTGCTCGATCCCCTCGCGGTAGCGCGCCACCGATTCGTCCGGTGAGACGCCGAACCGGCGGAACTCATGCGGCAGAAAGGCCCGGGCGAAGCCCACATCCAGCCGGCCGTTCGAGATCGCATCCAGCATGCCGATCTCGCCCGCCAGCTTCAGTGGATTGGCGAACGCCGGCAGCACCGCGCCGGTGACGAGGCGCATTGTGCTGGTGACCGCCGCCGCGGCACTCAGAAACACGCAGGGGTTTGGAGAATAGCCGCCGTAATAGTGAAAATGGTGCTCGACAATGCGGACATGGGTATAACCCAGTGGCTCTGCCTGCTGCACCAGCGCCAGCGCCTCGCGGAAATACCGGTCGGCGGGCTTGTGCTGTGGGCCGACGTCGGGAAAGAACTGAATACCGAATTCCATGAGCGGGGCGTCTCCGGGCAAGCCTATTGTTCATCGTCGCGCCTAATGGTCCGATCGAACCACTAGCGTAGCGCCCTTGCCCGCCGCGGCAAGGGCCGCGAGGCCGCGCGGAACGCCCTACCCCACCCCCGCCAGCCGCCGCACCAATGCCAGATTCGCCGGCTGCGGCTGCAATTCGGCAGAGACCGCATCCTCCGATACCAAAGCCTGTCCGGCGTGGCCCATGATCGCCGCTGCCAGCGCCACCGTGGCCGCCTGCGCGGGGCGAAACGCGCCGGCGCCGAACATTTCGCCCAGCGCCGCGAGACCACGCGCCCGCATCGCCTCCTCATGCGCCGGCCACCGCTCGATCGGCGTCACGTCCAGCCCATCGCCGGCACCGCGGTCTTGTGGGCCACGGCCATGGCCCTATTCCGCCGCCGCAACCACGCTCTCGCCCTGGCGCAGCGGCTCAAGGATATAGGGTGCCATATCCTCCTGCGCCTGCATCCGCCGCTCGTGCCAGCGCTGGCCGCCGCCGTAATAGGCCAGCGAGCCCGGCTTCGCCCTGCCGTCGCCATTGTAATAGCTGAAGCAGTCGCGCAGCGGCGCCGACAGCAGGTCCATCTGGGCGCAGTGCGCGGCGTATTCTTCTTCCGCATCGCGCGTCACGTCGATGGAGCGTGCGCCCCGCTCCATTACCGTCTGCAACGCCCAGGTCACATAGTGCGCGTGCATTTCCGAAACGCGGGTGAAGTTGAACTGGCCGCCGCCGCCCTGCGGCCCGTTCATGATCAGCAGGTTCGGGAACCCCGCCGAATGCATGCCGAGGAAGGTCTTGGTGCCGTCCTTCTCCCACTTCTCCTTCAGCGTTACGCCATCGCGGCCGCGGATCATATTGAAGGAGCCGGTGCCCATCCATTCGAAGCCCGTGGCGTAAATCAGCACGTCAACATCGTACTGCACGCCGTCATGGACCACGCCGGTCTCGTTGATCTCCTGCACGCCGGTCGGCGCGGTATCGACCAGATGCACGTTCGGGCGGTTGAACGCCGGCAGATATTCGTCGTGAAAGGTCGGGCGTTTGCACCCATAGGGGTAGTAGGGCTTCAGCGCCTCCGCCGTCTTCGGGTCCTTCACCACCTGATCCACGCGGGCGCGGATCTGCTCCATGATGCGGAAATTGGTATTGAGCTGGCGCTGGATCAGCTCTTCCGGCGGCAGCGGCTTGGCGTGCCGCTTCGGCTTCTTGACCGCATCCACCTTGCCGGAGAGAAAATCGTCATTGCCTTGCAGCGCCGTCCGCCCGGCGGAAATCAGGGCGAGGCGCTCGCGCCGTTTCACCGCCCAGTTCTCCTCATGCGGCCAGGTGGCGTACTCCTCCTCCGTCGTGGCGCGCTGGTCGCGCACGTCGATGGTCGAGGGCGTGCGCTGGAAGACATAAAGGTCTTTCACCGCCTTGGCGATTTCCGGCACGATCTGCACCGCCGTGGCGCCCGTGCCGATAATGCCGACCCGCTTGCCCTCCAGGTCCACATGATAATTCCAGCGCGAGGTGTGGAAGGCGTGGCCCTGGAAGGTCTCCATACCCTTGATGTTGGCGAGCTTCGGCGTCGTCAGAATGCCGTTCGCCAACACCACGAAACGGGCCTTCATGGCATCGCCCCGGTCGGTCTTGACGATCCAGCGGCCCAACTCCCCATCCCAGTCGGTTTCCTGCACGGTGGTGTGGAACAGGGTCCGCTCATAGAGGCCGAACCGTTCCGCCATCGACTGGCAATATTCCAGGATTTCGAAGCCACTCGCGAACTTCACGGACGGGATATAGCCCATCTCCTCCAGCAGCGGCAGATAGGAATAGCTTTCCACGTCGCAGGCAATGCCCGGATACCGGTTCCAATACCAGGTGCCGCCGACGTCGCCGCCCTTTTCGCAGAACCGCACATCGGTAAACCCCGCCTGCATCAGCCGGTACCAGAGCAGCATCGCACCGAAGCCGGCGCCGATCACCAGAATCTCACACTCGTCATCCAGCGCGTCCCGCGGGATCGGCGGCTCGGAATAGACGTCCTCCAGGTATTTCGCGAACTCGCCTTCCATGGCGATATAGTCGGCGGCCCCCCGGCGGTCTTCCTTGTATTCGCGATACTTCGCCTGCTCTTCGGCGTCGAACCTCGCGCCGGCCAGCGCTTCCGGCAGCGTGATCAGGTTCTTATCGGTTACGATGGAATAGCCTTTGCCGGCAATCTTGTCGGAGGCCTTGGCGGCACGGGTGTTGAAAATCTTGCGGCCGGTGGCGGGGTCGATGGCGATGGCGGCGGTGGACATGGGCAGCGCTTACCTTTGCGTTGGCAAGGCTGCCCCCTCTCAAGGGTCAGGGGCCAGCCTTGCGACTTTCGGATCATATGGGCAAGCATAAGCGTGCCAACAGGCCCGCGCCAACCCCTTTCGGGCCGGCAGCGGCGCTCAAAGCCGTCCCCGCCCGCTGGCCACTACTCCCGCGGCAGCAGGTGCTTGGTGATCTTTCCCGTCGCGTTGTGGGGCAATTCGTCGAGGAAGCGCACGGATTTCGGAGCCTTGTAGTGGGCAAGCTGTTCGCGGCAGTGGGCGATCACCCGCTCCTCGGTCAGGCCGGCGCCCTCCTCCTGGACGATGAAGGCGCGGCCCACTTCGCCCCAGCGCTCGTTCGGAACGCCGATCACGGCGCATTCCGCAATGCCGTTCAGGCGGTAGAGCGCGTCCTCGACCTCCAGCGGATAGACGTTCTCGCCGCCGGAGATGTACATGTCCTTCCAGCGGTCGACGATATAGTAGTAACCGTCCTCGTCCACCCGCGCCGCGTCGCCGGTGCGGAACCAGCCGCCGGGCAGAAAGGCCTGGGCCGTTGCCTCCGGCAATTGCCAGTAGCCATTCGTGACCGTCGGCCCCCGAATCAGCAATTCGCCGACCTCGCCGGGCGCCAGGCCATTGCCGTGCTCGTCGGCGATCTTGCACTCAACATGCAAGGCCGGAAGGCCACAGGAGCCGATTTTCTCCAGCGCCATGTGCTTCGGGATCATCGTGCCGAGGGACGATGTCTCGGTCATGCCCCAGGCATGCTCGAACAGCACGCCCTTCTTGGCATAGGTCTCCAGCAGGGCGGTGGAGGGCGCCGCGCCGCCGACGCCGACGCTGTGCAGATGATCGATTTGCGCGTCCTTGAACGCCGGCAACTGGCTGATGAACAGAAAGTTGGTCGGCACGCCCAGCAGGTGGGTGATCGCGCCGGCGCTGGGATCCGTCATCAGGCCCAGCATCGCCTCCGCATCGAACTCGTGCATGATGGTGTTGTTGCCGCCGGCATGCAGAATCGGGCTGAGATAGACGCAGACACCGCCGACATGGAACAGTGGCAACACGCAGAGGCCGTGGCTCTTGTTGGTGATGCCGGTGGCGACGGCACAGTTGATGGCGTTGAACAACTGCATGCCATAGGTAATCTGCGCGCCCTTGGGCCGGCCCGTGGTGCCGCTGGTGTAGAGGATCACCCATGGGTCGTCGAAGCCATGCTCCACCGCCGGCAGGTTGCCATAGGCAGCCTTGAGCCCGCTTTCATAGAGGCTGGGCCGGCCATCGTCGGCCCCGACCAGCATCACCTCCTGCTGCACCTGGCCGGCAGCCGCCGCGGCGCTCTCCGCGAACTCCGCCGTGTGCACCAGCGCCTTCGGCCGGCAGTCGCCCAGGATGTAGACCAGTTCCGGCACCGCCAGGCGCCAGTTCATCGGCACGCAGATCGCACCCAGCCGCCGGCAGGCGAAGATGATCTCCACCACGTCGGAAGAGTTGTGCATCAGCACCGCCACCCGGTCGCCCGGATTGACGCCGCAGCGCTCGTGCAGGAACAGGGCGCAGCGGTCCAGCCGCTCGTTCATCTCCGCATAGGTGTAGCGGCGGCCGGACAGCAGGTCGTTCAGGGCCGGCGCGCCCGGCTGCGCCTGCGCGTGCTTGGCAATCCAGTCGAAGGCGAACATGCTGCTCACTGGCCCAGGGTCCCCAACCCATAGAAAGAGTGGGCAGCGTCGTGGAACAGCCAGCGCTTCTCGTCGGCGCTGGCGCCGGACGCGATGTGTTTGAAGGCGTTCCAATAGGTGCGGTAGCTGCCGGAGACCTTGTCCACCGGGAAATTGCTTTCGAACATGCTGCGCTTCGGACTGAAGGCGTCGATGCAGGTGTCGATCCAGGGCTTCCAGACCTCCGCCAGATGCTCGGAAGACGGCGGTTCGGCCATTTCGTGGAAGTTGCGGCCATTCACCTTCATGCCGATGCCGCCGATCTTGACATAGACATTGTCGCTCGCCGCCGCGATGGCGCGGATATCCTTCTGCCAGTCGGCGAAATACGCATCCTGCCTGCCCTGATAAGGGCCGACGCCCAACGGTCCGCCGCAATGGTCCAGCACGATCTTGGCATGCGGGAAGGCGGCGGCCAGCGCGGCCAGATCCGGCAATTGCGGGTGATAGAGCCAGGCATCGAAGGTCAGGCCCATATCCGCCAACACCTTGAAGCCCGCACGGAAATCGTCCCGCAGGTAGAGCCCTTGCGGCGGGTCGGTGTGCGAGTTGTGCACTTCCGCGGCCTTGTCCCAGCCGGCGGCATGGCGAATGCCCTTGAACCGGCCCTCGCCGCCCTTGCGGCCGCCGCCGGCCAAGACCTCGGCCTCCAGCACCTCCCGCACTTGCGCATCGGGCAGGGTCAGGTCGGCGCGGCCGGCAATGGCGGCGCAGGGCCGGTCATCGCCATAGCGCCCGCTCGCGGCCATGGCGGCGACGCCGTTGACGAATTCCACCTCGCCGACCGGGCGCAGATGGTCCGGGCCGCCGGCACGGTAGAAGGCCGTGCATTCGATGAACACGGTGGAGACGACATTGTGGCCGTCCTCCATATCCTGGCGCAACTGGTCCAGCAGATAGCGGTGAGCCGGAAAATCCCACAGATGGTGGTGCGGGTCGCAGATCGGCAGATCCGGCTCCAACACATCCTCGACCCGCTTGGCGAGCCATTCCTCGTTGACGCCGGCGCGGCTGGCGACGGTGCTGGTGGGTCCACTCATGATCGGCGTTTCCTCTCGGTGCAGATGGCCTCTTGCCAAACGGCGGGCATTTGCCGCCAAGTATGCCAAGCCGTCGGCAACAAGCCAAGGGGCCGTGCGGAGCAGGGAAAGACAGCACAGGGGCAAGCCATGCCGGATGGACAGGAACGCAGCCGCGACAACGCAAACCCGTCGATTTTCGCCATTCGCACCAAAGGCGCGCGGGGCGCCAGGACGCTGGAATTGCGCCTGGACCGCTACTCTGGCGGGCACGACACCGGCCATGCCATGATCCCGGTTGGGCCGGACGAGTGGTTTCTCGCCCGGTCGGTGCAAAAGGCGCTGCGCGCAAGGCTCGGACGCAACGACGATGTGTTCCTCTGGCTCTCGCGCCAGCCGGGCGTGCGCAAGGTGGAGTTGCTGCGCGGGCGCGTCGCGCTAAAACGCTGGTACGAAAACCAGGATGTCAAACCCACCGGCGTGGAAAGCGCCCGTCCCGCCGCCATACGCCGCCGCAGCGCGCATCATGGCTGGTTTTCCTGGAACCTGGAAATGGTCGGCGCGCCCCAAGCCTGGGACCTGTTCCACTGGGACCGCCAGAGCGAGCCGCCCTGGCAGCATCCGGCGATCAAGGTCGGCCATCTCGACACCGGCATTGCGTCTCACCCCTGCCTGCACCTGCACAATGGCATCGATACGTCCGGCGGCCATGTGCTGATGCACGAGGGCGCAAACGTGTTCGACCCGCAAGTCTCCGGCAGCCTGCCGAACGATCCGCTGAACGGCTTCGGCACGCCCGGCCATGGCGTGCGCACGCTCAGCGTGCTCTGTGGCTTTCAGCCGGGCGTGTTCGCGGGCATTGCGCCCAGGGCCAACATCATTCCCTATCGCGTGACCAATTTCGTGGTCGTCAGCGGCCTGCTCAACAACGACAAGAGCCTGGCCGAAGGCATCCGCCGCGCCACCATCGACAAGGGCTGCCTGGTTCTGTCCATGAGCCTCGGCAACCCCTGCTTTCCCGGCAAAGCCATCGGGCGGATGGTCGATACCGCCTATGAGATGGGCGTGATCATGGTGGCCGCTGCCGGCAACATCACCAGCGAGGTGACCTTTCCCGGCCGCTATGCCCGCACCGTCGCGGTTGGCGGCGTTTCCGAATCCCGGCGGGCCTGGGCCGGCGGCAGTGCCGGCGTGCGGGTGGATGTGTCGGCACCGGCGGACGACATCTACCGCGCCCTGTTCCGCGGCCCGAACGGCACCCAGCCCGGCTATTCCGCCGATCAGGGCGACGGCACCAGCTATGCCACCACCCATGTGGCGGGCGCGGCTGTGCTTTGGCTGGCGCATCATTGGGCCGACGTGCAACGCCTCTACGGCAACACCTGGCGGCGGGTGGAGGCGTTCCGACACTGCCTGCAACGCAGCGCCCAGCCGGGCCGAAACTGGGATTCGACCCGCCAGGGCTCCGGCATTCTCTGGATCCCGGAACTGCTCCGCACCCCCCTGCCAAACCCGGCGGTCCTGACCAAAGTCGATGACCTGGCGGAGGATGACCTGTTTTGAGTCGCAATCGCGTCGGCCCCGGCGCCAAGGCCGGGGCGAACACGCCAAGGGCTAGCGCTGCTTGATGGCGCCGCCCGCGGCTAGCTTGTCGATCTCCGCCGCGCTGAAGCCCCAATCGGCCAGGCCCTCTTTCGAGTGTTCGCCGGCATAGGCGACGCCCATGGAAGTTTTCGACGGCGTGCGCGAGAATTTCGGTGCCGGGCCCGGCTGTTTGAAACCGTCCACCTCGATGAAGGTGTCGCGCGCGACGTTGTGCGGGTGCTCCATCGCCTCCCCCATGGACAGCACCTGGCCGAAGCAGACGTCGCTGTCTTCCATCAGCTCCGCCCATTCCGCACGGGTCTTGGTCAGGAAGACCTCTCTCAGCGTTTGCCGGTTGACAGCCCAGGCGGAGCGGTCGAGCTGGTCGGGCATGTCCTTGCCCTTCAAGCCGGTCTTCTCCAGCAGCAGGGCATAGAATTGCGGCTCGATGGAGCCGATGGAGATGTACTTACCGTCCTTGCACTCGAACGGGCCGTAATAGTGCGCGCCGCCGTCCAGGCGGTTATGGCCGCGGCGGTCGTCCCATAGGCCGGCGGCGTACATGCCGTACATGCTGGTCATCAGGCTGGCCGAGCCCTCGACCATGGAGGTATCGACCACCTGACCCTTGCCGGACTTCTGCGCCTCCACATAGGCCGCAAGCGCGCCCACCACCATGTAGAGCGCACCGCCGCCAAAATCGCCGACCAGGTTCAGCGGCGGCACCGGCGGGCCGTCCACCGGGCCGATGGAGTGCAGCGCGCCGGAAAGCGAGATGTAATTGATATCGTGGCCGGCGGTGTGCGCAATCGGCCCGTCCTGGCCCCAGCCGGTCATGCGGCCATAGACGATTTTCGGGTTGCGCTTGAACATCACGTCCGGCCCCAGGCCCAGGCGCTCCATCACACCCGGCCGGAAGCCCTCGATCAGAATGTCCGCCTTTTCGCAGAGTTGCAGGGCCAGCTCGACGCCTTCCGGCTTCTTCAGATCGATGGCGACGTTTTTGCGCCCGCGCAGCAGGTTGTTGTACTTCGGCTCGACCGCGCCTTCCTTGCCGACATTGACCGCCCGGTCGATGCGCAGCACGTCGGCGCCCATATCGGCCAGCATCATGCAGGAAAAGGGGCCGGGGCCGATGCCGGCAAATTCGACGACTTTAACGCCTGTCAGCGGACCGCTCATGTGGTGTTCCTCGCGTAGAAGGGGAAATGGATTAGGCTCGAACCGCCAGCATACCCATTGCAGCGCGCCTCGCCAGTGTCCTTTTCCCTTCCTGCTGGTTCCCTTACTGCTGGCGCAACCCTGTCGGGAAGTGAAAGACAAGACCATCTCAATTACAACACCTTGGCAAGAAAGCCGAAAAGGCGTCCAACAAAAAATATCATTTCCAATATCGAGCCCTATCCATATGATAACTGGCAATACTCTCTATATATCCTGCAATTACAAAGAAGTAGGGCTCATGAAAACCGGGCGATTGCTGCTGTCCGCTGTCATGATCATGTTCGGCGCCGGCGCCTGTGGGGAAGATAAAGCCACGAAAGTAACCGGAGATCAGCTTCGGCCGTGGCTTGCCGATGGTTACATGCTCGCCGGCCATATGCTTCGATGACCGGAAATCCGTTTCATGCTCAATCCGTATCCGAACGGCTCCTCACGGGCAGACTGACGCATGAGCCCGGACCCCTCCGGCACCAATGCGGCCGGCGGAGACGACCTGCCGCTTCGGCACGTTCGGCCACAACCCGGATGCGATGGAGGCAGCCTGGAAAGAGGTCACGGCCTTCCGGAACCAATAACCGGCAGCGGGAATGCGGCGCTGGCCGCCGCTCCCGCCATTGCCTTGCCCTGCGCCCTGGCGCAGCATGGGGCGACCCAGCTTCTCCTGCGCCAAGGCACTGCCCCATGACCCAACCTTTCACCGGTATCCGCATTCTGGACTTCACCCAGGTGTTTGCCGGCCCCTATGCCAGCTTCCAGTTCGCCCTGCTGGGTGCCGACATCATCAAGGTGGAGCCGCGGGGCGGCGAGTCCGCGCGCACCATCAATGGCCAGGCCGGGCCAAAGGGCGATACCGCCTCCCCCATTTACATGGCCGCCAATGGCAACAAACGCGGCATCTGCCTGGACCTGAAACAGCCGGAGGCCATCGCCGCGGTCAAAAAGCTGGCGGCCCAGGTCGATGTGGTCATGGAGAACTTCCGCCCCGGCGTTATGGATCGGCTCGGTATCGGCTGGGACGTGCTGAAAGAGATCAACCCGCGCCTGATCTATGCCTGCGTCTCCGGCTTCGGGCGGGAGGGGCCGGACGCCGAGACGCCGGCCTATGACGGCAAGATTCAGGCGGTCAGCGGCATCATGTCGGTGACCGGCTACCCGGAGAACGGCCCGACGCGTGCCGGCTTCGCCGTGGTCGATGCCGCCGCCGGCATGACCGCCGCCTTCGCCCTCGCCGCTGCGCTGTTCCAGCGCCAGACCACGGGCAAGGGCCAGCTGGTCGATGTCTCCATGCTGGATTCGGCCTTGAGCTTCCTCTCGCCGACCGTGGCGGACTGGACCTTCACCGGCTTCCGCCCGGTACAGTACGGCAACATGGCCGTCAGCCGCCGGCCGACCGCGGACCTGTTCCGGGCGAAAGACGGCCATTTCCTGCTGGCCTGCAACACCGATGGCCAGTGGGATGCGCTGGTCAAGACCCTCGGCCGGGAGGACCTCTCCGCCGACCCGCGCTTCGCCGATTGGGACGCGCGCAAGGCAAACGCTGCCGCGCTCCAGGATATTTTGAACGCCGGGTTCGCCACCGCCACGGCAGCCGAATGGGACCAGCGCCTGAATGCGGCCGGCTGCCCCTGCTCCAAGATCTGGAGCATCCCGGAAGTGGTCGAACACCCCCAGCACGCCTGGCGCCCCTCCGGCATGCAACAGGTTGAGGGCATAAAGCTGATGGGCGCCGGCTACGGGTTCGAACACGGCGGCCCCAAGCTCGAAAACCTGCCCCCCGCCACCGGCGAACACACAGAGGCAGTGCTGCGCGAGGCGGGATTCAGCGATGAAGAGATTGCGGCGTTGCTGTGATCCCGGCCGCGCCGCCGGTTCGCCATGGGCAGAGTTCCTGCCGTCTCTTTAGGCAAACCGCCATCCAGCCCCGTCAACCGGGCGCCTTGGGCATCGTCAAACCCGGTGTTATGGTATGGCTCCCCCGGACAATCGCCGGAAATTTGGCCTTGATCGGCTGATATTGCTGAAATTTTGCGCATTTTCCCCGCTAAGGGTCTTAACGACCACTTTTTGAGCACTTCGTGCCGCCAAAGCGCCCCACTGCCAGAACGGGTATTCATTAATATACTGATTTACCGTTGTATTTTCTCCCATATGACGTTTGGCACGCCATTTGCTGTGTTAAGGCATCGAAACCGAAAAGGAGGCCTTTCCTCATGGCGTTTTCCGGAACCTTACGCAAACTGGCCATTGCCGGGGCATCTGCCGCGGCGATGATGGTCAGCCAGGCGGCAGTGGCTGCCGATACGATTAAGGTGGGCGTGCTGCATTCGCTCTCCGGCACCATGGCCATCAGCGAGACGACGCTGAAAGATGCGATGCTCATGCTGATCGACGAGCAGAACAAGAAGGGCGGCCTGCTGGGCAAACAATTGGAAGCCGTCGTCGTCGATCCGGCCTCGAACTGGCCGCTGTTCGCCGAAAAAGCGCGCGAACTCATCACCCAGGAGAAAGTCGACGTCGTCTTCGGCTGCTGGACCAGCGTCTCCCGCAAGTCGGTGCTGCCGGTCTTCGAAGAACTGAACAGCATGCTGTTCTATCCGGTACAGTACGAGGGCGAGGAAAGCTCGCGCAACGTGTTCTACACCGGCGCCGCACCGAACCAGCAGGCAATCCCCGCGGTGGAATACCTGATGAGCGAGGATGGCGGCAACGTCGAGCGCTGGGTGCTGGCCGGCACGGACTATGTCTATCCGCGTACCACCAACAAAATCCTGGAGTCCTTCCTGAAGTCCAAGGGCGTCGCGCCTGAGGATATCATGATCAACTACACGCCGTTCGGCCATTCCGACTGGCAGACCATTGTCGCCGACATCAAGGCTTTCGCCTCCGAAGGCAAGAAGACCGCCGTTGTCTCCACCATCAACGGCGACGCCAACGTGCCGTTCTACAAGGAACTGGCCAACCAGGGCATTGACGCGGCGGACGTGCCGGTCGTGGCCTTCTCGGTCGGCGAGGAAGAACTGGCCGGTATCGATACCACCAACCTGGTCGGCCACCTGGCGGCCTGGAACTACTTCATGAGTGTCGACACGCCGGAGAACGATGCCTTCATCGAAAAGTGGCACGCCTTCATCGGCGACGAGACGCGCGTCACGAACGACCCGATGGAAGCGCATGCGATCGGCTTCCAGATGTGGGTGCAGGCAGTGCTGCAGGCCGGTACGACCGATGTCGATGCCGTGCGCCAGGCCATGTATGGCCAGACCGTGCGCTCGCCCAGCGGCTTTGACGTGGTCATGAACACCAACCACCACCTCTCCAAGCCGGTGCTGATCGGCGAAATCCAGGATGACGGCCAGTTCGAGATCGTCTGGGAGACCGACGACCCCATCGTTGGCGACGCCTGGACCGACTTCCTGCCGGAAAGCGCGAAGCTGACCGCCGACTGGACCTATCCCTGGGTCTGCGGCAATTGCGAGACGCCGAAGTACGGCATGGCCACCAACTAAGTTTAAGCCTCTCCATCCCCGGACGACGCGAAACCGCGCGCTGGCACGGGGCGTGCCGGGGCCTCCTTCCCAAGGGCGTTCCAGCCTTTCTCTGCAGGAGGCCCCGGCACCCCAAGCGGTTGGCCGGGGAGGGTTTTTTCCTTTCGTTCGTCTCTTTCTGAAACGCCCCTCAAAGACAAGAAGCAATCAATGCGACTGTTCCTGGCAACACTCTGCGGGTTGCTGATGCTGGCCGCAGTGCCGGCCCAGGCCGACCCGCTGGCAGATGCCGCCGCCAAGCTGCCCGAAGGCGGCTATAGCGACCGCGTCGCCCATATCGAAGCCATCGCCGCGCTGGGCGATCCCCGCGCCATCCCGCTGCTCGAAGCGCTCGGCGAGGGCGATCTGCATGTGCGCGAAAGCGACGGGCGGATCGTCGTCCGCCAGCGCGAAGGCCACGACTATCTGATCTCCGACCCGCTGACCGGCGAGAGCCTGGGCACGGTCGGCCGGCGCGACACCGACAAAATCCGCGTCAACAACCGCGTGCGCGGTGCCGTGGCCGAGGCGCTGGCCCAGCTCAAGCTGGCCAGTCCGAACCCGGCCGAACGGCAGGCCGCGGCAGAAGAGGCCGCCAGCCATGGCTCGCCCCTGATGCTGGAACGCCTGCGCGCGGCGCTCGAAACGGAACAGGTGGCAGCCGTCAAGGCCGCCATGCAGTCGGCCCTGATCGCCGCCGAACTGGCCGCCGGCACGCCGGAAGAACGGATCGCCGCCATCGACCGCCTCTCCGGCAGCCTCGATCCCGCCGTGCGCGCCCTGCTGGGCCAGGTGGCCAACGATGCGGATGCCGAGCCACAGGTGCGGGCAGCCGCAGCAAAGGCCATCGAACAGATCGAGAGCCAGCGCGCCTGGCTGGATGCGGGCCTGGCGGTGTTCCAGGGCGTCTCGCTGGGGTCGATCCTGCTGCTGGCGGCCATCGGCCTTGCCATCACCTTTGGCGTGATGGGCGTGATCAACATGGCCCATGGCGAGATGATCATGCTGGGGGCCTATTCCACCTTTGTGGTGCAGGAGGCCTTCCGCACCTTCCTGCCGCCTTCCCTGTTCGACCTCTATCTGATCGCAGCCATCCCGGTCGCCTTCATGGTCGCCGCCGTGGCCGGCATGGCGATGGAGCGGAGCGTGATCCGCTTCCTCTACCACCGCCCGCTGGAGACGCTGCTCGCCACCTGGGGCATCAGCCTGATCCTGCAACAGACGGTGCGCAGCATTTTCGGGGCCACCAACCGCGAGGTGCAGAACCCCAACTGGATGAGCGGCGGCGTCGAGATCATCGGCGGCGTGATCCTCACCTACAACCGGCTCTGCATCATCGCCTTCAGCGTGATCGTGCTGGGGCTGGTGGTGCTGATCCTGCGCAAGACGCATTTCGGGCTGGAGATGCGCGCCGTCACCCAGAACCGGCGCATGGCGCGGAGCATGGGCATCGACTCCTCCCGCGTCGACGCGCTGACCTTCGGCCTCGGCTCCGGCGTCGCCGGCATTGCGGGCGTGGCGCTGAGCCAGGTCGGCAATGTCAGCCCGAACCTGGGCCAACTCTACATCGTCGACAGCTTCATGGTCGTGGTCTTCGGCGGCGTGGGCAACCTGGCCGGCACGTTCGTCGCTGCCATGAGCCTCGGCGTTCTCAACAAATTCCTGGAGCCTGTCGCCGGTGCGGTGCTGGGCAAGGTGGTGGTCCTCGTGCTCGTAATCCTGTTCATTCAGCGCCGCCCGCGCGGCCTGTTCGCCCCCAGGGGCCGGTCGGAGGAGGCGTAAGATGGAAGCCTCCCGTCAACCCCTGCTCACCCAGGCCGGCTGGGCCCGGTTCGTGCTGGCGGTGTTCGCCGCCGCAATCCTGGTCCCGGCGCTGAACCTGGCCGTTGACCCCGGTTCCAACGCCCACATTCCCGACTATATGATCCCGCTTCTGGGCAAGTATCTCTGCTTTGCCCTGCTGGCGATGAGCCTGGACCTGGTCTGGGGTTATGCCGGTATTCTCAGCCTGGGGCATGGCGCTTTCTTCGCGCTGGGCGGCTATGCCATGGGCATGCACATGATGCGCGCCATCGGCGACCGCAGCGTCTACGGCAACCCGGACCTGCCGGATTTCATGGTGTTTCTGAATTGGCAAGAGTTACCCTGGTACTGGTATGGATTCGACCAGTTCGGCTTTGCCGTCGTCATGGCCTTCCTGGTGCCGGGCGCGCTGGCCTTTGCCTTCGGCTGGCTGGCCTTCCGCTCGCGCATCACGGGCGTCTATTTCTCGATCATCAGCCAGGCGATGGTGTTCGCGCTGATGCTGGCCTTCTTCCGCAACGATTTCGGCTTCGGCGGCAACAACGGCCTGACCGATTTCAAGGATGTGCTGGGCTTCGATCTGGCCGCGCCCGGCACGCGCATGGCGCTCTATCTGTTGAGCGTGGCAGCCCTGGCCGGCGGCTATCTGCTTTGCCGCTTCATCGTCACGTCCAAGCTTGGGCGGGTGATGCTGGCGCTGAAAGACGCCGAGCCGCGGGTGCGCTTCCTCGGCTACCGCCCGGCCAATGCCAAGGTGGTGGCGTTCACCGCCAGCGCCATGCTGGCGGGCATTGCCGGCGCGCTCTACGTGCCGCAGGTGGGCATCATCAACCCGTCCGAATTCTCGCCGGCGGTTTCGATCGAAATCGCGATCTGGGTGGCGATCGGCGGCCGCGGCTCGCTCTATGGCGCGATTTTCGGCGCGGTGCTGGTGAACATGGCCAAATCCTACCTGACCGGCGTTGCGGCCGAAACCTGGCTGTTTTTCCTGGGCGCGCTGTTCGTGTTCGTCACCCTGTTCCTGCCGAAGGGGCTGGTGGGGGCGGCCACCGAGATCCGCAAAATCGGCGACTGGCTCGACCCGACCCGGCGGGCGCGGGAGGCTGGCTATCATGTCTGAGGCAGCCACCCATCTCTATCTGGACGGCGTCACGGTCAGCTTCGACGGCTTCAAGGCGCTGAACGATCTCTCGCTCACCATCGAGCGCGGCGAGTTGCGCTCGATCATCGGCCCGAACGGCGCCGGCAAGACGACGATGATGGATGTCGTCACCGGCAAGACCCGGCCCGATGTCGGCACCGTCCGTTTCGACGACCGCATCGACCTGACCCGGCTGGACGAGCCGGCGATTGCCGGCCTCGGCATCGGGCGCAAATTCCAGAAACCGACCGTGTTCGAAAACCTCAGCGTGTTCGAAAACCTGGAACTGGCCTGCAAGGCCAACCGCAACGCCCTGGTGTGCCTGCTGGCCCGGCTGTCGCGCGAGCAGCGGGCGAAGATCGAGGAAACGCTGGAGACCATCCGTCTCGGCGAGCGGCGGGGGGATCTGGCCGGCGCCCTCAGCCACGGCCAGAAACAATGGCTGGAAATCGGCATGCTGCTGATCCAGGATGCCGAACTGCTTCTCCTTGATGAGCCGGTCGCCGGCATGACGGATGCCGAGACCGAACAGACCGCCGACCTGATCCACCGCCTGAAGGGCGAGCACACGCTGGTGGTGGTGGAGCACGACATGGCCTTCGTGCGCGCGCTGGGTGCCCGCGTGACCGTGTTGCACGAAGGCAGCGTCCTGGCGGAGGGTTCCATCGACCACGTCCAGGGCGACCCGCGCGTCGTCGAAGTCTATTTGGGGAGGTAGGAAGATGACGGCCCGCAAATCCCACAGGCGTCATTGCGAGGCGCTGCCGAAGCAACACAGCCCAACGCCACCGGGCCTCGCAGCTTTTGCTGGCTTGCGTCACCGGCTCTCCCCCCTCACCATGACAACCGTGGGAGCGGGGCGCCCATGCTGACCGTCTCCAACCTGCACCTGCATTACGGTGCCTCCCACATTCTGCGCGGCGTCAGCGTCGAGGCGCGGCCGGGCGAGGTCATGTGCATCATGGGCCGCAACGGCGTCGGCAAGACCTCGCTGTTGCGCGCCATCCTGGGCCTGCAACCGATCAGCGATGGCCGGGTGCAATGGCAGGAACGGGACGTCACCCGCCTGCCCGCCCACAAACGCGCCCGCTCCGGCTTCGCCAGCGTGCCCCAGGGGCGGGACATCTTTGCCCGCCTGACCGTCGCCGAGAACCTGCGCACCGGTTTCGCCGCGGCTCCCGCGGGCGAGAAAAACGTGCCGGAGCATGTGTTCGAACTCTTCCCCGTGCTCAAAGACATGCTGGGCCGCCGCGGTGGCGACCTCTCCGGCGGCCAGCAGCAGCAGCTCGCCATCGCCCGCGCGCTGGTGATGCGCCCGAAACTGCTGGTCCTCGACGAGCCGACCGAGGGCATCCAGCCCTCCATCATCAAGGATATCGGCCGCGTCATCGCCGACCTGGCAGCCGCGGGCGAAATGGCCATCATCCTGGTGGAACAGTATTTCGAGTTCGCGCGCGACCTCGCCGACCGCTTTGCCGTGATGGAACGCGGCGAGGTGGTGCTCTCGGGCGTGCGCGGAGAAATGGACGAGGCCAGTGTACGCCGAACCCTTACCGTCTAGCGGGGACGCCGCGCTGCGATCCAGCGGGGACGCCCCGCGGCGATTCGTTGGAGCCGGTGCCAGTCGGCGGTTGCAGCGGTCTGCCGGGCGGGCGTCCGTGGTCTTTCGGCGGGAAGCCGGGGGGCGGACCGTGCTGGCCGATCTGCACCAGAGCGCGCCATGCCGGGCGATGCTGCCCGCCAGCGAGGATTGGCCGACCGCCGTGTTCGCCACCACCTGCGGCGGGCTCACCGGCGGCGACGCGGTCCGGTTCGACTTTGCCGTCCAAGCCGGCGCGGCAGCACGGGCGACAACCCAGGCAGCCGAGCGGCTCTACAAGGCCAGGGTTGCGGATGGCCCGGCGCGGGTGGAAAGCCGCGTCGTGCTGGGCGAAGGCGCGCGGGCCGAATGGCTGCCGCAGGAGACCATCGCCTTCGACGGCGCCCGCCTCGCCCGCCGCACCGTCTTCGACCTCGCCGCCAGTGCCGACCTGCTGGCCTGCGAACTGCGCGTGCTGGGCCGGGCCGCCCATGGCGAAGTGTTCGGCGAGGGCTTCCTCGGCGACCGCATCGAAGTCTGGCGCGAAGGCCGCCTCGCCTGGGTGGATGCGCTGCGCTTGGGGGAAGGCTCGGTTGCCCGAACCCTAGCCTCCCCCGCCGGCTTTGGCGGCTACCCAGCCATCGCCACCGTGTTCCACGCCGCCACGGGCGCCGAAGCCCGCCTAGCCGAGGCCCGCGCCCTGCTGGCGCGCACGCCGGACACCGCCCGCGCCGCCGCCACGACTCTCGACGGCCTGTTGGTGGCCCGCTTCCTGGCGCCCGACGCCTTCACGCTCCGCCAGAGCGTCGCCCGTTTCGTCACCGGCTTCCGCGCCACCCTCGGCCGCGCGCCCGTGATGCCCCGTTTCTGGTCCCTCTGAGGAGAGCCCCCGCCCATGCGCCTCACCGAACGCGAGAAAGACAAGCTGCTGGTCGCCATGGCCGCAGAGGTCGCCCGCAAGCGCCTCGCCCGCGGCGTCAAACTGAACTACCCGGAGGCCATCGCGCTGATCTCCGACTTCGTGGTCGAAGGCGCCCGCGACGGCCGCTCCGTCGCCGACCTGATGCAGGCGGGCGCCGGCGTGATCTCCCGCGGCCAAGTGATGGAAGGCATTGCCGAGATGATCCATGAAGTCCAGGTCGAAGCCACTTTCCCCGATGGTACAAAATTGGTTACCGTACACGAACCGATACGGTAACCATGAGGAAAGGGGAAGGTTATGGCACGCGTCTTCAACAACATTGCTTCGGCGCGGAATCTCCTTCGATCAGAGCGGGAATTTATTTTTCATTTAGAAGAATATATCGCGCTTAGAGAAGAAATTTTGGTTCAACAGAACACACGGCATAGATCATTCCAAATGGGCGCAGTTTCTAGCGCCATTATTTGGGGTTTTCTGCTACAATTTCGCGATTTATTCATTATAGAACCTGGGGAAGAAAATTTTTTATATAGCTTTTCATGGTGGTTGCCAGTTTTTATTTCAGTAGGCGGAGCTTGGTATGCGCACCAAAGAAATTCGACGTTCGATCAAACGGTGAAGTACTTGAGAAGAATTCAATCCAAATATGCGTCTTCAGATTTGCAAGGATTTGAAAACATATTGAACAATAGAGAAAATATTTTTTTCGATATATTATCAAACTCGACAAAATTACTTCCAAGACGGAACACCGATATAGTCGTTTTGTTTTGGGTATTGCTTTCCATTATATCTTCGCTATTGGCAAGTTATTTTAACAATATTTCCTTCGCCGATTCGTTAGATTTTGCTTTCAGACACGTAGATATTATAGGAATAACAGTTATATCGATATTGTTATTTGTTATATTAAGAATTATCCTAAATTTACTGAAATTTTTTGTCTTAAATTGGATAATTTGCAAGTATATTAGTCCAGCACTATTGAAATTTTATCATTTAAATTTGAGAAAAACCTGGCTTTGACTGTGATTTTCCCGCAAGACACCCCAACCAGACTGGAGAAAACCATGTCGTATCTCACAATTGTGCTCGTCACTCTTTCTTCGTCCCTCGCCTTGGCCCATCCCGGACACGGCGCATCCGTATTCCATACCCACAGTTGGGAGATCGGGCTGGGCCTGGTCGTGGCGATTGCGGCAGTGGGCTTCGCAGTCCACGCCTTGCGGGGCCGGAAATGATCCCCGGCGAGGTCATTGCCGCGGCGGGTGAGATCGAGCTCAACGCCGGCCAGCCCACCGTCACCCTCACCGTCGCCAATACCGGCGACCGTCCCGTGCAGGTGGGCAGCCACTACCACTTCGCGGAGGCCAACCCGGCCCTCGATTTCGACCGCGCCGCCGCCCGCGGCATGCGCCTCGACATCGCCGCCGGCACGGCGGTGCGCTTCGAGCCCGGCTCCAGCCGGGAGGTGACGCTGGTCCCCTACCGCGGCGAGCGCATCGTGATCGGCTTCAACCAGGCGGTCATGGGACCGCTGGCCGGAAAGGACTGAACCCATGGCCATTATCTCCCGCGCCGCCTATGCCGCCATGTACGGGCCGACCGTCGGCGACAAGGTACGGCTCGCCGATACCGAGCTCTTTATCGAGGTGGAGCGCGACCACACCCTCTATGGCGAGGAGGTGAAGTTCGGCGGCGGCAAGGTCATTCGCGACGGCATGGGCCAGTCGCAGCGCTCGCGCCATGAAGGCGCCGTCGATACCGTCATCACCAACGCCCTGATCCTCGACCATTGGGGCGTGGTCAAGGCCGATATCGGCATTCGCGACGGCCGCATCGTCGCCATCGGCAAGGCGGGCAATCCGGACACCCAACCAGGCGTCACCATCATTGTCGGTCCGGGGACGGAGGCGATTGCGGGCGAGGGCAAGATCGTCACCGCCGGCGGCTTCGACGCGCACATCCACTTCATCTGCCCGCAGCAGATCAACGAAGCCCTCTATTCCGGCGTCACCACCATGCTGGGTGGCGGCACGGGGCCGGCGACCGGCACCAACGCCACGACCTGCACCCCCGGAGCCTGGCATATCGGGCGGATGCTTCAGGCGTTCGAGGCCTTTCCGATGAATCTCGGCCTATCCGGCAAGGGCAATGCCTCGCACCCCGCGGAGTTGCGGGCACAAATCGCAGGCGGCGCCTGCGCCCTGAAGCTGCACGAGGACTGGGGCACCACGCCCGCCGCCATCGACTGCTGCCTGGGTGTGGCGGACGAGATGGACGTGCAGGCGATGATCCATACCGACACGCTGAACGAAAGCGGCTTCGTCGAGAACACGGTGGCCGCCTTCAAGGGCCGCACCATCCACGCCTTTCATACGGAGGGGGCAGGCGGCGGCCACGCCCCGGACATCATCAAGGTCTGCGGCGAGGCGAACGTCATCCCGTCCTCCACCAACCCGACCCGCCCCTACACCGTCAACACGGTGGACGAGCATCTGGACATGCTGATGGTGTGCCACCACCTCGACCCGTCCATCCCGGAGGACGTGGCCTTTGCCGACAGCCGCATCCGCAAGGAGACCATCGCGGCCGAGGATATCCTGCACGACATGGGCGCGTTCTCGATCATCGCGTCCGACAGCCAGGCCATGGGCCGGGTCGGCGAGGTGCTGATCCGCACCTGGCAGACCGCCGACAAGATGAAGCGCCAGTTCGGCCGCCTTTCAGAGGAGACCGGCGATAACGACAATTTCCGCGCCAAGCGCTATATCGCCAAATACACCATCAACCCGGCCATCACCCATGGCATGGCGGACGAAATCGGCTCGGTCGAGGTCGGCAAGCTGGCGGACCTGGTAATCTGGTCCCCCGCATTCTTCGGCGTCAAGCCCGACCTGGTGATCAAGGCTGGCACCATCGCGGCGGCGGTGATGGGCGACCCCAACGCCTCCATCCCGACCCCGCAGCCGGAGCACTACCGCCCCATGTTCGGCGCCTATGGCCGGGCCATCGCGCCGAGCGCGCTGACCTTCGTCAGCCAGGCAGCCCTCGCCCGCGACCTCGCAGGCACGCTGGGCCTGGCGCGTCCGCTGGTGGCGGTGAAGAACACCCGCGGCGGCATTGGCAAGCATTCCATGGTGCACAATGCGCTGATGCCGTCGATTTCCGTCGACCCCGAAACCTATGAGGTCACCGCCGACGGCGCCCTACTCACCTGCGAACCCGCCCAGGTGCTGAGCATGGCGCAGCGGTACTTCCTGTTTTGAGACGAATGTGAAACTATGGATCGAAGGCGATATATCTCATTCCATCCAACAGGAACTTGGCCTGCGACGAGCGTCCCGACGCCGATACAGGACTGGTATCGCAGCCGACGCTCTCGGGGCTGCGTCCGCCGCTTCTACCAGACGAACCGCGCCGCCCGCAGTTGGCGCGCCGAGCGCCGCGTCATCGCCCGTGTCTAGGCCAGGCGCGGCGCCGGGGTCGAGACCCGCTTCATCGTCACCAACATCCCTGGCGGCCGAGCGAAGCATCTCTACGAAAAGCTCTACTGCGCCCGCAGGCGGATGGAAAACATGATCAAGAAGCACAAACTGCACCTCGCCTCCGACCGGACCTCGTGCCACCGCTGGGAGGCCAACCCGTTCCGATTGTTCCTCCACACCGCTGCCTATTGGCTCATGCTCGATCTGAGCGCTGCCGCCCCGAGGAAATCCCGCTGGCGTACCGCCACCTTCGAGACCATCCGCTACGAATAACTCGTCCGCCCTGAACAACGCCGAAGCCATTGAGTTTTAGGGATTCCCAGGCGGGCGCAAATATCCGAAACTGCAAGAAACCGCCCCGTAACGTGCTGATTTCCGGTGTTTTTCGATGCGACCCTCCCGCCCCTCTGCCGGCCATGCCGGCCCGTTCCGCGAGCGTCTGGCCGGGGTGGTGCCCTGGGATCGGTTCGATGAGGCCTTCGGCGGTTTCTTCAAGCCTCTGGGACGGAAGGCGAAGCCGACACGGCCGATGGTCGGCCTGCACGGCCTGAAGCACATGCACGACCTGTCCGACGAGGAAGTGGTGGAGCGGTGGGTGGAAAATCCCTACTGGCAGCACTTTTGCGGTTTCGCATTCTTCCAGCACGAGCCGCCCATCGACGCCTGCACGATGACGCGGTGGCGCAAGCGCATCGGCTCCGAGGGCATGGAGGCGGTCCTGACAGGCACGGTGGACGCGGCGCTGCAGTCGGGGGCCGCACACACCCGACGGCCAGCCGGTTGCACCTCCGCGCCTTGCAAGTCCTGGTTCGCCAGGCGTAGCGCCACGGAATCGTGCTGCGGCAGACTACACCCGGCTGGCCGAACAGGCGTCCCTCAAGGCCGGTCGCTATGACCATGCCCGGCAGTTCCGCCGCATGCGCCGTGAGCTGAAGCGACTGCGCACCTTCCTGGGGCGGGTGTACGCACCGCTTACATTCCTGTATCTGGTGGCGATCATGGACTGGCACTCGCGCAGGATGCTGTCCTGGCGGCTGTCGAACACGATGCACGCCGACTTTTGCATCGAGGCCCTGGAGGAAGCATTGGAGCGCTACGGCAGGCCGGAGATCTTCAATGCCGACCAGGGCAGCCAGTTCACCGGTTCCGAGTTCACCGGCGTTCTGCAGGCGCACGGGATCCGGATCGGCATGGACGGGCGCGGCCGCTGGCTCGACAACGTGTTCATCGAGCGGCTGTGGCGCTCCCCAAAATACGAGGCCGTCTACCTGCACGAGATCGCCGACGGCTTCGCAGCCCGGCGGGTGAACGGCGAATGGCCGACCTTCTACAATGCCGTCCGCCCAAATCTCCAGCAGGTCCAGCAGCAAACCGAAACTTTTCCAATGGAATTTGGACAGCCTGACCAGCAACCGGAATACACCTTGGCAACGCTGCCGACCTGTCCGAACGACCGGGACCAGTTCTGTGTCCGGACAGACGCTGACGTCTGGCAGTTGTCGCGCACAAAAGCGGACCATATAGACGGTGGGAAATTGTGAGGCTTTGCCCTATCTTGTACGTCACTCCGAGCCTGTCGATGGGTGAGAGATCAAAACCTTTACGTCGGTGCCATTTATTCAGTCGATCAAATGTAAAATTGTTACAAAATCTGCAATAAAGTAAGAATTCATGAAATATACTAGGTATATCGAGGTCTGCCGTTGCCGCCACCCAGCGCAAATCAAGGAGATAGCCGGGTGATCGGACAGGGGACCTCCATCGGTTTCCGGTCATTGCGCGCCTCCCGACTGCCGCATCTCGACAGGCTGCTTGAGGCTAGGACCTGCTATCTGCTGCCGGGCATGGCATGTGGTGTCGATGCAGTCGGGGGCTGGGGACGCAAGTCTAGGTCACGGTCGGCGCAGGCGTTGGCGGAGCGCCGCGGCCTCCCGTTCTTTTTGGTAGAGGATGGCTTCCTGCGCTCGCTGGAGCGAGACGATCCGCCGCTTTCGATCGTGATTGACGATTTCGGGATCTATTACGATGCGACCACTGCCTCCCGGCTCGAAATGCTCATCGCCGAGCCGCTCTCGGCCGACGAAACCGCCCGGGCCAGAAGCCTGATCGCGGCATGGCGGGCGGCGCGGGTATCCAAGTATAACCATGCGCGGGAACACCGGGGCGCGCTGCCGGCCAATTACGTGCTGGTCTGCGACCAGACCTATGGGGATGCTTCCATTCACTTCGGGCAGGCGGGGCCGGAAAGTTTCGAGCGCATGCTGCAGGCTGCGCTGGCGGAACACCCGGATGCAACCGTGTTGGTCAAGACCCACCCGGATGTCATCACGCGCAAGAAGCAGGGCTATCTGGGGCCGGCGCTGCTGGCCCAAAATCAGCGGGTGCTGGTCTCCGGAGACGGCTGTCACCCTGTGTCCCTGCTTGAGCATGCGGCGGTTGTCTATACGGTGACGTCGCAACTTGGGCTCGAAGCCTTGCTCTGGGGCAAAAAGGTGCGCGTGTTCGGCATGCCGTTCTATGCCGGTTGGGGCTTGACCCATGACGATCTGCCGGCGCCCGCGCGCAGGAGCAGCGCCGGCCTCGAACAACTCGTGCACGCTTCGCTCATCCGCTATCCCCGCTATGTCGATCCGGAAACCGGCGAACGGTGCGAGGTGGAGCGCGTGCTCGCCCATATCGGCCTGCAACGCCGCATGCGCGAGCGGTTTGCGCCACGGCTTCATGCGGTTGGCTTTTCACGCTGGAAAAAGCCGATCCTGAAACGGTTCCTGGCGGGATCGCAGGTGCAGTTCGTCTCCGACCCGTCGCAGGTGCCGGAGGGCGCCATGGCGGTCGTCTGGGGCAGCGACCGGCCAGATGTTGAGGGCGACGAACAGTCTGTTCTGCGGGTGGAGGACGGTTTCCTGCGCTCCGTAGGTCTTGGCGCAGACCTCACGCAGCCTGTCTCCTGGGTTTGCGACGATGTCGGCCTTTATTACAATGCCTCCCAAGCCTCGCGGTTGGACCGCATCCTGATGGAAACGGATTTCGACGATGCGCTGATCGCCCGCGCCAGGGCATTGCGGGCCCAGATCCTCGCCACCGGGATCACCAAGTACAATCTGCGCGGCGCTGCTTGGCAGCGTCCTGCCGTGGAGCGTCCGGTCATACTTGTGCCGGGGCAGGTGGAGGGGGATGCGTCGATCCGGTTCGGTGGGCAGGACGTCACGACCAATCTGGGCCTGTTACAGGCTGTCAGGGCCAGGAGGCCCGACGCATTCATTGTTTACAAGACCCACCCGGACGTGGTGGCCGGCTTGCGCGAACGCGGAGAGTCCGAGGGTGAAGCCGGCCGATACTGCGACCAGATCGTTACCGATGCCGCCATGTCCGATATGCTGGACAAAGTGGACGAGGTCCACACCCTGACATCGCTGGCAGGCTTTGAGGCCCTGATGCGCGGCAAGCCGGTCGCCTGTTACGGCCAGCCCTTTTATGCGGGCTGGGGGCTAACGGCCGATGTTGCGCCCGTCCTTCACCGGGGGCGGGGTCTGAGCCTGGATCAGCTTGTCGCCGCGGCGTTAATTCTTTATCCGACTTATCTCAGTCGTGTTACAGGGGTTTTCACGACACCGGAACGGGCGGTGGAGGAGTTGATCGCGTGGCGTAATTCCGGAGGGGGCGGTGCCCCCTGGTGGCGGAAGGCGCTGCGCCCCGTGTTTCGATTGGCGAAGGAAACTCGGATGTGGCGTAACGCCCAGCGCCGCCGCTGCTCCCCCTCTATCCGCAAGATGATGCTTTATGGCCGATGAAACAAAGCCCCGACTGGTTCCCCCGCCCGAGCCGGGCGCGGCGGAAGGCCAGTTGCTGACGCCGACGACACCGAGAGCGGGCCCTTCCCGGCCACAAAGCCGGCGCCGCCAGTTGCTGCTTGCGTCATTTGTGCTGGCCGTTGTCGTGCCGACCATTCTGGCTGGCGCCTACTATCTGTTCATCGCCGCCGATCGCTACGCCGCCGGCGCGGGCTTTTCTGTCAGGGGTATGGATGGCGGTGGCATTGGCGGCGGCGACTTGTTGGGCTCGTTTACCGGCCTTGCCAGCGCCGGTTCCACCAATTCCGATTCCTATATCATTCTGCAATTCCTCAAGAGCCGGGATCTGATCGAGAACGTGGAAAAGCGCCTGCCATTCCGAGAGATCTATGGCTCGCCCCATGCCGATGTTCTGACGAGGCTGGACCCGCAACTGGACATCGAACATGTGATGGATTACTGGGCCCACCGCATGCGAACGACGTTCGACAGCACCTCCGGGATTCTGACCTTCGAGGTGGAGGCATTCACGGCCAAGGATGCCGAGCAGGTCGCGCAGGCGGTGCTGGCCGAGACGCAGAGGCTGGTCAACGACCTCTCCAGCCAGGCGCGGCGGGATGCGGTAGCCTATGCGAAGACCGAGGTGAAGCGGGCGGAAGAGCGCCTGACGCGGGCATTGAGCAGTTTGCGCAATTTCCGCGAATCCGAGCGGTCGATCAATCCCGCCGGTGTTGCCCAAATGCAGATGGAACTGATCGGCAATCTGGAAATGCAGCGCTCGACGGTCAATGCCCGCATCGCCGCAATCCAGGGCGAAGTCGACCCGGATTCGCCGTCCATGCGCAGCCTGCGGCGCCAGGAAGAAGCCCTGCAACAGCAAATCCAGCAGTTGCGCAGCGGCATTTCCATTGACGAAGACGGCGGCGAAACCGCCCTGACCGGCCAGTTGGCCGCATACGAAACCCTGGAAGTCGAGCGCAATTTCGCCCAACAGGCTTACGCCTCGGCTCTCGGCTCGTTGGAGCAGGCCCGCGTGGAGGCCGGCCGGCAGCAACGCTATCTGGCGGTCTATTCCAAGCCGCTGCGGCCGCAATACCCGATCTATCCGGAGCGGTTGCTGAACATTTTCCTGGTTTTCGCCGGTGCGGTCGTGTTCTGGGGCATTGGGACGCTGGTCACCGTTTCCGTGCGGGATCACCTTTCCTGAGGCGTGCATGGTGGCCGGGATCCCATCGAACCAACAAAACGAGCGGGTGCGCGATGCGCTGGCGGTGCAGTTTCGGGTCATTGCTGCCCTGGTGCTGCGGGAAACGCGCGCGGCGTATGGCACGTCGCAACTGGGGTACCTCTGGGAAATTATCACCCCGGCCGCAGGCACGGCCATTCTTGTGGCCATTTTTACCGCCATCGGCCGCCATCCGCCGTTTGGCAGTAGTTTTGCGTTGTTCTTTGCGACGGGCCTGCTCACCCTGTTCCTATTCCGGAAGTTCGCAAGTTCATTGATGGGGGTGTACGATGCGAACAAGGCGCTGATGACCTATCCGCCGATCAAGGGAACAGATGTCCTGTATGCCCGTTCCCTGCTGATTGCAGCCACGCAATTGGTGATTACCGTTCTGTTTTATTCGGGGCTGGGCGCTTGGAATCTTGCGGGTTTTCCCGCTTACCCTGAAAAACTGATCGAAGCCTTTGCGGTTACGGCCCTACTGGGCTTTGGTTTTGGTGCGACCAACGCTGTTTTGGTCAGTTATTTCGAAAGCTGGCGGCAGGTTGTGACAATTTTGATGCGGCCCTTGATATTCATTTCGGCGATCTTTTATGTACCAAGTTATATGCCACCGGAAGTGGTGGACTGGCTGAAATGGAACCCTGTCTTGCATTGTGTTGAGTGGATGCGGAACGGCTATTATGCCAACTATGACAGCCAGGTCCTCGACCAAAGTTATGTGCTGACCGTGGCTGTTCTTCTGACCCTCACCGGCTTGCTGGGCGAACGCTTGACCCGCCAGCAGAGAGGCGGAGCATGATCGAACTGCACGACATCTCCAAGACCTATCGGGTCAAGGGCGTCAAAAAACCGGTGATCGACCGCCTCAGCTTCACCTTTCCAGGGGATCGCAATATCGCCATTCTCGGTCCGAACGGCGCCGGCAAATCAACGCTGATGCGCATGCTGGCAGGGGCGGAGGAGCCGGACGAGGGGGAAATCATCCGCAGCGTCCGTGTCTCGTGGCCTTTGGGCTTTGCCAGCGGCTTCAATGGCTCCATGACGGGGGTGGAGAATATCCGCTTCGTGGCCCGGGTTTATGGTGTCGATGCCGAAGCGGTAATTAAGTATGTGCAGGATTTCTCAGAGCTGAACGAATCCCTGCGCCTGCCGATCAAAACCTATTCCAGCGGCATGAAGGCCAGGCTGGCGTTTGGCATGAGCATGGCGGTGGATTTTGATTGTTACCTGATCGACGAGATCACGGCGGTAGGGGATCAGACCTTCAAAAAGAAATCGCAGGCCGTGTTCCGCGAAAAATTGCCCCATTCGCGCATCATCATGATTTCACACGCCATGGGGCAAATCCGCCAATACTGCGATTGCGGGTTGCTTCTCACCCCCCAAGGCGTTTGGTATTATAATGACGTGGAAGACTTGATCGCTGCCTATGAAGCCTCCAACGAAGATACGAAGCGGGTGAACGCGCTGTGATCTTCCAATGTTGGCCGGCGCCCGGCGCCAGGGTGAAGGTGGTGACCACTATTTCAACAATCCGGTGGCTCGATTCAGCCAGCGGATGGGTACCGTCTGTCGGTATCGAACCACTAGTACCAACAGTTTGTCGGCAAGGCTTAAAGGAATAGCTGATGTAAATACCAGCTTTAGATTGGTTGGTGGCCCACATTTTGGAGTTGAACCGCCACTGGTGCTTGTGCCGCCGAGGCGGCCGTTTGGCTGGCCGCCAAGAATAGCACGACCAGATGAGATACCAAGGTAGGATCAATATGCCCGATCTCCTTACGCCAATGAGCTTTCCTAAGAGTCTGAGACGGCAAGTCCAAAATGGCTATACTTCGTATCCGGGAGGCATCAAGACGAAGATGATTCTGCGGGTCCGGACTGAACCGTGGTTTCGTCGTTGTCGCTACCTTCAACCTTCAGCCAGCGCGCGACCAAGGGGATCGTCCATCCCTGCAAGATCAGGGAGGCGATAACGATGACAACCACGATGTTGAAAAAGGTAACTGTGACAGGCCCAGGGCTAATGACAGGGATAATAGCGAGAAAAATCGGTACGGCGCCGCGCAGACCAACCCATCCAATGTAAAGCTGGTGTCGCCAGGGGAAACGGAATGGTGTGAGGCAGATCGCAACAGCTAGCGGGCGTGCAATAAATATGAGAACCAGCGCGAGCCCAAGCGCGGGTATCAGCGTCGAGCCAAGGTCGCTCGGCGTAAGCAACAAGCCAAGCATGACGAACATCAGAATTTGACTGAGCCAGGCAAGCCCTTCATTAAAATGCACAACTCTTTCCCGCGCGGGTTTCAGCCGCCAGGCCAGCATCAGGCCCGTCAGATATATTGCAAGAAAGCCGCTCCCGCCGAGCAACCGTGTTCCCTCGAAAATCACGAATGCGCCAGCGAGGCAGAGCGGCGCATATAATCCTGACTGGAGGGGCACCCAGTTGACGATACGGGCGAGTACGTAACCGCCGGCGAAACCCGCGAGCGCGCCAAGCCCAAGCTGTAATCCGAACTGAACGGCCAATACCGGCAACGCACCGGTATCCATAGAAATTCCTGCGTCTACGATTCCGACAAGCGTCAAGGTCAGAAAAATCGCCATGGGATCGTTGATGCCGGATTCGACGAGGATCGTCTCCCGTGTCCGTCCGCGGAGCTGGACATTACTTTGCCCGAGAAGCAGAAAGGTGGCGGCGGCATCGGTTGAGCCGACGACGGCGCCGAGCAGAAGACCGTGCGATAACGGTACGCTGAACAAATAGGCTGCGGCCATGCCGACGATTGCCGCCGTAAAGAGAACGCCGAATGTCGCCAGAACCGAAGCCGGCGCGGCTGCCCGCTTTACGGCGTCGGGCTGGGTTTCCAATCCGCCCGTGAACAGGATCACCGCCAGCGCAATGGTGCCGATCTGATAGGCGAGCTCGAAGTCGCTAAACTGAATGCTGCCCGGCCCGTCCTCACCCAGCAATGCACCTAACAGCAGGAACACGAGCAGTAACGGTGCCCTGATGCGCGCCGCAACCGGTTCCAGCAAGATGCTGACGACAACCAGAAACGCCATCCCGAGCGGGATCAAATTCATACTTCAATCGCTCCGCACATTCTTTGCATTTACATTCCTTTGCCATTCACCAGCGACGGTGCGTTCTGGTTTATGTTTCACAAACCACTTCTTCCTACAACCGCCCATCAAGGCCGCTCAGAAGGTTGCAATGGCGCTCTGGTGGTTGGATGCCAACGGATGGGTACCATCTGTCGGCATCGAACCGCCAGATTATTGAAATAATGGGCTGATTCACGAAACGCATGCCGTAGCAAGCGTTTCGATCAGACCACTAGCGGGACGGGCGTTGTTGGGGGGCGCTCTTTTCTTCAAGACGTCGGCCCACCTTCTATGCTGGACTTCCCTCATTATCAAAAAGGCTCGGTTGCGGCGAGCCGGTTCTGGCAACAGCCTCATTCATCTCGTTGGGCGTCTCGGCAATAGCTCCTGCCTTCCACGCGCTTGCAAAACGCTCCCGATCTACCCCAGCATAATCAAGCAACGCGCCCAACATCGATTTCGTGGGAAGGCTGAGTCCGTCGAACGGAGGCAAGGAAACGTGATAGCTAGCCATCTCAAGTTCGCGCCCGGTCATTAATAGCCGGTCGAATTTGAGAAGCCGTACCGCTCGATCCGCAACGATCTCCGCCGGGATCTGCTCAAAATCACGCTTCAGACCCGCCTCAACTGCACTCGCAGCACCTTCGCCACTCGGCGCATACTTCTCAACCAGAGCGATTGCCAACTTGAGTGTCTGCTGCCCATCCTCGTCGCTCAGAGCACCGAGACGCACCGCGTTTAGAATCAACTCTCGCCTCCTGCAGACCCTTATTGCGGAACTCCTTATCGACGGTCTGCAGCTTTTGAATAAGTTGCTCGTCACCAATGCGGTCTGTATATGGTACCGTCCGAATGTTCCGGATGCGCAGAATATCAGTGCCGTCGATGAGTTGGATGTTAACTGCCTTTGCGGCCTCATCAATGGCTGGAAATTCTGCAGAGTCGTTCGCATCAAGGCTAAGCTTGCGGCCATGGCGAATGACCCAAGCTCCGGTCATTTCCTTTTCACTTGCCTCTGTCATCGCATGGCTTAAATTCGCCATCTGAAAGAGTGGTGACCCCGGCGTGATTCGAACACGCGGCCTGCTGATTAGGAATCAGCTGCTCTATCCTGCTGAGCTACGGGGCCTTGGGCGGGATTATAGCGGCGGGGCGGGCCTGCCGCCAGCGTTTAGGCGAAATCCGGATTCGGACCGCCCGGATATGTGCCATTCATCAACTCTTCGGGCATGGTGAACTCGCCGTCGCGAATGCGCTCCGGCAGGTCTTCGAACACATCGGCGGTCCAATCCTCGCCACGGTCGGCAACAAGATCGGTCACGCCCATGTAAACCAGCACCTCGCTGAGAAGATCACAGTCGATCCCGGCTTCTACCGCTTTGTCCCAAGCCTCCAAGAAGAGGTCGAGGGCGATTTTTTTCTGCCGATCTGGGCTCAATTGACTTTCGGCCATGGATCGCCCCTTTCGGTTGCGGAAATGGGGGGTAAACACGCTATATGGGGAATATTACGCGGATTCGCAGGTCCGTCATCGGGAAAATGGCTGAAACCCTTCCAAAACCGGTTGAAACTTGGTTCCGGAACCGCGGCTGGCGCCCGCATCCCCACCAGCTCGCCCTGCTCGACGCGGGAGCGGCGGGCGAGAGCGCGCTGCTGGTCGCGCCCACCGGCGGCGGCAAGACCCTGGCGGGATTCCTGCCCTCCATCGCCGACCTGATCGCCCGCGGCACTCCGCAGGGGCTGCACACGCTGTATATCTCGCCCTTGAAAGCGTTGGCGGTGGACATCCACCGCAACCTGGAGGCGCCCATCGCCGAAATGGGCCTGGCGATCACCGCCGAAACCCGCACCGGCGACACGCCGGCAAAGAAACGCGCGCGCCAGAAGGAGCAGCCGCCGCATCTCCTGCTCACCACGCCGGAATCGCTGGCCCTGCTGCTGTCCTATCCGGAGGCGGCGGCGATGTTCGCCAGCCTGCGCGCCGTTGTCGTCGACGAATTGCACGCGCTCGCCGACAACAAGCGCGGCGACCTGCTGGCGCTGGGGCTCTCGCGTCTGCAGGCGCTGGCGCCGGGGCTGCGGCGGGTCGGGCTGTCGGCGACGGTGGCCGACCGGCGGGCGCTCCGCACCTGGCTCTCGCCGAGCGCGGGGCAGGTGCCGGAGGACGTCCGGCTGGTGATCGGCCGCGGCGGCGTGAGGCCGGACGTCTCCATCCTGGTTCCCGAGGGGCGCATGCCCTGGAGCGGCCACATGGCGCTCTATGCGGTGGAGCCGATCTATCATGCCCTCCGTGAGCACCGCACCAGCATCGTCTTCGTCAACACGCGGGCACAGGCAGAGCTGATCTTCCAGGCGCTCTGGCATATCAACGAGGACAACCTGCCCATCGCCCTGCACCACGGCTCCCTCTCCGCCGAGCAGCGGCGCAAGGTGGAGGCCGCCATGGCGCGCGGCGTGTTGCGGGCCGTGGTGGCAACTTCCTCGCTGGACCTGGGCATCGACTGGGGCGATGTGGACCTGGTCTTGCAGGTGGGGGCGCCGAAAGGCGTCTCGCGCCTGTTGCAGCGGATCGGGCGGGCCAACCACCGGCTCGGCGAGCCGTCCAAAGCCATCCTCGTGCCGGCGAACCGGTTCGAGTTGCTGGAATGCCAGGCCGCGCTCGATGCCATCGACGCCGGCCAACTCGACGGCCCACCGCCGCAGCCGGGCGGGCTGGACGTGCTGGCGCAGCATGCGGTCGGGATGGCGTGCAGCGGACCGTTCCATCCCGACGCCTTGTACCGGGAGGTCACCCAGGCCGGGCCCTATGCCGAACTTTCGCGCCGGGATTTCGACGACGTGGTCGGCTTCGTGGCCACCGGCGGCTATGCGCTTGGCGAGTACGAGCGCTATCGGCGCCTGCGGCCGGCCGGCGGCGGTCGGCTCGGCATCGCGCATCAGCGCATCGCCCGCGCCTACCGCATGAACATCGGCACCATCGTCGAGTCGCCCACCCTCAAGGTCCGTGTCGGCGGCCGCGTCGTCGGCGAGGTGGAGGAGATTTTCGTCCAAGGGCTGGTGCCTGGCGACACCTTCATGTTCGCCGGCCAGATTCTGGAGTTCCTGGGCGTGCGAGAGACGATGGTCGCCACCCGGCGCACCACCGGCGAGGCGCCGAAAGTGCCGGCCTATGGCGGTGGCCGCCTGCCGCTCACCACGCATCTGGCGGACGGCGTGCGCACCATCCTCTCCGACCCTGCCCGCTGGCGCGGCATGCCGGCGGATGTGCTGGAGTGGCTGCAGGTGCAGCGCTGGCGCTCGGTCCTGCCCAGGCCCGGCGGCCTGCTGGTCGAGACCTTCCCCCGCGGCGGCAAGTATTACCTCGTCGCCTATTGTTTCGAAGGCCGCAACGCTCACCAGACCCTCGGCATGCTGCTGACGCGGCGGATGCAACGGGCCGGCCTGGGGCCGCTGGGCTTCGTCGCCACCGACTATGTCATCGCGGTCTGGTCGATCTCCGAGCCCCGCGACCTGGAAGCCCTGTTTGCGGAGGACATGCTGGGCGACGACCTGGAGGAATGGATGGCCGAAAGCTCGCTGCTGAAGCGCACCTTCCGCAACGTCGCCGTCATCGCCGGCCTGATCGAACGCCGCCATCCGGGCCAGGAGAAGACCCGCAAACAGGTCACCTTCAATGCCGACCTGATCTACGACGTCCTGCGCCGGCACGAGCCGGACCACCTGCTGCTGCGCGCCACCCGCCGCGACGCCGCCCGCGGCCTGACCGATATCGGCCGCCTTGGCGAGTTGCTGGCCCGCGCCCGCGGCCGCATCGAGTGGCGCCGCCTGCCCCGCGTCTCGCCGCTGGCCGTGCCGGTGCTGCTGGAGGTGGGGCGCGAAAGCGTCTACGACCACGCCACGCTCGACCAGTTGCTGAGCGAGGTGGCGATAGAAGACGCCGACGCCCTGATCGCCGAGGCTATGGAGGGCGTCGGCGGGCAAGCCGAGTTTGGGCTTTAGCGGTCCGATCGAAACGCTTGCCGCAGCAAGCGTTTCGATCGGACCGCCAGGCGGCAATGATCTCCCCAAGCCAATCGCTCGTACCTCCCCGGTCAACAAACCGTCTTGCGTTTGACGCGGGCCGCGCGCAAACCCTGGAGCCATGACGATGACCGACCTCGAAAAGACCCGCAAACGCCTGCATTTCCGGGCGTGGCACCGGGGCACCAAGGAAAGCGATCTGATCCTGGGCCGCTTCGCCGACGCGTATCTGGCCGAAATGACGACCGAGGAACTCGACCAGTTTGAGCGGATCCTCGACCGCATCGACCCGGAATTGATGGATTGGATTACCGGCCGCGAACCGGTGCCGGCCAACCTGCGCACCCCCCTGCTCGACAAGCTATTGGCGTTCCGGCCGAGCCCATGAGCGACACGGCTGCCGTCAACCAGAAGCCCGGGCTCGACGCCCAGGCCTTTCGCCTGCCCGGCCGGCTGACGCTTGCCGGCGCGCCAGAGGGTGCGGATGCGCGCTGGCTGGCGGAAGCGCTCGCCGACCCGCACATGCCCCCTGTCCTGGCCGTGGCGATGGACGAGGAAAAGGCCCTGCGCCTCCTGGCCGGCGTGCGCTTTTTCGCGCCCAAGACCGACGCGCTGTTCCTGCCTGCCTGGGATTGCCTGCCCTACGACCGCTCCAGCCCGCAGGCGGACGTGCTCAGCGCCCGCATCGCCGCGCTCGGCAGGCTGGCGGAGCGAGCGCCCCGCCTGCTGGTGACGACGGTCAACGCGCTGGTGCAACGCGTGCCGCCGCGCTCGTTCTTCGAAAACGCCCGGTTCTCGGCCAAGAAAGGCGAGCGCCTCGACCTGGACGAGTTGACGGCGTTCCTCGCCGCCAACGGCTACAACCGCACCGACACGGTTATGGAGCCGGGCGAATATGCGGTGCGCGGCGGTCTGATCGACCTGTTCCCGCCAGCCGAGGAGCAGCCGCTGCGGCTCGACCTGTTCGGTGACGAGATCGAGACCATCCGCCGGTTCGATCCCCTCAACCAGCGCTCCACCGGCGAGGTGACGGGAATCGCCATCGCACCGGTGAACGAGTTGCGCCTGACCAGGGATGCCATCGAACGCTTCCGCGTCGGCTATCGTACCGCCTTCGGCATTCCGGGGCCGGACGACCGCCTGTACGAGAGCGTCAGCGCCGGCCGCAAACACCCCGGCATGGAGCACTGGCTGCCGCTGTTCCACGACCACATGGCGACCTTGCTGGACTACCTGCCCGGCGACGCCGCATTGATCCTGGACGAGCAGTTTTCCGAGGCACAGCGTGCCCGCTTCGACACCATCGCCGACCACTTCACCGCCCGCGTGCAGCTGGCCGAAACCATGGGGAAAGGCGAAGGCGGCATCTACCGGCCGCTGCCACCGGACCGGCTCTACATGACGCCGGAGGAATGGTTTGCCCTCGCCGACGAACGGGCGGTGGCAACCTGGCACCGCTTCGCCGCCGACGACCGTCATGGCGGCGAGGTGTTCGACCTGGGCGCCCGCCGCGTCCGCGACTTTGCGGAGGCACGCATCCAGGGCGATTCCGAGCTTTATGCCGCTGTCGCCGAGCGCATTCGGCTGGAGCAAAAACACGGCCGGAGGGTGCTGATCGCTGCCTATTCCGCCGGCGCCGCCGCGCGCCTCGGCGACCTGATGCGCGACCGCGCCGGGCTGGAGAGCGCGCCGGTCGAAACAGGCGGGAAGCTGCCCCCCCTCGCCACCACCGTTTGGGAGCTGGAGCACGGCTTCCAGGCCGAAGGCCTCGTCGTCTTCACCGAGCAGGACCTGTTGGGCGAGCGCATCAGCCGCCGCGCCCGCCGCCGCCGCCGTGCCGACCAGTTCCTGACCGAGGTCAGCGAAATCGCCCAGGGTGACCTGGTGGTCCACCTGGATCACGGCATCGGCCGTTATGAGGGGTTGGAGACCGTGCGGGCCGGCGGTGCCGCGCATGACTGCCTGAAACTCCTCTATCATGACGATAACAAACTTTATGTTCCCGTTGAAAATATAGAGGTTTTAAGCCGCTACGGCAGCGACCATGGCGCGGTACAACTCGATCGCCTGGGCAGCGCCAACTGGCAGGCGCGCAAGGCGAAGCTGAAAGATCGCGTGCGCGAGATGGCAGCGGAACTGATCCAGACTGCCGCCACCCGCGCCCTCCACACCGCCGACGAACTGCACCCGCCGGAGGGGGCCTGGGCCGAATTCTGCGCCCGCTTCCCGCATGCGGAGACCGACGACCAGATCAAGGCCATCGATGACGTGCTGGACGACCTCGCCAGCGGCCGGCCAATGGACCGGCTCGTCTGCGGCGATGTCGGCTTCGGCAAGACCGAGGTGGCACTGCGCGCCGCCTTCCTGGCGGTGATGGAGGGCCATCAGGTCGCTGTCGTCGTGCCGACCACCCTGCTGGCGCGCCAGCACTACAAGACCTTCGCTGAACGCTTCCAAGGCCTGCCGGTGCGCGTCGAGCAACTCTCTCGCCTGGTCACGGGCAAACGCGCCAGCGACATCAGGATGGACCTCGCCGCCGGCCAGGTGGATATCATTGTCGGCACCCACGCGTTGCTGGCCAAAACGATCCAATTTAGCCGGTTAGGCCTGTTAATCGTTGATGAAGAACAACATTTCGGTGTCGCCCACAAGGAACGGCTGAAGAAGCTGCGCGCCGACATCCACGTTCTCACCATGACCGCGACGCCGATCCCGCGCACGCTGCAACTGGCGCTGTCGGGCGTGCGCGAGATGAGCCTGATCGCGACACCGCCGGTGGACCGCCTCGCCGTGCGCACCTTTGTGCAGCTTTACGACCCGCCGGTGATCCGGGAGGCGATCCAGCGCGAGTTGTTCCGCGGCGGCCAGGTGTTCTACGTCTGCCCGCGCGTCCGCCACCTGCGCCAGGTGGAGGAGCAGGTGCGCGAACTGCTGCCGGAATTGAAGATCGCTGTCGCCCATGGCGGTCTGCCGGCCAGGGAACTGGAAGACGTGATGAACGGCTTCTACGACCGCCGGTTCGACATGCTCATCGCCACCAACATTATTGAAAGTGGTTTGGACATTCCCAACGCCAACACGTT
>Ga0206129_10000449_pt1 | contig 64502 bp, 50 predicted proteins | sample Helgoland_Spring_8_FD_148616 | JGI IMG/M metagenome (GOLD analysis project Ga0206129, IMG submission 148616) | Pelagic subsurface seawater microbial communities from Kabeltonne, Helgoland, North Sea - Helgoland_Spring_Bloom_20160502_2 | ecosystem: Environmental > Aquatic > Marine > Epipelagic ... | reverse complement strand
ATGAGCTTGATCTTCAGTTCTTTCATCAGCCCGGCATCGCCAAGCAAATCCTCAGGACGCTCGCAGCCCTTCAGAAGTTCGTCCAGTACCTCGTTGGAAATCGTCTTCGTCCTTGCTCCTTTCACGGAGCATGGAGCAAATCACAGATACACACAGGATCGGACACTCTCGGCTCTCGCTGAGCCGTTGGAGATCGTCGCCGAGGCGGGCCTCCAGCTCTCGGTAGACGCTGGCGATGGCATCGGCGTTCTCCGCCGTCACCGCCAGGATGCGCGAGACCGAGACGTCGAGGCGCGCATCCGCCGCCAACATGCCCACCGCCGAGCCGACGCCGGCAGCCCGTGGCACCACCACTTGGGCGACACCGATGGCCCGCGCGATCCTTGCGGCGTGCAGCGGGCCGGCGCCGCCAAAGGCGACCATGGCATAGCGCCTGGGGTCGCGGCCTCGCTCGACCGAGACGACGCGCAGCGCGTGCTCCATGTTGCCGGTGGCGATCAGGTGCACGCCCCAGGCCGCCTCCGCAGTGGAAAGGCCGAGCGGGCCGGCGACATGCTCCGCCAGCGCCCGTTCCGCCGCCGCCCGGTCCAGGCCCATGCTGCCGCCGTTGAAATAGGTGGGGTTGATGTAGCCCAGCACCAAGTTCGCGTCCGTCACCGTCGGGCGCGTGCCGCCGATGCCATAGCAGGCGGGGCCGGGCTCGGCGCCGGCGCTGTCCGGGCCGACGCGGATGGCGCCGTCCTGTACCTCCGCGATGGAGCCGCCGCCCGCGCCGATCTCGATCAGTTCGACCGCCGGCACGTTGATCGGCAGGCCGGAGCCTTTCTTGTACTTGACCGGGTCGATCTCGAAGGTGGGGGCGATTACCGGCTCGCCGTCGTCGATGGCGCCGAGTTTGGCGGTGGTGCCGCCCATGTCGAAGCTGAGAATGTGTGCCGCGCCGATCTCCTGCCCAACCTGGCCGGCCAGCAGCACGCCCGCAGCCGGGCCGCTCTCGACGATGCGGATCGGGTAGGCTTCCGCCAGCGCCGGCGAGACCAGGCCACCGTTGGATTGCATGATCGAAAAGTCGGCGGTGATGCCCTGGTCGGCGAAGGTCTGGGACAAGCGCTGCACATAACGGCCGACCAGCGGCTTGACGAAGCTGTTGGCGACGGTGGTGTTGGTGCGCTCGTACTCGCGCAGCTTCGGCGAGACGTCGACCGACAGGCTGACGGCGACGCCCGGCAAACGCTCCGCCAGCGCCTGGCCGGCGGCGCGCTCGTGCGCCGGGTTGGCGTAGGCGTGCAGGAAGGCGACGGCGACGGCCTCATAGCCCTCCGCCGCAATGCGGTCGATCACGGTGGCGAGGTCGGCTTCGTCCAGCGGTTTCAGCACGTTGCCTTCGTAGTCTGTCCGCTCCGCCGCCTCGAAAATCTGCTCCCGCAAGATCAGGGGGGCGGGCTTGGTCAGGTGCAGGTCGTAGGTCTCGTACCGCTTCTGTCGCCCCAGGATCAGCACATCGCGGAAGCCGCGCGTGGTGATCAGCGCGGTTTTGGCGCCCTTGCGCTGGATGATGGCGTTGGTGGCGACGGTGGTGGCGTGCAGCAGGTGCTGGACCGCGCCCGGTACGACCCCGGCCTTCTCCAGCAGCACCGGCAGGCCCCGGGCCACGGCGCGGGAGGGGTCGTCCGGAGTGGAGGGGGCTTTGTGCGTGACCGTGCGGCCGCCCGCCGGATCGACCAGCACGAAGTCGGTGAAGGTGCCGCCGATGTCAAAGGCAACGTGAACCATGGGAAAGAGGCTTCGGGCTCGCGGGCAGATGCAGAGGCCCGAAGCCTAGCCGAGCCGGCTGTAGGGAGGCCAGTCCCTTGGCATGTGGGGGTGGGGTGTTTGCCCGCCACTGCCGCCGTTTCCATCCCGCGTCGAGCCCGGGACGGTGTTGAGGAGGTCACTCCACCGGCAACAGCGCTGCCGCCACCTTGCGGCCCTCGGCCATCAGCACGTTAAACGTGCGACAGGCCGCGCCCGTGTTCATCGACTCGACCACTATTCCCTGGGCCCGCAGTTCCTGGCGCAGGGCGCGGGAGGGGAAGTGCTGGGTCTCGCCGGTGCCAAGCAGCAAGGTCAGCGGCTCCCTGGCAGCGGCATCGAACAGTTGGGAGAGTGTATCGGCGGACACCGCATCCCACTTCGCCGCGGCCCAGGCCAGCGTCTCGGTCGGTTGGACGATGACGGCGTAGCCGTAGCGCTTGCCGGTGATGCGGAAGCCGCCGCCGCCATAGCTCTCGATGACCTGGCGTCCGGCGGGGATGATTGGGGAGACGTCCGTCATGGCTGCCTCCTTGGCGTTTGGGTCAGGGGGTGGCGGGGACGTTGCCGTCCTCGCCGGCGTCATCGCCCTCACCGGAATCGCTGCGCACGCCGACCGGCGTCACGCCGGTCCACAACAGCGCCGGAACAGCGACAAAAACCGAGGAATAGGTGCCGATCACAATGCCCCAGATCAACGCGATACAGAAGCCACGGATCACCTCGCCGCCGAACGCCGCCAGTGCGAACAGGGCCAGCAGAGTGGTGAACGAGGTCATGAAGGTGCGGGACAGCGTTTCGTTGACCGAGAGGTTCAGCAGGTCCGGCATTGCCATCGACTTGTAGCGGCGCAGGTTTTCGCGCACCCGGTCGTAGACAACGACCGTGTCGTTGATGGAGTAGCCGGCGATGGTCAGCACCGCGGCGACGGTTGCCAGGTTGAATTCCATGCCGGTAAGCGCGAACAGGCCGATGGTGGCCAGCACGTCATGCACCAGCGCGGTGAGCGCACCGACCGAGAACTGCCATTCGAAGCGGAACCAAATATAGGCGAAAATCCCGAGCAGCGAGACGACCATGGCGATAAAGCCGGCCTCCTTCAACTCCTCGCCCACGGTCGGGCCGACGAACTCGGTGCGCCGGTATTCGACGCTGTCGCCCAGCGTGGCCTGGATCGTCTTGATGACGATGGACTGGTCCTCGCCCGGCTGCTCCTGCACGCGGATCAGCACGTCGGTGTCGGCGCCGAAGCGTTGCAGCGTCACATCGCCCAGGCCCAGATTGCCCAGTTGCGAGCGCAGGCCGGCAATGTCGGCAGGGCCCTCGGTCCGGATTTCGATAACGGTGCCGCCGCGGAAGTCGATGCCGAAATTCAGGCCCGGCACGACCGCCAGCACGATGGAGGCTGCCACCAGCAGGAAAGAAAAGGCCAGCGCCACTTTGCGCGGGCGCATGATGTTCAGGTTCGGCCGTTCGGGGATCAGGCGGAGGGGTTTCATGGTGTCTTTACCTCTCGCGGCTCAGATCGGCAGGGCTTTGGGCCGGACCTGGCGCAGCCAGGTCACGACAATGGCGCGCGTGACGAACACCGCCGAAAACATGGAGGTGATCAGGCCGATCGCCAGTGTCACCGCAAAGCCTTTGACCGGGCCGGAGCCCAGGCTGAACAGCACGATGGCGGCAATCAGCGTGGTCAGGTTCGCGTCGATAATCGTGCGCATGGCAGCCCGGAAGCCGGAGTCGATGGCGGTCACCGGTGTTCGGCCACTGCGCAATTCCTCGCGGATCCGTTCGAAAATCAGCACGTTGGCATCGACCGCCATGCCGATGGTCAGCACGATGCCGGCAATGCCAGGCAAGGTCAGCGTCGCCTGCAGGATCGACAGCGCTGCCATGATCAGCACCAGGTTCAGCATCAGCGCCACGACCGAGAAAATGCCGAACAGGCCATAGGCGAGGATCATGAACACCACAACCAGTGCCATGCCGATGGTGCTGGCCACCTTGCCAGCGGCAATCGAATCGGCGCCGAGGCCGGGGCCGACCGAGCGTTCTTCCAGAACCGTCAGCGGGGCGGGCAGGGCGCCCGCGCGCAGCAGCAGCGCCAGGTCCTGCACCTGCTGGGTGCTGAACGAGCCGGAAATGATGCCGTTGCCGCCCAGGATGGCATCGCGGATCACGGGAGCGGAGATCACCTTGCCGTCCAGGACGATGGCCAGCGGCTTGCCGACATTCTGCTGCGTGGCTCGGCCGAATTTCTGGGCGCCGACCGTGTCGAAGCGGAACGAGACCACGGGCTGGCCCTGCTGGAAGTTGGGCTGGGCGTCCACCAGGCTCTCGCCGCCGACAATGACGCGCTTGCGCACCACATATTCGGCCTGCTGCGTGCGGTCGCCCTCGTCCAGCGCGGGCAGAATGACGGAGCCCGGCGTCAGGGCGCCCTGGCGGGCTTCGGATGGCGTGGTGCCGGTGTCGACCAGGTGGAAGGTGAGCTTCGCGGTCTGGCCGATCACATCCTTCATGCGCTGCGGATTGTCGACACCCGGCAGCTGCACGATGATCCGGTTGTCGCCCTGGCGCTGGATAATCGGCTCGCGTGTGCCGGTCTCGTCGATGCGGCGGCGGATGATCTCGATCGACTGGGTGACGGCGGAGCGGCGCAGTTCGCGCATGTCGTCTTCGTTCAACACCAGCTGCACATGGCCGTCTGCAGTGGTCTCCACCTCCAGGGTCGGGTCCTGTTCCTGCAGGAGCTGGCGCACCTCTTCGACGCGGCTGGGGTCGAGCAGGTCGAACGAGACCCCGTTGTCCTCCACCCGCAGATTGCGCCGGCGCACCCGCTCCTCGCGCAGTGCCGTGCGGACCACATCGGTCAGGCTTTCCACCCGCTCCTGCACCACCGCCTGCGTCTCCACCTCCAGTAGCAGGTAGGAGCCGCCGCGCAGGTCGAGGCCGAGATTGATGGTGCGGTAGGGCACATAAAACGGCAGATCGCTCTGGGCGTCGCCGTCGTCGCGGCTCAAGATCAGATTGGGCGCGGCATAGACAAAGCCGAGCACGCACACCAACGCGATAAGGATGAGCTTCCAGCGCTCGATATACAACATGAGCCGCGACCCTTTCCTGTGGCGCGTGCGTTATTTTCCGCCGCGGATCTTGGAAAGGAAGCCGGAGAGGCCGGCCTGGCCGGAGCCGCTGCCGGAATCGTTGGCCGGCTTGGCCGGAGCGCCGCCCGCCTCGCCGGAGGGCGCGGATTTGGAGATCACGTCGGCCACCGTGCCACGGGCGACGCGGACGACGACGTTGGGGGCGATTTCCACCTCGATCTCGTTGTCGTCGACCACTTTGGTCACCTTGCCGATAATGCCGCCGCCGGTGACGACCTTGTCATTCCGGCGCAGGTTGCCGATAGTCTCCTTATGCAGCTTCACCTTCTTCTGCTGCGGACGGATCAGCAGGAAGTAGAAGACGGCGAAGATCAGGATCAGGGGCAGAAAGCCCATGATGCCGCCGGTCGGGTCGCCACCGGCCTGGGCGAAGGCGGGAGAAATGAGCATGCGAGTGCTCCCAAATGCTGGGCGGCGCGGGCCGGGGCCGGCACCGGTGGAAAGACGAAGCCGGGACTATAGCGGCGCGCTGGCCCGGCGCAAGGATGGCAAGCAGCCTGCGCGGCTTTGCCGGAGGGGCGGGCGGGATGCCGGTGCGGCGGCTGCGCGGTTTGCGGGCTTGACGGCCTGCGACACCGCCGCCTAAAGCCTGCCGCCGACCATCTGCAATTTCCATTTTCCCCCCTGTTGAACGGAGAGTCCGTCCCGTGGATCAGCCAGACCTGTTGCCGACGCTCGCCCGTATTGCCGACGCGCTGGAGCGTCTGGCGCCGGCGAGCGCGACCCGGAATGACCTGAACGCTGCCGAGGCCTTTGTCTGGCATGCCGACCGCCGCTGGCTGCAGCCGGTGCCAAGCGTCAACCGTGTGGAGATGGATCTGCTTCAGGGCATTGACCGGGTGCGCGACATTCTGGTGGACAACACCCGCCGCTTCGCCGAAAGCCTGCCGGCCAACAACGCGCTGCTCTGGGGCGCGCGCGGCATGGGCAAGTCGTCCCTGGTCAAGGCGGCGCATGCCACGGTCAACAGGGAGCAAACCGACAAGCTGCTGTTGATCGAAATCCACCGTGAGGATATCGACTCGCTGCCAAACCTGCTGTCCATCATCAAGGAGTCCGGGCGCCGGGCCATCGTGTTCTGCGATGACCTGTCCTTCGACTATGACGACACGTCCTACAAGTCGCTGAAGGCGGTGTTGGAAGGCGGGATCGAGGGCCGGCCGGACAATGTGATTTTCTACGCCACCTCCAACCGCCGCCACCTGATGCCGCGCGACATGGTCGAGAACGAGCGGTCCACGGCCATCAATCCTGCCGAGGCGGTGGAGGAAAAGGTCTCTCTGTCGGATCGGTTCGGTCTTTGGCTCGGCTTCCACAATTGCAGCCAGGACGTCTATTTCGCCATGGTCGACGGCTACGCCAAGGCCCACAAGCTGGACATCGAGCCCGAGCGGCTGCGGAAGGAGGCGGCTGAATGGGCCGTCACCCGCGGCAGCCGTTCCGGCCGTGTCGCCTGGCAGTATGTCCAGGACCTGGCCGGGCGCATGGGGCGGCGGCTGGGATAGGGCAACCGTCGCCGGCCATTCGCGCCGGAGCGGTGTCAAGGCATGTTAAGGTCGGCCGCGGCATTATTATTGGGAAACAATGCGTTACCCGGCCATTGTTCACGGCCTTAACATTCCTGGCCTTTGACGAAGGGCGGACGAAGGGCGCCAGCGTTTAAGGCCGGACCCTGCGACTGGAAGATGGGGGGCGTTTCCGCCATTGCAATGCCCCGGTTACCGCTTGCCGCGGGCAGCGCCCATGCTGACCGGCGGGGCGCTGCCGCGGCGGATCAGGGCCGCATCTGGAAATAGCTGGGGCCCGGCGTGCGGAGGGGGGCGGCGAGGTTGGCGAACTCGACCAGCAGCGGCCTGGTTTTGCGCGGGTCGATGATTTCCTCGATCCAGAAGGATTCGGCGGAGCGGAACGGGGAGCGGAGTTTCTCGAGGCGCTCCTCGATCTCCGCCTTTTTGGCGGCGGGGTCATCGGCATTGTCGATGTCGGCGCGATAGGCGGCCTCGATGCCGCCTTCCAGCGGCAGCGAGCCCCAGCGGCCGCTCGGCCAGGCGTAGCGGAGCGCCAGGCGGCCGCCGTTCTTGTGGGCGGCCCCGGCGACGCCGAAGGCGTTGCGGATGATCACCGTGCACCAGGGAATGGTGGTCTGCCACATGGCGCTCATGGCGCGCACGCCCTGCTTGATGACGCCGGTTTCCTCCGCCTCCTTGCCGATCAGGAAGCCGGGACAGTCGCAGAGATAGATCACCGGCAGGTGGAAGGTCTCCGCCAGGTCGCAGAATTTCTCCACCTTCTGGCTGGTCTCCGACGTCCAGCCGCCGCCATAGAACATCGGATCGGAGGCCATGACGGCCACCGGCCAGCCATCCACCCGCGCCAGGCCGGTGATGCAGGAGCGGCCATAGTAGCGGCCCATCTCGAAGAACGACCCCTCATCCACCAGCGTCTCGACGATGGGGCGCATTTTGTAGGCCTTGCGGATCTCGCGCGGGATGGCGGAGACCAGTTTCTCGTCGCAGCGGTCCGGGTCGTCGGTCGGCTCGGCCCGAGGCGGCAGGCCGTGGACCGAGGAGGGGAGGTAAGAGAGGAAGCGGCGGGCGGCCTCGAACGCCTCCTCTTCCGTGTTGACGGCATGATCGACGGCGCCGGAGCGGAGTGCGATTTTGGTGCCGCCAAGCTCTTCCTTGGTCAGCTTCTGGCCGGTCCACTCGACCACCGGCGGGCCGGCGACGAAGAGGGCGGATTGCTTGTGGACCATGACGGAATAGTGGGTTGCGGCCAGATGTGCCGCGCCCAGGCCCGCGACCGAGCCGAGGCCGAGGCCGACGCGGGGCACGGTGGCCATGTTGTTGACCACCATCTCCCACCCGGCGACGCCCGGAACGTTGGCCCGGCCCGTGGTCTCGATGGTCTTGACCGAGCCGCCGCCGCCGGAGCCCTCCACCAGCCGGATCAGCGGCAGGCGCAGTTCGTTCGCCATACGCTCGCAAAGCTGGTGTTTTTCCTTGATGGTGGCGTCGGCGGAGCCGCCGCGCACGGTGAAATCGTCGCCGCCGACGACGACCGGGCGCCCATCCACCTTGGCCCGGCCGAACACGAAGTTGGAGGCCATAAAGCTCTCCAGATCGTTGTTGCCGTCGTACTGGGCCATGCCGGCAATCTTGCCGACCTCGTGGAAGGAGCCCTTGTCCACCAGCAGGTCGATACGTTCGCGGATGGTGTAGCGGCCGCCATCCTTCTGGCGCTTCACCCGCATCTCGCCACCAAGTTGCTCGGCAAACGCCTCTCGCCGGGCGAGTTCGTCGAGTTCCGGCTGCCAGGGGTTGGATTTATCGGCGGGTGGGTTGGCGTTCATCGGGCGCGTGTCCTCAAAAAGTCGCGGTGGGGGAGCGTTGCCGCACACTCTACGACTTTTGTCGCGCCTGCAAAACCGCATGCGCGTGAAAATTCAGAACCGGGCCACGCTGCCGCGGCCCGTATGGCCCTATTCCGGCCGGATCAGCGTGCCGGCACCGGTTTCGGTAAAGATCTCCAGCAGCACGGCGTGCGGCCTGCGGCCGTCCAGAATGATGGCGGCATCCACGCCGGCTTTCACGGCATCCAGGCAGGTTTCGATCTTCGGGATCATGCCGCCGGAGATGGTGCCGTCGGCGATCATGGACTCGGCGCGCAGGCGGGTCATGTCCTTGATCAGCTTGCCCTCGCCATCCAGCACGCCGGCCACGTCGGTCAGCAGGAGGAAGCGGGCGGCCTGCAGGGCTCCCGCCACGGCGCCGGCGGCGGTGTCGGCATTGATGTTGTAGGTCTCGCCCTCGTCGCCGACGCCGATGGGGGCGATCACCGGGATCACGTCGGATTTGGCCAGTTGCAGCAGCAGGTCGGCATCGACCGCGGTCGGCTCGCCGACAAAGCCCAGGTCCAGCACTTTCTCTATGGCCGAATCGGGGTCGCGTTTGGTGCGCATCAGGCGCTTGGCCTTGATCAGGTCCGCATCCTTGCCGCAGAGGCCGATGGCGCGGCCGCCCGCCTTGTTGATGGCGGTCACCACTTCTTTGTTGATGGAGCCGGCCAACACCATCTCCACCACCTCGACCGTGGCCTGGTCGGTGACGCGCAGGCCGTCGACAAAGGCGCTTTCGATGTTGAGGCGTTTCAGCATGGACGCGATCTGCGGGCCGCCGCCGTGGACAACGATCGGGTGGATTCCCACCTGCTTCAGCAGGACGATGTCGCGCGCGAACAGGTCGGCCAGCGCCGGATCTCCCATGGCATGGCCGCCATATTTCACGACAAAGACAGAGCCGGCATAGCGGCGCATGTAAGGCAGGGCCTCCGACAGCAGCCGGGGCACCTGGATCAGATCGGATTCGCTCAGGCTCATGGGCGTTGGCTCGCAATTCTTGCCGCCGGGCAGGCTGTCTGCCTTGGCTCTTGAAAGTTCGTTGAAACCCGATGTACCCTTGCCGCCACTGCCGGCGCAACCGCTATCCTGCCGGCGGATACGGGAGAAAAAGAATGGTCGCACCCCTCGACCTTTCCGACGGACAGACGTTCCGCAACGGCTTTCCGCACGATTATTTCGCTCATTTGCGTGACGAGAAGCCGATTTTCTGGCACGAGCCGACCGCGCACACGCCGGGCAAAGAGGGCTTTTGGGTCGTCAGCCGCTATGACGATATCGAGCACGTCTTCCGCAACCCGGCGCTGTTCTCCTCCGAGAAAGGACCGGGTCGCAAGCACGGCGGTACGACGCTGCTGGACGATCCGGCGGCGGGGCGGATGATGATCCAGATGGACAACCCGAACCATGCCCGCCTGCGCGCGCTGGTGACGTCCGGCTTTACGCCGGCGACGCTGGCGCGGCTGGACGGGCGCGTCCAGCAACTCACCACCGACATTCTGGACGAGGTGGCGGACCTGGGTGAGTTCGACTTTGTCGAGAAAGTGGCGCGCGAACTGCCGTTACAGGTGATCTGCGAGATTGTCGGCGTGCCGCAGGAGGACCGGGGTCAGCTGATCGAATGGCTCGACAAGGGCATTTCCGAACCGAGCGAAGGCGTGATTGCGACCGAATACTACCGCAAGGTGCGCAATTATGGCCGCGAACTGGTGCAGGAAAAGCGGCGTTCGCCGACCGACGACATTCTTTCCATTATCACCCAGGCACGCCTGGACGATCACGAACAGGGCGGCCTGACCGACCGGGAATTGGAGCTGTTTTTCGTGCTGTTGTTCTCCGCGGGGTCGGAGACGACGCGAAGCGCCATCGGCGGCGCCATGCTGGCCTTCATCCAGAATCCGGCCCAGTTGCGGACGCTGCGGGACGATCCGGGGTTGATGCGTTGGGCGCTGGAGGAAATCGTGCGCTGGACCTCGCCGACGATCTACAAGCGGCGCACCACGATGGAGGCGGTGGAGATCGCCGGCCAGCGGGTGGAGCCAGACCAGAAGGTAACGATCTGGGAGATGTCGGCCAACCGCGACGAGCGCAAGTTCGACGACCCGTTCCGCTTTGACATCGCCCGCAAGCCGAACCGCCATATCGGCTTTGGCGCCGGCGTGCATTTCTGCCTGGGCGCGAACCTGGCGCGCATGGAAATCCGCACCATGCTGACGGAACTGATGCGCCGTTACAAAGGCTTCGACCTGGCCGGCGATCCCGAGTGGACACCCAGCAACCGGCTGCTGGGCCTGAAGCATCTGCCGGTGAGGCTGACGGCGGCCTGAAGCCCGGCGGCAGCCTGAAGCCCGGCGGCTTGAAGCGCGTCGGCGGTTATTCTGCCGCCACCAGCTTGGACCGGTGTTCGGCGTCGCGGCGGGCGCGGTTGACGCTGGCCTTGGCGGCGTCGGAGATGCCGAACATTTCCAGCGCGTCCATCTCGTCGTCATTGACGGGGGTCAGGGCCAGGTCGGTGTAGGACTTGGCGTTGGGGTCGGCCTTGATGCGTTTGCGGAGGCGTCCGGTTTTGTAGATCATGCCGGCAAGGCGCAGGTGTTTCCACACCGTTTCCAGCCAGTAGCGCGGATAGAAGGCCAGCACGCTTTCGCGCGGCAGAGTCGGCCGCCGGTCGCGACGGAATTTCAGGCGGAAATAGCCGCCTTCCAGCGGGTGGATGCCTTCCAGCTTGATGCAGCTGTCGAACCAGATCAGCAGCAGCATCATGCGACCCGGCGAGATGCCCTTGGCAACCGCGCGCCGCATCACCGTCTCCATATGCTCTGGCGAGTAGTAGGTCGACCAGGCAAGGCGGTAGGCCCGCTGCCACTCCTCCGTGCTCATCAGGGCATGGCCGGCGGTGACGTGGTTCAGGTCGTACTTGTTCATGTCGGGATCCATCCAGATCCCTTTGGCGTCCAAATTCTTGTGATCCTCGGAGCCGGGCAGCGGCGTCAGGTAGAAGAACTCCAGCAGGTCGAGCGGCAGTTCCTTTTTGATGATCTCGATATCGCGGACGATGGTCTCCGGCGTATCGGTCGGGAAGCCCAGGATGTAGCCGGCGTAGGTCATGGCGCCGACGTCCTTCCACATTTGCAGCATGGTGCGGTATTCGGTGATCTTGTTCTGGCGCTTCTTGGTGCCGACCAGGCTTTCCGGGTTGATGTTCTCCAGCCCGATGAAGACGCGGGTCACGCCGGCACGGCCGGCTTTTTCGATGAAGTTGGGAATGCGGTGGCAGAGCGTATCCACCTGAATCAAAAAGCGAACGTCGATGCCCTCGTTCTCGCGCAGATGGATGATGCGGTCGAACACCGCCTCCCAATCCTTGTTGCGGGCAAAATTGTCGTCCGTGATGAAGAAACGGTCAATACCGCGTTGATAATTCGCGCGAATAATGCCTTCGATGTCATCGGCCGAGCGGTAGCGGGACTTGCGGCCTTGCACGTTGATGATGGTGCAGAACGAGCACTGGAACGGGCAGCCGCGGCCCGCATCGAACGAAGTGTGGGAGCCGGCTGTGTGCCGCACATGCTCTGGCGGCAGCATGGGCAGTTCGGCGCCTTCCATGCCTGGCAAGTCGTTCATGTAGTTGTATAGCGGTTTCAGAGACTTGTTTGCGGCATCTTGAAGTACATTGTCAAGACGGCCGCCCTCCGCCTCGCCGGCGAAGAGCGAAATGCCGAGGTCCTGCGCCTCCTGAATGTCTGGTGGCAGCTTGGGCAGCATGGAGATGCAGCCGGAGACATGGAACCCGCCCACGGCCACCTGAACGCCGGCGGCGCGCAGCGGCCGGGCGATATCCATCGCGCGGGGGAATTGGTTGGTCTGCACGCCGACAAGGGCCACCATGCCCTCGCCCCCCGAATCCCGGATCAGCTTTTGGATGCGGTCGGTGCGGACGCGGGTGTTGGTTTCGTCGATGGTGGTGAGGACCAGGTCGACATCTTCGCCCATCGCCTTGCGCCGGGCGCAATCCTCGGCAAGGCCGTTCAGGGCGGCCAGCGTGTTCGACGGAATGGCGGAGCGCAGCCACTGGATGACATAGCCGTTATCGTCATAATGGCTGGGCTTGATCATCACCAGGTGAAAGCGCCGTTTCGCGCCGGTGTTGGTTGAACGGGTTACGTAGCGATTGTAGTCGAAAAGGGCTTTCATCGCTGTCACCTTTGGCGGCTGTCGTGTATCGCTGCGCTGCGATCGGTTCTCCTCTATCAGTTCTTGGCCGCGGCGTCACGCGGGCTGGATCGTGCCGGGACCAATGGCCTATCGCAGCCGCATCGCCTTCGGCTGAAAGTCTTCCCCCATGCCCGCGCCCGCCATCGCCCTCCCACCGCCGCATAGCTGGCTGATCCCCGCCGTGCTCATGCTGGCGAGCACGGTGGGCATTCTGGCGACGGACCTCTACACCCCCTCGATGCCGCGGCTGACCGCGGTGTTCGGCACCTCGCCGGAGACGGTGCAACTGAGCATGACGTTGAACCTGGCGGGTTTCGCGCTCGGCCAATTGCTTTACGGCCCGCTGTCGGACCGGTTCGGGCGGCGGCCGGCCATGCTGTGCGGCCTGGTGGCGTTTGCGGTGTTCTCTGGGTTGTGCGGCATGGCCTGGTCCATCGAGTCGCTGATCGCCTTTCGAATTGGCCAGGGGCTGGTTGGCGCCTGCGAGGCGGTGATTGGCATGGCGGTGATCAAGGAATTGTATGGCGAAAAAGAAGGCGTGAAGGTGGTGGCGATCTACGCCATGGTCATCGCGGCCGCGCCGGCGGTTGGCCCGATCATCGGCGGTCAGATGCTGGTGCATTTCGGCTGGGCGTCGAATTTCTGGCTGCTGACCGGGCTGGCGCTTTTGGCGCTCGCGGCCTGCTGGCGGTTTCTGATCGAGACGGCCCGGCCGGACCGCAGTGCGCTGCGCCCATCGCGGCTGGTGGCGGAGGCGCGGGCAGCGCTTCGCGTGCCGGCCTTTTGGCTCTACACCGTGGGGCCGGCAGCGGCGCTGGGCGGCCTGTTCGCCTATGTGACGGAGGGGCCGTTCGTGCTGATCGACCAGTTGGGCGTGCCGGCGGATGTGTTTGGCTACTATCACGCGGTCATTGTCTGCGTGTTTTTCTGTACCAACATCGTGGTGAACCGCGTCGCCGCACGGGTGAGCGGGGCGGTTTTGCTGCGTCTTGGCAGCGTCATCGGCCTTGCGGGCGGAGGTCTTGGCCTGGCGCTGGTCGCGGCGGACGCGTTGACGGCGGTAACGCTGGTGCTGGCCATGTCGCTGTTCGCGATGAGCCTGGCGCTGGTCTATGCGGTGGCTCCCCTGAAGGCGTTGGCGGCGACCAAGGCCGCGACCGGCATGGCGGCCTCCTGGCGGGGTTTCCTGGAGATGTCGGGGGCCATGCTTGGCTCTGCCGGCGTGGCCGCCCTGCATGACGGCACCCCCTGGCCGCTGATGATCGTGCTGGCGGTGGCGGCGGCGGCGATTGCCCTCGGCGACTGGGGGGCGAGCCGGTTGAACGCGGCGGCAGGGCCGGTTTGAGGGCAGGCGGCATGTTTGGCAGCATGCAACTGCCAAGTTCGATTGTGGAATATGGTTAAGAGCCTACCCGACACGATCACCGCAGCCAGCCGCACCCTTGAAGTCCGTTGGGCGGGGCCAGGGCGGGCGGCGGCGCATATGCCCCCGGTCCTTTCCGGCTCAGCGATGGTCGCGGCGGAAGCTCATGGCGCGTTCGACCCGTTCGCGCGCCATGGCGACGGCGGCGACGCGGGGCAGAGTGCCTTCGCGTTTGACGCGCGCCAGCACCTCGTCGGTGTTGCGCTGGATTTTTTCCTTGATGGTGGCAAAGGCACTGGTTTCGGTGCCGCCGTGGTATTCGACCGACGCGCAGATAACGCCGCCGGCATTGGCGATGAAGTCGGGGACGGAGAGCACACCGCGCTCGTGCAGCCGCGCCTCGGCCTCCGGCGTTGCGGGGATGTTGGCGCCTTGCAGGATCAGGCGGGCCTTGACCTGGTCCACATTTGCGGCGGTCAGCACGTTCGGGCGGGCGGCGGGAATCCAGATGTCGCAGTCTGCGCCGACAATGGCATCCCGGTCGCCGGCCTTGCCGCCGGCAAACGATGCGACGCCCTGGCCGGTGTGGTGGTGCCGGGTCAGCGCCGCGATATCGAGGCCGTCCGGATTGTGGGTCATGCCGCGGGAGTCGGCGGCGGCGACCAGCACGCAGCCGTGCTCCGCCAGGAAGCGGGCGCCGTGACAGCCGACGGCACCGTAGCCCTGTACCGCAACGCGGGCGCCCTTCAGTGAGACGCCGCAATATTTCTCCGCAATCTCGGCCGATGCGGCGAGGCCGTAGCCGGTGGCGCCGATGACGTCGAGCGGAATGCCGCCCAGGACTGCCGGCAGGCCGACGGAGCGCCCGTTTTCGTCGCGGATCCAGGCCATGGCCTCCTCGTTCGTGCCCATGTCCGGTCCGGGGATGTAGGAGACGATCTCGCGCAGGCCTCGGGCGAAGGCGCGGATCAGGTGTTCCTTTTCGGCCTTCGGCATGGCGGGATCGGCGGCGATGACGCTTTTGGCGCCACCGTGCGGCAGGCCCGCGGCGGCGTTTTTGAAGGTCATGGCGCGGGCGAGGCCGAAGCATTCCTGTGCCGTTACGTCCGGCGCCATCCGGGTGCCGCCGATGGCCGGGCCGGCGGCGGTGTTGTCGACGACGACGATGGCCTTGAGGCCGACGCTGGGGTCGTAGAGTTCAACCACTTTCTCCGGGCCGAGATCGTCGGTGAAGGCGAAGGACATCGCGGTTTCTCCTCAGGCGGCTTGTTCGAGGTGGGCTTTGACGGCATTGATGAAACGGGCCGCCTCGCCGCCGTTGACGGCGCGGTGGTCGAAGGTGAGGGAGAGCGGCAGCCGGCCGTCCCGCACCCGTCCGGCGCCCAGGATCGCCACTTGCGGCGGCACGATCACCAGCTCCGCAAACAGGCCGGCAATGGCGCCGAAATTCGAGAGTGTGATGGTGGCGCCGCGCAGGTCGGCAGGGGGGAGGGAGCGGTTTTGCGCGCCATCGACCAGGCGGCGCAGTTCCGCGCGCAGGTCGGGCGGGTCGGGATGGTCCCGGGTGCGCAGGACCGGCACGATCAGGCCATCGGCAGTATCGACGGCGATGCCGATGGCTGCATCCGGGTTCAGCCGCCGGGCCTGCCGATCGCCATCGAAGGAGGCGTTGAGGGCCGGTTCGGCGTCGAGGGCAGAGACGATGGCTTGCGCCAGGATCAGCGTAACCGGCACCGCGTCCGGCCAGTGGCTCACATCCGCTTCCTCGGTCACCGTGGCGCGGGGGATGGCGAGGGCGGCGGTCATGCTGCGGGCCATGGCGCGGCGCACACCTTTCAGCGGCTCCCAATCCTCCGTCAGCCGGGGCGGCTTGCGGCGATCGGCAGCCGCCGCTTCCACGTCCGAGCGCAGAATGGCGCCGTGCGGACCGGAGCCGGAGAGGCTGGCGAGATCGATGCCCATCTCCTGCGCCAGTGCGCGAACCGCCGGGGCGGCGCGGCCGGCAGGGCGGGGGGCGGCGGCAGGCTTCGGCACGGGCTTTCCGGTTGCCGGTTTCGGCTCCGGGGTGGGTTTCGGCTCCGGGGTAGGTTTGGTTTCCGCCGCGGTCGTTTCCGCATCCGCGGCCGGCTCGCTTTCCAGCGTGCCGACAACCGAGCCGGCGTCGGCACGTTCGCCGTCTTCGTATTCGGCCAGAGGTGCGCCGACCTTCAGCATGTCGCCCGGCTCGCCATGGGTTTTGGCGATGGTGCCGGACCAGGGCGAGGGGACTTCCACCACCGCCTTGTCGGTCTCGACCGAGACCAAGGGCTGGTCGGCCGTGACCCTGTCGCCGGCGCTCACATGCCAGTGGACGATTTCGGCCTCTTCCAGGCCTTCGCCGAGATCGGGGAGGGTGAAGGTCTTCATGCGTATTCCATTGCCTGGCGGGCGGCGCGCACGATGCGGCCGACCGAGGGCAGGTAGTGGTGTTCGAGCTTGGGCAGCGGCATGACCGTGTCATAGCCGGCAACCCGTTTGACCGGTGCCACCAGCGACAGCAGCCCGTGTTCGGCGATGCGCGCTGCGATTTCTCCGCCATAGCCGCCGGTCAGCGCCGCCTCGTGCACGATCACGGCCCGCCCGGTTTTTTCGACCGAGGCGAGGATGGTGGCCTGGTCCAATGGCTTTAACGTGGCGAGGTCGAGCACTTCGGCCTGCACATCGTCTTGGGCGAGGGCGTCCGCCGCAGCCAGCGTCTCCTTCATCATGGCGCCCCAGGAGATCAGGGTCAGGTCGCTGCCTTCGCGCTCTACGAAGGCGCGGTCGAGCGGCAGTGCGGCGCCATCGTCTTCGACCTGTTGTTTTCCGGTGCGGTAGAGCCGTTTTGGCTCCAGGAACACCACGGGATCGGGATTGCGGATGGAGGCCAGCAGCAGACCGTAGGCCTTGGCCGGCGAGGAGGGGATGACGACGCGGATGCCGGGGATGTGGGTCAGCATCGCCTCGACGCTTTCGGAGTGGTGTTCCGGGGCATGGATGCCGCCGCCATAGGGCGCGCGCAGCACCATCGGGCAGGTGAGCCGGCCGCGGGTGCGGGTGCGCAGGCGCCCGGCATGGTTCACGATCTGGTCGATGGCCGGATAGAGGAAGCCCATGAACTGGATTTCCGCCACCGGGCGCAAATCCTGCGTGGCCGCGCCGACCGCGACGCCGGCAATGACGGCCTCCGAAAGGGGCGTATCCAGAACCCGGTCCGAGCCATAGCGCTGGATCAGGCCATCGGTGGCGCGGAAGACGCCGCCATCGAGGCCGACATCCTCGCCCAGGATGACGACCCGCTCATCCTCCTCCATCGCGTGGTCGAGCGCCATGCGCACCGCTTCGACGAGCGTGACCTCCGGCATGGTTCAGGCCTCCGCTTCGGCCAGGGCGGCGGCGCGCTGGGCGGCCACGTCCGCAGGCAATTCGGCGTAGGTGTGGTCGAAGACCGCCGCCAGGGGCTCCGGCTCCAGGGCCTCGAATTCTTCGACCGCCGCATCGACCCTGGCACGGCAATCGGCGAGCAGTTTCTCCTCCTTCGCCTTGTCCCAGACCTTCTGGGCGGCCAGATAGGTGCGCAGGCGCGCCAACGGCTCCTCCTTCCAATGCGCGCGCACGGCATCGTCTTCGCGGTAGCGGGAGGCGTCGTCGGCGGTGGTGTGGTCGCCGAGGCGATAGGTGATGGCCTCGATCAGGGTTGGGCCTTCGCCGGCGCGGGCGCGGACCAGCGCGGCCTCCACCCGGTCGCGCACGGCGATGACGTCGTTGCCGTCCACCTGCTCGCCCGGAATGCCGGCGGCGATCGCTTTTTGCGCCAGCGTCTCTGCCGCCGTCTGCTCTGCGCGAGGGACGGAAATCGCCCACTGGTTGTTGTTGATGACGAACACCACCGGCAATTTCCACACGCCGGCGATGTTCATCGACTCGTAGAAATCGCCCTTGGAGGTGGCGCCGTCGCCGGCCATGACCACGGCCGCCCGATCCTCGCCCCGGCGCTTGAAGGCCAGGGCGGCGCCGGCGGCGTGGGGGAAGTTGGTGCCGACCGGGATGGAGACGGGCAGGTCCTGGCGGGGGCCGGCGTAGTCGCTGCCGCGCTCGCTGCCGCCCCAATAGGACAGGTGCTCGACGATGGAGACGCCGCGCCAGACTTGCGCGCCCTGGTCGCGGAAGCCGGGCACCAGCACATCGTCGGCCCGCATGGCGCTGGCAGTGCCGACGCCCACCGCCTCCTGCCCCAGGGCGGAGGCATAGGTGCCCAGGCGTCCGGTGCGCTGCATGGCCACCGCCCGCTCGTCGACCACGCGGGTCAGCACCATGGCCTTGTAAAGCGGGATCAGGGCGGCGGGTTCGGCGGTGAAAGCCGGCAGGCCGGTGCCGGCGGTTCCATCGTTCGCCAGGTATCGGAAGTGCGAAATATCCGCGGTGAATGCTTTGGTCTTCATTCCATCCGACTCCTTATGCCTATCCCGGAAGATGGGTGCCCATCGGGGAGAATGGAAGCTAGCGCGGCCCCTGTCGGCGAAGTTTGATTTAGATCATGTGCAGGTCTGCTGGCGATTGAGAGTGTGAGGGCCTGTTGACGAACCGGCTGCCCATCCGGGGCGGCCGGGCGCTGATTGGATGGATACCCATGGGTTCGCGCGTTGCGCGCTCGGAAAAACCGTTAGGCCTGCTTGACCTGGATGGTCTTGGGCGGCTGGTTTCGGTCTTAAGGGACAGCGGCCACAAGGTCATTGGTCCGACGGTGGAGGGTGGCGCCGTCGTCTATGGCGAGATCGCGGGCGCTGCCGACCTGCCCGCGGGCTGGCGCAGCCGTCAGGACGCCGGCAGTTACCGCCTGGAACGGCGGGCGGATGCGGCCCGTTTCGGCTATGTTGCCGCGGTGGAGTCCTGGAAGCGGCATTTGTTCCGGCCGTCGCGCACCCTTTGGCAGGCCGAGGCAAGGGAAGGCGGGTTCGCCATCCGCCAGCCGGACGAGCCGGCGCCCAAAATGGCCTTTCTCGGTGTCCGCGCTTGCGAGATTGCCGGCATGGAATTGCAGGACCGGGTTTTTTTGGCGGGGGACCGCCCGGACCCGGACTACACGGCCCGCCGCGAGGCAGCCTTCGTCGTGGCCGTGCAATGCACGGAGGCGGGGGAGACCTGTTTCTGCGCGTCCATGGGCACCGGGCCGGGAGTGCAAAGCGGCTATGACCTGGCGCTGACCGAGTTGATCGGCGAGGGGCGGCATGTGTTTCTGGTGGAGGCCGGCAGCGACCGTGGCGCGGCCATCGCCCGCCACTTGCCGCTTTCACCGGCCAGCGAGGACGACCGTGCCGAGGCGAAAGCCGGCACTGCCGCTGCCGCCTGCAGCATGGGCCGGCGCCTGGAGACCGAGGGCCTGAAAGACCTGATCCAGGCCAACCAGGACCATCCACACTGGCAGCAGGTGGCCGAACGCTGCCTTGCCTGCACCAACTGCACCGCGGTCTGCCCCACCTGTTTCTGCCACACGACGGAGGATGCGGTGGCGCTCGACGGCCAGTCCGCCGAGCGGCGGCAGCGGTGGGACTCGTGCTTCAGCCTGGATTTCTCGCACCTGACGCATGGCCCGGTGCGCCAGAGCGTCGATGCCCGCTACCGCCAATGGATGAGCCACAAGCTTGCCCATTGGGTCGACCAGTTCGGCGATTTCGGCTGCGTCGGTTGCGGGCGCTGCATCGCCTGGTGCCCTGCCGGCATCGACATCACCGCCGAGGCAGCGGCGCTGCGCCAGGCGGTCGAGGGAGAGGAGTAGGCCCATGGAAACCAAACCGCTCGACCGGATCATTGCCGACCATCCTTTCTTTCGGGAACTGCCGCCCGATATCTGCGCCCTGATCGCCGGCTGCGGCCGCAACATACGCTGTCGCGCCGGAGAGCGCCTGTACCGCCAGGGAGACGCGGCGGACACGTTCTATGTCATCCGTCACGGCCGGGTGGCGCTGGAGATGCCGGCGGCGGGCAATTCCATTGTGTTTCAGACTGCGGGCGAAGGCGACATTCTGAACGCGGCCTGGCTGGTGCCGCCCTATCGCTGCACCTCCGACGCGCGGGCGGTGGAGACGACGCGGGCCATCGCCTTCGACGCGGTCTGCCTGCGCGGCAAGTGCGATGCCGACCACCATTTGGGCTATGAGTTGATGAAGCGCTTCGTGCCGGTCATGGTCGAGCGGCTGGCCCAGGCGCGCCTGCAGGCGATGGATATTTACGCCGTCGAGCAGGGGGGGCGCTGATGGCGGGGCACCGGGCAGCCGAACCCTATCTGCCCGCGCCCTGGCGCGTGGCGGCCCGGCGGGAGGAAACCGCGGACACGGTCACCTTCGCCCTGGTGCCGCCGCCGGGCGAGCCGGCGCAGGCGTTCCAGCCGGGCCAGTTCAACATGCTCTATCTCTTCGGCGTGGGCGAGGTACCGATCAGCATCAGCGGCGACCCCGGCAGGATGGAGGCCGGCACGGTCCACACGCTGCGCGCCGTCGGCAGCGTTACCCGCCTGCTGGCGCGGCTGGGCGAGGGCGACACCATCGGCCTGCGCGGACCCTATGGCAGTGGCTGGCCGCTGGCGGAGGCGGAAGGCGGCGACTTGATCCTGGTTGCCGGCGGCCTTGGCCTGGCGCCGTTGCGGCCGGCGATCCATGCGGCGCTGGCGCGGCGGGAGGCCTATGGCAGGCTCGTCATCGTCTATGGCAGCCGCAACCCCGCCAACCTGGTGTTCGAGGACGATTTGCGTGACTGGCGCGGGCGGCTCGACACCGAATGCAAGGTGACGGTGGATCATGCCAGCCCGGACTGGCGCGGCCATGTCGGGACCATCCTGCAACGCATCCAGCATGCCGAGTTCGACCCGGCGAAGGCCACCGCCTTTATCTGCGGGCCGGAAATCATGATGCGCCGTTCCGCCGCCGGCCTGATGGACCGTGGCGTCGCGCCGGAACGCGTCTATCTTTCGCTGGAGCGCAACATGAAGTGTGCGCTGGCCCGCTGCGGCCACTGCCAGTTCGGCCCGCATTTTCTCTGCAAGGACGGGCCGGTGTTCCGCTATGACCGGATCGCGCCGCTTTTGGGCGTGGCGGAGGTGTAGGGCGATGACGACAACCGCCGCCGCCAAGCCAAAGCTGGCTGTGTGGAAGTTTGCCTCCTGCGACGGCTGCCAGCTCTCCATCCTGGACCTGGAGGACGAGTTGCTCGCACTCGCCGGCGCGGTGGAGATAGCCTATTTCCTGGAGGCTTCCAGCCGCACGGTGGAAGGGCCTTACGACCTGTCCCTGGTGGAAGGCTCCATCACCACCCCGCACGATGCCGAGCGTATCCGGCAGGTGCGGGCGCAATCGAAAGCCCTGATGACCATCGGCGCCTGCGCCACGGCGGGCGGCGTGCAGGCGCTGCGCAATTTCGCCGATGTCGAGGAATTCACCCGCGCTGTCTATGCCCGGCCGGATTATATCGAGACGCTCGCAACATCCACGCCGATTGCCGAGCATGTCGCCGTCGATTTTGAACTGCGCGGCTGCCCGGTGGACAAGCACCAGTTGCTGGAAGCGGTCGGCGCGTTTCTGTTTGGCAAGCAGCCGGTCCTGACCGGCGACAGCGTCTGCACCGAATGCAAGCGGCGTGGCTCGGTCTGCGTGGCGGTGGCGAGCGGCACGCCCTGCCTGGGGCCGGTGACCCATGCGGGCTGCGGCGCGATCTGTCCGGCCTATGGCCGCGGTTGCTATGGCTGTTTCGGCCCCAGCGCCGGCGCGGCCATGCCGGCGCTCTCGCGCATGCTGGCGGGGCATGGCATGCAGCCGGCGGAGATCACGCGCTTTCTGCGCACCTTCAACGCGAACGCCCCGGCCTTTCGGGAGGAGAGCGAGCGCCTTGCGGGCGGGGAGGGGGCGGCATGACCAAGCGCACCATCAAGGTCGACTATCTGGCCCGGGTCGAGGGGGAGGGGGCGCTGCACGTCCGCATTGCCGGCGACAGGGTCGAGCATGTCGAGCTCAACATTTTCGAGCCGCCCCGCTATTTCGAGGCGCTGCTGCGGGGCCGCGATTTCCGCGAGGCGCCGGACATTACCGCCCGCATCTGCGGCATCTGCCCGGTCGCCTACCAGATGAGCGCCGTGCATGCGATGGAGGCGGCTTGCGGAGTTACACTGCCAACGCCTTTGCAGGACCTGCGCCGGCTGCTCTATTGCGGCGAGTGGATTCAGAGCCACGTGCTGCACGCCTTCATGCTGCACGCGCCGGACTTTCTGGGGCTTGCAAGCGTGGTGGAGATCGCCAAGCGGGAGCCGGCGCTGGTGCAGCAGGCGCTGCGGATGAAAAAGGCGGGCAACGCCATTATCGCCGCGGTCGGCGGGCGGGAAGTGCATCCGATTAACGTGAAGGTCGGCGGCTTCTACCGTGCGCCCCGGCGGGACGAGATTGCCGGCCTGCGCGATGAACTCGCCTGGGGCCGCGATGCGGCGGCGGCGGCGCTGCAATGGGCGGCGGGGCTCGATTATCCGGATTTCGAGCGGGACTACCAGTTCGTGGCGCTGCGCCATGCGGCCGAGTATCCGATGAATGCGGGCCGCATCGTCTCCTCGCGCGGGCTGGATATTGGCGCGGCCGCGTATGAGCAGCACTTCGCCGAGACGCACGAACCGCAGTCCACCGCCCTGCACTCGCACCTGATCGCCGACGGCAGCGCCTATCTGGTCGGGCCGCTTGCCCGCTATGCGTTGAACTTCGACCGGCTGCCGGCAGAGGTGCAGGCGGCGGCGAAGGCGGCGGGGCTGGGGGCAGTGTGCCGCAACCCCTATCAGAGCCTGCTGGTGCGTCTGGTCGAGGTGCTGTTTGCCTTCGGTGAGGCGCTGCGCCTGGCTGAGGCCTATGCGCCGCCGGAGCCGGCCTCGGTCGAGGTTGCGCCGCAAGATGGGAGTGGCTGCTGGGCGACGGAGGCGCCGCGGGGCCTGCTCTATCACCGCTATGCTATCGGCGGCGACAGCCTGATTCGCCAAGCCAAGATCGTGCCGCCAACCTCCCAGAATCAGCCTTCGATAGAGGCCGACCTGCGCGGCGTGATCGAGGCGAACCTGGACATGACCGACGACACGCTTCGCCACCGCTGCGAGCAGACCATCCGCAACTACGACCCCTGCATTTCCTGCGCCACGCATTTCCTGACCCTGACCCTGGATCGCCAGGGGGAGGGGGCAGCATGAGGCCGCTCGTCATCGGCATCGGCAATACCGACCGCGGCGACGATGGCGCCGGGCCGGTCGCCGCCGGTCTGCTGGAGCGGTCGGGTCTGACGGGTGCGCTGGTCATGACCTGCCGGGGCGACCCGGCGGACCTGGTGACCGCCTGGCAGGAGCATGTGGCGGTGATTGCGGTGGATGCGTGCGTTAGCGGCGCGGAGCCCGGCACGGTGTTCCGGCTGGATGCGGTGCGCGATCCGTTGCCGGAGGGTTTCGGCGCGGTTTCGACCCACGGCTTCGGCCTTGCCGCTGCGGTAGAACTGGCGCGGGCGATGAAGTGCCTGCCGTCCGTCCTCACCGTCTATGGCATCGAGGCGGCAGGGTTCGACGCCGGCGCGCCGCTGTCTGCGCCCGTGGCAACGGCCTGCCGTGCCGTGGCCGATGAGATCGCCCAAGACCTTCAGGAGGCGTTATGCACGAAGCCGGCCTGATGCGCGACCTGATGCGCAAGGTTTTGGACCTGGCCGCCGAAGCCGAAGCGGAGCGGGTGACCGGCGTTTCGGTCTGGCTCGGCGCGCTCTCTCACATGTCGCCGGAGCATTTCCGCGAGCACTTCGACCAGGCCGCCGCCGGAACCCTGGCGGAGGGCGCATGTCTGGCCTGCGAGGTCTCCAAAGACATCGGCAACCCGGAAGCGGCGTCGATCGTGCTGCGCGCGATCGAGACGGAGGCGTGACGATGGGCACGGCCGGGAACAGCGTCTCACCCGCGGTTCGAGTCCGATTGGTGGTGACGGGCGTCGTGCAAGGTGTGGGGTTCCGACCGTTCGTTTACCGCCTGGCAAACGCGTATGGCCTTGCGGGACATGTGGCCAACACCGGTTCGGGGGTTCGGATCGAGGTCGAAGGGCCGCTGGAGCGGGTTCAGGAATTTGTTGCTGCCGTGCCGCGCGGAGCGCCGCCGCAGGGGCGGATCGACCGGATGGAGCAGACCGAGCAGAGGGAAACCGGGCAGGCCGGGTTCGTCGTCTGCGAAACCGACGACCATGGCCTGGCGGCGGCAGGGATCCCGCCCGATCTCGCAACCTGCCCGGAATGCGTGGCGGAATTGCTGGCCCCGGAGAACCGCCGATACCGCTATCCCTTCATCACCTGCACGGCCTGCGGTCCCCGGTTTTCGATCCTGGATGCGCTTCCCTATGACCGGCACCGGACATCGATGCGCCGATTTCCGCTGTGTCCGGATTGCGGGGCAGAGTATGCAAGCCCCCACGACCGGCGCTTTCACGCCGAGCCGATTGCATGCCCTGCCTGCGGCCCGCGGCTGGTGTTGCAGACGGCAGACGGTGACTGCCTGGCCGAGGGCGAGGAGGCCATTGCCGGCGCCGTGGCCGAAATCGCCGCCGGCCGTATCGCGGCATTGAAGGGGATTGGCGGCTACCATCTTGTCGCCGATGGAACCGGCGACGCGGCGATAGCCAGCCTTCGGCGGCGCAAGCGCCGGCCGACAAAGCCGTTCGCGCTGATGGTGGCGGACCTGGATGCGGCCCGCGCGCTGTGCCGGCTCACCCGCGCGGAGGAGGATTTGCTGAGATCGGCACCGGCGCCGATCGTGCTGGCACCGCGCCGCGGCGAGGCGGCGGTGAGCGAATTGGTTGCGCCGGGCCACTGCGACCTGGGGCTGATATTGCCCTATGCGCCGGTCCATCACCTTCTGATGCAGGCTCTGGGGCGCCCCCTGGCGGTGACGAGCGCCAACCGCAGCGGCGAGCCGATCCTGTTCGACGACCGCACGGCCCTGAAGGGTGTGTACGGCATGACCGACCGCATCCTGAGCCATGACCGGCCGATCCGGCGGCCGATCGATGACTCGGTGGTCCGGTTTGTCGCCGGTGCCTCGCAGGTGCTGCGGTTGGGCCGCGGCCTGGCGCCCGGCAGCGTTGCGATGCCCCGTTCCATACGCCCCGGCCTTCCGCCGGTTCTGGCACTGGGTGGCAGCCTGAAGGCCGCGCCGGTGCTGGTGCGGGGACATGAAGCGATTTTGGGACAGCACGCGGGCGACCTGGAGACGGTGGAGGCGGAGGCGGCCTTCTGCCGGCAATTGGAGGATATGCAGGCATTGCATCATTGCAGGGCCGATGTTTTGGCGTGCGACCTGCACCCGGATTATGCCACCACCCACCTGGCGGAAATGTTCGGCCTGCCGGTGGTCAAGGTGCAGCACCATGCGGCGCACATCGCGTCCGTTATGGCGGAACACGACCTGGCCGGTCCGGTCCTCGGGTTTGCCTGGGACGGCAGCGGCTATGGCACGGATGGCACGGTCTGGGGTGGGGAGGCATTGGATGTCCGGGATGGCACATGGCGCCGGGCTGCCCGGCTGCGACCGTTTCCTCTGCCGGGCGGTGAGCAGGCCGTGCGGGAGCCATGCCGGGCGCTGTACGGGCTGCTGCATGCGGCCGGCAGGACTGACCTGTTGCCCGCTGGCCTGTTTGCCGAGGGCGAGGCCGAGCGGCTGCAAAAGATCTTGAGCAGCGATCTGAGCGCGCCCAGAACGTCGAGTGCGGGACGGCTGTTCGACGGTTTGGCATGCTTGCTCGGCCTTGGATCGGTGAACCGGCACGAAGGCGAAGCGGCGGCGCGGCTGGAGGCGTGTGCCCGGTCGGGAGATGGCGAGGGCGCTGCCTGGCGCTATGACTTCGATACCGCGCAGACCGGAGGCAGCGGCCTTTTGGAACTGGACTGGAGGCCGATGTTGTTGGCCGTCGCGCGGGATGTCGGTCGCGGCGAGGCGGCTGGCCGCATTGCCATGGCCGTGCACGAGACCCTGGCCGCGATGATTGCCGCGGTCGCACGCCGGTGCGGCGCTACCGAGGTGGTGCTCAGTGGCGGTTGTTTTCAGAACCGCCTGTTGCTGGAGCGGAGCATGGCGCTATTGCGCGGCGACGGCCGGAACGTGTTTGTCAACCGCCGCGTGCCGCCGGGCGATGGCGGCTTGGCTTTGGGGCAGGCGCTGATGGCCTGCTGGGTGTTGGAGGCTGAGTCCTAAGCCATGTGCCTCGCCGTGCCGGGCCAATTGATCGGGATATGGGGTGCGGACCTGGAACGCTGCGGTCTGGTGGATTTCGGCAGCGTTCGACGGGAGGTGAGCCTGGCATTCGTGCCGGACGCTGCGGTCGGCGACTTTGTCATCGTGCATGTCGGCGTTGCCATCGCCCGCCTGGACCAAGCCGCGGCCGAGCGCGCGTTGGACGAATTGGCGGCGGCCGGGGTCGTCGAATGAGATATGTCGAGGCCTTTCGGAGCCCAGAGGCGGTTCGGCAACTGGCGGAGGCGATTCGCGCAACCGTCACGCGGCCATGGTCGATCATGGAGGTGTGTGGGGGCCAGACCCATGCCATCCTGCGGTTTGGGTTGGATCAGCTGCTGCCGTCCGGCCTCGATCTTTTGCACGGGCCGGGGTGCCCGGTCTGCGTTACGCCGGCGGCAACCCTCGACCAGGCCCTGGCGATAGCGGCACAACCGGAGGTGGTGTTTTGCACGTTTGCGGACATGTTGCCGGTGCCGACTGCCGGCGGCAGCCTTGCGGAAGCAAAGGCAGGCGGAGCCGATATCCGGGCGGTCTATTCGCCGTTGGAGGCGGTGCGGGTCGCCGCGGAAGAGCCGCATCGCCAGGTTGTGTTCTTCGCTGTCGGTTTCGAGACCACGGCGCCGGCGAATGCGCTGGCCCTCCATTTGGCCAACGGGCAGGGGCTTGAGAATTTCTCGCTGCTGGTCGCCCAGGTGCTGGTGCCGCCGGCCCTGGAGGCATTGCTGGCCGCGCCGGACCATCGCATCGATGCGTTCCTTGCGGCAGGGCATGTCTGCACCGTTATGGGGCTTGAGGCCTATGCGCCGATCGCGACGTCACGACATGTGCCCATCGTCGCGACCGGCTTTGAACCGGTGGATATCCTCAGCGGGATTCTGGCAGCGGTGCGCCAGTTGGAGACGGGTCAGGCCTATGTCGAAAACGGTTATGCCCGGGCCGTCGCAGCGGCCGGCAACCCGGCGGCGCGGGCGCTGATAGACGAGGTGTTCGAGCCGGTGGACCGGGAATGGCGCGGCATGGGGTGCCTTCCGGCAAGCGGTTTGGGCTTGCGGCCCGCCTATCGCCGTTTCGACGCTGCCGCACGGTTTGGTGTGTCATCGGCAAGCGGGGCGGAGGATGCCCGCTGTATTGCGGGCCGCGTTTTGCAGGGGCTTGCCCGGCCGGGCGATTGTCCGGCATTCGGGACGGATTGTACGCCTCGCCATCCTCTTGGCGTTACCATGGTATCGTCGGAAGGTGCCTGTTCCGCCTATTACCAATACCGGCAATCCGAAGGAGCGGAAGGATGACCCATGGGCCGGATTCGGCGCCGGGCGACGGGTCGGGGGGGAGCGAAGGCGCCGTTCAGATGGCCCATGGCGGTGGCGGCCGCATGATGCAGGACCTGATCCACGGCGTGATCCGACCGGCTTTCCCCAACCAACAGTTGGAACACAATCACGATGGCGCCTTCTTTACCCCGCAGGGCGCGGAACTTGCCTTCACGAGCGACGGTCACGTGGTGCAGCCCCTGTTTTTTCCCGGCGGCGATATCGGGTCGCTGGCGATCAACGGGGCGATCAACGACCTGGCCATGTGCGGGGCGGAGCCTGGCCAGATTTCCGTCTCGCTGATTATCGAGGAGGGCTTTTCGATTGCCGATCTCCGGCGGATTGCGGCCTCGATGGGCAGCGCCGCCGCCGCAATGGGCGCGTGCATCGTCACCGGTGACACAAAGGTGGTGGAGCGGGGCAAGGGGGATGGCATTTTTGTGAGCACCAGCGCTGTCGGCCCCGTCCGATCCGCCAGCCGGCCTGTGCCGGCAGCGGTGCGGCCGGGCGACAGCATTCTGTTGTCGGGCGATATCGGACGGCACGGCGTTGCCATTATGGCGGCCCGCGCCGGCCTGACCTTCGGATCGCCCTTGCTCAGCGATTGCGCCCCGCTCTGGCCGACCGTTCGGGCCCTGATCGAGCGCGGGATCGAACTGCATTGCCTGAGAGACCTGACCCGTGGCGGCTTGGCCGCGGGGCTGATAGAGGTTGCTGAGACCGTTTTGTTGGCGGTGGAGGTGGAAAACGCCGCCATTCCGGTTAGCGAGCCGGTGCGAAGCGCCTGCGAACTGTTTGGGCTGGATGCCATTCATGTGGCGAATGAGGGGCGGTTCATAGCCTTTGTGCCGTCGGACCAGGAAGCGGAAGCGCTTGCGCTCATGCGCCGGTTCGGCGATGCGCGCTGGATCGGGCGAGTTGGAGAGGAGCAATCGGGTGCCGTGGTGCTGCAAAGCCCCTATGGCACCCGCCGTCGGCTGCGCCTGCCGAACGGCGAGCAGATGCCGCGGATTTGTTGACTCAAGCGGCGGGGGTCGCCGCCTTCGCGCGCCCAGCCAGCACCAGGCCGGCCACGCACAGCACGCCGAGCATGGCGAACCCAGCCGTTGCCGGCACCACCAGGTCATAGCCGCCAGCCTCCCAGATCAGGGATCCGATATGGGGGGCGAAGGCGAAGCCGACGAGGTAGGGCAGGGCCAGCCATCCCGCGATGGCGCCGAAGCCGGTGCGCCCCAGGAACTCTGCCGTGATGGCCGGCTTGACGATGCTGGTCAGGCCATAGGAGCCACCCTGGAAGGCCGCAAACGCAAACGCCAGCCCCGGCGAGGCGCCTGCCAGCAGCAACAGGCCGGACGCGATCACCACACCGCAAAACGCAAAGCCCGTCACCGCCAGCGTGCTGACCCGCTGCTCCACCAGCGACAGCAGCACCCGGCCCGTCACCTGCATCGGCCCGATGGTGGAGGCGACCAGAACCGCCGTCGTCTCTGGAATGCTGCGCTCGGTCAGCAGCGGCATGATGTGGTTCAAGAGGATGCCGTGGTTGAGCGCCATCAGTGGGAAAGCCAATGCAATCATCCAGAATTGCGGCTTTCTCAACGCTGCCATCAGCGCGGCCCGGTTTTCCGCCTTCGGCGTCGGGCGCAGCAGTTCGCCGGCCGCAGCCTCCAGCAGCGAAGCCCCGATATAAAGCATCGGCGCGGCCAGCCCGGCCGCCGCCACGGCGAACACCAGAGCGGCGATGCGCCAGTCGAAAGCCTCGGTCAGGGCGGCGGCGGAGAGGAAGCTGACGGTCGAGGCGAAGCCGGCCATCAGCGTGATCCGCGTGATGGCGGGCCGCGCCTCTGCCCCCTTCGCCCGTGTCACCACGGAAAAGCAGGGCTCATAAAGGCAGAAGCCCTGGGCCGCGCCCATCACGATCCAGGCACCCAGATAGACCGGCAGGCTTTCGGCCTGGGAGAGCACCGCCAGCGCCAGCCCCCCGATCAGCGCGCCAATGCCGAGGACCCGGCGGCCATGGCCGGCATCGATCAGCCGCCCGGCCACCGGCGAGGCCCCGGCCGCCGCCAGAATTGCCAGCGTCAGGCCCAGCGTCAGGTCGGTCTTGCTCCACCCCAGGTCGCGCTCCCAGGCGAGCAGCAGGGCCGCAAACACATAGAAGATGCAGGCCCAGATGATGGTTTCGCCAATGCCGAGAAGCCATACGCCGAGCGAGGACGCCCGCGCAGGCCGCGTGGCGGCATAGGCTGCCATTCCCACCGCCGGTTCAGGCCGGTTCGAACATGGGCAGTGTCGCCTCATCGGTGACATCGTCGAAGCAGACTTTGACGGCCATGCCGATTCGCACGCTTTCGGGGTCGCAATTGACGATGTTGGTCATCATCCGCGGCCCTTCCGCCAGCTCGACAATGGCGAGGACGAACGGCGTCCTGTCGGCAAAGCCCGGATGGCCGGCGCGGTAGTTGACCGAGCAGGAATAGACCGAGGCATCGCCGCTTGCCGCCGTCCAGTCGAGGTTGCTGGACAGGCAGTGGCTGCAAACGCCGCGCGGGTAGAACTGGTGCTCGCCGCAGTCGCCGCATTTCTGAATGATGAAGCGGTGCTCTTTCGCGGCGGCCCAATAGGCTTCCGTGTCCTGGTAGGGCTTCGGCAATGGGATCTGGGCCATGGACTTACTCCTTCCCCAGGATAATGGTGCCGGTCGACGACAGCACGCCGCCGGTGCCGTTGGCGAGCGCAACCTGGGCGTTCGGCACCTGCCGGGGGCCGCATTCGCCGCGCAACTGGCGCACGGCCTCGATAACCGTGAAGATGCCGAACATGCCGGGGTGGGTGTAGCTGAGCGCACCGCCCTGGGTGTTCATCGGGAAATCGCCGCCGGGCGCCGTGCGCTGGCCGGAAACGAAGGCGCCGCCCTCGCCCTTCTTGCAGAAGCCGAGGCTTTCCAGCGTCAGCAGTACGGTGATGGTGAAGCTGTCGTAGATCTCGGCGACGTCGATGTCCGCATGGCTGACGCCGGCCCGGTCGAAGGCCAGCTTGCCGCTTATCTTGGCCGCCGTCTCCGTGAGGTCCGGCATCTGGCTGATCATGCGGTGGGTGTGCGCCTCTCCTGTGCCGAGGACGCTGACCGGCCGCGTCTTCAGGTCGCGCGCCCGGTCCATGGAGGTCAGAACCACGGCGCCGCCCGCATCCGTCACCAGGCAGCAATCCAGCAGGTGCAGCGGCGAGGCGATCATGCGGGAGTTCAGCACGTCGTCAATCGTGATCGGGTCGCGCATGCGGGCCAGAGGGTTCATGCTGGCCCATTGGCGTGTCGCCACCGCGATCTCGGCCAATTGCTCCGAGGTGGTGCCGTATTCGTGCATGTGCCGCGCCGCGGCCAGCGCATAGCTGCCGACGGTGGAGACGCCATAGGGCTCCTCGAACTGGGCCGGGCCGAAGATGTGGCTGGCACCGGAGACCGGGCCGGCGCGGCCGCCGCGATCGGAGATGTTGGTGGAGCCGTGGCAGATCAGGGCGACTTCGCATAAGCCCGTCGCAATCGCCATCGCCGCATGCTCGACATAGGCAACAAAGGAGGAGCCGCCGATGGAGGTGCTGTCGGTGTAACGCGGCTTAATGCCCATGTATTCGGCCATCAGCATGGAGGAGAATTCCCCACCCTCCGTTATGATGGTGGTGAAGACACCGTCGACGTCGTCCTTGGTCAGCCCCGCCTCATCGAGCGCCTTCTTGCTGGCCTCGGCAGAGAGCTGAAACTTGCTTTTGTGCGGCACGCGGCCGATGTCGCTTTCGGCGACGCCGACAATGGCCACCTTGCGGTAGAGGTCTTTCAGGTCCACTGGCGCGGGTCCTCCCGTCTTGGATTCGAGCCGGCCGGCGCCGGCCATCTTGCTGGCAGTTTACGCGCTTGTCCGCGAAAAGGTAGAGGTTTCAGCGCCGGCGGAACAGCACCAGCAGGATCAGTCCCACCCCGGAGAGGGTGGCAATGGCCGGCCAGAGCAGCACCGGCTGAAACGCCAAATCCCAGATTTCAGGCGACATGTGCCGCTGCACACCGGCTTGCAGCAGGTTCAGGCTATCCGGATGGATCTGATACCAGACCTGGCCGCCGGGGCTAAACGGATAGGTGCCGGTTTGCTGCCAGGTCACACCATCCCAGATCGCGACGAACACGGCGGCGAGGATCGCAATCCAGCCGATGAGGCGGCCTATCAGCATGAAACTTTACCCTGCGAGCTTCCGGCGGTGCGGCATTGGTTCAGACTGCGACACCTTGCCGATGATTTTTGCACCCTGCTATGCGGCACGGCGTTGCGCCGGGGTCGCATCATCGCTATTTTGCGCCCCTCGTTCCTGAAGGGGAGGTGGCCGAGTGGTTGAAGGCGCACGCCTGGAACGCGTGTATACGGTAACCCCGTATCGTGGGTTCGAATCCCACCCTCTCCGCCATATGTCATTGATTTTATTTAATAAACTCGATTTCGGGAGAGGCTGCCCGTCGTAAGGCCCGCCTTTGCGTTGGGCCGCTTTCCTGTGTGGCGCGCCGATGGTGCGGAGCGTTCTTTCCGGCCCCCGTCCGATGCGCGAAACAATCTCCAAAGAAGGAAGGCGTTGCCGTGTCTGACGCCGGGCATCATGCGACGCTGAGGGGGAAGTGTGCGGATCGGGTCTGTTTTCTTGCTGTGGCGTGCGTTGCGAGGTCTTGATTGCCCGCGGGCATCGCCAAAGACCGCCAATCCTGGACACCATCATCGTCGCGATTTTGACCCCGGAGGACGCCGGCGCTGACCCCGTTGTCGGCATGGTGTCCAATTTATCGATCTTGGTTAATTTTAGATTGAAGCGAAATCAACAGCGGGGTACACTCAAAAAGTGTAAAGTTGATTCGCCTATTTGTGGCGGGATTAAGATCGTTACTTTGTGGCGCAAATGTGTCGAACTTGCGCTAGTTTGAAGGCGTAGAACTACGAAACTGTTAACCAAAGCCGTTAGCCACAGTAAAGCTGTTAACCACAGTAGCGTTGGGTCAGAAACGTCCGAGGAGTCAGAAGCCCATGCCAGTAGCAGTGTCCTATCCAGGCGTTTATATTCAAGAGGTTCCAAGCGGCTCCCGCGCCATTGCTGGCGTGCCCACATCGGTTGCGGCTTTTGTCGGCTACACGGCTCGGGGGGCGGTGAATGAGGCGACGCAAATATTCTCGTTCGCTGATTTCGAGCGGCGCTTCGGCGGCCTCAGTCTCGACAGCGATCTGAGCTATGCGGTCAACCATTTTTTCCTGAACGGCGGGGCGACAGCCTATATCGTGCGAACTGCCGCCGGTGCTGCGGCCGCATCCGTCGGGCTGTTGACCGCACCGGGCGGCACGCTGACGCTTACGGCTGCGGCAACCTCGGAAGGCGCGTGGGGCAATTCCCTGTTCCTCACGGTTGACTATGCGACGTCGAACCCTGCGAGCCTGTTCAACATCACGGTGCGCGAGTTGATCGAACGCAACGGCCGCCTGGTCGAGGCGCGGGTCGAAACGCACCGCAATCTGTCGATGAATGCGTTTTCCGGCAATTATGCGGTGGATGCCGTCAATGCGGGCTCGGATCTGATCGGGTTGACCGACGCGGACGCGGCGGTTGCCGGGCGCGGCGAGTCGCGCAGCGGCACACTGGCGGCGCTTCCGGCCGCGCTTGGCGATGACGTGCGCCGGCTGGCGATCTCCATCGACGGCGGGCCGTTCTACGAGTTCGATGCGTTCGACGCCGGGGCCGTACCGGCCTCGCTGGCAGCACTTGCGGGCAGCATTGAAAGCCGCGTTCAAGCGCTGGAGCCCGGAAATCCGGCCTTTAGCGGTTTCAATTGCGATATCGACGCCAGTCAAATCCGAGCGCGCTCGGGCACCAGCAATGACCAGCGTTCGTCCGTTACCTTTGCGCCGGCTTCGATCCGCAGTGCCGCGGCACCGCTTACCCTGGGCCTTGCCAATGGCGGGCGGGAGACGTCGGCCGCCGCCGCCGTGCGGCCGGCACAGACCGGAACGGTCAGCGACCGGATCGCGGATTTCTCCGCCCTGGTGTTTGCCGATCCGGAGCCGATGACGGTCAATCTGATCGATGCCGGCAACACGACGATTGCGAGCATGGCCCTCGTGCTGCAAGACAGCGGTGCGGCCACGCCGATCAACGCCCCGACCTCTTTGGAGGAGGCGCGCGCGTCGATCCAGAGGCAGATGGCGGCCAGTGCCAACCCAGCCTTCTCCCAGGCCCGTGTTGCTGTGGTTGACGGCCTGTTGGTGGTCACCCCGAGCGGAGCGACGGCCTCGAACCGGTTCGAATTCACCGGCAACGGCGCGGACTTGCTGCGGCTTTCGAATGCCAACAGCGCGATCCCGAATGTGGCGGCCTCGCAACTCGGCACCGGCCCCAGCGTGCAGGCGCAGCAGGCGGGCACGCCCGGCAATGACGGCACACCGCCGAGCCTGAACGAGATCCAGGGCTCGCGGGCAGCCAAGAGCGGCATGTACGCGCTGGAGGATGCCGACCTCTTCAACATCCTCAATCTGGCTGGTGTTTCCGATGCCGGCGTCTTGGCGAACGCCATCGCGTATGCCGAAGAGCGGCGTTCGATGATCTTGATCGACATGCCAGCGACCGTGAACGATTTCGACGAGGCGCGGAACTGGATCAACGATCCGGCCAATGCGGGCCTGCGCCACCGCAATGCGGTCAGCTATTTCCCGCGGGTGCGGCTTGCCGATCCGTTGCAGAAGAACCGCTTGCGCACGTTTGCCAACAGCGGGCTGATGGCGGGCCTCTATGCCCGTACCGATGCGGCGCGCGGTGTGTGGAAAGCGCCGGCGGGGATCGAAGCGCGGCTTCGTGGGGTGCAAGCGCTGGAGTATGTGCTCTCCGACCCGGAAAATGGCGTTTTGAACCCGCTGGGGCTCAACGCACTGCGGACCTTCCCTGTAACCGGCTCGGTCAGTTGGGGCGCGCGCACGCTGGTCGGCGCGGACGCGCTGGCGAGCGAGTGGAAATATGTGCCGGTGCGACGGATCGCGCTGTTCATAGAGGAGAGCCTCTATCGCGGCACGCAATTCGTGGTGTTCGAGCCCAACGACGAGCCGCTCTGGTCGCAAATCCGGCTTTCGGTCGGCGCCTTCATGAATAACCTGTTCCGCCAGGGCGCCTTCCAGGGCTCCACTCCGCAAGAGGCGTATTTCGTGCGCTGCGACAGCACCACGACCACGCAGGCGGATATCGACCTCGGCATCGTCAACATTCATGTGGGTTTTGCGCCGCTGAAGCCGGCGGAGTTCGTCATCATCTCGATCCAACAAATCGCTGGCCAAGGCCAGGCTTGAACCAATCGGTAGGGAGTGACCGTCATGGCCCAATTCAGCGTCAACCCGCAGCGGTTCGATCCATACAAGAACTTCAAATTCCGTGTGCGGTGGGATGGCCGGTTTGTGGCCGGCGTCTCCAAAGTCGGTGCGCTAAAGCGCTCGACAGAGGTGGTGGAACACCGCGTCGGCGGCGACAGTTCGACCAGCCGCAAATCGCCTGGGCGCTCCAAATTCGAGGCGATCATGCTGGAGCGCGGCGTGACCCATGATCCGGAATTCGAGGCCTGGGCGAACCTGGTCTGGAATGTGGAGGCGGGATTGGGCGCGGAGGTCTCGCTCGCCAATTTCCGCAAAGACATCATCATCGAAATGTACAACGAGGCCGGTCAACTGGCGCTCGCCTACAAGGTGTTTCGTTGCTGGGTCTCGGAATTCCAGGCCCTGCCGGAATTGGACGCGAACGCCAACGCGGTCGCCATTCAGTCCATCAAGCTGGAGAACGAGGGCTGGATTCGTGACATAGAAGTGACGGAGCCGACCGAGCCGGCCCTCGGTTAGGGGGGGCCTGAAGGGCCTCGCCTGGGAGGTGTGCCATGACCTCTGCCCTCTCTCCTGCTGCGTTGCTGCAAGCGTGGGAGCTTGCTGCGCCGCGTGGCGCGCTCGACCGGCCGCTTGTGCTGCTTTGGGCCGCCGGCCAGGGCGGTTCAGAGTTGGCCGATTTGGCCCTGGCCGAACGTGATCGGGCGTTGCTGGCGCTGCGCCGCGCCATGTTCGGCGATGCCATGGCCTGTGTCACCGATTGCCCGGCCTGCGGCGAGCGACTGGAGATGGCGGTCTCGGCCACGGCGTTGGCAGATGCGCTGCCGGTGTGTGCGGACGACGAGCCTATGCGGCCGCTGACCAGCCGAGATGTGGCTTTGGCCGCGGCGTCGGACGAGCCGGAGCGGGTGCTGATAGAGCGGGCCGGTGTGGCCGGTGAGGGCTTTGCGGCGGCACTGGAGCGCCTGCAATCGCTGCAAGAGGCGGCGGAATTGCGGTTTTCCCTCACATGTGCGGCGTGCGGTGAAGCGTGGAGCGAGGTGCTGGACGTGGCTGCCTATCTTTGGGCGGAGGTGGAGGCGGCGGCGCATCGCCTGCTGGGCGAAGTGGCGGAGATTGCGGCGGCGCTCGGCTGGAGCGAGCGAGAGATATTGGCGCTTAGCCCGATACGGCGGCGGGCCTACCTCCAGATTGCGAGGGGCGGATGACGAGTGTGCTCTTGGACTTCGTGGCCCGGGCAACCGGGCGGATGCCCTCCGGGCTGCGGCCCCGGCATTCCGCGCGCTATGAGGGCGCCGACATGGCCGGCAGCGGCTTCCGGGAGGCACGGAGCGAAAGGGTGGTGCGGGCTGCGCCGACAGCGGAGCCGCCTCACGACGCCTCTCCCGCTCCGCCCTCCGCCCTGGGCTCGGCCCGGAGCCCATCGGAGCCCGCCGGTGCCTGGCCTCCGCCCTCCGCCCTGGGCTTGGCCCGGAGCCCATCGGAGCCTGCCGGCGCCTGGCCTCCGCCCTCCACTCCTGGCTTGGCCCGGAGCCCATCGGAACCTGCCGCTGATACCGACCTTGGTGCCGGGACACCTGCGCCGATGAATGCCGGGTCAGGCCCGGCAAGCAGTGCCGAAGGCGCGGCCATGCCCGGCGCACCGAATGCGCAGATGGAGGCACCCGCAAGGCCAGCATGGAGTGAGGACGAAGCCGGCAGGCGTGAACGTTTATCGCCAAAGGTCGGTGAGCAAAATGCGCCCCCTCCGCCCCCTCTCGCAGAGCGCACGGAACATGTGATCGAGCGCGTTCCACCGCCGGAGCCGCTGGCACCGCCGATTGGCGAAGCGGAGCCGGCGGACCGCGGTCGGCTGGCCCTGGACGCTGGCGAACCGGCGGTCAGCCGGGCGGGGCGGTCCGAGGCCGCTGCCATGCAACAACCGCCGGAAATCGTGATCCAGATCGGCCGCATCGACCTGCGCACCCCGCCGGCGGCCGCGCCTCCCCAAACGGCTCGCCCGCAAAGGCCGAGGGCCAAGGGTACCGACCTGGGCGACTATCTGCGCGGCAAAGGGGGCAAGCGATGAGCAATGTCCTGGCCATCGCCGCCGTCACGCAGCTGTTGAAAAACATGCTGAACGATGCGCTCATCAATGGCGAGGTGAGTCAGGTGATGGGTGCGGATTTCCTGGTGACCGCTTTGCCGCCGGATCGTGTCGTTAACGAACAGCCGGACCAGCAACAGCCGACGCTGAACCTGTTCCTGCACCGCATCACGCCGAACGCAGCCTTGCAGCAGGAAGACCTCCCGACCCGGGACGCGGCCGGCCGCTTGACCCGCCGGCCGCGGCTGGCGCTAAACCTGCACTATATGCTGACGGCCATCGGTTCGGACGAGTTGCAGGCGGAAATCCTGCTTGGCTACGCCATGCAGATGTTCCACGAAACACCGGTGCTGCCGCGGGAGGCCATTCGTGCCGCGCTGCAATTGGCGCCACCGCCAGGCGCCGACATTTTGCCGGACAATCTGGGGATTATCCAGGTCGCCGCGCTGGCCGACCAGGCAGAGCTCATCAAGATCACGCCGCACACGCTTTCCATGGACGACATGTCCAAAATGTGGACAGCGCTGCAAGCGCGCTATCGCACGACGGTCGCCTATGATGTCTGCGTGGTGCTAATCGAGCGCGAGTTGCCGACGCGCCCGACGCTGCCAGTGCTAAGCCGCGGCGGGTTGCCGGACCCGGTGACGGGGCGCGACCCCGGCGTTTCCGTCCAGCCGGACCTGAACGCCACGGCCCCTTGCATCACCGCTGTCGAGCCGTTGGATGGACAGCCGGTCATGCGCCTCGGCGGGCAGGTGGCGATTGCCGGTGCCGGCTTCACGCCGGGCGAGGTGCGCGTGCTGTTTACCGAGCCTGGCACCGGTGCGGCGCTGGCGCTGGCGCCGCTGGCGCCGGCGACCGACCGGCGTCTGGCGGTTCAACTCCCCGCCGGTGCCCCGCTGGCAGCCGCGCACCCTCTGGCGAACACCGGCGCCGATCCGGGCGCGTGGCGCATCGGCCCGTATCACGTGGAAGTCCGGATCACCACGCCCGATGGGCGCGAGTTGCAGACCAACGCCCTGCCCATGGCGCTGGCGCCCGCTACGGTGACGGGCGCAGCGGTGGACCCTGGCGGCACGCTCTTCACGATCGATGTGGAGCCGCGCATCCGCGCCGGCCAACGCATCGCCCTGATCGTCGGCCAAGACATGCGGTTGCTGCCTGTGCCAGCGGCCCCAATGAGCCAAGTGCAGGCGGTGTTTGCGGGCTTGGCCTCGGGCGGACGCGTGCCGGTGCGCCTGCGCGTCGACGGCGTGGACAACCCGATTATCGACCGTGCAAGCGACCCGCCAGCGCTGATTACGGTGACGGTGCCATGAACGATGCCGTGAACGTTCCGTTCTACCGAGACGAGACCGACCGCATGCGGGAGGCGTTGTTGCAAGAGTTTGCCAATATGGCGAACCGGCTTTCTCAACTATTGGCCAAGGACAAGCCGCCCGGTCCGCAATCGGGCATCGACCCAGCGGTTGCGGAGGCCTCATCGATCCGGCTTCTGGGCGATCTCCTCGGTCTTTCGCCCGCCGAACGCACGATCCTCTGCCTCAGCGCCGGGGCGGAGTTGGAGCCATCCATTGCCGAGCAATGCCGCGCTATCACCGGCGAGCCGCGCCCGGATGTAAGCCTGGCGTTGACACTGGCCGGTGACGGCGCGTGGGAGGCGCTTTGCCCCGAAGCGCCGCTGCGCCGCTGGCGCCTGGTGGAGCCATCCGGCCAGGGGCCGATGCTGCGCCAACATCTAAGTGTGGACGAGCGCGCTCTGCATTTCCTGATGGGCGTCAATTATGTGGATGCCCGTCTGACAAGCCTTGCGCATTTGGCCGAGCCCTCGCGCGCGCTCGATCCTCGCGAGCGCGATGCCGCGGCATCCATCGCCGAAGCCTGGAGCCGAGGCGTCGGCGCACTGCCGGTGGTGTTGCTGGCCAGTCCCGACCGCCCGGCCGCGCGAGAGATCGCGGCCCACGGCGCGCACGATATCGGCCTGCGCCTGTTGGCGTTGGACGCTGGCGATATCGCCCTCGATCCGGCCGCACGGGCGGCGCTGGCCATTCTGCTGGACCGGGAGTTGGCGCTCTCCGGCGCAGCCGTGCTGATCGAAGCGCGAGAGGAGGAGAGTGTGGGGCTCGCCCAACGCCTGGCCGAGCGGTTGCGCGGCCCCACCCTCATTCTGGCCACCGATCCGCCGGTGCCGGAACGCACGCCCCGCCGGCGCATCGACCTTGCCGCCCCGAGCCGCAGCGAACGCCGCGCCCTCTGGCATGATGTGCTGGGCGATCAGGCCCACGCCCTTGGCAGCGGGTTGGAGCGCCTGGCCGCGCAATTCGCTCTTTCCCGCCCCGGCGTGCAAGCCGTGGCGGAGGCCGCTTTCGCTCGCCCGCTGTTGGGTGCCTCGCCGCCGAAACCGCACCAGCTTATGGGCCAGCTCTGGCAGGCGGCTCGCGTGCAGGGACGGCGCCATTTGGAGAGCCTTGCCGAACGGATCGAAAGCCGTGGCACCTGGGACGATCTCGTCCTGCCGGCCGAACCCATGGCGCAACTCCGCGATCTGGCAGGCCATATCTGCGAGGCCTGGCGGGTGCACGAAGATTGGGGCTGGGCGGCCAAGGGCGAGCGGGGTTTGGGCGCGGCGGCGTTGTTTGCGGGCCCATCCGGCACGGGCAAGACCCTGGCCGCAGAGGTGCTGGCGGGCGAATTGCAACTCGACCTGTACCGCATCGACCTTTCGCAAGTGGTCAGCAAATACATCGGCGAGACGGAAAAGAACCTGGCCCGCATCTTCGTGGCTGCCGAGGATGGCGGCGCCATCCTGCTGTTCGATGAAGCCGACGCACTCTTCGGCAAGCGCTCGGAAGTGAAGGACAGCCACGACCGCTATGCCAATGTGGAGGTCTCTTACCTGCTGCAGCGGATGGAAGCCTATCGCGGCCTCGCCATTCTGACGACCAACCTCAAGGGTTCGGTGGACACCGCATTTCTGCGCCGCTTGCGCTATGTGGTGAGCTTTCCCTTCCCGGATATGGCGGCCCGGGCCGAGATTTGGGCGCGGATCTTCCCGCCGGAGACACCGCGCGAGAATTTCGAGCCCGAGCGTCTCGCCAAGCTGAACCTGACCGGCGGTGCCATTCGCGCCATCGCCCTGAACGCGGCCTTTTTGGCCGCGGGCCAGGCGGAACCGGTGCGGCCGGCGCACATCCTGACCGCCGCACGGCGGGAATACGCCAAGCTGGAAAAGCCCTTCACCCAGGCCGAGCAGGGGGCGTTTCGATGAGCGAAAGAGCGCCTCGCCAACGCAGAACCCTGCGCATCGATCAAATCAGTGTGGAAGGACCGGCAATTTCGCGCGCGGCTCTCTCCGACGCCATCCAGGCAGAGCTGACCCGCGCGCTCTCCGCCCCCGGTGCGCTGGCGGCTTTGAAAGCGGCCGGTTATGCGCCGCGTGTCGATGGCGGGACGATCCGGCCGGCCAAGCCCGGCGCAAGCGCCCTCGGCAGCGCCATCGCCCAGGCCACGCTGGGAGCGTTGCAGCGATGAGAGCGCCCCGCACCCGCACCAAACGCCCCTCGGCGCCACCCTCTCCCAGTGCTTTCGCCTTCGCCGGCGGCGGCGGTGCCCAAACGCCGCAAGCGCAGGCCGCACCGGTCCAGCCCGACTTCAACGACCCAACCCGTTTCCAACAGGTGCACCAAAACGTGCGGGTAGAGGGGCCGAAACAGCCGAAGCCTCCAGGCGGTGGCGGTGGGCCGGCCAAGGCGAAACTGCCGTGGAAGGAGCCCTCTGCCCCCGGCAAGAAGGATGGCACCGCGCACAAACTCGGCAAGGAGGCGTTTCGGTTTCTGGACACCCACACCTTTCCGACGCCAACGGCCAAGCATACCAACGAGGCCAATCTGGATACGGACGCGGTCAAGGCCAACGATCGCGTCGCCAGGCACTATTCCCAAATCTCGAACAAGCTCAGCGATACGGAGGTGGAAAAGGCGGTCGGCGTCTTCAAACCGGCCACGGTCAAGGGCGACATGACGTATCTGAATGCCTGGATGGACAATTTCATTCCGCAGTTGGCGAAAAAAACCGCTGCCGCTCATCACCTCGACAAATCGAAACAGTCCTATCGCGACGCCATAGAGAAACTGATCAACAGCACCCAGGTCGGGCCGAAAGTTCTGAAGCTGGCATCGACGCAGTCGGCATTCATTCGCCGCCCAAAGGGCAAACCAAGGCAGAGCGAGGTCTTCGTTCACCCGAAAGTGGAGTCCAAAGATCGTATCACCACGCTTATTCACGAGATGGTGCATTTTTACGCCCACAAGACCTATTTGAAGTGGGCCGATGCTTCAAAAGACGAGGAGCATTATAACGAAGGCTTGACGGAATGGCTGGCGCGTCGGGTCATGACGTCGAGCGAGCTGGCGGGCCGCGCGAAGTACGAAGATCGCTTCAAGACCGTCGAGCAACAGATCGCCGCGCACGTGCCGGAAACGGGCATTGCCAACGCCTATTTCAAAGGCGAGATCTGGCGCTTCGAAACCAAGAGCGACGAGGCCCGGGCTTCCTTCAAGGCGCAAACCGGCATCGACGCCGGCGGCAGCGTCGACCTGGAGCGCGAGGCCTCGAAAACCGGCGCCGGCGTCGCCCAAACCGTGGAGCCGCGCAAGCACTATCGCTTTTTGAACCTGGGCTTTGCCGAGGCCAAGCCGAAGCCGGAACACAGGGCGAAGTTCCAGTCGGTCAAGGCAGAGACCTACGACAAAGACTCTTCGCTCAAGTTCCGGTTTGTCGGCCATGCCTCCAGCCCCGGTAGCGAAGCTGCCAACAAGGCCGTCGCGCGCAAACGTTCGGTCGCCTTTTACCGCATGGCGCGCGGGGAGGGTGTGCCATGGAACCGGCTCGCCGATGCCGCGCGCCCGCCCCATCACGGCGAGGCCAAGCCGAATGCGGTGGAGGAAGATGCGATCACGCGCGCCATGAACCGGCGGGTCGAAATGTTCCTGGTGAAGGGGAATAGCCCATGAGCGAACGGGTTCATACCGTCGAAAGCGACATCGCGCGCGCGCCGTTGCAGCGGACATCCGCGGCGTGGTCGGCCGAAGCGCAAACGGCCGCCGCGCACGAACGCGCGCGCCTGGGCGTGCAGGGCAAGCTGACCGTGAACGCGCCCGGCGACCGGTGGGAGCAGGAGGCAGACCGTGTCGCCGACGCCGTGGCGGCCGACCGCCCGGCGCCTGTTGCGGGGCCACTCGCCTTGGTTTCGACGGTGCAGCGCCTCGAAAACAGCGGGGAGGAAGAGGAAGAAGAAAGCCTGCAGACGAAACGCGCCTCTCTCCAACGTCAAGCCGAGGAGGAGGAGGAGGAGGAGGAAAGCCTGCAAACCAAGGCCAGCAATGCCGCGCGAGCGACGCCCGCTCCCGGTCCGGCGTTCGCGTCGGCCCTGGCCTCGGAAAGCCAAAGCGGCCAGCCCCTCTCTCCCACCACACGCGCGGCCTTTGAACCGCACTTCGCGCGCGATCTCTCCGCCGTCCGGCTGCACACCGGCGCCGGCGCGGCAAGCCTTAGCCGGCAGATCAACGCCCGTGCCTTTACGCACCAAAATCATATTTTCTTCGCCAACGGCCAGCTCGACACCCAAAGCCGCGAGGGCCGCCACCTGTTGGCGCACGAGATCACGCACACCCTGCAACAAGGCGAGGGCAGGGGAGAGGTTGCGCCAAAATTGCAGCGCCGCAACATATTCCAGGAGTTTGCGGGCCTTTTTGCCGGTGAGGACTTCGATGACGAGGAACTGAGCGCCTATTTGGAAGCCATCACCACTGCGAACGACATCCAAGACTTCACCGACTCCGACAACAAGGCGCGCGCGCTGGTCAATCGGTTGCAAGAGGGTCAGGATTGGTTCGGCCACACCGATACCGGCGCCTTACGCGGCCTGCTGATCGCGGAGATGCTGTCCGGTGCGACCTTGAACGCGGACGAGCAGAGCATTCTCTATCTGTTGCAGACGGCGAACCGCACCCAGCTTTGGGAAATCTTCACCGGCGGCCGGCTGACGCGAGAAGCCATTCTGGAGAAGTTCCAAGGCGACGAGCGGGAGCAGTTGGAGGAGTTCTTCAACACCCGGCTTAGCGAGGAAGAGACGCATTTCCCCGCCATGACGGCGGAGGCCGAGGCCTTTGCCTTCGCCAGAGGCGCCATCCGCCAGTTGGAGGAACAGGGGCGGACGTTCAGTCAAGATCGCGACGGCAGCGTTTCGTCCATGCTGCGGGACTTGCGCACAACCTTCACCGCGGGGGAGGAGGTGCTGCGACCGTACGAAAACGCCGATGCCGAGCGGGAGCGGTTGCACACAAACTATCGCAACGCCGTGCAAGCCATCTTTGCCGCCCAGTCCCGCCCGGATCCACAAGCCATCCGCGAGCCGCCGACCGTGCCCGAGCTTTACGAGGAACATCGCGACGAACTGCTGCCCTTCGTTCTGCCCCGTCACCAGGCCGCTGAAGGATCGGATCAACTCAGCCAAGAGTTGGAAGCCCCGCTGCCCGACGATGCGACCGAAGACCAGCGACGACGCCACCAGGCTCTGACCCAGGCGCGCCGGCAGTTGATCGTGGTCGCAACCGCGATTGAGCTAGATTACCATGATCTGTTCGACACCCAGGGTGCCGTGGCCACGGTGCCATTGCCAGACCACACCGCCGCGCGGTTTGCCGACAACGTTCCGCAACAGCTCCGTCGCGGGCTGCAAAGCACCGCCGCTCGATTGTCGGGCGGGGGGTTGCGGTTGAACTCCACCGTCATGGCGGCGCTTGACCTGTCGCGGTATCCGGGCGGTGGTTACCACTCCTATCGCTTCAGCCGCCTGGAAATGGGCGAGCATTTCGACGACGAAATCTGGATCGAACAGCTAGGCACTGTCGGCATCGAAGGTTTGGTGGAAGAGGAACGCCGCGAAATGCAGGAGCGGTTCGACCGGCTGGGCTTTGTCAACGGCGGCGGTTTTGACCAGGAAGAGTTCGATCAAGTCCTGATCGGCCTTTCGGAAATACCGGATGCGCGGCTTACCCCCCTGGATGGTCTGCGGTTCGAGCGCGAAGACGCAAGCGCCGAAGACCCGGAGGCCGCAGGCGACTATTCGATGGAGGAACATCGCCTCCGGTTGTTCGATCGGGCCTTCAACGACGAGAGCGTCACCCGGCTTGGCACGGGCGCGCGGCCTTTATCCTATGCAGCGGCGGCCGTGGTGCACGAAGTCGGCCACGCCTTGGATCGCGCCGACTTGCGCACGACCCTGGCCGCCACGACGGCTGCGGAAGACGCCATCCTGCAGCACTTCGGCACCGGCGGCCGGCAGTACGACATCCCGGCCCGGAACGATCCCGCCCGTGCGCAATACGACCCGTTGGCGGCCGCCTTGCAACAGGCCCAAGAGGCCGAAGCGGCCGCCCGCGGGGGATCCGGCATTCGCTTTCAGGCGGGCAGCGTAACCGACCGGAACCGTGGCAATGTCGGGTTCCGCCAAGCCGCCATCCGCGACGGTGCCCGCGCGCCGAGCGCCAGGCGCTCGGCGCGAGGGTTTCCCACCTCTTACCCCGATCCGGAATCGTACTGGCAGGAGTATTTTGCCGAGGCCGTCATGCTCTACGAAACCTCGCCAGAGGTGTTGCGGCGCCACCGCCCGAATGTGTTCGCCCATTTGCAGCAGGAATTCCCGCAATGACCGGCTATGCCCGCTCGCCGCGTCTCACCCGCGCTGGCCTGGTGTTGATCGCCCCGGATTCCGGCCAGATCGAGCGCATTGTTACGTTGCAATACGCGCCGGATTCCCTGACCCGGTCGCTGGAGGTGCAGGGCGTGGCCGACGAGCCCGACCGCTCGCAGCCGTTGCGGCTCACCGGGCCGGCGGTAGAGACCATCACGCTGGAGGCGGAGCTCGACGCTACGGACCAGCTCGAATTCCCGGACCAGAACGCAGATGCGGTGGAGGTGGGGCTGTTCCCCGTGCTTTCCGCGCTGGAAACCATGATCCACCCGACGGTTGGCCAGTTGGAACGCCAGAACCAACAGGCCGGCGCGGGCTCGTTCGAGATCGCGCCGGCGGAGACACCGCTCGCCCTGTTTGTCTGGAGCCGCAGCCGCATCGTGCCGGTGCGCCTGACCAGCCTTTCCATCACCGAAGAATTCTTCGACCCGGCCCTGAACCCGATCCGGGCCAAGGCAAACCTGACGTTGCGCGTGCTCAGCGTGGACGATCTGGGTTTCCGTCACCGCGGTGGCGGGCTCTATCTGGCCTACCTGCAGGCCAAGGAAAAACTCGCCAGCCGCGCCCAGGGGGGCGAGCTCGGCGCCTTTGGCCTGGCCGGCCTGCCTTGATCGCGAGGATTAGCAAGACATGGCACCCAAAAACCCGATCCAAGCCCTGTTCGAAGCCGGCATTGTCGAGCGGACCGACTTTCCGCCGGAAAGCCGCTATCACGGCGTGCCCACCGCCACGGTCGATGGCGCGGATGGCGTGCCGGTTCCCTATCTCAAGCGCCGGTTCGCCCCGCGGCCGGAGGCGTTCGCCACGTTGCGCAATCGCCGGGTCGCCCAAGGGGAACGGCTGGACCAGATCGCAGCCGCCGAGGTCGGCAATCCGGAGGCATTCTGGATGCTGTGCGATGCCAACGGCGCGCTCTGGGCGGAGGAATTGGAGGAGCCGGGCAAAACGCTGCGGATCACCCTGCCGGCCGGCGTGCCCGCGGCGGAGGAGGAGTAGGGATGTTTCATTGTCCACGATTCAATGCGAGCGAAACGAAACGATCCCGGCCGGCGTTGGGGCATGGTTCGCCTCACCCGCATTGCGGTGTCGCCTGCGGCTCCTCGCATTGACGGATTAGCGCCATGATCAAGAACATGGACCTTTCGCTGCTATTCGGACCCGGTATTCCGGTGCCGGCGCCGCGCGAGGTCGTGGAGGCGCTGCAATCCGTCTCCATCCAGGAAAACACGGGCGACACGCCCTCTGGCTTCGATCTGGTGTTTTCGTTGGAGAAGGACTCGCCGCTCAACACGGTCTTTTTGCTGGCTGGCGGGGCGGCATTGCCCATTCTGCGCGTGGCGTTGGTCGCCACCATCAACGGCCGCGCGAGCCCGCTCATCAACGGTGTCGTCACCCGAACCGAGATGACGCCGGGCAGAGGCAATCAGCCCGGCACGCTCAAAGTGATGGGCCGCGATTTGACAGCCACCATGGAGATCGTCGATTTCTCCGGTGTGATCCAATACCCGGCCATGCCGCCCTTCGCGCGGGTGGCCCTGATTTTGGCGAAATATGCCTGGCTTGGCGTGATCCCACAGGTGATCCCGTCGGCGGAAGGGCCGCCGCTGCCGACCGACCGCATTCCCCGTCATCAGGACAGCGACCTTGTCTATATCCGCCGACTGGCAGACGAGGCGGGCTATACGTTTTTTCTGAAGCCGGGACCGGCACCGGCAACCAGTTATGCTTACTGGGGGCCGGAAATCCGTTTCGGCGAGACCCAGCCGGCATTGACGGTGGAAAGCGGCGTTTCCACGAATGTGGAGGAGTTGAGTTTCGCCTTCGACAAGGACGGCACCGAAATTCCGGTGGTGTTCATCCACAACCGGGAGACCAAAGCGCCGATCCCGGTCCCCATTCCCGGCACCATCCCGTTTCGGCCGCCTTTGGGCGCGATCCCGGCAATGCCGCCGAAAATCGCTCGCCTGACCGATACCGCTCACCTGAACCCGTTCGAGGCCATTGTCCGCGGCTTCGCCCACGCGGCTCGTCATTCCGACGCGGTCACCGGCACCGGTCGGCTCGACGTGCTGCGCTATGGCCGGCCCCTGAAAGCGCGCGCGCTGGTGGGCGTGCGCGGAGCGGGTCAGGCGTTCGATGGCGTGCATTATGTGGAGAGCGTGCGGCACGAGCTCTCCCGCGGGTCTTACAAGCAGTCGTTTACGCTGAAGCGCAACGGCCTCCTCCCCACGCAAGCGGCAATTCCGGCATGACGACAACCTACTACGGCAAATACCGCGGCACGGTGGTGAACAATATCGATCCGATGTTGGTCGGACGAATACAGGCCATTGTGCCGGCGGTCTCCAGTGTGGCGCTAACGAGTTGGTGCATGCCGTGCTTTCCGATGGCCGGCATTCAGGCGGGCTCTCTAGCGGTGCCGCCGATCGGGGCCGGCGTTTGGGTGGAGTTCGAGGGCGGCGATCCGGACTATCCGATCTGGTCTGGGTGCTTTTACGGCACGGCGGCGGAGGTGCCGGCGTTGCACTCCCTGACCCCGCCCGGCGTCTCCGCCATCACCATGCAGACATTGTTGCAAAACGGCCTGACCGTGACGGACCTGCCGGGCCCCACCGGTGGCATTGTGCTGAAGAGCACCACCGGTGCCTCCATCATCGTCAACGACACCGGCATCTATATCCAGAACGGCAGAGGCGCCTCGATCACGTTGGTGGGGCCGACGGTCACCGTCAACGCCGGCGCGTTGACGGTCGTATAGAAGGAGCCCAAGAGTCATGCCCGGACCCATCCTTCACCTTGGTGCGACGCTCACTTGCAGCCATGGCGGCCAGGCGCTGCCGACCGTGCCATTCCCACGGGTAACGGTCTCCGGCCAGCCGGTGGCGACCCAGGCCTCGCCCTGGGCGATTGCGGGCTGCGCGTTCGTGCCGCCGGCTGGAAACGGGCCGTGCGTGACCGGCACCTTTGTCACCGCGGCGACGCGGGTGTTCGCAGGCGGTCAGCCGGTGGTCCTCTTGGACAGCGTCAGCACTTGCGCGCCCACCGGCACGCCGATGATCCCGGTGCAGGCGCAGACGCGCGTGATCGCGACCTGAGCGGGGGAGGGAAGGGACCGCATGCAACTCGACTATCCCTATCATTTCGACGGTCGCAACCGCACGGCGTCGGCAAGCGAGACCGGCCACATCCGCGACATGATCGAGCAAATCCTGTTCACGGCGCCTGGCGAGCGGGTGAACCGGCCCGATTTCGGTGCGGGCGTTCTGCAACTCGTTTTCGGCCCAGCCAGCCCAGAGGCCGCGGCGACGGCGGAATTGATGATCACCGGCGCGTTGCAACAGCATTTGGGCCGGCGCATCACGCTGGCCGGCGTGACGACAGAGGCCGACGACTCAACCCTGCGCATTCGCATCGCCTATCGGATGAACAGCACGGGCGAGCAGGTGGTCGAGACGTTCGAACGAGGGCTTGGCCCATGATCTACCATTGCTGCGATCCCCGGCGGCGGGAGTTGGTGCTCGCCCATCCGACGCTGAACGGTATCGATTTTGTCGAGGTGTTGGACAACGACGCCCCGCCCATGACGCCCCGCCAGCGCACGCTGCTGGTGCGCTTTTTGAAGCCCGCGCCGGCGCTGACGGTGGACAATTTCGAGATCGAGGGTGGCGAGCGCATTGCCGACGTGGGCATTGAATGGCTCTCGCCGGCGGACGTGCCGGACTTGGCCGTCATCGATCCCATAGAGGCTGGGCTGCCCGCCTATCTGACCGGCCTGCTGCAGCCGGACCATGTGCTGGCGCTGCGAACGACCTCCAGCGGCGATTATTCCGCCTACCGCTTGCGCTTGGTGGCGGCGCCCGGGTCGCTCGGCCCGCCGGCGGGCGTTGACCGGGTGCTGGCGGAGGTGGAATTCTCGTTCAAGGTCGAATGCCCGACGGATTTCGACTGCAAGCAGGATCTCTATTGTCCGTCGGAAGCCGAGGAGACGCCGGCCCTTTCTTACTTGGCCAAGGACTATCGGAGCTTCCGCCGTCTGATGCTGGGCCGCATGGCACAGATCATGCCGGATTGGCGCGAGCGTTCGCCGGCCGACCTGGGCATCACGCTGGTGGAGGCGCTGGCCTATACCGCCGACCGGCTCTCCTACGCCCAAGACGCGGTCGCGACGGAGGCCTATTTGGCCACTGCCCGCCGGCGCTCATCCGTGCGCAGGCACGCCCGCCTGGTGGATTATCGCATGCACGACGGCGGCAATGCGCGCGCCTGGGTGCAGGTGCAAACCGACCTGAACGGTACAACGGTGCGCCCGGGACGGGAGACATTCCTCACCCAAATCATTGGCTTCGATCCGCAAGTCGCCACGGCGCAGGCTGACGACGCTCTGAACCGCGAACCGCTGGTGTTCGAGCCGCTTTATGAGGTCACGCTGTTCGTCGCGCACAACGAGTTGTTTTTCTATGACTGGGGCGACGAGGAATGCTGCCTGCCGGCCGGTGCGACGCGGGCCACCCTGGTCGGCCATCTGCCCAACCTGTCCGTGGGCGATGTGTTGGTGTTCGAGGAACGACGGGGCCCGCGCACGGGGCTTGCCGCGGACGCCGACCCGACCCGCCGTCACGCGGTAAAGCTTACCGCGGTGGCGAGCGGCCTGTTCGACGAGGTCACACAGCCGCAGACCGCGATTACCGAAATCCGCTGGGCGGAGGAGGACTCCTTGCCCTTCCCGGTCTGCATTTCCGCCCGCGCGGACGAGGCGGCCGGCGGCGGCCTGATCCGGCATGTTTCGCAGCCGCTGGGCAATATCGTGCTGGTCGATCATGGCCGCACCATTCGGCAAGAGGACTTGGGCGCAGTGCCGGCGCCGCACCTTTTCCTGGTGCCGAAGCCGAGCAACGACCGGTGCGGGTATCCGGAGCCGCAGGCGGTGCCGCCCCGCTATCGTCCTTTGCTGGCGGAAGCCCCCGTAACCCAGGCCGAGCCTTGGCCGGCAAGCGCGCCGCCGGCGTCGGCTTATGCGGCGATCCGCCAGAGCTTGGACACCCGGCGCCCGCAGGTGACGCTTGAGGGCACGACCCCGCTGGGCATCGACCCTTGGGGGGCGCGCCGCGACCTGTTGGGCTCAGCGGCCGACGACCGGCATTTTGTGGTGGAGACCGAACGCGACGGCAACGCTCGCCTTCGCTTCGGCGACGATCAAAACGGCCTTCGCCCGAATTCCGGCACAGCATTTGTCGCAACCTACCGCGTTGGCAACGGCGTTGCCGGCAATGTCGGCGCGGACGCCATCCGCCATGTGATCAGCGACCAGGCGACCATCCTCGCCGTGCGCAACCCGCTGCCCGGCTTTGGTGGCGTCGCGCCCGAAACCATAAGCCAGGTTCGGGAGGCTGCGCCTTACGCCTATCGCCGGCAGGAACGCGCGGTGACGCCGGAAGACTATGCCGAAGTCGCCAGGCGCTTTCCCGATGTGCAACGGGCCGCGGCCACTTTCCGCTTCAACGGCCACGGCCACACGGTGTTCGTCACCGTGGATCGTTTCGGCGGCCGCTCGGTGACGCCGGCGTTCGAGGCAGACCTGATCGCCTTCCTCGACCGCTTCCGCATGGCGGGCTATGACCTGGAAATCGACGCGCCGCGCTATGTGGCTTTGGAGCTCGACCTCTTCGTCTGCGTCTGCCCGGATCATTTCCGCGTCCAGGTGGCGCAGGAGGTGCGCAGGGCGCTGTCGGCCACACGTCAGGGCGACGGGCGGCTCGGTTTCTTCCATGCAGACAATTTCAGCTTCGGCGACCCCATCTACCTCAGCGCGATCTATGCCGCGGTCATGGCCGTCGAGGGTGTGACAAGCGCGGAGGCAACCTTGTTCCGCCGCCGCGGGCGCCCCGATCCGGTACCGCTCGAAGACGGCGTGATCGAGATGGGACGGCTGGAGATCGCCCAACTCGAAAACAACCCCAACTTCCCGGAGCGCGGCACGCTGCGCCTTGAGATGGGAGGCGGCAAATGAGCGACGGTTTTGCCTCTGGTCCGATCCGTGTCGGCCAACCCGATCACGCCCAAGAACAGGACGTCTGCGGCGGCTGCGAGGGCACCGCCCTCAGCACGCTTCAGCCGATTTGGAACCGGCCCGGCCTCTCCGCCATCGCCTATCGCGTCGGCACGCACGCGCGCTTCAAGGCCTCGATGCTAACCGCACTTGCCAGTGCGAACCGCGCACCGCTCGGCGACCTGAAGACCCGCGACGACGACGATTTCTCCATCGCCCTGATCGATGCCTGGGCCGGCGTTTGCGAGGTGTTGAGCTTCTATCAGGAACGCTATGCGAACGAGGCCTTTATCGGCACGGCGCTGGAGCGCCTCTCCATCGGCGAGATTGCGCGCCTGATCGGCTATCGCCTGCATCCGGGCGCCGCCGCCGAGGCCGACCTGGTGTTCCTGATGGACGACCCGCCGGGCGCGGAGCCGGATGTTGCCGACCTTACCATCGCCGCCAACACCCGGGTTCAGAGCCAGCCAGGGCCGGAGGAAACACCGCAAGTGTTCGAGACGCTGGCGCCGTTGCAAGCCCGCGTCGCCTGGAACCGTTTCCGCCCGCGTCTTTCGCGCTTTACGGCTCCCGACACCGGCGACGTGTCGGCCTGGCTGGCTGGCCAGGCGACGGGTCTGGCACTGGGTGACCGCATCCTGATCGTCGGCGACGACCGCATCGCCAATCCGGACTCGCTGCGCTGGGATTTCCGCAGTGTGGTGAAGGTGGAGACCTTCCCGGATCTGGACCTGACCCGCGTAACCTGGGACCGCGCGGTGGACCCGCCAGGCCTTAAAGCCGACACCGGCCACCGCTTTGTGCACCTGCGCATCCGTGCCTCGCTCTTCGGCTATAACGCGCCGCACCCGGGTTTGCTGACGCCGGCCCAGCGCTCCGCGCTCGGCTATCAAAATGTGCTGATCGCGGTCCCGATCGGCGAGCCAATTCCGCCCATTGCCGATTGGGATTTCGAGCTTCCGGCGGTGGACGCAATCGACCTGGATGCGGTCTACAAGGGGTTGGTGGAGGATGGCTGGGTGGTGCTGACCTCGCCTTCCGGCGTGGTGGACCTCTACCGAATTACCGACGTGGATGAGGCTGCGCGCGCTGCCTATGGCGTCAGCGGCAAGACCACGCGGCTGGAATTCGACACGTCGTCGAGCCTCTCCACTTTCGAGGCCAACTATCGTGGCACGGCTGTTTATGGCGAAAGCGTGGAATTGGCATTCGCGCCCGCGCCGCTCTATGGCTGGATCACAGGCAGCGAGGTGGAGTTGGATACCCGCGCCGACGGCCTGCCGGCGGAGCGGCTGCTGATGTTTGCCGGCCGCCGCGCGCAAGCGAAGGTGCGGGGGGCCTTGACCGTAACGGCCGACGATCTGATCACCGCGCGGACCTTTTCCGCAGGGGACCGGCTCACCCTGCTGGCAGAGCCGACGGCTGTGTCGGAGACGCCTGGGGATTATGTCTGGCATCTCCGCGATGACGACGGGTTTGCGGGCACGGTCCAGGCCTCAAACGCTTTGTTCGAGGCTGTGGCGGCTGCCGACGATACCGAAATCGTCGCCGAGCCCGCGGTGCTGCGTGAGGTGGTGCCGGTGGACGCCCGCCACTCCCGCCTGGTGTTGGCGGAGGCGCTAACGAACGCTTATGACCGCCGGCATCTTTCGATCCATGGCAATGTCGCCCGCGCCTCCCACGGTGAGGGCGCGACGGAAATATTGGGCGGAGGCGACCCCTCCCGCCCGCATCAAAGCATCGAGCTCAAGCAAAACCCGGTCACGCAATTGCTCGCGCCGACCGAGACCGGCATCGAATCCACCCTCACGCTCCGCGCCGATGGTGTCGCGTGGCAGGAGGTGCCGCACCTTTATGGCAGCAGCCCGCGCGCGCGTGTGTTCGCCACGTCGCTCGACGACGAGGGCAAGACCACAATCCGCTTCGGCGACGGCCTGCAAGGTGCCAGGCCGCCCGCCGGCCGCGACAACCTGGTGGCCGACTATCGCATCGGGCTGGGCCTTGCCGGCAATGTCCGCGCGGGCCAACTCGCGCTCGCCGTGGATCAACCCTTGGGCCTGCGCTCCGTCACCAATCCGCGGGCGGCATCCGGCGGCGATGATGCGGAGACCGCGGCCGACGCCCGACGTTCCGCCCCCATATATACGCTCACTCTCGGGCGGCTGGTCTCGATCACCGATTACCGCGATTTCGCGCTGGGGTATCCCGGCATCGAGAAGGCGGATGCCCGCTGGGTCTGGACCGGCGAGACCCGCCGCATCGTCGTCACCATCGCCGGCCCTGGCGGGGCGGCGGTCCCGGAGGACGGCCCCACCTATCCGGCCCTGCTTCAAGCCTATCGCGACTTGGGCGACCCGTTCGTGCAGTTCGAGTTACTGTCCTACGATCCCGCCTGTTTCCGGCTCGGCCTGCGGATCGCGGTCGATCCGGCCTTTGAGGACGACACGGTCCTGGAAGCGGTCGAGACGACGCTCCGCACGGCCTTCAACTTCGAGGCACGCGGCTTTGCCCAGCCGGTGGCCCTTTCGGCGATCGCAGCGGAGGCGCACAAGGTTTCGGGCGTGCTCGCGGTCGATATCGACCGGCTCTACCGCACGAAGTCGCCGCAAACGTCGGCAGAGCCGCATGCGCGCCTTCAGGCATTGCCCGGTCGGCTCTCACCCACCGGCAAGCTGTTGCCGGCCGAGATCCTGACCCTGTCCCCCGATCCCTTCGATAAGCTGGAGGCGATCTAGATGAACCGCATCTCTGCGCAAGCACTTTACGAACTGTTGCCCGCCATCCACCGCATGCGCGATGCCGATGAGGGCGAGCCGCTCCGCCACCTGATCGCGGTGCTTGCCCGCGAGGGTGGGGTGATGGAGGAAAATATCGAGCAATTGCTCGACGATCTCTTCATCGAAACGGCCTCGGATTGGGCGGCACCTTATATTGGCGGGGTCATCGGCTACCGGCCCTTGCACCAAATCGACGGCGCGGTGGTGAGCCCGCGCGCAGAGGTCGCCAACACCATCGGCTATCGCCGCCGCAAGGGCACGGCGGCCGTTCTGGAGCAATTGGCGCGCGACGTCACCGACTGGCCAACGCGCGTCGTCGAGTTCTTTCAGCTCACCGCCACCTGCCAGCACATGAACCACATTCGCCCCGGCCATCATTGGGCGCCGGACCTGGCCGACCCGCTCGACCTGGAGCCGCTCGGCCATGCCTTCGACCGCGTGACGCGCACCGTGGACATGCGCTCGGTCAACCGCGCCCAGGGCCGCAAGAGCGTTGGCGGCAGGCACAACTTCCCGAATATCGGCCTTTATCTCTGGCGGCTGGAGGCGCTGCGGCAAAGCCGAACGCTCGCGGTTCAGGTCGATGGACGCCGCTATCGCTTCGACCCGCTGGGGGCGGATCGACCGCTGATGAACCGGCCGCTCGCCGAGGACGGGATTACCCACCTGGCAGAGCCCGAAAACGTGCCGGGCTTCCTCACGCGCCGGCAACTCGACGCCAATGTCTCGCTTTGGTATGGGCGTGCGTTCCAGATCTTCGTCGACGGTACACCTGTGCCGGCAGAGCGGATCGAGGCCTGCGACCTCTCCGACGACGGCGCGGGTTGGAACCACTCGCCGCACACGAGCGATGCCGCGGGCAACTTCCCCGTGCGCGTGGATCCGGAACTGGGGCGCATCGCCTTCCCGGATGAAGAGGCCGGCGAAGTTCGCGCCACCTTCCACTTGGGCTTCCCGGGCCGGATCGGCGGCGGCGAGTACAACCGCGCCGCCGACTTCGCCCAGCCCACCGCCGAGCGTCCGCTCATCGCCTTTCCCCACCCCTTCCATGCGACGATCCAGGAGGCCATCGATGCCCTGCCGCTTGAAGGGGGGATTGTCGAAATCCGCTCCAACGACCGGTTTGCGGCGCCCATGCTCATCGACCTCGCCGCCGGGGCGGAGGTCGAGGTGCGCGCCGCCGACGGCACGCGGCCCGTGCTGGAAGCCGCAGCACCCATGGTCGTTAGGGGCGGAGAGGACGCACGCGTCTCTCTGAACGGCTTTGTGCTGGCGGGCGGCCGGCTCGACATCGAGGCCAATGGCGATGGCGCCTCGCTTGGGGAAGTCACGCTCCGCCATGCGACGTTGGTGCCCGGCCTAACCTTGACCGAGACCGGGGCCCCCACCTCGCCCGAAGCGGTCAGCCTTTCGGTTACGGCAATGGGGGTGGAATTGGTGCTGGAGCGCTCGATCACCGGCCTTATCCGCATGGAGGACACCACCAACGCTGCCATCCGCGCGTCTATCGTGGATGCAGCCGCGCTCGACACGCTGAACAGTGCGGAGGCGCTGGCCATCGCAGGCCTCGGCGGGACGGAACGGCCGGCGGGTGCGCTCACCATTGTCGGCTCCACCATTATCGGGCGCATCCGGGCCAGAGCCTTTCCGCTGGTCTCCAACAGCGTCCTCTATGCCCGCGCCGCAGGCCCCGGCGATGTGCCGGTCCGTGCCTTCCAGCGCCAGGACGGCTGCATGCGCTTCAGCTTCGTGCCCGAGGGCTCGATCACGCCCCGGCGGTTTCGCTGTCAGCCGCAACTTGCCATCGACCAAGCGGTCAAAGCGCGAGAGGCGGAGACCGGCGCGCCGATCACCCAGGCCGAGCGCACCCTGATTGCCGGGCGCATCGTGCGCTGGCTGGTGCCGAGCTTCACCGCGTTGTCCTCCAGCCATCCCGCCTACGCCCAGCTTCGCCGCACCGCGCCTGCTGAAATTCGCACCGGCGCCGACGACGAGAGCGAAATGGGTGTCTGGCATCATCTGTTCCAACCACAGCGCGAGGCGAACTTGCGCATCCGGATCGACGAATACCTGCGCTTCGGTCTTGAAGCCGGCGTGTTTTTCGAGACTTGACTAGGAGGCACGCGAGAAAATGAGCGGCGACTATAGCAGAGATACCTTTGACGCCCTTCGCGATTATGCCGGCGTCTTTCTGCAACAAGGCCGGGCGGCGCTGGACGCCGACTGGAACGAGATGGTGGCCATCTTCGAGCGCCGCATGCGCGCTGCCACCGTCGACACCATCGGGCGAGCGGTGGTGCCGTTGGAGACGCCTTTGGGCTTCCAAATCCAGTTGTCGGCCGGGCCGGCGCTCGCCATTGGCCGGGGTCGCTTCTATCTGGATGGGATGCTGCTGGAGTGTCACGGCGATTTCGACGCCACCACGGCCGTCTTCGACCGCGGGCGGGAGGATGCAGAGGGCCTCACGCCCGAAGGCGTGCTGGACGAATTGATTTCGCCCGAGACCGGCGACTTCGTGCCTTACGACAACCAGCCCTACTGGCCGGCGCCCATGCCGGAGCCGTTGCCGCGCGCGGACGGCCCGCATCTGGCCTATGTGGTTGCCTGGCAGCGGGAAGTGACGGCGCTGGAGGCCCCGCGCCTGCTGGAGCCGGCCTTGGGCGGGCTCGACACCACCACCCGCTGGCAAACCGCCTGGCAAGTGCGCGTGCTGCCCACGGTGGGGGCCGGCGCCACTTGCCAAACGCCAGACGAGCAATTGACCGGTTGGCAGGCGGAAATCGCCCCCTCCACCGCGCGGCTCACCACCCGCACGGTGGAAATCGACGACCCGGAAGACCCCTGTCTGGTGCCGCCGACCGACGGCTATACCGGCATTGAAAACCAACTCTACCGGGTGGAATTGCACTCGGTCGGCCAAAATCAAACCGACGCGCGGTTCAAGTTCTCTCGCGAGAACGCCTCGGTCGTCGCCTCGATCGAGAGCTTTGCCAGCCCGGCCGACCGCATCACCGTCCAGCGCATCGGCCGCGATGAAATCCTGCGCTTCCGCGCCGGCGATTGGGTGGAGGTGACAGACGATCGCCGCGAGTTGCACCATCGCTCCGGCCAAATGCTCCGCGTTTCGGTCGTGCACGAGGAAACGCGAGAGATCGTGCTGGAGGACACCGTCGCAGCCGACCTGGTGCCAAGCGGTGTCGGCGACGACATCCCCGTCAATCGCCGGTCGCGCCTGATCCGCTGGGATCAGCGCGGCATTGTCCGCGACACCGACGGTAACCCATGGACCGACCTGGATGCGCTGGCGTCGGATGGTCTGGTCCCGGTTCCGCCGCCCGGCACGGTGCTGGTGCTGGAATCCGGCATCACCGTGGCGTTCTCCACCGCCGCCCAAGCCCACGGCGGTTTCCGCGAGATGGACTATTGGCGTTTTTACGCGCGGACTGCCGGCACCCAAATTCAGGAGCTGACCCAAGCCCCGCCGGATGGCATTCAGCGCCATTACGCCAAGCTCGCTATCGTTACCTTTCCGAATTCGCGCCAGGATTGCCGCACCTTCTGGCCCCCGACGTTCGAAGGCGAGGCGGAATGTTGCGGCTGCACGGTCTGCGTGACGGCTGAAAGCCACAATTCCGGCACGCTCACAATCCAAGCCGCCATCGATTCCGTTCCCATTCAGGGCGGTACGGTCTGCCTTGCCGGCGGTGTCTATCTGCTGCAGGAGCCGCTTACCATCAGCGGCCGGGCGTCGATCAAGGTCGAGGGTCAGGGCGCGCTGACCCTGCTGAACTATCAGGGCGCTGGCGGTGCGGTTCGCATCACCCGCTCCATCGATATTCAGCTCGAACGGTTCAGTCTTATCGCACGCTCGGTTGCGAGCAATGCTGGGGGGGAGGCACCGGACGTCGCCGGTGTGACCAGCCTGCACTCGGCGTTGGTGACCCTGCGCCGCTTGGCCGTGCTGGCGGGCGGCGAAGGCGATATCCGTCGCGACTCTGCCATCCGGCTCGACGGCCTGGCGATTGCGACCAAGATCGAGGAATGTCTGGCGCTGGCACCGATCGCCATCGGCTCTGCCATCAACGATCCGCCTGCCGGCACGACCGCGCCGCAAAGCTTTCTGGCCCTGGCCGAACTGCGGATGACCGATAACATCCTTTTCGGGGCTCGCGATGGCATTCGCTTGGCCGGCCTGGCCGTGAATGCCGCCGGCGCGGTGATCGAGCGCAACCTGATTCTGGGTGGCGAGAGCGCGGCCAACATCGCCTGGTTCGAGGCGCCGACAGGGTCTACGGCCATCGCCGCCAACACCGCGGTTGCTGGCCAAACGGCGCTGGTCTTGGGTGTCACCGACCTGCGCCTGCAAGACAACGACATCTCTGCCGGCGGTGAGGGCGACGGCGTCGTCTTGGCATCCAACTTCGCACCGCTATTCCCGGGCGATGCCCAGATCATCGGCAATCGCATCGGCAATCTGGGGGGCGCGGGACTGCGCATCGGCTCGAACCTGCGCTCGCTCATGGTCAAGCGCAACGTGATCCGCAATTGCGGCCAGGCGGCAATCGCGGCCACCGGCAAGCAAGACGTCGCCTATGCCGCCATCGACAACAATGTGATGGAGGACGTCGCAGCCGGCACCCAGCAAAGTGCGGCGGCGGTCGTTCTCACCCGGGTGCGCGAGGGGCTTGTCGCCGGCAATCGCGTTCAGGGTGTCGGTGAGGGCAGCCCGCCGGCCCTAACCTTTGCCGGCATCGCGGCTTACGGCGTCGGCGCGATCTCTCTAGAGCAAAACCATATCGGCGCCATCGGCCCGGACTCCGCCGCCTCGCCCGCCATCGGCATTTGGGCGCGACAACCGTATTTTCAGGTCTCCGCACGCGGCAACCGCATCAGTGGGGCCATCGGCGAGAACCCGTCGCTCAATCGCACGTTGGCGTGGACGGGCATTCAGGTGGGCGATGTGCCGATGAATTCTGCCTCTGCCAGTTCGTTCGAAAACCTCACGCCTGCATCGGTCCCGGGGCTTGCGGAAGACGATCTGCTGTTTTCCACGGTGGGCGGTCAGGTCTGGGCGCTGACGGCGGAGTCGCTGGCGGCAATCGGAACCGAACGCGAGCGACAAATCACGATAAGCGGCAACCAGCTCTACCACGCTGGCGAGACCAATCGCGCCTTGGTCTTTGTCCAGGACCTGTTTTTGTCCACCGTGGCCTTCACCGACAACCAGTGCCGCTTGCAAGCGGCTGGCGCGACATCTGCCATCGTTTCCATCAATGCGCCGCGGATCATGGCCAGCAACAACGCCGTGCGCCGCAATTCCGATCAGGATGCCATGCACTTGACGGTGGGCGAGGCCGGCGCGGCAACGGTGGTCGGCAATATCACTTACGGCAATATCCGCGTCTTCCCAGGCGGTTTGAACCCGCCCTTCGAGGCGCTGAACCTAGTTTCGAGCTAGGGCCATACGGCAGAATAGGAGACACCAAGACCATGGCCAGAGGGACTGTCCGCATTCGCGGCGAAACCAATATCCGCGCCCTTGCCGAGCGCTTGTTCGACCTCTCCGGCGGCGATGCCGATGCCAAGGCGCGAATGGCGGAGAAAGCCTTGCTGCGCGCCAATCCGGGCCTGCGCAGCAGAGAAGGCTTTCAGGACGGGCGTATCGTCATCGTTCCTGCGATCGGGCTTGGCGTAAGGGAAGAAGAAGTGGACCTGCCCGCCGCCGATCTGGACGGTCTGTTGCGCGAAACCGCTGATCGATTGGACGAGGCTGGGTCGGAAGCCGCCAGCGCGCTGCAAGCGTCGGTGAAGGCCGCCGAGCGCAATCTTCACCGGTTGGCCGACGAAAAGTTTGTGCAGGAACTCATCGGCAAAGCGCCGGAGCAAGGGGCCAAGCTTGTCGAGCAAGCCAAGGTCGCGATCGATGCCCAGGCGGCGGTGGACAAGGCCCGCCAACGCCAGCTTAAGCAGATGATCGAGCAAGCCTCGGTCGAGATCGACCGTCTGCGCAAGCTTGCGGCAGGCGATGCCGGTGGCGGCACCCCTCCGGACGATGGCCCGGGCGGGGTCGTTGGCAACGGGCGGGGGGCGGGCTCGATATTCGAACGCGACCCGCGCGGGCGGCCTGTCATCCGCCGCGAGGGGGGCGGGTAGGGTTTGAAATTACACCGATTTGTATTGCCGTACGACTGTATCGTACCCGAATTCGCGCCATAGCGGCTCTTCCCGAAGGGCGAGTCTTGGCGGACGAACAAGCGCCAAGGCAGCCGTTGGCTGAATCGAACCGCCGGATTTTTGAAACAGTGGGCCAATGGAATTCCAGCGCACATACCGCATACCGGCTGCTTGAACGCTGCGGGTTCCGGCCGCTGGCCGGCGACCGACGCGACCAAAGCCGATGAATGAAATGGGTCGCTTCCGCCTTGGCGAAGGCCTCAACACCATGGAGCGGTAAAGCCCAACCGGTCGAACCGGCGGGCAGAGCGTCGGCTTGACCGTCGTCGATACGGGCGAAACGCTCGCAAACGGCACAGCCGCTGTGATTGGCGAGGCCGGCACGGCGGGGCCATGGCTGCGAGCGACCTCGCGGCCCTGTTCGCCATGCATGGCGCGACCAGTATAAAATCCACTATCGTATGCGTTTTAAGGTTAACAATACCTTTCCGTCGTTGACATCTTCGTCAAAACGATACAATTTTTCATAAGATGGTGTTGGTCAGCGTAGCCCGACATCGCATGCGGCAGGCAACTTCAAACAGAATTGGCATTAAAACCATGAGCGATAAGTATGTAATCGAAGCCGAATCCATGGATCTGCACAATTTCAAGGCAGTTTATGGCGCCAATGCGAGCGATGATTGCCTCGTGAAGATCAAGGGCAATGACGGCTCAATTTCGACCGATTTTGAAGGCTCTGCCGGCGTTTACGATTTTACGATTTGCGCGCAGGACGAGTGCGATGGCCAAAGCTCCATCGACGTGCTGATCAATGGGGAGGTGGTCGGCACCATCACCCTTGACCAGGACAACAACGGCGGTGGCTCCAACAACGGCCATTTCTCCGATTTCACGCTCTCCGGCATCGAAATCCCCGACGGGGCCGAGATTGAGTTGCGCGCCTGGAAAGACGGTGGCGAATATGTCCGCATCGACAAGATCGAGTTGACCAAGACCGGCGATATTCCCACCAACGACAATGTCGTGCTGATGTGCGAGGAATTCGACCAGTGGTGCCTCTCCAACTCTGAGAATATCGCCTCCAGCGACTTTGTCGGCTACAAAGGCTATGCTTATACCAGCGGGGATTACGATGGCCGGTTGAAGTTCGAGGCGGTCGATCTCAGCAGCGTCGAGACCGCCCAACTGACCATCGACGTCAAGCTTCTCTCCGGCGGCTTCGAGGAGTGGGGCACCGCACACGGCGACATGCTGAAGATTCAGATCATCGACGAGCATGGCAACCGCACCGTCCTCGACCGTTTCAGCGGCGACGGCGATGTTCTGACGGGCAGCGAGACCGGACAGCAAATCAGCCTGTCCGAGGGGACGCTCACCTATGACCTCGATCCGTCGATGGGTGCGGTCAAAATCGTCATCAAGTCCGACATTTCGTCCTGCTACGAGAAGATCGGCATCGACACCGTCAAGATCACCGGCGGGCAGGGCGAGCCGACCGGCTCCATCTCCGGCCAGGCGTTCTGCGACATCGACTGCGACGGCCTGCAAGACGGCAACGGCCGGGCCCTGGGCTCCGAGTTGATCGTCAATGGCGATTTCGAGGACAACGACCTGAACGATTCCGGCGCCATCTGGAATATTCGCAGTGGCGACCTGCCGGGCTGGTACCTGATCGGCTCGCGGTCGGCCGATCTGCTGGAAGAAAATGCCGAGGGTCACGGCAACGCCACCGGCCAGGCCATTGTGGATATGGATGCCGGATCGATCCTATGCCAGAAGGTGGATGTTGCCGAGGCCGGCACCTATCAGTTCACCATCGACCTTTTGGAAAACCCCAATGTCCGGGGCTCCAACAACGACGTCATTATTTACCTGAATGGTTCGGTCTTTACCACCGTGCGCGCCGACGGGCACAACACGGTCACGTTCGATGTGGAACTGCCGGCGGGTGAGAACCGGGTGGATCTGAAGTCCGGCTCCCACCGCGGCGACGGCGCCGGCATCGACCGCGTCAGCCTGCGCAAGGTGATCGACACCCCGCCGGAGCCAGGCAAGGAAGGCGTGCTGGTCACGCTGCTGAACGCCGACGGCTCGGCGGTGCTGGACGAGAACGGCCAGGCGATCACCACCGTGACCGATGCCGACGGCAACTACACCTTCGACAGCCTGGCCGAGGGCGACTATCGCGTGCGCTTCGAGGCGCCGGACGGGCAAGAGTTCACCACCCAGAATGTCGGCCATGACGACACCATCGATTCCGACGTTAACGGCGCCGGTGTCTCCGACGTGGTCTGGGTCGGCGCCGGCGAGGATGTGGGCGATGTGGACGCGGGCCTGAAAGACGCGGCGCCGCCGCAGCCGGGCTCCCTCAGTGGCCGTTATTTCTGCGACACCGACAATGACGACCTCGACAACAACGAGGCCGAGCCGGCAATCGGCGGCAAGCTCGTGTTTTTGCTGGACGAGGGCGGTAATGTCGTCGACCAGACCACGACCGCGTCGGATGGCAGCTACTCCTTCACCGACTTGGCGGCGGGCCGCTACAAGGTCGCGTTCGAGACCGACCCGTCCAAGACCCTTGTTGCCCAAGGCGCGCTCGACGGCAACAACGAGAGCGTGGACCCGACCGCCTCCGACATCGACCCGACCCAAACTCCGATGACCGTCGGCGGCGTCGCGGTGGTGATGACCGGCGTCATGGCGCTGGGCGTCGGCGAGGCCAAGACCGACGTCGATGTCGGCGTCGAGGAGATGGACCCGGATCTGGTCTGCATCACCTTCGACACCGACGCGAACGGTGCTCCGCTCACCCCCGGTACGTTGGTAAATGGTACGCTGCAGTTCGATGGCGTGACCTTCGAGGCGATCCGCGACCAGGATTCAGACAACGTCTTCAACGACGGCATGCTGTTCGACAGCGACAACCCCACCGGCGGTGACCCCGATCTGGGCGTGAACCAGGGCAATATCCTGATCATCTCCGAGGATGGCGACAGCAACGACCCGGACGACAACGCCCAGGGCGGGATGATCGTCGCCAACCTGGACCGCCCGTCGACCATGGAGTCGATCCGCTTCATCGATACCGAGGAGCCGGGCGGCACGGTCGAGCTGTTCGACACCAATGGCGATCTGATCGCGACCTATGCGGTGCCGGTGGTGCCCAACGGCGGCCAGGCGGTGCTGGATCTGCAAAGCACCCAGAACGTGGCGAGTGTGAAGGTGACCCTGGAGGGATCGGGCGCCATCGACGACTTCAAGTTCGTCCCCGGCGTCGAGGAACTGGGCTCGATCAGCGGCACGTATTTCTGCGACACCGACAATGACGACCTCGACAATGGCGAGGCGGAGCCGGGCGTCGGCGGCAAGATCGTGCTGCTGCTGGATGCGGGCGGCAACGAACTGGCGCGGACCGTCACCGACGGCCAGGGCGACTATGAATTCACCGGTCTTGCGGCAGGTGACTACAAGGTGGCATTCGAGACCGACGCGGGCAATCCGCTGGTGGCCCAGGGCGCGCTCGATGGCAACAACGAGAGCCTGGATCCCGAAGCCTCCGACGTCGATCCGACCCAGACGCCGATGACCATCGACGGCATCGAGGTCGTCATGACCGGTGTTATGACCCTGGGAACGTCCGGCACTGGCTCTTCGAGCGGCAGTTGTTCATTCCGGATCGAAGGGGCGGTCAATTCTGAGCTCGTTCTGGAAGAGAATTCCGATGGCTCGCTGACGCTTACGATCAATGTGCTGGATGATTCGGGCCAGATTGGCGATTTGCGGGCCGTCTATTTCGATGTCGAAGACGATGCGCTGCTCGGCCAATTGCAGATCACCGGCGACGACGTGGGAGCCACAGCCATCTCTGCCGGCAGCGTGACGGGTGTTGGCGGCGATACCGGCATCAAAGGATCCGTAATTCACGAATTCGGCGCGTTCGACGTCGGGATTGAAATCGGCACGCCCGGCAAGAGCAAGGACGATATCCAATCGACCTCCATCACGCTCAGTCGTGAAGACGGTGCGCCGTTGAATGCCGAGGATTTTTCCTTCCAGGATTTCGGGCTTCGTTTGACTTCGGTAGGCCCTGAGCACGGCTCGCGAGAGGACTCTTTGAAGATTGGCGGCAGCGCGCCCGAACTCGTTTGCCTGCCCGGTGGACACATAGACAACATTACGGATGTAGACGTTGGCGTGGCAAAGCTGGGCTCGATCAGCGGCACGTATTTCTGCGACACCGACAACGACGACCTCGACAATGGCGAGGCGGAGCCGGGTGTGGGCGGCAAGACAGTGCTGCTGCTGGATGCGGGCGGCAACGAACTGGCGCGGACCGTCACCGACGGCCAGGGCGACTACAGCTTTGCCGGCCTGGAAGCGGGCGATTACAAGGTGGCGTTCGAGACCGACGCGAAAGCGCTGGTGGCCCAGGGTGCGCTCGACGGCAACAACGAGAGCGTGGATCCCGAAGCCTCCGACATCGACCCGACCCAGAGCGCGATGACCGTCGGCGGCGTCACGGTGGTGATGACCGGCGTCATGGCGCTGGGCGTCGGCGAGGCCAAGACCGACGTCGATGCCGGCGTCGAGGAGCTGGGCTCGATCAGCGGCACGTATTTCTGCGACACCGACAATGACGACCTCGACAATGGCGAGGCGGAGCCGGGTGTGGGCGGCAAGACAGTGCTGCTGCTGGATGCGGGCGGCAACGAACTGGCGCGGACCGTCACCGACGGCCAGGGCGACTACAGC